>SWCD01018398.1_pt1 | contig 13017 bp, 12 predicted proteins | sample 4693011 | NCBI WGS metagenome assembly SWCD01 (sample SAMN10267278, study PRJNA491770) | bioreactor metagenome | isolation source: DHS bioreactor inoculated with marine | place: Japan: Omine Ridge, Nankai Trough | reverse complement strand
ACGTTGATGCCGCCCGAGCGGACCGCCGCGATTCGCGAACTGGTGGTGATCAGCGGAAAGGGCGGAACGGGAAAGACCAGCGTGGTCGCCTCCTTCCTTGCGCTGGTCGGCGGGACCGTTGCCGTCGATTGCGATGTGGACGCGGCAGATCTGCACCTGGTGCTCGACCCCACGGTTCGAGAGCGCTGGCCCTTCTCCGGCGGGGACGAGGCGCGGATCGACCCGAGTGCCTGCACCGGCTGCGGACTGTGCATCGAGCCCTGCCGCTTCGACGCGATCCGGCTCGAGCAGATTGGCGCAGAGCAGGTTTGCGAGATCGATGCTGTTTCCTGCGAGAGCTGCGGCGTGTGTGTAGATGTGTGCCCGGAGGACGCGGTCGAGATGGTGCCCTCGGACAACGGGGAGTGGTTCGTTTCGGATACGCGACACGGGCCCCTGGTGCATGCCCGCCTCGGCATTGCCCAGGAAAACAGCGGCAAGCTCGTCTTCCTCGTGCGACGTGAGGCCAGGGCCGTGGCCGGTCTGGAACAGGTTGATCTGCTGATCGCCGATGGTTCCCCGGGCATCGGTTGCCCGGTGATCGCCTCGATCACGGGCGCCCGGATGGCGCTGGTGGTCACCGAACCCTCGCTCTCGGGACTGCACGATATGCGACGTGTGGCGGAGCTGACCCGCCAGTTCGGTGTCGCGACCGCGGTGTGTATCAACAAGGCGGACATCAATCCCGAGCTGTCCGACCGGCTGGAGCAAGTGGCAGAGGAACTGGGCCTGTCCGTGCTGGGACGCATTCCCTACGACCCCGCGGTCACCCACGCGCAGGTGCAGGCCCGGTCGGTGGTGGAATACAAAGACAGCCCCGCGGCACGCGAGATTCGTCTGATTTGGGAACGTGTGAGCCATGCCATCGACTGATCCGACGCGGCACAAGCTCATCGCGGGGCGCATCGCCGAGCTTCTCCTGGAGCCCGCCCGTGAGGCCCGCGTCGCCGAAGTTCGTATCGGCCTGGGATACACGGCCGTCCGGCTTGGTGACGGCAGGACCGGCGTGGCCTACACCTTCCGGCGTGAGGCGCAGGGCGGCTGCTCGGTGTTCCACGGCCTGCGCCCGATCTCCGGACGCCCCGCGGTGGATCTGCTGTCTCTGCTCAAATCCAGCGATCCGATCGAGTCGGCCGTGGGGCTGGCCTGCGCCAACGCGCTGGCTAACCAGCACAACGCGGCCTACCGGCACGGAGACATCCTGGAGCAGCTCGATCTCCGGCCCGACGACCAGGTCGCGATGGTCGGACACTTCGCTCCTCTGATTGCCCCGCTACAACAACGATCACCTTCACTGACCGTGTTCGAGCAGGTGGAGGGCCCGCAGGGATTTCTTCGGCCCGCCGAGGAAGCCGAAGATCATCTTCCTTGCTGTCAGGTGGCCTTGATCACCGCTACGTCCATCATCAATCACACCATCGACGGATTGCTCGACGCCGCCAGGGGCTGCAGGGTGGTCGCCGTCCTCGGCGCCTCCACCCCGATGCTGCCGGAGGCCTTCTCCTCGACGGCGGTGAGTGTGCTCTCCGGCATCGTCGTGGAGCAGGCGTCCGAGATCATGAGAATCGTCTCCGAGGGTGGCGGCATGCGCCAGTTCAAAGGATCGGTCTGTAAAGTGAACCGTACTGTCGGCGGCGAGTAGAGTACGTCTCTTCGGTGTTGGAGGTGCAGCGATGTCTGAACTCGATGATGCCATGGATGTGATCCAGCAGCAGATCATCAAGAAGGCTCTGAAAATGTACTCCGCGACCGTGGTCGAGCACTGGATGCGCCCCAGGAATCAGTACGCCATGGACAACCCGGCCGGCCATGCCAAAGTCAAGGGGCCGTGCAACGACACCATTGAGATCTTCATCAAGGCAAGTGACGGCAGAATCACCGAGGCGAGCTTCCTCACCGACGGCTGTATGACCTCCATCGCGTCAGGCAGCATGGCGGTGGAACTGGCCAACGGCATGAGCGTGCCGGAGGCCGGGGCCATGTCCCAGGACGACATCCTGGATGCTCTGCAAGGCTTGCCGGAGGAGAGTCTGCACTGTGCACTGCTGGCCTCGAACGCGCTGCGCGCCGCCGTCGACGACTACCTGCTCTCGGAGAAGGAGCCCCGGAAGAAGATGTACCCGACGGAGTCCCGGTGAACGGCGAACAGCTCGAGGAGATACGGGGCTGGTTCACTCGTTATGCGCGGTCCTTCTTGCGTGAGGGTGAGGAGATCCCTCCTCCGTTGGCCCTCAAGCTGCGACACACCGAGCGAGTGGCAGAGGAAGCGCGTGGACTGGCCGCAGATCTCGGCTGGTCGAACGCCGAGCAGAACACGGCAGAGGCGCTGGGCGTGCTGCACGATATCGGTCGTTTCCCCCAGTTCGCCGAGTATGGCACCTTCTCAGATGCTGTGTCCGTGGATCATGGCGAACGCGGCTGGTCGGTTGTGAAGCACGCGCCGGTGCTGGTTGGTTTGCCTTCGGCCGAGCAGAAGCAGATCCTTGACGGCATCCGGCATCACAATGCCCGGACCGTGCCCGACGACCTCCACCGCGGCAGTCTGCCCTTGCTCCAGCTGATCCGGGATGCCGACAAACTCGATGTGTTCCGGGTCGTTCTCGAGGCGGTGAATCGGGATGGATTTTGCGACCTTCCGGACATGCTGCCCCATATCACGCTCGAGCGGACCTGCTCCCCGCAGATTATCGAGGATGTTCGGAACCACCGATGCTGCTCATTGAGCGACCTCCGATCGCTGGGCGACTTCCTCCTCATGCTGCTGTCGTGGGCCTATGACATCAACACGCTTCCGGCGTTGAAGCGCATCCGCGATCGCCGAATCGTGTCGCAGATCCTGGGCCAGTTGCCGCGGAGTCCCGCCCTTGATCGTCTCGGTGAGGTGGTGGACGCATCCATCGTCGAGCGCCTGGAGGGTGGTGCATCGTAGAAGCTCGCGATTCGCAACGCCGGATGCGAGGGCGAGGCGGAGAACCCGCCTTCTTCAGACCCAGCGGCCGTCCAGGGCCTCGGTCACTGCCTCGGCGGCAGACGCGCAGGCCGATGCATCGCGGACCGGGATGCCGGCACTGCGAAAGGCTGCAGCCAGACCTTCCCGGACCTCCGCGGCCGCAGATCCGGTGACCTGAACGCAGGCCGTCTCACCGTCGTCCCCGCATGAGGAACCCAGGAAAACACGACAGCCGTTCCATTCCCGTTCCGGCTTGATTGTGGCCAGCAAAGCGAGCACCAGCTGCCGGGGCTGAACATCGCGGAAAACCGCCCGGGCGTCATCCCGGTTGAAACGAAGGCTCTGCGCCAGCTTCTCATCTGCAGCCATCTGCTGTCTCTTTCCAGATCCGGGCATCGCACCGCTGATCGAATACCAAAAACACGTTTCCGGCCGCGTGTCTATACTGGCATCCGCGTGATCGTGAATCAAATCAGGACCATCCTGGCGGTGCTTCTCCTGGTCGGCCTGCTCTTTGGCGAGGTCTCGGCCGGAAGGGACCCACTCGTCCCGAAGGGCGAAGTCCGGGTCGTTTCCACCGAGCGGCCCCGCATGCTCCTCACCAGGAGTTCCCTTGCCGAGTTGAGAACCCGGGTCAAAAAGGATCCGGAATCGAAGCGTCTCTTTGCGCAGATGAAGGAGCGTTGCGACGGCATGCTCCGCATGGAGGCAAAGCTCGACAACCAGGGACGCCACTACCTGCCGTCTTATGCGCTGCTCTTCGCCGTGACCGGGGATGATCGCTACGCCCGCATGGCGTTGAAGTGGTTGCTCCTGATGGCCGAGGAGACCATCGAGAACTCCTGGACCTGCCTGGAGTACATCCCCACCGGCGCGTTCGCCTTCGATTGGATCCACGAAAGCCTCACCCCCGAAGAGCGCCTGCGGGCCGGCCGGGGCCTCCTCCGGCAACTCGCGCGCATCAAGAAGCTCTGGCGCCACAGCGACTACAACAACCACTTCGTGCTGGAGCACATGACTCAGCTCCATGTCGCTCTGGCCCTGGCGCACGAACCGGGCCTCGAGGAGACCGCGGCGGGGCTTTTCAGGGACTCGGAGATCCGGCTGAAGCGGCACGTGATCCCGGCGTCGAACGAGACGGCGGGGGGGGTGGCCGGAGACCGCGCGGGAGGGCACTGCGAGGGCTTCTCCTACAACAACTGGGGGTACGCGCGCCCGCTCGGGCGGCTGCTGGCGGCATGGAAGAGCGCCACGGGCGAGAACCTGTTCCCGCTGTCCGTACTGCTCCGGCACGACGCGATCTGGAATGCTTTCGGGCGGCTGCCGGACGGCAGCATGGTCCGCTCGGAGGACTGCCCGAGCGGTCTGACCTGGGGGCAGGACACGCGGTCCACCTTCGAACTCGTGGCCCGGGAGTACGGCGATGGCCTGGCCCGGACGCTCGCCGACTCGATCGACTGTCGATACCCGCAGGTGGTCTGGCCGATCCTCATCTTCCGCGATCCGAAGGTGCGCCCCACGCCGCTGACCGACCTTCCCCGCGCGAGGTTCTTTCAGGGGATCGGGCACGTCTACTCCCACAGCTCCTTTGCGGATCCCGACGCCGTCGTGACGACGTTCCAGTGCGGCCGCTTCATGGCGGGGCACCAGCACCTCGACAACAACGCATTCACCATCTTCTTCCGCGCCCGCCTGGCCCTCGACAGCGGGGTCAACGAGTATTCCTCCCACCGCGCTCACTACTACTCGCGTTCCGTGGCCCACAACACGGTGACGGTCCTCGATCCCACTGAGACCTTCCCCTCGGCGGTCTGGTCCGATCAGGGCGAGGGCGGCAGCAACGACGGCGGGCAGCGTCGCGTGCCCTTTCCGGGCCGGGCGACGGCGCCGGCCGCAGAGAAGGCGGCCCGGGAGGTGGGGCGCATCGTTCACTTCGAGGTGGCTGATGACTACTGCTACGCGGTGGGGGACGCCTCCCGTTCGTACGGCAAGGGGAAGGTGAAACGGTTCCTCCGCCACTTCCTGCACCGCTACCCCGACCTCGTGATCGTCCTCGATGACGTGGTGACCGCCGACCCCTCCTTCGAAACGCGCTGGCTGTTGCACACGCAGAACAGGCCCGAGATCCGGGACAACGCCATCGTGGCGGAGAACGGCGGCGGGGCTCTGACTGTCCTGCCTCTCCTGCCTTCCCTGAAGGAGCGGGAGATCCGGCTGATCGGGGGACCGGGGCGGGAGTTTTTCGTGGATGGACGAAACCGGCCTCCCGACGCGAAGAAGGATCCAAACGCCGGGGCCTGGCGGGTCGAGGTGGTCGATGCGGAACGCCGGACCCGCCACACCTTCCTCCACGCGCTCCTGGCCCTGCCGGCGAGGGACCGCGAGGCGGAAGAGAAACGCTGGACGATCACGGCGAAGAAGAACGGGTCTCGCGTGGAGATCGAGATTCAACGCCGGTCCGGCGGCGGCCGCCCGGCGGTCAGGGAGACCTGGCGGCAGGGCGGCGACGGGTGGCTTCGCAGGAAGTGACCCCGCACGCCGGTCCCGGATGGCATACCATCGAATCCACCGGTTGGATGATCGCCGCCCTCGCCGCCACGCCCCCTCCATGGCGCGCTCAACCGCGGCCTGGAGGGCCGACCGCCGTGTCGGCCGGTGCTAAATCCCCCCCAGCAATTCGTTCACATACCCCTTGTACTCCTTCTCCATCTCGGAGTCCTTCACCTCGGCCAGGCCGAAGACCTCCTTGAAGACCCGGAGCCCCGACTCGCCGTGCAGCTCGCGCTTGAAGTACTCGAGGAACTTGTCGCGATACTTGCCGTTCTCGAAGTTCCACAGGAAGTCGACGAAGGCCCAGGCCTGGGCGTAGAAGAGAACGGCCATGCGGTTGCCGCGTTGCTGGAGTGCGTAGCTGTCCTCGGCGCTCAGCAGTTCCTCGAAGGTCCACTCGGACTGCTTCTCGTCCCGGTCACTCTTCCAGCCCGCCAATCCGTAGAGATTCGATTCGAAGAGGCTCCAGGATTCGCCCTTCCTGACCGCCGAGCCGAACCAATCCGCCACCCCCTCCTGGAACCAGTGGGACTTTGACTCCAGGCGGTGGTCCGTCCAGCTGACCTCCTCCCCGGTCGCCTTCTCCACCAACTGCTTCGTGTAGTAGTGAATGAGTTGGTGGGTGCCCTCGTGGAAGGAGACATTCACATCCATGTTCTGGTTACCGATCTTGCCGCTGGCTCCGAACCCTCCTTCCGGGATGATGATCCATTGGTCCGTGGGGCTGAAGTAGGCGGCGACACTGTCGTCCATCGGTATCCCGATGTACTCGTGGTACCTCTTGAAGCTCTCCCGGTCCGCGAAGATCCAGATCTTCAGGACACAGTCCTTCGCAAAAACGTCCGAGCAAAGGGATGAGAGGCCGAAGGGCTTCGCGAACCGATCGTTGAACGTCTGGTAGAGACAGCGGTAGATGGCCGCCTTCTCCTTGGCCTTCTTCTCGAGTTGAGCGGCCTTCTGCTTGTCCGCGCTTTTCTGCACGAAGATCAGGTAGGGGCGCTCCTCGATCGCTTGATACTCATAGTCGGAGAAGACCGGATGCTTCTCGACGTTCATGAGTACCTGCCGGATCCTCAAGTAGTGCGCGTCCTCCTTGAGGCGCTTCATGTGTGCGAGGAATCGCTCCCGCGCTGCCGCGAGTTCCTCCTGGCGCTCCTTCGACTGCCAGCCTTCCTTGATCGCCGCCTGCAGCAGATCCCAGTCCTCGGTCGGGTAGAGGACCTCGTCTTCACTGGGTAGCCCGGATCCATCGAACTTCACGTCTCCGAGCTCCTCGTGAGCCCAGGCGAGATTCGCATCGATCTCGATCGCCTGGACCGCCACCTTGTGCGCCAACCCGAAAGCCTTCAGCGCTCTGGCTTCACGGTGTATCACCAAGAGCTCGGCCGGGTCGCTGGAGTGCGACAGCATGCGGTCGTTCAAGGCGCCGATCTGCTCGGCCAGGGTGGGGCCGGCAGCTGCCGGGGATTCGGCCACGATCGGAGGCTCGGAACTGTTCGAGAGAACGAGGATGAGCACGATCAAAAGGATCACGAGCCCGCCCCCGGCCCCGGCCACGATGAGCGGTAGCCGGTTCGGCGGGTTCGTCGGCGCCGGTTCGTGGCGGGTGCGCGTTCTCCGACCCGCCCCTCGACCTCCCCGGGGTACGAGCCCCGGAGCCGGACGCGCCGAAGGCACCGTCAGTTGCGCCCGGCAGGCTCCGCAGACGAACACCGAGCCGGGCTCGAGATGAGAAACGTCAAAGGACGACTGACATTGGGGGCATTGCACCGGTTCCATGTCTTCTCTCCTGGGCGTCAACCAAGTCCGATCATAGGCCGACCGGGGTGGGGTGCAAGGGGGCACGTCCGGCAGCGTCACCCCCCGGGAGTAGAATCGGCACGTCAGGGAAACGGGAGCGGCTACAGGATCGCGAGAAGCGTGACCGCCGTGACCGTCATGACGACGGACAGGCCGATCCCGACCCGGGCGAAGTCGGAGGTCCGGTAGCCGCCGGGCCCCATCACCATCATGTTGCACTGGTGGGCGAAGGGGAGGACGAAGGTGCAGCTTGCGCCGTAGGCGACGGCGAGGAAGGTCTTCCCGACCTCCACGCCGCTCGTCCCCGCGGCGGCGAAGGCCACCGGCGCCAGGATGACCGCCGCGGCGGCGTTGTTCGAGGTTGTGCTCAGGATCGCCGACGCCAGGAAGAGCACGCCCAGCACGTAGAACTGGCTGAGCGAGGAATCCGGCGGGAAGAGTGCGTTCGCGACCTCCCTCGCGACGCCCGTCTGGTAGAGGGCGTCGCCCAGGGGGATCGTTCCGATGATGAGGAACAGGATGCGGAAGTCCACGGACCGTCGGGCGGTCCGCAGGGACACGCAGCCCGTCGCCACCATCAGCAGGGCGCTGCCGAGCGCGCTCACGGCGAGGGGCAGCCAGCCGAACACCGGCGGGAGGAGAGCCGTGGCGACGAGCAGGATGGCGACGGGGGCTCGGCGAACGTCCTCGGCGCCGGAGGCCTCCGCGAGCAGCACGTAGTCTTCATCCTGCTTCAGGCGCAGCAGTTTTCGATAGGGGCCGTGGACGAGGAGGGCGTCTCCGAGTTCGAGTGGCAGGTCGGCCACCTTGTCGGTGACACTCGCGCCCCGTCTCCAGAGCGAGTGGACCGTCAACCCGAAGCGACCGCGGAAGTTCAGCTCCCTCAGCGTACGCCCGAAGCCGTCGAAGTGCGGGGAGAGTGTCACCTCCGCGTGGGTGATGCCTCGACCGAGGAGTTGCTCCACGTCTTCACGGTCCGCCGGCTCGAGGACAATCCCCTCCGCTTCGGCGAGGCTCTGTGCCGACTCCTCGCGACCTTCGACGTAGAGGATGTCTCCCGCCGCCAGGCTAAAGCCGGGGCGCGCGTCGTGATAGCGCCGGGCCAGACCTCCAGTCCGGAGGATTTGCATGATCTCCAGTTCGAACCGGTTTCCGATGCCGGCCTGCCCGATGGTCTGTCCGATCAACGGCGAACTCTTCCGGATGCGGAGCTTGTGCAGGGAACCGGCCAGGTCGTAACTGCTCGCGATTCTCTGGCGGACTTCGGCTTTCGACTGAGCGGATCGGTCGCGCAGCAGGCGAACGCCGACGTAGGACATGTAGGCGATGCCGGCTGCGGCGATGGGAGCGCCGACGAGGAAGAACTCGAACATGCCGAGCCGCTCGGTGCCGTTCGAGAGACGCGCGAGTTCACCGCTGAGGATGAGGTTCGGGGTGGTGGAGACGAGCGTGAGGGTACCGCCCAGTATTGCCGCGTAAGACAGGGGCATCATCAGTCTCGAGGGGGAGACCCCCGCGCGTCGTCCGAGCACTGCCACCGCCGGCAGCAGCACGGCGACGGTGGCCGTATTCGACATGATGCCCGACAGGACGCAGGCCGCCACCATGATCAGGAGCACCAGGCGTCCGGTGTCCTTGCCGCCGAGTCGTTGCAGCAACCTCGCCATCAGGGTGGCGACCCCGCTCTCCTGGAGGCCGGCGCTGATGATGAAGATTGCGCCCAGCGCGATGACGGCGGTGTTGCCGAAGCCCTTGAGCGCCGCCTCGGCGGGGTCGATCGTGCCCGTGACCGCGAGCACCACCGGGATCGACAGGGCGGTAGCCTCGAGGGGGATCGCCTTGGTGATGAAGAGCACCATGGCAACGAAGAGAGTCCCCACCGCGATCCATGCACCTGGTTCCATGGCGGCGGATGATACCCTTGTGAACTGAGTACGGAGGCAGGTTCCTTTTTCCAGACTCTGTCGATTCGTCCCGGAGCAATTTCTCCGGACATTGGAAAAACGAACCTGGCTCCGTATGACTACTCCACCTCCACCGTCACCCGATTGCAGAAGACCAGCTTTCGGTCATTGAACCTCCGGGCCTCTTCGAGGATCGCCCGCGCTTCCGGCACCACCGGGCCGAGGAAGGCCGGCTTGCCGTTCACCGTGATCTCGATCGGCTTCTCCAGATCGAACATCTCGTCGGAGACGAGGACCGTGAAGCGTTTCACGCCGCGCGTCTTCACCGCCACGACGTTGCCCTCCGCCTTCTCCGCGCGGATTCGGGGGAAGTTGCTCCGCAGTAGGGTGCCGGATTCGTCGTCGAAGGTGGCGTTCGAGGCGGCTGAGCCCGCCTCATCGATACGGATCCAGCGGAAGGTGTTGGCCGGGAAGCCCTTCTCGTAGCCCTCTTTCGCGGGGTCGAGGTGCCACTCCACCAGCTTCGGCAGCGGATCCCGTGGGTGCTCATCGATGAACTTCACGACCTCTTTCTTCTGTTTCACGAGCAGGAAGGGATCGTGGCCGGCGTCGTCGATCACACGGAAGTCCACATCGATGCCGGTCTTCTTCATGCTCTCCACGGCCTGCGTCACGCCGTCGATCTTGAAGAGGCCGTCCTTCGCGCCGTTGATGGCGAGGAACGGCAGGCCGCGGAGGTTCAGGAAACGCGTCACGCCGCCGGGGGAGCCGATGGTGGGGATGGCCGCGGCGTAGAAGGTGGCCTCGGTCTCGACGACGGCGTAGGTCCCGCGACCGCCGTCGGAGTCTCCCGCGATGTAGACCCGGTTCTCGTCCACGTTGAATCGCTGTTTCACCTGGTCGAGGGCGTAGTGGATGTGCTTCCGGACCGCGGGCTCGCCCCACTCGTGCCGGCTGTAGGTGGAGGGGCCGACCTTGATGTAGTGAAGATCGTCCACCGCCTTCCCGATGCTCGCCGATTCGTGATGCCCTCCGCCGGGAGGCCCCTGGCTGATGGCGCCGTGGAGGAAGACCAGCACGCCGTGCGGCTTCTTCGGGTTGTAGCGGGAGGGGAGGTGCCAGGTGAACTGCCGCTTCAGGCCGTCGTCGCAGGGCACCTCGAGGGTCTTCGAGGAGTCGAGCCCTCCGGCGTACGGGCGCCCCTTCTTCAGAAGATCCACCAGTTTGGCGGCCTTCCGCTCCGTGCCGTGGCGCTTCAGGAGTTTCTCGAGCTGCTTCTCGGCCTCCGCATCGTCCTCCTCGTCGATGTACCGCCACTCCGGCTTGTGCATCTTCGGGTTGTAGTCCCGAGCGGGCGCCGGGGGCGCCAGGCCGAGAATGAGGAGCGAGAGGAGCAGCGGGAGGAATCGGTATCGATGCATGAATCCAGAGTACGGAGGCAGGTTCCTTTTTCCAGACTTTGTCGATTCGTCCCGGAGCAAATTCTCCCGTTACGAAAGAAAGGAACCTGGCTCCGTATCTCGGCGCAGCAGATCCAGGTAGGCCGCGTAACTGAAAGCTCGATCGCGCTTGCGGCCGGTGGTCTCGACCAGCACGCCGGTGTTGACGAGCGCGGTGACGGCCTTGCTCGCGGTGGGGCGCGTTGTCGAGAGAAGCCCCATCGCCGTTTTCACCGTGAGCACCGGCCTTGACGGCAGCTCTTCGAAGAGCCGGGCGGCGGCGATCGTGCCGGTACCGGTCGAGAGAACGCGGCGACGATCCTCGTTGGTGAGCACGAAGAGTTGCCGGGCGGCGGCCACCGCCTCCTCGGCGATGGTTCCCACGCCCCTGAGGAAGAACTTCGTCCACCCCTCGAAGTCACCATCCGTGCGCACCGCGCCGAGCCGCCGGTAGTACTCCGCCTGGTGGCGCCGGAAGTGGAGACTCAGGTAAAGCAGCGGCGAGGAGAGCAGGCCGGAGTGTTCGAGGAGGAGTGTCACCAGGAGGCGACCGATGCGTCCGTTCCCGTCCAGAAACGGGTGGATCGTCTCGAATTGCACATGCAGGAGACCGGTGCCGATGAGTGGCGAGAGTTCTCGTCCCTTGTGCAGATACCGTTCGAAGTCGCTGAGCAGCCCTCCCAACAGATGGGGTGGAGGGGGCACGAACACCGCATTGCCAGGCCGCGTGCCGCCGATCCAGTTCTGACTGCGGCGCAGCTCCCCGGGTTGCTTGTCCGCGCCCCGCACGCCCCGCATCAGAATGCGGTGGGTTTCCGAGAGAAGGCGTGTCGAGAGGGGCAGGCCGTGCTCGAGTGTCATTTGCTCCCGGGCGTAGGCGAGCGCGTCCAGGTAGTTGCAGACCTCCCGGATATCCTCGTCCCGTGGTTCGCGTTCGTCTCCGGCCTCGAAGTTCAGGAGATCCACCAGCGAGCACTGCGTGCCCTCGATCTGCGAGGAGAGCACCGCCTCCTTCCGCACGAAGGCGTAGATGAACCAGCCGACCGAGGGCACCATCTCCCCGGCCAGGGAGAGGCGGGAGACGGCGGTCTCGGCCCGGAGGAGAAGCGCCGCGAGTTCATCGTCCACGAAGAGCGGCGGCTCGGCCGGCGGCAGGGGGGCCGGCACGAAAGCCGCCACCTCCTCACCACCTACCGTGGTCCGCTCGTAGCTTCCGGTTTGTCGGGTCATGGCACTCCTAACGAAAGAAGTCTTGCGTAAGGAGTATGGAAAGTAAAGATATCTTTCTTTTTCGGCGCCTTCCACCGATCGAGAAGCGAAATGCGTTGACCCATCACGGCGGACAGGCGATGACTCGGGTCCCGAAGGGCACGACGCCCCTGAAGGGCCTTTCTGCGGAGGCTTCCCATGGGGAAGAAACTGAGCGGCGGCAAGCGCTGGGAGATCATCCGACCCGGCGAGAAGGCCCCGGAACCCGAGATCTCGCTCCCTCCATCAGAGCAGCGCGTGAAGCTGGCGCTGGAGAAGCGCAAGGGCAACCGGGTGGTCACCGTGGTTTCGGGGCTCAAGCTCACCACCGGGGATCGGAAGGCGCTGCTGCGGGAGTTGAAGGACGCCCTGAGCACGGGGGGAACGGCTGGCGAGGATTCGATCCTGTTGCAGGGGGATCATCGGGATGGGGTTCGTCGGCTGTTGACGGAGAACGGGTATCGGGTCTGATCCAAGCCCGAAGGGCGCTGGACGGCAACGATTGCAGGCAAGGGGGAGGACCACCTGGTGCGCATCGGACTGATCGGCGCCGGAGACATGGGCCACGTTCACGCTGCCGCCTACGCGGCGATCGACGGCGTTCAGATCGGGGGAGTGGCCGCCCGGACGCCGGACGGTGCCAGGGCCCTGGCTGAGCGCCACGGTGTCACGGCCTTCCTCAATCCGGAAGCTCTCCTCGCGGATCCCTCGATCGACGCCGTGGACGTGGTCGCTCCCACCGCGGCGCACGAGGGACTCGTGACGGCGGCGCTCAAGGCCGGGAAGCATGTCTTCTGCGAAACGCCCTTCGCCAAAAACGCCGCGTCGGCGGGGCGGATGCGGGACGCGGCGCGGTCGGCGGACCGGCTCCTTCTGGTGGCACTGCTCGCCCGCGTGGCGGAGCCCGGGGCCCGGCTCCGGCAGGCCGTCTCGTCCGGCGAGCTCGGCGAGATCGGGCACGCCGAGTTCTACCGGCTGGCCCCCGTCCCGGACCGCGGCCCGGACTCCCACTACGGCGATGCGCTCGAGGAGATCCTCCTTCACGACCTCGACCTCATCACCTGGCTCTGGGGCCGTCCGAGGTCCG
>SWCD01021480.1_pt1 | contig 13023 bp, 9 predicted proteins | sample 4693011 | NCBI WGS metagenome assembly SWCD01 (sample SAMN10267278, study PRJNA491770) | bioreactor metagenome | isolation source: DHS bioreactor inoculated with marine | place: Japan: Omine Ridge, Nankai Trough | reverse complement strand
CATAGTTATTATTTAGGGCCATTTCAAAAGCTCGTACCCCAAATTGGGCTGAAAGCACCCTGTCGTAAGCGATGGGTACACCTCCTCTTTGCAAATGGCCAAGCACCGTTTCTCGCATATCATGTTGAAATCCAATTTCCTGTAACTCTTTTATCAATTGAGCTGCAATACCTCCAAGCCTTTTATTTTTGTAGCCTACTTCTTTATTTTCCTGGTAGATCATATTCCCTCCCTGTATATGTGCGCCTTCTGAAACCACAACCACTGCAAAACCCCTACCATGTCGGAATCTTTTTTCCAGCGCTTCCTTCACTTTATGAATATCATAAGGGAATTCGGGTATCAGGCAAACCTCGGCGCCACCTGCAACGGCAGCATTTAAAGCAATCCATCCCGCATTCCTGCCCATCACTTCCAGCATAAATACACGGTTGTGGCTTGCCGCGGTGGTAACCAGTTTATCAACAGATTCTGTGGCTATCTGCACAGCCGTCTGAAAGCCAAAAGTAGTATCGGTGGATGACAGGTCATTATCAATTGTTTTGGGTACCCCGATGATATTCAATCCTTTTTCGTATAATTTCTGGGAAATCTCCTGGGAGCCATCACCGCCGATATTGATCACCGCATCGATGTTCATGTATTGTAACTTCCTGATCATTTCATCCGAACGATCAACTGCTGTCCAGCTACCGTCTTTTTCCTTTACAGGCCAAGAGAAAGGACCGCCTTTATTAGTGGTTTCGATAATGGTACCGCCCTGAAAGTGGATACCCGAAACCATTTTATTGTCCAGCACCACAATTTCTGTGGGTTCACGCAAGATTCCATTAAACGCCTGAATGCTACCAAGCACTTCCCAATCGTCTTCCTGCGAAGCCCTGTGTACTATCGCTCTGATAACAGCATTAAGTCCCGGGCAATCGCCGCCTCCTGTTGCAATTAAAAGTCTTTTCATATTTACTGAATATCAGCGCCAAAAATAATCAAACCACGTTAAAGTGCAGAATTCACGCTCAAATTAATTGATTTTCAAGATCGTTAACTGTTAACAAACCGAAGTAAAAAATGTTTAAAGAAGCTTTGTTTGTTGGATTTCTGTTTGATAAGATTGTAGTGAAAACTTCAAAAAATCGCATAGCTGCATTAAAGCATCCCACAAATAATTCTCATAAAAAAACCGGCAAACTGAGCGTGCCGGTTTCTTCTATTTGTTGCAATTGATATGCTTTGATAATACCTTTTAAGGAATGACAAAAGATACTGTTTCAGGTGAGTCAGCACTCAGGTTTGGAAATACCATATCACCGGATGTGGGATCTTCATAACTATTATTCCAGTATGCATCGCCATGAACTTTCATATAAACAGTTGTACCCGAAGCAAATCCCCCATCAATTAATTCTTCTTTGGTTATTGGCAACTCAAAAGTATTGGCCGTTATTTCATAAGCTTCACTATAATATGTATAGTTTGAACTGCTTACTGTTGAATCAGTACTGTAAAATATCCTGATATATTTGGGTGCGTCTGCTGTTCCTTCCGGATCTAACGTTCCGGTATAATCGATAGAACCATGCGAAATATGTACTATGAAATCGGTAATCGTCAAATCCGATTGCTGGCCTAAGTTAAAAGTTTCTGAAAGATTCAGAGGCCCGCCTGTTTCAGTAAGTGTTGCATTAAAGTATCTATAAGCGCCATACCCGGTTTTTTCTAAAAGTAAGCTATATGTACCAAAAGGCACGTTTTCAATGATAAAATTCCCATCCGCATCTGTTTGTGCTGTCAATAACGGGGATGTTCCCTCAACCGTAACGGTCATATCACTGTTATCAATGTTGGTTTTACCTTCATTGTATAAGGTCACTTTTCCTGATATACTACTCGTTGTTTCTTTTTTTTCTTCTTCATCTTTATTACAGGCGAAAAAGCTTAGGGCAATAAGAATGACTATTAAACTATTAATCTTCATACACGTTTATTTTTCAGTTTGTTAATATTTTTTATTTGAAAATTGCCGCAAGGTACTGCTTTAAACGGCTAAGCTTAATACGGAATGTGCAGGAAATTATTGTGTATAATTCAAGTCACTTCCAATAATCTTAATATCTCAAATCAACAAACAGGGATCAGGCACTTTCTAATCCATCAATTTTTTTTACCGGATAGGTAGCTTCTCTTGCCGCAGCGGCTTTTTCCCATTCGGGCACTACTTCCATTAAAAAGGTCTGTTTTTCGGCTTCCAGTTTTTCCACCGGTAATTGAATAAATGCTTGCGCCTTGGCCTTTGTACTTATATCAGGATACGGTAATTCTTCGTTGAAATCGTAAGCAGCAAATAACCTGGCCAGTTTAATTCGGGCTTCTTGAGCGATGGTAATTCCAGTTCCGATAACACGGCTAATTTCTACAGGGGAATGAAATGAAGCACCATGGCTGGCGGCGGCATAATCCCAACGCCATTGTGCATGCCTGATGTCCATAAGTATGGCATGCATTTCAGCTTCTGTAGCGCCCAACTCCCAGGCTTTCCCAGCTTCCACATGGGCTCTCACCAATAATTCTTCCAGTTTATCCCTGTTTTCAATGATCTTATCCTGGCGATCATACACATTTTTTACAAGGGTCAAGGTTTTTTCGCGATGACAAACGGCACATGAGGCCTCCACATTATTCAGCGGACTTTGGATGTGATGGTCAGTAAACTTCTGACCTCCTTCACTTCTGTATGGCATATGACAATCGGCACATGAAACACCTCGCTCGGCATGAATACCGGTCATAAATGTTTCCCAGCCCGGATGCTGTGCTTTTAACATAGGTGCTTTGCTGATGGCGTGTTTCCAATCATAAAATTCAAAGTCATCATAGTATTCTTCCATATCTTCAGCCCGGAGACCATTGTCCCACGGAAATGTCAAATATGCTTGTTTTCCATCCCTTTTGTCAAAATAATACTCTACATGGCATTGTGCACAAACCAACGACCTCATTTCCTGGTGCGTAGCTTTGGTGATGTCTTTACCCATTCTTTCAAACGCCTCAATGAGTGCAGGGCGTGTTATCTGAAGGTTCATGGTTTCCGCATCATGGCAATCAGCACATCCAATGGCATTTACAACTTCAGGACCTTTAGTATCCCAAGTTCCGGAATAAAAATCCTGCGGACTACTTTGACCCATTAATCTGGGCACATCAGGTCCTTTACATGACCAACAAGTATTAGGCATCGGGCTGCTTTTACCATCTATGGGAGCACCTGTGCGTAATGTATTCCTGAGATCCTCAATGGCGTAAAAGTGGCCCCGCCCCTGATTGTAGTCTTTTGAAAATCCGTATCCGGCCCATAAAACAACCAAACGAGGGTCAATTTCCAACATATCAATCACTTCGGAACCATTGTATTTGCTCCTGAAAGATCCTTCGCTGGATTGTATATAAGATTGATACTGCTTTGGGAAATTCTCTCCCCAAACATCATTCCTGGGTTCCCAATTTTCATATTTAACTTTTGGCACAAAAGTAAAACTGGCCTCCGCACGCCTTTCAATAATTGAGGATGCGAATATGGCAACGATAATCACAACTGCCACCGTGCTAATGAAAAGTAACCAGCCTATCCAGGGACTCTTGACAATTCTTCTTTTTAAATTCATAATATGTTGTTTTTTAGTTGTTTTGACCTTTATTTTTTTAACCAACCAGGTACTACACTTGAAGGTAGTGGCACACGTGCATTAGGTACACTAGAAATGCTGTTTACCCTTCCATGCGGCACTTCCCGGTGGCACGACCAGCACAACCTGTCTTTTCTCGCATGATCTGCTACCTGTGTATAGTTCAATAATTTACTATCCGTAATTAAATGTGTATGGCAGCGGATACAATTGTCCTGAACTACTCCGATACCGGCTTCCCTGATTTGAATTACCTGTGGTTCGTTTCGCATGGTAAAAATGGTGGCATGACGCATACCGTCCATGGCTTTGAAATAGTATGTATTAAATACATTATCGTGCGGCACATGGCAATCGTTGCAAGATGCCCACTCGCGATGCGAGCTATGATTCCAGGTGGCATACTGAGGTGCCATAACATGACAGTTTACACAGGTTTCAGGCTTATCGGAGAGATAAGATGAAGCTTTGGATATGTGCACTATATAAACAAATAAACCAACGAGTATACCCAAAGTAACAATTACAAGGAATCGCCAGTTGGCAGGTGGTTTCAGGCTTTTTATCAGTTTGATCATAAATATTTTCTTTTTTTATCAAATCATCCATTACTGTGATTCATCTTTACTAAAAAAAGTAGGCTTAAAGGTAAGCATAATCCAGGCCCAGTTGTTTGTATTTTTATTAAATTCACTTGGAAGATTTTCAGGATAATTCACTGCCTGCATGGTTTCGGTACCAAACATTTGTGAATAGCCACCGGCAATTGCCACACTTTTTGATAATGCATAAGTTATTGAAAAATCTATTTCCGCTCCCAACCCGTTGCTATAATCCTTAAATCCCTGGCTTGATTCATCATAAGCTGAAACGGTAGCTGCAGCCAAAAAATAATGGGGTATAAGTGCAAATGTCACTTTCTGTACTTTTAACTTGAGGGGTAGGTACATATCAATTAAACCATTTTTACCGATATAATTCCCCACGTAGAAATAATCCATCCAACCATTGAATTTATGATTTGTGCCATAAAACGGGGTAAAAGACTGGTCTTTTTCACTTGCAAGGCCCTGGTTTTTGGTAGAAGTACCGGATAAATACTCACCACCCAGGCCTATGTTAAATGCTTTTGTAGCTTGGAAATTGATATTGGCTAAAAAATAGAATGCGGATAAATCATTATGCTTGCCATTTTTACCCATTTGCGAATAAGCAGCCACATCAAATCCAACTTTGTCAGTTTTTAGGGTGTACCTCGCTCCTAGGGTTTGGCTGTACGATACTTTTTCATCATAGATTGAGTCGGATACATTGCTGTCGTATGCGATGCCGTTATTGAGGACCAATATGCTGAGTCCGTGCTTGCCAAAATTGCCATGGTACCAAACATACTGCAAAGCTTTATAATTTGAATTCGCGTATTTCACTTCATATAAGGATTCCTTCATGGCGTTTAATGCCAAACCCAGGTCGAGATTATGGTTCTCATTAAATGTAAATTTAAGGATGGCTGCATCATGGCTTCTGGCCTGCTGTGCCCAACCCACCGAACCAAACATTCTTTGATCGTCATAGGCGATTTCCTGCCGGCCCACTTTTAGAGAAAATACATCGCAAAACCGCACCTGTCCCCAGGCTTCATGCACCGAAAAACCATTGACATCACTTGTATTCAGCTGATTTACATCACCCCAAACCCTTACGTCCTGCAGACTTACATAGGCTTTAAAAGTTTGGTTACTGAAAAACCCATTTAAGCGGGTACGTTGCGAAATAAAATTAGCGGCTTTTGCATCATCAGGAAATAAGATTTTGTAGCCATGTCTGAATTCATACCGCGGTCTTATTTCTGCTGAAACATTAATCTGCTGCGCGAGAATACTGCCAGCCATTAAAATCAGAATAAAAAGAAGTGCTAAAGAATAAAGTTTATTTCTCATAAAATTAATCTGTTAAATATTAACAAGAATTTAAGTATTGGTTTTCTTGAATTCAAAAATAAACAATAATGAATCATTACTTAATAAAGACTCTATTCCATAATTAATTTAGAACATTTCCAGATTGCGTGATGAGTGTATTTAAAAAGTCTTTTCAGAGATAATCCGCTAATGTGTAGCTTTTCATATAGTCTTCAAATTGCTTTGACAGCTTGTTCACAAGGCTTTTACGGATGCATTTATTAAAAGGACATGTATGCTGATTCTGCGAGCATTCATTATAATCAATCTCGCCTTCAATAGATCGGTAAATATCATACAGGAGGATATCCCCTACTTCCTTTTTTAAAAGGAACCCGCCGGTAGGTCCCCTGAACGAAACAAGATATCCATCTTTCACCAGCCTTTGCAAGACCTTAGCAATATGATGTCGTGAGAAATTGATCTTGTCTGAAAGTTGTATGGCATTTATTGGCTTTTCAGATTGCGCTATTAATATCATACTATGAATACCAATGGAGGCGGCGTCTGAAAAATTGACAACTTTCGACATGTTGTTTGGGTTTTTGATTAAATGGTAAAGTTATTAATTATTCAGGTGTTTAAATACTTAATACTAATTATTATTATTTGAATTAAAGTAAAATAAATCAACTCTACATAGCAGAAACTTTGCTTAGTTTATTTATCTTTACCACTTGAATACGAAATAATTGCAACCATAATTCAAACTTTTAATTTATGAAAAAAATCAATTTATCATTTTTAGCATTGCTTATTGCTGCTGCTGCAGTGATAACAAGTAGTTGTAACATGGAGAAAAAACCAGAAAAAGCACAACAGATTCCGTTAGAGGATTTCTTTAAGAACCCCGAAAAAACAGCCTATCAGATTTCCCCGGATGGTAATTATTATTCATACTTGGCACCCTATGAATCCAGGTTAAATGTTTTTGTACAAGAAAGAGGCAAAGAAGAAGCCATTCGAATTACAAGTGAAACGGACCGAGATATTGCAGGTTATTTCTGGCCAAATAATGAGCAAATCCTGTATTTGAAAGATGACGGAGGAAACGAAAACTACAAACTTTATGGAGCCAATATTGATGGTTCAGAGGTAGTTTGCTTTACAGATTTTGAAGATGTAAGAACTCAAATCACCGAGACTTTGCCTGAAATTGAAGACGAAGTGATCATCGAAATGAATAAAAGGAATCCACAAGTATTTGACCCGTATCGTTTAAATATTAAAACGGGTGAAATGGAAATGTTAGCCGAAAACCCAGGTAATATACAAGGATGGATGTTTGATCATGATGGCAAACTTAGAGTTGCCTTTGCTATTACGGACGGTGTTAATGTGACCTATATGTATCGCGAAACCGAACAAGATGATTGGAGTGAAGTGCTGACTACCAGCTTCAAAGACGAGCTTTCTCCAAGGTTTTTCGATTTTGAAAATAAAAATGTGATAGCCACTTCAAATTTAGGCCGTGATAAAAGCGTTGTTGTTGTATTCGATATAGCCAATGGCAAAGAAATAGAAGAGCTATACAGCAATCCTGATTATGATGTACAGGGTGTTAATTTTTCAAGGAAAGATAAAAAACTGACATCGGCCACTTACACGTCGTGGAAACGAGAAAGATATTTCTTTGATGATGAAACTAAAAAGTTATACGAAAGAATTGACAAGGATTTAGGTGATTATGAAGTAGCCATCACTGGTTTGAATAAAGCTGAAGATGTATTCATTATTCGCACATACAGTGATAAATCTCTTGGCGCTTATTATATTTATGACCTGAATACAGATGTGCTTGAAAAAATTACAGATGTTAGCCCATGGATTGATGAAAATGAAATGGCGAACGTATTTCCTATTCAGTATCAGTCGCGCGATGGCCTGACCATCAATGGATATTTAACATTGCCAAAAGGCTATACGATGGAAACAGCCAAAAACCTTCCTGTAGTTGTAAACCCGCATGGTGGTCCTTGGGCACGTGACGGGTGGGGATTTAATCCTGAAATCCAGTTTTTGGCCAATCGCGGTTATGCAGTGTTGCAAATGAATTTCAGAGGGTCAACAGGTTACGGAAAAGCATTTTGGGAAGCATCATTTAAGAAATGGGGTCGCGAAATGCAGGACGATATCACGGATGGTACTTTGTGGCTGATCGACAAAGGCATCGCCGATCCTGACAGAATTGCCATTTACGGCGGAAGCTACGGTGGCTATGCAACTTTAATGGGACTTGTAAAAGAACCTGAGTTATATGCTGCCGGTGTTGACTATGTGGGTGTTTCCAATATGTTCACTTTCATGAAAACCATTCCACCTTACTGGAAACCCATGCTCGACATGATGTATGAAATGGCTGGTGATCCGGTTAAAGATAGTGTAATGCTAAGAGAAGTATCACCCGTTTATCAGGTAGATAAAATTGTAGCTCCCTTGTTTATTGCACAAGGCCGCAATGACCCAAGAGTAAATGTAGACGAATCAGATCAGATGGTTGAAGCCATGAAAGCAAGGGGTGTTGAAGTGGAATACCTGGTTAAAGATAATGAAGGACACGGTTTCCGAAATGAAGAGAACAGGTTCGAATTTTATCGGGCCATGGAAAATTTCTTAAACCAACAAATCGGTAATACCGAGTAAAAATAATGACATTAAAAAAAGCCCCGAACGGGGCTTTTTTTTTTTGTCATTTTCATACAATCCTCTTATCGTTTTACACCCATTTCGTCAAGGATAAATCCCGCGTTCGCAAACTTCTCTGTTACGAACATCACGTAACGAATATCAACTGATATAGTTCTCTGTAATTCGTAATCGTATTGCCAGTCGCTGATCATTGCTTCGTAATTGCCATCAAATGCCACACCTATTAATTCGCCTTTGGCATTCATTACCGGGCTGCCACTGTTACCACCGGTTATGTCACATTGGTGCAAAAATGCTACTGGTACATCGTTTAATTCCGGATCAACCCAATTACCATAATCTTTTTTGTTAGCCAACTCAATCAGTCCTGCAGGGGCATCAAAAGGTACAACTCCGTTATTTTTTTGAACGACACCATTCAATGTTGTAAAGGGCATATACCAAACAGCATCTGTAGGCGAATAGCCTTTTACCGGTCCTGCTGTAAACCGCATGGTACTGTTTGCATCAGGATACATGTTTGACCCTTTCCATTCATAAAGTGCATCAATATATTGTTTTCTGAGCTCAGTTACGTTGGCTGCAAAGCTTTCATAAACCTCCCTGTTTTCCTCGGTAAGCGGATAAATGTTTACTGCGATTTCAATGAAAGGATCATCTAAAGCCAAAATCTCATTGGGCGACATTTCAAACAACGTTTTGGAAAACTCCAGATCATTTAATTTTGATATTTTGTAGGCATTTTCAACAAAACCTTCAATGGATATTGAAGGATCATCAAAAATATATTCCAAACCCTCAATCCTTTGTCCGGCTGGTAATTCATTGACCATATTAAGTGCCCGGATCATCATGGCTTTGTCAACAGGTTCAAAATAACCCATATACTGATATTGCAAAGCATCAATTATCCGTTGAACAGCATCTTCATCATAACCGGGCCTCCTTTCATTTTTAGGTTTCTCCATTTCCACAGCCATGCCATATGCCAAATCAGCTATACCGAGCTGTGTTCCTGCCAATCCTTGCAGTAATCCCAGCACATCGTCTCTTTCCCTGGTTTTATTTATAATGACATACTGCGCTTTAATATCTTTGAGAACAGTTGCATACTTTTCTTTAGTTTTAGGATCGCTATTTGTCCAGTCCATAAATTCTTCTTCAAAGTCGAGTTTCTTCTGGACATAATTTGTTTTGGTCATGCCATCCACTTTTCCCTGGAAATTCTTCTGCGCATTCGCCAGTCCTGCCCTCAATCCGGCCACCTTGATTTTACCCTCAGGGTCATTTTCAGTCAGTTCATCCATAATATTGATGATCTCGGTGAAGTTTTTTATGGAAAACGGATAGTTATAATTCAAATTCCACGCTGCAGAATTGGAAGTCCTGTAGCGTGTGGTTGCTCCCGGATAGCCCATGATGAATGTCAGGTCTTTATTTTTCAGGTCATCAGTTGCTACTTTCAACCAAACTGTTGGTTTATATGGCACATTTTCAATGCTATATTCTGCTCCATCCCCATCAGGAGAAACATAAACACGCAGGAATGAAAAATCGCCGGTATGGCGCGGCCACATCCAGTTGTCAATGTCACCACCATATTTTCCTATAGATCCTGGAGGAGCGTAAACAATGCGGATGTCTTTGAACACCTTGTACACAAACTGGATATATTGTTTCCCGTTATACATTTCTGCAATACGGGCATCCACGTCCTCTTTTTTCTTTTCAATGGCTTCGGTCATGTTGGCCATCTTTTCATTGATCGCACGGTCTTTTTCTGTAGGATCAGTCAAGTTTTTTGCAGCTTTCAGCACTTCATCCGTTACATCTTTCATTTCCAGCAATAAGCGGGCTTCGTAACCGGGTGCCTGGATTTCATCTGAGCGGTTTCTTGCCAGAAAACCGTTTGTTAAGTAATCAGTTTCAGCAGAAGAAGCGCGTTGTAACGCACCAAATGCTACATGGTGGTTGGTAATAATTAATCCATCTGTCGAAACAAATGATGCCGATCCGCCTCCCAACTGGAGAATTGCATTGTACAATGACGGTTTCTCCGGATTGTAAATGTCACTGGTTTCGATCTGTAGCCCTTTTTCTTTTAAATTCAGATCATCAATTTGGTTCAATAACCACATTCCCTCTTGTGCAAATGAAATACTTGCAATAAGTAAGGAAACAAATAAAGTTAATACATACTTTTTCATAGGTACCTCCTATTTTTTAATTAATTAATAATGAGTTTAATGCAATATATTGTTCGCTATTATTCATACTTTATGGCATCTACCGGGTTAGTTGAAGCAGCCCTTATTACATGAAAGCTGATGGTAGCCAAACCAACGAGCAATGCTGATATGCCGGCCAGAAGTATTGTTGTCCATTGCACATTAACATAGTATATAAAACTGGATTCGAGCCAAACCGTTAATCTCCAATAAGCTATTGGAATTGCGATGATGAATGCGATGATTATGATCCAGAAAAACTCTTTATACAACAGTAGCATGATATCACCGAGGGTGGCACCATTTACTTTTCTGATACCAATCTCTCTTGTTCGTTGTTCGGTAGTAAACGATGAAAGTCCGAACAAGCCTAAAAGTGCTATAAATACTGTTATAACAGTTATTACGATAAATATAGTTGTAATTTTTTCTTCACCTTCGTACATTTTCTCCTGTATTTCGCTTAACAATTTATAATCGAATGGCCTTTTTGCGTTATTTTTTGTCCAACTCTGTTCAATATAATCCAAGGCTTGATCCATTTGTCCATTTTTCACCTTTACTGAAAGGAAATATCTATTAAAAGGACTAATAAACATGATAATAGGTTCAATCTTATTGTGCAGTGAATTGAAGTGATAATCTTTTACTACACCTATTACTTTCATAATTCGACCTCCCGTTCCATCCAGATCAAATCCATAATGAAATTTTTTGCCAATCGGATCATCCGTCCAACCAAACTGCCTGGCCGCCGTTTCGTTAATGATAACAGCCGCTGTATCATCGGTTCCCATATTTTTATCAAAATTTCTTCCTTCAATAAATTCAAATCCCATGGCGTCAGGGTAATCATAATCGCATTGCGTCAGTATTACGGCAAACTCTTTCATTTCCGATTCCTGTTCAACCAGCATCACTTGAATCCAGCTATTTCTACCTGGAATTCCTGTTGAATTGGCCGCATATTCAATATTCGAGTTTTGTAATAATGTCTCCTTGAAAGGCTTTACCTTACTTCGGAAAGCGGAATCCTGCAATTCTAAAACAACCACATTTTCTTTTTCAAATCCCAGATCTTTATTCTTTAAAAAATGTAGTTGGTCTGAAACAACAAGTGTAGCTACGATAATAACTATCGCAATGAAGAACTGAAAAACGACCAGCCCCCTCCTCATAAACAAGCTCGACTTACCATGGCCGGTTGTCATTCCTTTCAGCACATTCAGAGGCATAAAAGAAGACAGAAAGAATGCAGGATAGCTGCCTGCAATTATTCCAATCAAAACGCTTATTATAATGATGGATACCAGGTTTACAGGACTTGAAATAAGACTATAAGTAAGATCTTTTCCGGTCAGCAAATTGAAATCAGGCATCATTAAATACACAATCCCCAAGGCCAATAAAAGTGCTATGATTGAAAGTAGTACAGACTCACTTAAAAACTGAAAAATCAGTTGCTTCTTTTCAGCTCCCATTACTTTTCTCATCCCAACCTCCCTGGACCTTTCAGAAGACCTTGCGGTTGCCATATTCATATAATTAATGGCCGCTAGCAGCAGAATAAATAAAGCAACAGCCATAAATATATATACATAAGAGATATTACCGGTTGGCAAGTCAGCAGCAAGTTTAGAAGTCAGATGGACATCTCCTAATTTTGTTGTTTTCAAATCGAAAGATGCATTGAACTGATCGCCTATCGATTTCATATATTTATCGTAGAACTGCGGAAATTTTTGATGAATTGATTCAATGGAACTGTTCTCATTTAGCAACACATAGGTGTATACACCAATATTCCAGAAACGACCCGGCTCCATGCTGTTGAATTCCTCTTCTCCTAATTCTTTTGCCAATGTCGATCCTGAGAAAAGTGCACTGAATTTCAGGTGCGAATTTCCGGGCAAGTCCTCAATAACGGCAGTGATCTTAAAATGCCTTCCTCCCCCGGTTTCAATAAGGAAGCCAATTGGATTTTCATTGCCAAAATATTTATTTGCTATTGACTGCGTTAAAACGGCAGTATTGGGTTCTATTAAGCTTCCTTCAAGGCTTCCCATGATCAATTTATGGGTAAACACCTCAAATATGGTTGAATCGGTAAAATAGAAATCATCCTCATAAAACTCTTTCTCCCCTACTTTAATTAGTACATTGTCCATATTATCGAACCGGACAAATTCTTCAATTTCAGGATATTCGATCTTCAATGCGGGACCCATGGGAATCGGAACAATAGCAAATTCATCATGCTTTGAACCAATGGTAAAATCAGATTCGAGCCGGTATATTCTTTCATGCTTATTGTGGTATTTATCATACGTCAGCTCATCGCTCACATAAATAAATATAAAAATGAAAGTAGTCAGGCCAACGGCAAGAGCAGCAATATTTAAAAAAGCATAAAAAGGGCTTTTTGTGATATTACGTATGGCACTAATCAAATAATTTTTAAGCATTTTTAGTGAATAAATAAAGTACACTTATTATTTTACATTT
>SWCD01012292.1_pt1 | contig 13029 bp, 13 predicted proteins | sample 4693011 | NCBI WGS metagenome assembly SWCD01 (sample SAMN10267278, study PRJNA491770) | bioreactor metagenome | isolation source: DHS bioreactor inoculated with marine | place: Japan: Omine Ridge, Nankai Trough | reverse complement strand
GGCGAGATGGCACCGAAGGCATCGCCAAACGCCACCGCCAGGACATGGCGCACCTGTGCCGCGCGCGACAATGGCACATCCGGTTCCAGCACGATGGCCATGTTGAGACGGTCTTCCGACTGCGACCAGTACAGGTCACCGGCACCGGCCTGACCTGCGATAACAGCTGCAATCGCCACCCGGACGGTGTCTGTTCCAGGCTCAACGGCAATGCCATTCAGCAGTGGCGGAAAGACCGGTTCGTCGTTCACGGGAAAAACCTGCAAATCAGAACAATCATCACCCGAGATCGATCTCGCCGGTCACCGTATGATCGAGCCCGACATCACCACAGGTGATCGTAGCGGTGACGGTCACGCTGCCCGAGGTCTTGCCGGATGCCCGCACCGCGTCTTCGATTTTCTGCTGTGAGGTGACGCCCACCTGTTTCAGAAACTTGCGCATCGACATGTTGAATTTGTCGTCATCCATTTTCAGCATTTCCCTGTCTGATTAAAATTAACGCGCTACCGGCGTACATTCTCGGTCACATAAACATTACCGGCCGAGCGATCCAGTGCAGCAAGCCCGAAATGGGCGCCTATCGCGATCACAGCCATGGCTGCAACTGCCAATACAAATGACTTCATCGTCCTGACCTTTCCTGTTTCCCCTTTTTCCGCAATCCCGTCGGGGCTGCGGTTCAGCGCATCGTTGCTAGTGATATATAGCATGTCTCGCAAAAGTGTGTGCGGTTTTGCGAATAAAGACATGCGAAAACAGATGTATAGAGCGTGGTTTTGATTCAATCAAAACCTGAATCGCTCCAGGTGTGCCATGCGCCTGAGTGCAAACTGTTTTCACTCTGCTGCCTGATCCGGCGCCGTTCCGGTCTTTTCCTTCAACCACACAATCATCGCGTCGCGCTCTTCGTCGTTGGACATTTTCTGCAATGGCATCTTGGTGCCGGGCACCAGATGTTGCGGGCCTTTTTCGAACAGTTGGCCGATTGTGTCGGCGTTCCAGGTAATCTCTGACTCGAGCAGGGCTTTCGAATAGGCGTAGCCCGGCAGCGTGCCGGCCTTGCGGCCAAACACCCCGTAAAGGGTGGGGCCTGCACGATTGGCATCGTCCGGTGACAGGGTGTGGCAGACAGAACATTTGCGGGCAAACTGGCGTTCACCGACACTCAGGCCTTCGTCTGCCTGGAAGCGGCGCGGAAATGTGCCGCGGGCCGGTTCAAAATTGCGGCCCGGGCGGAACTGCCAGTAATGCACCGTGTCATCAAGCCCGCCCAGATAGAGCGTGTCGCCGTCGCCGGAAAATGTCAGCGCCCAGATCGGTCCATAAGGGTTGTCGAGCAGTTTTACGGGTGTCCAGTCGGTCATGTCATAAACCGATACAATGCCATCACCGCCGCCGAACGCCAGAACCTCGTGCTGTTCAGATACCGCGACGGACAGGATGGGGCGTTCGCGCTGCGCCAGGTCATGGACAATTTCACCACTATCGATATCAAGCACCGCTGCCGTGCCGTTCAGGGCGCCAAAGGCCAGCTCCCTGCCCCCTGGCAAGGCAGCCAGCACGTTGATGCCCCAGCCATTGCGAAAAACCACACGCTCCTCCACGCCGTCGCTGACCCGCCACTTGCGGATGGTGGCGTCAGTGCCGGCGGAATAGACAAACCGCGCGTCGGTCGAGAACACCGCCGCGTTGACCGTATTGCGGTGGCCTTGCAAAACATGGAGCTGGCGTTCTTCGGCGAGCGACCATATCCGCACCGTACGGTCCCAGGAAGCCGATACGGCAAGCGTACCGTCCGGAGACAATGCGATGCCGACGACCTTGTGATCATGCCCCTTGAAAACATGCTCAATTGCGCCTGAGCGCAAATTGAGCAATCGCACCATGCCGTCATCGCTGCCGGTCACGGCATGCCTGCCGTCGGGCAGCACCGCAACCGCATTGACGGCGCCATCATGGTCTGAAAACCGCTTTACCATGGCGGGCTTTGCCGCATCGGTGACATTCCAGTACATCATCGAATAGTCAAAGCTGCCGGAGACTATTCCGGCACCGTCAGGGGATGTGGCGAGCGCCTTGACCGGCCCGCCATGGCCGATCAGATCACCCTGCCCCGGCTTGTTGTCAGCCTTTGCGGGAATGCTCGAGACGGCAATCATCGCGACCACGACCGCCATCACGATCCGGACAAGCCGCATCATTAACAGACAGTTCGACAGGCCTTTGCAAACACGAACACCATTCAAGGTTTCATTCCCTGAACTTCATTCTGCCGGTTGGCTGGCTGACCCTGCAGCAGGCGCAGACCTGGCTTTTTCTTCCACTTCCTCGACCCACAGGCTGTGATGTTCACGCGCCCAGTTGGTATCAACCTCACCCGACCCCATGGCGTCGAATGCGCCTTCCATGCCCACAGTACCGATATAGATGTGGCCCATGATGACAACGATAAAGGCAATACCGACAATGGCATGCCAAATCTGGTTGAGCTGCTGCTCCTGGATGGCCGACACGCTGGTCGGCAGGTCAAACCCGACAGTATTCAATGCGGCAAAGGTTTTTGCCATGAATGCGGTTTCAAACGGAAACATCAACGCAATGCCGGACAGGGAGACCGAAATGGTCAGAACGACAACGCCCCAGAACAGGATTTTCTGACCCGCATTGAACTTCTTTGCCGGCGGGTGTGAGCCCCGGGTGAACATGCCGCCACCCTTGAGCAGCCAGACCACGTCATGCCGGTTGGGAAAATTGTGAACCACCCACAGGATGAAGGCCAGCGCCACACCCAGCATGAATGCGAACGAGAGATAATTGTGCAGGTACTTGCCCCACATCGTGATGAAGGCAAACGCCTCCTTGCCGATCACCGGCATCAGCACATAACGGCCAAACAGCAAGTTCAGCCCTGACAGCGCGAGGACCACAAATGATCCGGCCATCAGCCAGTGCGCAAACCGCTCCAGGCCGTTGAACCGCTGCATGGTTACGCCTGACCTGCCATGGTCGATCCTGATGCGACCGCGCAGCAGGAAGAACAAGGCAAGCAGTGCCACTATGCCGAACAGTGCATAGGCCGAATACAGGCTCAAAGGACCATTGCGCACCGCGCGATAGTCGGTATCACCTTCCGACTGGATCAGCGTCCCGGCCTTTTTGTCCGGAATGGAGACATTGCCGGTCGTCCCTTTGCGGATCTGGCTCCAGAAACCGGTATTCAGATCGGTGCTTTGCGCTTCGGTCTGGACATCCGGGGTGACTGACTGGGCAATCGCGTAACTGCCATAACTGCCAACAACAAGCAGTGTTGCTGCGATCAGAGCCATGCATGTGGTGCGCAGGGTTTTGACTATGTCGATGCTGGATTTCATAACGCTGGTCCCCTTGGGTTGCCCGTGTCAGGTGAAAGATTGTCCCCTGCCTGATCCGTGGCTGTCAATCAGGTTGATATGCCGGCAGGTTGATATGCCGGTTTCAGATGCTGCCACCGCGCTGTATGTTCATGCGCTGGCGCAATTGCTGCCTTGTGTCCTCGCTCAGCGTTTCGTCCACCTTGCCGCTGTAAACACCCTTTTCCCCCGAAACCGGGCGGGCATTTTCACCTTCCTGGCAGCCTGCAAGCAGACCCACAAGCGTCGCCAGCGCGAATAACCGCATGGTTCTCATAGTCATGAACTAAAGCACCCCTTCAAGGTGTGGCACGGCAAAACCGGTGCCGGTGTAATTTCAGCAAAAGAGCAATCCGGCAGTCTGCAATCATCGGGAATAAGGGCGGCGATTTCTCGCCGCCCCGCCCGATCTACTGACATGACCATATCTTCGATATGATCGCCGGGAACCGCAGTGCGGTTCCCGGCTGTTTCAGGTCCGCTGCTTAAGAACCGGAACCGGGATAGGCTTTGCCCCATCCCCATGCGCCGGAACCGAAGCCGCGAGCAACCACACGCTCGCGGTAGATGTTCGACACCTGGTCGCCATCACCGGCAAGCAATGCCTTGGTCGAGCACATTTCTGCACAAAGCGGCAATTTGCCCTCGGCCAGACGGTTGCGGCCATATTTCTTGAATTCCATATCGGAGTTGGCTTCTTCAGGACCGCCGGCACAGAAGGTACATTTGTCCATCTTGCCACGTGAGCCGAAGTTGCCAACCTGCGGGTACTGCGGCGCGCCAAACGGGCACGCATAGAAACAGTAACCACAACCGATGCAGAGGTCTTTGTTGTGCAGGACCACGCCCTCGGCAGACTGATAGAAACAGTCAACCGGGCACACAGCCATGCAAGGTGCATCCGAACAATGCATACAAGCCACCGAGATTGAGCGTTCACCGGGCTTGCCGTCATTGATGGTGACGACACGGCGGCGGTTTACACCCCACGGAACTTCATGTTCGTTTTTACACGCGGTGACACAGGCGTTGCACTCGATGCAACGTTCAGCATCACACAGGAACTTCATGCGAGCCATTCTGTATCCTCCTTATGCTTTTGCTATTTTGCAGAGAGTGGTCTTGGTCTCCTGCATCTGGGTGACCGCATCGTAGCCATAGGTCTGCGCCGTATTGGACGCCTCGCCCAGGACATACGGATCAGAGCCCGCAGGATAGTTGGCCCGCAGGTCTTCACCCTGCATATGACCACCAAAGTGGAACGGCATGAAGGCAACGCCTCTGCCAACCCGCTCGGTAACCATCGCCATGACCTTGACCTTGCCCTTTTCAGGACCCTCCACCCAGACCGTATCCCCGTTGCGGATACCAAGATCGTTGGCATCAACCGGGTTGATCTCGACGAACATGTCCTGCTGAAGCTCAGCAAGCCATGGGTTCGACCGGGATTCATCACCGCCACCTTCGTATTCCACGAGGCGACCCGATGTCAGAATCATCGGATACTCTTTCGAGAAGTCGTTCTTCTGGATCGACTCGAACATGGTGGGAAGACGATGCATCTTCCGGTCCTTGAAGGTTGCGTACTTGGGCAGAAGATCGCGGCGTGGCGTGTACAGCGGTTCGCGATGCAACGGCACCGGATCCGGGAATGTCCACACAACGGTACGAGCCTTGGCGTTTCCGAACGGCGCACAACCATGCTTGATTGCAACCCGCTGGATACCGCCTGACAGGTCAACCTTCCAGTTGATCTTGTCGAGCTTCTCCTGATCCTCAGTGCCGGCAACCTTCTTGATGGCAGCCAGTTCGTCTGCGGTCAGATCGCCGTCCCAGCCGAGTTTGCGCAGCATGCCGTAAGTGAATTCAGGATAGCCATCCTTGATTTCAGAACCTACGGAATACGCACCTTCAGCCAGCATGTTGGCACCACCCCAGTCGTCCGGTGCCTTGACACCGAAACGGGCACGGAATGTCAGACCACCCTCAGCCACCGGCTTGGAGTTGTCGTACAGGTTCGGTGTACCGGGATGCTTCATTTCCGGCGTACCCCATGACGGCCATGGCAGACCATAATAGTCGCCATCTGCCGGGCCACCACGTGCCTGCAGCGTTGTCCTGTCGAACGTGTGCTGGTTGGCCATGTGCAGCTTGAGGCGTTCAGGTGACTGCCCGGTGTACCCGATCGTCCACATGCCGCGGTTGATTTCCCGCAGAATGTCTTCGATCAACGGTTCCTTGACGGTCAGTGAGCCGATCTTGGTTTCTTCGACCTTGATGTTGCGGAAGAAGCGATCGGCAAAGCCGAACTTCTCGGCAAACATCTGCATGATGACGTGGTCCGGTAGTGACTCGAACAACGGTTCCATGATCTTGTCACGCCACTGCAGCGAACGGTTCGAGGCAGTAACCGACCCATAGGTCTCGAACTGCGTTGCCGCAGGCAGCAGGTAGACCCCATCCTTGCGGCCGTGCATGACGGCAGACATGGTTGGATATGGATCAACCACGACCAGCAGGTCGAGCTTGGCCATTGCCTTCTGCATGTCCGGCAGACGGGTCTGCGAGTTGGGCGCGTGGCCCCAGAACACCATGGCACGGACATTGTCCGGCTGATCAATGTTCTCTTTCGCTTCAAGAACGCCGTCGATCCAGCGCGAGACGGGAATACCCTTCTCGTTCATCATCGCCTTGTCCTTGCCGTCCTTGTCCTTGCGGGTGGCAAAGCGGCCCTTCAGCCAGTCAAGCTCTTCTTCCCATACACGTGCCCAGTGAGCCCATGCACCAGCCGACAAACCGTAATAGCCTGGCAGTGTGTCCATCAGAACGCCAAGGTCGGTTGCGCCTTGCACATTGTCATGGCCACGGAAGATGTTGGCACCGCCACCGGCAACGCCCATGTTGCCGAGAGCAAGCTGCAGCACACAATAAGCACGTGTGTTGTTGTTACCGTTGGTGTGCTGTGTACCGCCCATGCACCACACGATGGTGCCAGGCTTGTTCTGGGCCAGGGTGCGGGCAACGCGTTTCATCTGCGAGCCGGGAACACCGGTGACCTTTTCAACTTCCTCAGGGGTCCACTTGGCGACTTCTTCCTTGATGTACTCCATGCCCCAGACACGGCGGGAGATGAAATCCCTGTCTTCCCAGCCGTTTTCGAAGATGTGGTACAAGATACCCCAGATCAGCGCCACGTCGGTACCGGAACGGAACCGGACATATTCGGTGGCGTGAGCAGCGGTACGCGTAAAGCGCGGGTCACAGACGATGAATGCCGCGTTGTTTTCTTCCTTGGCCTTCAGCATGTGCAGCAAAGACACAGGATGCGCCTCGGCAGGATTGCCGCCAATCAGGAAGATGGCACGCGAATTGTGCATGTCATTGTAGGAGTTGGTCATCGCTCCATAGCCCCAGGTGTTGGCAACACCGGCAACCGTGGTCGAGTGACAGATACGCGCCTGATGGTCACCATTATTGGAGCCCCAGTATGCGTAAAGCTTGCGGAACAGATAGGCCTGCTCATTGTTGTGCTTGGCAGATCCCAGCCAGTAAACCGAGTCGGGACCGGACTTCTCGCGGATGTCCAGCATCTTGTCGCCGATTTCGTTGATGGCTTCTTCCCATGACACGCGCTGCCATTTGCCATCAACCAGCTTGGTAGGATACTTCAGGCGGCGCTCGCCGTGGGCGTGCTCGCGGACCGCTGCGCCTTTTGCGCAATGTGCACCAAGGTTGAACGGGCTGTCATAACCAGGTTCCTGGCCAACCCATACGCCATTTGTGGTTTCTGCAAGTACGGTGCAACCAACCGAGCAGTGCGTACACACTGACTTCTTGATTTCAACCGCACCGGAAACCGATGCTGCCTCTGCCTTGCGCACCATTCCCGACGATAGTGTCGATGCTGCCGCAAGACCGCCTACTGCAAGTCCCGAACGGCGCAAGAATGTCCGCCTGTCAATCGCTCCACCGGTTAAATCGGTGAGGGCCGATGACAGTCGAGGGCCGAACGCAACCTCTCCCGTCTTCTTCCTGAGCATGATCTTCCTCCAGATGCGACGCCACAATTGGCGCCTGAATTTAAGTCTCGTAATTCCGCAAATTCAGTTCCGAACAGGAACTAGAATGCGGCAAGCTTGTAGTACGTCTTGACGTGATCAGTTTCCTGATAGCCTGCACTGCCCTCAACAGGCGCAGCCGCTTCTGCTGCAACCGTTCCGGCAGCAACCGCTGCAGTTCCGGTCACGGCGGACACACCCGCAAGCTTGAGGAAATTACGACGGCCTGCGGCCACCTTTTCACTTCCTTCTGCCATTTTCCGCTCCTTCAGTTGTGGACGGTTACCCGCCCGCTAATTTGGACAGCGAACTGTCCGGTCACACGTTCAAAGGATCAAACCATCAAGAAGGCCTGCTCCTCAACATCCATGAATGCTGCACCCAATTGCCCGATACAGGCGTAGAACACCGATGAGCGCGCACCCTCAAGATCAGTAAAAAAGTGCTTGGCCCACGATGCGATGTGAGCCTGGAAGAATTTCTTCTGTTCGTCGAGATCAAGCGCCTCGCCGAAATCACCAACAATAAGACCGGCCATCATTTCACACAGCGCGGCAATATGGTCTTCGGGTTCAGCGACCTCGTCGCGCCGCTCAATGCCGAGACGGCTCATGTCATTGCGCAACCGCGCCAGGGGTTTCTCGTGCAGGAAGCCGGTCAGATAATAGGATCCGTACGGCACCAGTTCACCGCGGCCCACGCCTATGAACAGATCATGAAACTCCCGCGACACCTGCTCAGGGCTGGATTTGGCAGCAACCCGCGTCAGGGCGGAAACCGCCTGGCCAATAGGCGTATCATCGCCGCGCATGTCAGCGAACATGTCCAGGTCGTGACGCGATGGCCCCGCACGCAAGGAACTTGCCAGCAACCTGTACAGGTTTGCCCGCAATACATCTTCTTCGGAAATTGACAGCGCTAACTTAGCCTCACCCATGCTGGTAATATCGAGGCCGCACCCTTCAAACGGAGCACATTCCTCGTCTTCCTCTCCTAGGAGCGATCCAGGTTCCGATAGATCAAAACCACGCTCATTCCTTCTACGCCGCACCTCTTATTCGCTAAACCGGCAACCAGTTTTGCCAGTTTTGCGAGGAATGCTGTAGATATCGAGCAGGATGACGCAGTGCAGGCGCATTAGGCAAGCATATTCCAACCCGGTCCGGCAGGCTTTCACGATCTGGTAATGTGGAGTAATTTACTCAACAATTATACGTGGAGCAGCCCGCTTCTGGCCCGCAGAATCGCCTAAAACCGAAGCCCAGACGGTTTCAGCAATCTTGCGATACAACACGGCATGATGAGAGTCCGGCGCTGACACCACGATTGGCTGGCCAGAATCAGAGCGGATGCGCAAATCCTTGTCCAGCGGCACCTCGCCCAAAAACGGCAAGCCCAGTTTCTCAGCTTCATCACGCGCCCCGCCGTGACCGAAGATTTCATGGCGCTCGCCGCACTTGGTACAGGTAAAATAGCTCATGTTCTCGACAATACCGAGCACCGGTACATTCACCTTGCGGAACATGTTCAGGCCCTTTCGCGCATCGATCAGGGCAAGATCCTGCGGTGTCGAAACAATGACTGCACCTGACAGCGGCGTCTGCTGGGCCAGGGTCAGTTGGGCATCACCGGTTCCAGGCGGCATGTCGACGACGAGAACATCAAGGTCTCCCCATGCCACTTCGCGCAGCATCTGCTGCAGCGCCGACATCACCATCGGTCCGCGCCAGATCATTGGCGTGTCTTCTTCAACCAGAAAGCCCATCGACATGGCCTTGAGACCAAAACCTTCGAGCGGTTTCAGCGTGCGTGAGCCTGGCGAGACAGGTTCAGGTCTGCCGGTAATTCCAAGCAAGCGTGGTACCGAGGGGCCATAAATGTCGGCATCCAGTATGCCAACTTTCAGACCATTTGCCTGCATGCCCAGCGCAAGATTGACGGCAGTAGTGGACTTGCCCACCCCACCCTTGCCGGATGCGACCGCGATGATGTGCTTGACGCCGGGCACACCGGCCATTGTCTGAGCCGCCTGGGCCTTGGGGCCCGGCTGCTGCATGGGTGGTGGCGGCGCCATGGTGGCACCTGCCGGAGGCGGCGTCTGGCCTGCTGCGCGACGTGCTCCCGGCTTGACCTCGGCGGTCAGAGCGGCCATGACCTTTTCCACACCATCCACCTTGCCGACCGCCTTTTCCGCAGCCTGGCGCAACGGCTCCAGTTCGCTGGCGCGCGAGGCCTCAACGGTGATCGCGAACATCACATTGTCACCACTGATAACCACGTCTGAAACCAGCCCGAGTGAAACAAGGTCACCGTCAAGATCAGGTCCGCGCACCTTGGAGAGAGCCGCCATGACTTGCTGTTTGTCTACCATCTGAAAATCCCTGAACGAGACCCGCCAGTTGTACGGCAGTCTGTTTCTTCTTGTTGTCTATAAAACGCTTCAAATCATTGAAAAGTCTGGGTTAACCTCTCAAGCACCACCGTTAGCGGTGGCGCTGCGTACCGCCCAGTTCAGCGGTTACGTCATTGGCGATCTTATGGACAAGTTCGCCGAGTGACAACACCCGCTGGTCTGTTACGCGCGCCGTCGGGCCCGACACCGAGACCGCTGCCAGGGGTTCGCCGTGCTCATCAAATATGGCAGATGCCACACAACGCAAGCCAATGGCATTTTCCTCATCATCAATCGCATAGCCGCGCTGTTGCGAGACTTCAAGATCCTGAAACAGGGCTTCGATGGACGTGTGGGTGTGAGAGGTCTCCCGCGTCAGTTCACGCCCGTGCAACACCTTGCGGGTGGCCTCCTGATTCATGTGGGACAAGATGGCTTTGCCGACACCGGAACAGTGCATCCGCGCGCGCCCGCCCGGCCCGGCAATGGCGCGCATCATTTTCTGGCATTCAACCTGGGCGAGATAAACAATCTCGCCGCGGTCAGCAATGCCGAGATTGACGGTCTCGCCCGACTGCTCCATCAGGCGACGCATGTAGGGACGCGCTATGGTGACCACGTCGCGAGAGCGCACGAAAGCTGAGCCGACCCGAAACGCCTGAACACCGATCAGCCACACCGACCGTTCAGTATCAAATCTCACGAACCTCTCGTTCTGCAAAGTGGTGAGCAGACGGTGTGCCGTTGAGTTGGGCAAGCCGACTTCCTGTGCGACTTCCGACAAGGAAAGACCGGATGCATGATAGGAAAGCGCGTTCAGCAATTTCAGCGCACGACTGAGCGATTGGACTTGACCAGACGCCCGCAGTATTTCCTTGCTCGGCACACGAAACTCTTCGCGTCGTGCTGCGTCTCTGTCCTTGTCCGACACCTGGTTTTCAAGCATAGATGTTCCCAATTCAAATTAGCCGGTTCTAGAGGTGTATATGATGCCATCCCACAATGTGGTTCAGAAACCGCGTACCGGGTTGTTCTTCGTTCCATTGGAACAGGCAGAACCCAACAGTTTATTCAATTTTCCAAGATCAGCGGGCCATTTGGCTTGACGAACCCCCGCCAAAACCGGCCTCAGATTGGCTTCACCTTGTCACAGACCGAATTGGAACGCAATTCCATATGCTGGATGCACTTGTAAATAATGCCTATTGGCTGCTGTATGCCGGGACCATAATGGAAGGCGAAACCGCGTTGCTGCTGGCCTCTTTAGCCGCAAACCAGGGGTTGATCGACCTGTTATGGGTGATCGTTATCGGGTTTGCCGGTGCCACGACAGGCGACCAGATCAGCTATCAGGTGTTCCGCCGGTTCGGACCGGCCATGGTGGCACGCAACGAAACGCTGCACCGACGCACCGACAAAGCGCGCAGGCTGCTTGCGGGGCACCCGGTGAAATTCATCATCGTGTCGCGGTTTTTCTGGGGCCTGCGGTCTGCCTGCATGCTGGCACTGGCAGCTTCCGATGTACCGACGCGGGTGTTTGCACCAGCTAACCTGGTCGCCTGCGCCCTGTGGGCAACGGTGGTGGGTTCGCTGGGCTATGTGTTCAGCGGTTGGGTCAGCGGTATTGTGACAACCATGGACGACCTGTCAGGGCGCGCGCCTGCCATCCTGGCAGGCATACTGGCCTTCATCGTGCTGATCGTGCTGGCGCGCAAGGCGGTGCTGAAGTTCTGGCGCTCGCACGAAACGCTTTGAGGAGCAGTGGGTCAATCTGTATGCCCACAGCGGTCTTCACGACCTGCTTTCCCATAGCTGAGATCAGCCGCAAAACGTCGCACCTGAGCTGAAATTCCGCCGTCTGGAAATTTGTTCTTGAACATGCCGTCAAACAGCCCTACATGGCCCGAATACAAGCCGGCAACATGGAGACACCGGCTTGTCATTCTCCGCTATCGCGCGGGGAGCCATTGCTGCGGATGACGCAGTGACAGGTCTCGGGGCAACCCGGGGTTGGCAAGCTTGAGGTGGCGACCATGCGTCGGCTTTTTTGCGTCTGCAGGTTGGTTTTGCCGATCTGCAGGCAAACGACATCTACTGGCTGGGGAGGGACCCACAATGATCGAGACCAACGCCCTGTTCCAACTGGGGATGGACCTGGAAACCCCAGGCACCGCCCATGAAGACACACAGGCTGCAGCAAACAATGTGATAGCGTTCAACCGTGAGGATGAACCGGCCGACCATTTCATCATCAGGGACGGTGTATCGTATGCGGGAACGCATCTGATAATTGACCTTGTGGATGCTGAAGGGCTGGCAGACATCGACCTGATCGATGCAGCCATGCGCGAATGCGTGACAGAGGCAGGCGCAACCCTGCTGCACATTCATCTGCACCCGTTCTCGCCGGAAGGCATATCGGGCGTGTCGGGCGTTGCTGTTCTGGCAGAAAGCCACATTTCCATCCATACATGGCCGGAGCGCGGTTATGCCGCCCTGGATGTATTCATGTGCGGTGATTCGCAGCCGGAAAAATGCGTTGAGGTGCTGAGGAGGCATTTCCGCCCCGGCGAGGTGAAGGTCTCCACATTGTTGCGGGGATCGGATCTGTGAGCCTGAAACGCGAAGATGACGGTGCCACGTGGATGCACGAGAACCTGCATACGGGTTTCAGCACAACTTACCGTCTGGAAGAAACACTGTTTGACAGTAACACCCCGCATCAGCGGCTGGTGGTTGGTCGCACGGAAGCCTTCGGCAACGTTGTGTGGCTGGACGGCGTAACGCAAGTCACCGAGCGGGACGAATTCTGCTACCACGAAATGCTGGCGCATGTGCCCATCCTGGCCCATGGCCGGGTCAAAAGCGTACTGGTCATTGGCGGGGGAGATGGCGGCATGGCCGAAGAGGTGCTCAAGCACACATCGGTCGAGCGGCTGGTGATGGTCGAGATTGATGCAGGGGTTATCGACTTTGCCCGCGAACACCTTTCGTCCATCAACAAGGCTTGTTTTGACGATCCGCGGTTTGAAGTGGTGATCGCCGACGGCAAGGATTTCGCGGCCACGTCACAGGACCGGTTCGACGTGATTATAGTGGACTCGACCGACCCTGTAGGGCCAGGCGAGGTACTGTTCACCCGTTCGTTTTACACAGACTGCAAGCGCATGCTGAATGACGGTGGCGT
>SWCD01006397.1_pt1 | contig 13031 bp, 17 predicted proteins | sample 4693011 | NCBI WGS metagenome assembly SWCD01 (sample SAMN10267278, study PRJNA491770) | bioreactor metagenome | isolation source: DHS bioreactor inoculated with marine | place: Japan: Omine Ridge, Nankai Trough | reverse complement strand
ATCGTGATATCATATGTCCAGCCTCCAAGCTGTCCTGAGCCTCAAATCCATCGGTCGCCAGCTACCCTTTACGGGAATATTTTTATATGCGACCAGTTCCGTCTCGACATTGCAATATTAGCCTGAAACACGCGAGAAGTGAAAGACGCAATTGGCGGATTTCCGCATATCCCGCCTGTTCCCCGATCTGCCGGAGCATACCGATGACCCAAGCTGCCCCTCTCACCGAAATCTGGCGCGGCCCTCGGGCCGAGAGCGTTCATTTGGGTCATGCCGTGATTTGTGACGCAGGCGGCGCGATTGTCGAGGCTTGGGGCAACCCGTCCGAAACGATCCTGCCACGCTCGTCCTGCAAGATGCTGCAGGCGCTGCCGCTTCTCACCAGTGGCGCTGCGGATGCGCATGGGCTGACCTCCGAACAGCTTGCGCTCTCCTGCGCCTCGCACAACGGCGCGGCGATCCATACCGAGCGCGTCAATCGCTGGCTCTCCGATCTGGGCCTGACGGACGACGACCTGCGCTGCGGCGCGCATGACCCGCAGGACAAGGAGGCGCACAAGGCGCTCTTGTGCTCCGGGACTGCGCCCTGTCAGGTGCATAACAATTGCTCGGGCAAACACGCCGGGTTTCTTACGCTCAACCGGCATCTGGGCGGGTCCGCCGAATATGTCGATCCCGGCCATCCGGTGCAAAAGGCGGTGCTCGAGGCGTTCGAAGACGCCACTGGCGAAACCTCACCCTATTACGGCATTGATGGCTGTTCCGCCCCCAATCACGCCAGCTCCCTGCACGGCATGGCCCGCGCGATGGCGCGGTTCGCGGGCGCATCCGAAAATGGCGACGCGACCGAGCGTGCCGCTGTGCGTCTCTGGCAGGCCATGGTCGCCCATCCCGAACTGGTGGCGGGCGAGGGGCGCGCCTGCACCGAGCTCATGCGCGCCTGTTCCGAGCCTGTGGCCCTCAAGACCGGGGCAGAGGCGTTCTTCATCGCGATCCTGCCCCGGCGCAAGCTGGGCGTGGCGCTCAAGATCGCCGATGGCGGCACCCGCGGCGCGGAATGCGCGATTGCCTCGATCCTCGTGCGTCTGGGCGTGCTCGACCCCGAGCATCCGGCAGCGCGCAAATACCGCAACGCGCCCATCGTCAACTGGCGCGGAATCGAAACCGGCATGATCCGCCCCGCCGCCACCCTCGCCTGACCCGACTCGGGGCGCGCGGGCATCGGCGGGGTTCCTCCGATGCGCGTGCCGGGGCTTTTTCGGCGCTGGCTTGCCCAATCCGCCCCTCGCCATGCGCGGCCTCTCGCCCGGTCCCTCGGACCGGCGTAGGTCCGCGTATCGGACCCCTCTGATCTGGCCGCTTTCCGCGCCTTTTCGCGTGAAATCGGCACCGCCCGCGACAACCCGGTCAACACTGCTCATCTTCTGGCCTTGGGGGCGCAACCGCGCCCTCGCAACCAGAGAAAGGATGATCCACATGACCAAGGATTTCGTTGCCGCCACCTTCGCCCTCGCCCTCGGCCTGCCCGCCATGGCCCTCGCGGGCGAGTTTTCGACGATGGACGCGGATGGCGACGGCTATGTCACCATGTCCGAGTTTCAGCAGGCAATGCCCGAGGCCACATCCGAGACCTTTACCACGGTGGATGCCAATGCCGATGGGGCGCTGAGCCAGGACGAGGTGGCCGCCGCGGTCGATGCGGGCGTGCTCCCCGCAGCGGATGGCTGATCCCCGGCCAGACCCATGATAAACGCCGGGGCGGGGGCACCCCCCGCCCCAAGACCTTGCCCACTTGAACGCGCGGACTGCGGTCCCATATCGTCCGAAACGACCATTTTCCGCCGCAGATTTGGGGGCCGCGACGTGACGGATCGGACCAGAAAATCAGACCCGACCGGGCCAGGGCCCGCATTCTCCACATCGAACCGTTGGGACGGTGTGCTCACACCAGAACAAAAGACATGGTGCGAGGCGCGGGGCATCACGCTCGCCTATGATCCCCTGCAGATCGGCTGGGTCATCGCCGAAGAAAACGCGCCCTGCCCACGCTCCGCCCCCGTCGCCCCCCTCTCGTGGAAGGTCAAGACACCGGGCACCCTGGGCTTTCGCCGCTGGCAACCCCAAGACGTGCCGGCCTACTACCGGCTCCTGTCAGACCCCGAGGTCTGGCAGCACATGCACGAGGACTGGCCCGGCCCCCTGACCGAGGCGCTCGCCCGCGACCTGATCGACATTTCCGGGCTCAGCGATCATCACGACGTTCTCGCTGCAACCCTCGATGGCCAACCCATCGGGCAGATGCGTCTGGCCTTCGGCATAGATGCCAGCAGCCGCGACACCGCCGAACTCAGCTACTGGTTGGGGCGCGATCATTGGGGCAGGGGCCATGGGCGCCGCCTCGTCCGCCGCGCCACGAGACGCGCCTTCGCGGATCATCCGTGGCTCTCTCGTCTGGTGGCCTTCGTTCATCCGGGCAATGTCGCCTCGGCCCGCTGCCTGCGTGCGGCGGGCTATCACGACCGTGGCCACCGCGACGACGGCTGGTCTTGTTTCGTGATCTACCGCGACGGCTGAGACCTAGACAGGCGGTCCGGTGCGCGGCTGCGGCCGGTTGCGCAAGCGCCGGTTATGCCGCAGCGCCCAGAGGTTCGACGCAAACAGCGCGCCGATCACCACCACACCCCCGACAATGGCCCAGCGGCCGGGGTCTTCGCCCACCACGGCCCAGACCAGCAGGGGGGCCAGAACCGATTCCAGCAGGATCAACAGCGCCACCTCCGCCGAGGCGAGATAACGCGGCCCAAGCGTAAGCAGACAGGTCGAGACGCTGATAAAGGCCCCATGCGCCAGAATGAGCGGCCAGTTCGCCTGCCAGACCGCCAGCGGTTGCGCCACCGGCCAGATGGCCAGCGAAGCCCCCAGAAAGGCCAGCGGAATGGCCGGGATCATCGAGACGGCGCGCAACTGCCGCGCCGTGGTCATTGCACCTGCAAAGCTGGCCGAAACCCCAAGCGCGATCAGGTCGCCATGCCAATGCGCGCCATGCGTCTCGCCCGACCCCCAGGCGATCACCCCCAGCCCCGCAAAAACCCCCGCCATGGTCAGGACCATGCGTTTGCTGATCGCCTCGCCCAGAAAAATCCGGCTGAAAATCGCGGCAAAGACCGGCATCGAGGCCAGGATAAAGACCACATTGGCCACGCTGGTCAGGCTGACCGCAAAGACGAAACCGGGCGCGGTGATGGCAATCAGAAAGGCATAGAGCAGACCGTGCTTGCCGGTCTTCACCACCTCCCGGACCCCACGCAAGCCCTGAAACAGCAGCACACCCGTCAAGATGACAGACCCCGCCGTGATCCCGCGCCAAAAGGCGATGCTGGCCGCGTCCCCGTCGATCAACCGCACGAAAAGCGAATCCGGCACGACGAAGAGAACGCCAAGCGCGGTGATGATCAGACCTTTGAGATGCGTATTCATTGGGCAATCTCTGGGGGCAATACCGGGCAAAGTAAACCCCGTCTTGCCTCTCGCCAAAGCGCGCGGGCGCGGTCTATCTTGTGCCGGACAATCACAGGAGAGCCGCCATGCCCGCCCCCGAAAACCGTTTCAAATCTGCCCTGATGCGGGGCGAGCGCCTGATTGGGTGCTGGGCCGGGTTCGCCGATCCTTATGCGACCGAGGTTCTTGCCAGCGCGGGTTTCGACTGGCTCGTGATCGACGGCGAACACGCGCCCAACGATCTGCGCTCGATTTCGGCGCAACTGGCCATGCTGGCGGGGCGGCACAGCCTGCCGGTGGTGCGCCTGCCCATGGGCGAGGCCTGGGCGATCAAGCAGGTGCTCGACGCAGGGGCCCAGAGCCTGATCATCCCCATGGTCGAGAGCGCGGATCAGGCTCGCGCGCTGGTGCGTGCCACGCGCTATCCGCCCGAGGGTATTCGCGGATCGGGCGCGGCGCTGGCGCGGGCGTCGGATTTCTCTCGGATCAAGGATTACATCCCCACCGCGAACGCCCAAATCTGCCTGATCGTTCAGGTCGAGAGCATGGCCGGAATCGACGCGCTGGATGATATTCTCGCGGTCGAGGGCGTGGACGGTGTCTTTATCGGCCCCTCCGATCTGGCGGTCGATATGGGCTTTGTCGGCGACAGCCATGCGCCAGAGGTGCAAGAGGTCATCCGCTTGGCGCTCAGCCGGATTGCCGCCTCGCCCAAGGCGGCGGGCATCCTTGCGCTCGATCACGACACGGCACAGCACTATGCCGATTGGGGCGCACAGTTTCTGGCGGTAGGCATTGACGTGGTGATGCTGGCACAGGCGGCGCGCGCAACCGTGGCCCGTTGGCGCGATGGCTGAGGGGCTCGTCGCCGATATCGGGGCCAGCCATACTCGCCTCGCGCTGACTTTGGACGGTGCGCTGAAACCGGGCAGCGCGCGGCGCTTTCTCAACGCCGATTTTCCCGGCGTCCTCCCGATGATTGCGTCCTATCTCGACGAACAGGGCGCACAGCCAAAGGCAATCTGCGCCGGGGTGGCGGGGCCGGTGCGGGCGGGCAGGGCACAGCTGACCAATCTCGACTGGTTCATGGATGGGGCCGAAATCGCCCGCGCCACCGGGGCCGCCGAGGTGCATCTGATCAACGACCTTCAGGCGCAGGGCTATGCGCTCGACGATCTCGACCGGCAGAGCGTAACGCCTATTTTCGCCGGGCATCCTGATCTCGACGGTCCACGCATGGTGCTGGGGCTGGGCACGGGCAGCAATATCGCGGTGGTGCATCGGGTTGGCGCCGATCTCTTGGTGCCCCCCGCCGAGGCCGGTCATTCCGGCCTGCCGCATCTCGACACAACTGCCAATGCGGTGATTTCGGCCTTGGGGGCCGAGGTGCCGCACAAACCCTACGAGGCGCTCTTGTCCGGCTCGGGGCTCATGCGCCTGCACCGCCTGCGCTGTGGCGCGATCCTCACCGCGCCGGAAATCCTCGGGCAGGCAGAGCGGGAGGAGGGCGACTGTGCCGAAACCCTCACCCTCTTTCTTGAACTTCTGGGCGCTGTCATGGGCAATCTGGCCCTGACCCATATGGCAACAGGGGGCGTGTTCCTGATCGGTGGGCTGGCCCGCGCCATGGCGCCGATGCTCAACGCGCCAGAGTTTCGCGGAAACTTTGCCGCCAAAGGCCCCTATCGCCCCATCATGGAGGCCATGCCGCTCCATCTGATCACCGACGATACCGCGGCTCTAACGGGCTGCGCGCGCTATCTGCGGCAGCGGTTGAAATAATAGACATTACAGTGTATATTTTACCGCACACTTTAGGGAGCATCCCATGAAACGCCTCTTGACCAACCAGATCTGCACCATGACCGAACTGCGCGAACCGCAAAAGGTGCTCGACGCGGCAGGCGGCAAGCCGGTGGCGATCATGAAGAACTCCAAATGCATCGGTTATCTGGTGCCTGAAGAGGCCACGCTGCAACAGGAACCGCGCCATGCCACGATGGACGAGGTGATGGCCTCCCTGCGCAAGCGGAGAGCCGAGAACCAGCCAGTGCTTGAGTATCTCAAGGACAAATGAGCTTCCTGCTTCTCTCGGTCGAGCTTGTCGAGGTTATTCACGATGCGGTTCTCAACCCCGGTGAACTGCCGGGGCGTGCGCGCGACAAATCGCTTGAAGGCGCCTTGGCGCGCGTCGACAATCGTATCCTCTACGGGATGATCGAAGACGTCTTTGATCTTGCGGCCAGCTATGCCGAGGCGATCTCGCAGGGGCACTGCTTCAACGATGGCAACAAGCGCACAGCGCATCAGGCGATGGACGTCTGCCTTGATCTGAACGGGATCGAGATTGCGTGGCAGCCCGAAGACGTCGGCCAACGGATTATCCGCCTTGCCCAACGTCTCGATGATGCGGGCGACATGGCCGATTGGTTGCGCACGCAGGCCGGCACCTAGGCCGCACCCACTTTCCCCGCCGCCTCCGCTCTGCCATAATGCCCCCCAACCAACAAAAAAGAGCAGCGGCATGAACGATCTTCTCTCGCCCACCCCGAAATCCGATTACGATGCCTCCTCCATTCAGGTGCTCGAGGATATGGAGCATGTCCGCCTGCGCCCCGGCATGTATATCGGCGGCAAGGACGATCGCGCCCTGCATCACATGGTGGCCGAGATCATCGACAATTCGATGGACGAGGCGGTCGCAGGCCATGCCACATGGATCGAGGTGGAGCTGCATGCCAACGGCCATGTCAGCGTGCGCGACAACGGGCGCGGCATTCCGGTCGATCCCCACCCCAAGGATCCCAGGAAATCCGCGCTCGAAATCATCTTCTGCACGCTCAACGCCGGCGGCAAATTCTCGGGCGACAGCTATCAGACCTCGGGCGGCCTGCACGGCGTTGGCTCGTCGGTGGTCAACGCCCTCTCGGATCATCTCCGGGTCGAGGTGGCGCGCAACCGCGAACTTTACATGATGGAATTTTCGCGCGGCATCCCGCAGGCGCCCTTGGCCAAGATTGGCGCTGCCCCCAACCGGCGCGGCACCTCCGTCACCTTCCATCCTGACCCCGAGATCTTTGGCTCTCTCACGCTCAAACCCGCGCGGCTCTTCAAGATGGCCCGCTCCAAGGCCTATCTCTTCTCCGGCGTCGAAATCCGCTGGAAGACCGAGATCAGCGATGGCGACACCCCCGCCGAGGCTACGTTCAAATTCCCCGGCGGGCTTGCCGATTACCTGGGCGAGGCGCTGGGCGGGGCGACCACCTATGCCGAGCGTCCCTTTGCCGGCAGCGTCGATTTCCGCGACAAGTACAACGTGCCGGGCAAGGTGGAATGGGCGATCAACTGGACACCCGCGCGTGACGGCTTCATCCAGTCCTATTGCAACACCGTGCCCACGCCCGAGGGTGGCACCCACGAGGCCGGATTCTGGGCCGCGATCCTCAAGGGGATCAAGGCTTACGGCGATCTCGCCAATAACCGCAAGGCGGCGCAGATCACCCGCGAAGACCTGCTCGCGGGCGGCTGCGCCCTCGTGTCCTGCTTCATCCGCGAGCCGGAATTCGTGGGCCAAACCAAGGACCGTCTTGCCACCACCGACGCTGCCCGCATGGTCGAAGGCGCGGTGCGCGACCATTTCGACAACTGGCTGGCGGCCGACACCAAATCCGCCGGCGCCATCCTCGATTTCCTCGTCCTGCGCGCCGAGGAACGCCTGCGCCGCCGTCAGGAAAAGGAAACCCAACGCAAGACCGCGACCAAGAAACTGCGCCTTCCCGGCAAGCTGGTGGACTGTGCGTCAAACACCCGCGACGGCACGGAGCTCTTCATCGTCGAGGGCGACTCTGCGGGCGGCTCCGCCAAGATGGCGCGCGACCGCAAGACCCAGGCGCTCTTGCCGCTCCGAGGCAAGATTCTGAACGTGCTGGGCGCGGCCTCGTCCAAGCTGGGCAGCAACCAGGAGATCAACGATCTGACTCAGGCCTTGGGCGTGAACCTTGGCAGCAAGTTCAATCTTGATGATCTGCGCTACGACAAGATCATCATCATGACCGACGCCGATGTCGACGGCGCGCATATCGCAGCGCTGTTGATGACGTTCTTTTTCACGCAGATGCGCCCGATGATCGACGCGGGCCATCTCTATCTGGCCTGCCCGCCGCTCTACCGCCTGACCCAAGGGTCAAAACGCGTTTATTGCCTTGATGAGGCCGAGCGCGATCTGTGGCTGGAAAAGGGGCTGGGCGGCAAGGGCAAGATCGACGTCAGCCGCTTCAAGGGTCTGGGCGAGATGGACGCCAAGGATTTGAAAGAGACGACGATGGACCCCAACTCGCGCAAGCTCATCCGCGTGACGATAGACGAGGATGAACCGGGCCAAACCGGCGATTTGGTGGAGCGTCTGATGGGGAAAAAGCCGGAACTGCGGTTCCAGTATATCTCGGAGAACGCGCGGTTTGTGGAAGAGTTGGATGTTTGAGGGGGAGTAGATAAACCATGGCCCGCTCTCTTGATACTTGTATGAGCGTTTTTGACCGCGCCCGCGACCTTGTTAAGGTTTACGACGGAATGGAAGAGGATGAAAAGAACAAGGATTTATTGAGAAGTTCAGTTGTATTGGCTGTGTCGGGTTTTGATAGATATTTTACGCATCGCTTCACTGACATTTTATCTAGTCATCTTAAAAGAAAAAATCCGAGTAAGGATTTAATTGAGGTTCTAGAACGAGCTGGCGTAAATTTGGCATTCGTTCTTAAACTAGTGGCTCAGCAAAAAGCTCGCCCTTTCAGAACCATTCGCAATAAAGTGCAACCGTCCCTTTTTAGACTAACAACTCAGCAAACATCTGAAATAGATAAGTTATTTAATAAGGTGGGTATTCATGGTTTAACAGGGCGTGTTCAATCCCAGTGTGGCAAGAAGCTGCTCATAAAAAGGATCAATCACGCTGTCCTTAGGCGACACAAGATCGCTCATGAGGGTGATTTAAACAGTCACTATAAGCCAAATGACCTTAGTCCGAACACAGTAAACAAATGGATTGATGCGCTGGAGGAATATGTCGTCATTGCGGATGGTATTGTAGGCGAGCACGAGTAGTTTCACGCGCGGTTAGTTCTCGTCAATAAATGGCAGTCGCGGGGATGACAGGGGAAGGGGGGGCACCCCATCACGCCCCTTGTCGCCGCCCCTCGGCCCGCTTATCTTGCATGATGTAGCACCGGCCCTGCGCCGTGCCTGCTGCGCCCGAGGGCTCATCGCCCTGACCCTGTCAGGCCCCCTGATCCCCTGAGCACGACCCGGCCCGGCACCCTGCCTGACCGGGATCAGTCAGGAGACACTCCCATGTCCAAAGGAAAAAGCCAGAGCAACCGCGAGGCCAAGAAGCCCAAGAAGGAAAAGCCCAAGGTTCTTGCCACAGCAAATTCCAACAGTGGCAAGAACGCCACCGTGATCGCGGGCAAAGCGGTCAAGTAAACGCTGGGTCGGCATTCGCGCAATCGGCGCGGATGTGGCCTGCCCCTCAGGCCGAGCGCAGGCCGGTTTCCACCAGAAGCCCCTTGCGCTTGGCCTCGTAATAATACCCCCGCGCATACCACATGATCGCGGCATCGGGATTGCCATCTGCCACGATATAGGCCCCGCGCAGGTATTTGACCCCGTATTTCAAATTGGTCTCGGCATCGAGCAACTCGGACGCAGGCCCCCGGTGCCCCATGCCGCGCGCGGTCTGGGGCAGGATTTGCAGCAGGCCATAATAGGGCCCGTTGCGCGCACCTGGGCGATGCGTGCTCTCTCGGATCGCCAGACGATGCACAAGGCTGCGCGGCACCTGATAATGATCGGCATATTTGTTGATCAGGTGGCGCAGCTCTGGCGTTTCATTCGGATAGAGCGGCGGATCAAAAGGTGCGTTGCGGCTGGACAACTCGGGTTCGGGGCGCGCACAGGCAGCGAGCGGAGCAACCGCGATGAGACCCAGAACAAGACGACGACTGATCAAAGACATGGCGGCTCCTGAAAAACGCTGCGCGCAAGATGCCCGGATCGTGCAAGTCGCGCCAGAGGGCTTGTATGGGGCAGGCGGAACCCCGCCACCTTGCCAATCCTCGCCACCCGCGCCATGTAAGGGGCATGACACAAACGCTTCTTTCCTTTGGCCACGGTTTTTCCGCCCGCGCTCTTGCCGCCCGTCTCTTGCCGCAGGGCTGGCAGATCATCGGCACCACCCGCAGCGCTGACAAAGCCGAGGCTTTGCGCCACGAGGGGGTGACACCCGTGCTCTGGCCCGACGAGGATTTGGCACCCGCTCTGGCCTCAGCCACGCATCTGTTGATTTCTGCCGCGCCCGATGCGGCGGGTGATCCGGTGCTGGCGCGCTATCGCGATGCGATTGCCGAGGCGGCCAAGCGGCTGGAATGGGTGGGCTATCTCTCGACCACGGGGGTTTACGGCGATCATGCGGGCGGTTGGGTGGATGAGGCAACGCCGCTCACCCCGTCCACCAAGCGCGGCCAGATGCGGGTCGAGGCCGAGGCGGCGTGGCAGGCGATCCCCGGTCTGCCGCTGCACATCTTTCGCCTTGCGGGCATCTATGGCCCCGGACGCGGCCCGTTCGAAAAGGTGCGTCAAGGCACGGCGCGGCGGATTGTAAAGCCGGGTCAAGTATTTAGTCGTATCCATGTCGAGGATATCGCCCAGGTGCTGGAGGCATCAATTGCGCGCCCCAATCCGGGCGCGATCTATAACCTCTGCGATGATGATCCGGCCCCGCCGCAGGATGTGATCGGCCATGCTGCCGAATTGCTGGGTCTGCCGTTGCCCGAAGAGGTGGCCTTTGATGCCGCCGAGATGACGCCGATGGCGCGATCGTTCTATGCGGAATCAAAACGCGTCTCGAACCGCCGGATCAAGGAAGAGTTGGGGATTGACCTCCTCTATCCTGATTACCGATCCGGGCTGCGCGCGCTTTTGGCGTCGGGGGATTAAGAGGGGGCGCTGCCCCCGTCCCGGACCTTGTCCGGGACTCCCCCGAGGTATTTTCGGCCAGATGAAGCGGAGATCAGGATTTCGTCACGATCCGGTTGATATGACCCATCTTGCGGCCCGGCTTGACCTCTGCCTTACCATAGAGATGCAGCGATACACCGGGCGCGCGGGACAAGTCTGGCACTCGGTCCATATCCGCGCCGATCAGGTTTTCCATCACGATATCTGCGTAGCGCGTGCCATCGCCTAAGGGCCAGCCCGCCACCGCGCGAATATGCTGCTCGAACTGGTCGATGGCGCAGCCTGCCTGCGTCCAGTGGCCCGAATTATGGACGCGCGGCGCGATTTCGTTGACGATGAGACCCTTGGGCGTCACAAAGAGCTCGACCCCCATGATGCCGATATATTTCAGACTGTTCAGTATCTTGGCTGCCAAGAGTACGGCATCGGTGCGCTGCGCTGACGTCAGGCGCGCCGGCACGGTGGTGGTACGCAGTATCCCGCCCTCATGCACATTCTCTCCGGGATCATAGCAGGCTACATCCCCTGCCTGATTGCGTGCGGCGATGACCGAGACTTCATGGGAGAACTCGACAAAGCCTTCGTAGATTGCGGGTTGGCCGGCCATGTCGGCGAGCGCCTGTTCGGCATCGGCGGGGGACATGATCCGCGCCTGCCCCTTGCCGTCATAGCCAAAGCGCCGGGTCTTGAGGATGGCGGGCGTCCCGATTTCGTCCATCGCCTCGGCCAAATCCACGGCATCGTCTACGGCCGCAAACGGCGCGGTCATCAGCCCCAGATCACTGAGGAATGCCTTTTCCAGCAGGCGGTCCTGACTGACCTTGAGGGCGCGGCGATCCGGGCGCACGGGGCGCATCCCCTCCAGCACATCGAGGGCTGCGGTGGGGATATTTTCGAACTCATAGGTGATGACATCGACCGCCTCGGCAAAGCGGCGCAGCGCGTTCTCATCCGTATATTCGGCCTGAATGTGGCGCTGTGCCACATGGCTCGCGGGGCAATCGCTTGCGGGCTCGAAGATCACGGTCTTGAACCCCAACCGCGCGGCGGCAACAGAGAGCATGCGGCCCAATTGCCCGCCACCGAGGATTCCGATGGTCGCACCTGTGGTAAGCCTATCAGTCATCGGCAGGCTCGTCCGGGATAGAGGCCGAAAGGGCCGCGCGCCAATCATCAAGGCGTTGCGCCAGATCGGCATCGGAATTGGCAAGGATCGCTGCTGCCATCAGCCCGGCGTTGGCCGCCCCGGCCGCGCCGATCGCCATGGTGGCCACCGGAAAGCCCTTGGGCATTTGCACGATGGAATATAGGCTATCCACACCCGAGAGCGCGCGCGTCTGGACCGGCACGCCGATCACCGGCACGCGTGTCTTGGAGGCCATCATCCCCGGCAGATGTGCCGCCCCACCGGCACCGGCGATGATCACCTGCAAGCCGCGCCCTACCGCCGATTTACCATAGTCCCAGAGCCGGTCCGGCGTGCGATGCGCCGAGACGATCCGGGTCTCATAGGCCACGCCCAATTCATCCAGAATTTGCGCGGCCTCGCGCATGGTGGGCCAGTCGGATTGACTGCCCATGATGATGCCGATTTTCACGCCTGCCATATAACGCCCCTCGTGTCGAAGCGCGCACTATACTGATCATCGGCAGCTACGCAATGATGTCCGGATAGAGCCGGTCCTCGATCCGGGCAATCATGTCACGCAGCCAGAGCTTTTTCTTCTTGAGCCGCTGGATCATCAACTGATCCGCCGTGCCTTTGTCTTGTAACGCGCGAATAGCCTCGTCGAGATCGCGATGTTCGCGGCGGAATTCTTCTAACTCGACGCGCAACACATCCTCGGATTTCATCGACAGGTCGCTAAAGGCATTCATGGCACACGATTCCTATGGGGTCGTAGGTGCATACGATACCGAAACGCAGCGCATTCGCAAAGCCCTTGCACGCATGCGGACCAGACCCCATATTCAATCCGAGGTCGCCGAAACGGGGCCTGCGCAATGGACGGTCGCTTACGCTCAAGGACGTGTCGATGACAAAGCTTACTCTGGGGTCACACCCCTATATGCTGGGGTTTGAACAGCTGGAACGCATGCTGGAACGCAGCGCGAAATCCGGGAACGAGGGCTATCCGCCCTTCAATATCGAACAAACCTCGCAGAACTCTTATCGCATAACGTTGGCTGTGGCCGGCTTCTCGGAGGAGAATCTGGCGATCACGGTCGAGGATCGACAGTTGGTGATCCGAGGCCGTCAGAGTGACGATGCCGAAGACCGGCTCTATTTGCATCGCGGGATTGCCGCGCGGCAATTCCAGCGCTCTTTCGTTTTGGCCGACGGGGTCGAAGTGGGCGAGGCGATCATGGAAAACGGTCTCTTGCATGTCGATCTGACGCGGGCGCAGCCCGAACCGGTCGTGCAGAGGATCAAGATCAACAAGGGGTAAGCGATCATGGATACGCGATATGATTTTGGACAGGACACAGACCGCCCCATCGTCTATGTGCGCGCAGTCAAG
>SWCD01002718.1_pt1 | contig 13031 bp, 12 predicted proteins | sample 4693011 | NCBI WGS metagenome assembly SWCD01 (sample SAMN10267278, study PRJNA491770) | bioreactor metagenome | isolation source: DHS bioreactor inoculated with marine | place: Japan: Omine Ridge, Nankai Trough | reverse complement strand
CCGGGGGGCAGCGCCCCCCGGCGGGTCGGACGGCGCAAGCCGGCCGAAATCGCCCGAGAAATCACACATATTTCAGCCCCTTCTCGGCCAGCCGCTCGCGCATCCCGTAGATGTCGAGCCCGAGCTCCCCGGCCGCGAACCGCGCCCGCTTGGCTTCTTCGTTGGCGACCCGCGCGCGCGCCTTCTCCAGCACCTCGGCCGCTTCTTCGCGGCGCACGCAGACCGCCCCGTCGTCATCGGCCACGATCACGTCGCCCGGGTTCACCAGCTCGCCCGCGCAGACCACGGGCACGTTCACCGAGCCCAGCGTTTCCTTGATCGTGCCCTGCGCCCCGATCGCCTTCGACCAGACCGGAAAACTCATCTCGGTGAGATCCGCCACGTCGCGCACACCCGCGTCGATCACCAACCCCCGGCAGCCATGCGCCTGGGCGGAGGTCGCGAGCAGATCTCCGAAATAGCCGGCATCCGAGGGCGAGGTGGTGCCGAGCACCAGGATGTCGCCGGGTTTGATCTGTTCGATGGCGACGTGGATCATCCAGTTGTCCATCGGCGGGCTCAGGATCGTCAGCGCCGAGCCGGCCACCCGCGCCCCGCCGTAGATCGGCCGCATGTAGGAGGCCAACAGCCCCTTGCGGCCCTGCGCCTCGTGCACCGTCGCGCAGCCCATTTCGGCGAGCCCGTCGACGACCTCCTTGGCGGCAAGTTCGATCTCCTGGACGACGACGCCCGTTGTTCCCGGCTGCATGGTCATTCCTTTCCCGATGTCGGCCCCGGCCCAGTCTCAGGCCCAGTCTCGGGCCCAGTCTCAGGCCCAGTCTCAGCCACCGGCGGGGTGCCGTGGGTGTGAAAGCTCGCGATGGTCTTCAGCCCCCAGGCCTGGCCCTTGCGGCGCTCCGCCTCGGTCCAGACCACCGGCTCCCAGTCGGGCGCGAGGATCAGCCTCGCGCCGGCATTGGCCAGTTCCACCCGGTTGCCCGCGGGCTCCCAGACATAGAGAAAGAAGGTGCCCTGGATCGCGTGCTTGTGCGGCCCGGTCTCGATATGCACCCCGGCTTCGAGGAACAGATCGGCCGCGCGCAGGATGTCTTCGCGCTGGTCGGTGGCATAGGTCACGTGATGCAACCGACCCTCCCCGCCGCCATGCTCCTCGGTGCAGGCGAGATCGTAGGTCTTGTTGTTGACGGTGAACCAGCAGCCGCCGATCCTTCCGTTGTCGAGCTGGATCATCTCGGTCACCCGCGACCCGAGACAGCATTCCATGAACCGGCGAAACTCGGCGACATCCTCGGCCAGCAGGTTGACGTGGTCGAGCCGGCGCGGCGCCGCCCCGGTGAAGCGGCTCGCCATGTTCTTCAACGCCGGCCGCTCGTCGCCTTCCGCCTCGAACCGACGGGTCTCCCAGTAGAGCTCGAAGACATGGCCGAACGGATCTTCGAACCGGAAGGCCCGCCCGTGCCCCGCATCGCCCTCGACCCAGCCCAGCGCCTTGAAATCCGAGGCCTCGATCGCCGCCACCCGGCGCGCGAGCGCCTCCGGGCTCGCCACCCGGTAGCCGATATGGCCAACCCCGGTGCTGTGGTGGCGGGTGAGTTTCAGCGAATGGTACTCGTAATCGTCCCAGGCGCGCAGATAGGCGCTGCCTTCGTCCATCCCCGACAGCTTCAACCCGTAGACCCCGGTGAAAAACGCGAGGCTCTCGTCGAAGCGGTCGGTCAAGACCTCGACATGGCCGAGATGGGCGACGTCGCTCATTCGAGCTCCTCGACGGTGCGCGGAAACACCGCCTCGAAGCCTTCGGCGTATTGCGCCGGCTTGCCGCCCGCCTGCCCGCCCGAGTTGCGCCGGTAATGGTTGCCCCGGTTCTCGGCGACGTTCTGGTAGAAGTGCCACAGGTGCTCCTGGCCCTGCATGCACTGGATCGCGGCCCATTTCTTCTCCCAGACCGGCGTGATGTCGAGAAACACATTGGGCTTCCAGCCCATCTGCTCGGTCTGGTGCGGCTCGAACAGGTAGAGCTGCGGCGCGCCGAGCACCTTCTGGCCGGGGTTGTGGCCCCAGGCCTGCGCCACCATGCGCGCTTCCAGCGCGAAGTCGGTGGTGCGCATGTGGTCGGTGTTGTACGGGTCCCATTTCGAGTGCGAGAACATGAACTTCGGCTGCACCTCGCGGATGATGTCGACCATCATGTCGAGGCTCTCGCGGCCGAGGTCGAGCGGGTAGTCGCCGCGGTCGAGAAACCGGATGTCGCTCACCCCCAACGCTTCGGCGGCATTCTCGGCCTCTGTGCGGCGCGCCGATTTCACCTTGTCGAGGGTCATCCCCTGCTGCTTCCACAGCTTGGCGCTCTCGCCGCGTTCGCCGTAGCTCAGGCAGACGACGGTCACCTCGTAGCCCTTGTCCGCGTGCAGGGCGATCGCGCCGCCGGCACGCCAGACGAAATCGGCAGAATGGGCGGATATGACGAGCGCGGTCTTGGCGTCGGACATCTGGTTCTCTCCTCGGGATCCTCGCCCGGACGCCGTGGTCCGGGGCCTCGACACCGGATTAGACCCGGGCGCCGCATCTGACCATTTGAATCCCCGGCGGAGATCATAAATATTTGCTATAGTGAGTCGAAAAACGCCGATCCCCGACCTGAGGCAACATCCTGCCATGGCAACAGAATTTCCCAATCTCAGGCACCTGCGCGCCTTCATGGAAGTTGCCGACGCGAAAGGCATCAGCGCCGCGGCGCACCGGGTTCACCTCAGCCAGCCGGCGGTGACGCAAGCGATCTCGGGGCTCGAGAAGCGGTTCGGCGTCGCCCTGCTCGACCGCCGACCCGAGGGCATGTTCGCCACCGAGGAAGGCGAGGTGCTGCTGTTGCGCGTCCGGCGGATGTTCGACCACTTCGCCCAGGGGGCGGCGCGGGCGGTGCGGCTCGCCGGGCGGCGCGACGGCAAGCCGGTGGCCGATTTCCACATGCGGGTGACGGCGGCCCAGCTGCGGGCGCTGATCGCGATCCGCGAGGCCGGCAATTTCAGCCTTGCCGCCCGCGCGCTCGGGATCGCCCAACCCTCCGTCCACCGGGCCGGCCGCGATCTCGAGAAGCTCTCGGGGCTGAGGCTCTTCGCCCCGAGCCGCAAGGGGATCGAGCTCACCCCGCCGGCCGAGGCCTTTGCCCGCGCCGTCAACCTCGCCGAGGCCGAGCTCGGCCAGGGGCTCGATGAGCTCACCCGGCTGTCGGGGGCCGACGCCACCCGGATCGGCGTCGGCTCGATGCCGCTGTCGCGCACCGAGATCCTGCCCGTCGCCTGCAACGCGCTCTTGAAAGAGGCGCGCGGCGTCCAGTTGCGCCTGGTCGATGCGCCGTTCAACGAGCTTCTGCGCCAGCTTCGCTACGGTGAGCTTGACGTCCTGATCGGCGCCCTGCGCGATCCTTCGCCGGCCGAAGACGTGGTCCAGGAGGCGCTGTTCGACGACTCGCTGGCGGTGATGGCCAGCCCCGATCACCCGCTGGCGTCGCGGCGCGGGCTCACGCTCGCCGACACCTTCAACTATCCCTGGATCGCCGGTCCGAAAGAGACGCCGACCGGCGCCTATCTGTTCCGCACGCTCGGGATCGGCGACATGGAGCAAACGCCGGTCTCGGTGGTGACGTCGTCGATGGTGCTGGTGCGCGGGCTGCTCCCCCGCGGCGATTACCTCACCCTGCTGTCCCCGCGTCAGGCGGCGGTGGAGGTTGCCCAGGGGCTGATGGTGCCGCTGGATCTGCCGCTGCCGGGGTCGGCGCGCCGGATCGGGCTCTCCACCCGCGCGGGCTGGATGCCGACGCCGACCCAGGCGCGGTTCCTCGACCTGGTGCGGGCGGCTGCGCGGGAGGGCGCAAGGCCTTTCGAAAGGCCTTGAGACGCGCCTTCGAAGGCGCGTGCGAAGCGGTTTTCAAACCGCTTTCCCCGGATCTCTATAGACAAAACCAATCGCCTTGGGCGGCATTCAATTTCCCTATCCCGCCAAGTCTCCCTACCTCTGGGCCGAACGCGATCAGGAGAACCCCGTGACCGAGAAGGACTACGACGACATCCCCGGAACCTTCGTCTTCGACGCGGATCGTTCGCGCGAGGGGTACTGGCTCAACCAGTTCTGCATCTCGCTCAGGCGGGCCGAAAACCGCGCCGCGATGAAGGCCGACCCGGAAGCCCATATCGCCCGTTTCGCCATGTCCGAAGACCAGAAACAGGCGATCCGCGACCGCGACTGGAACCGGCTGCTCGAGCTCGGCGGCAACATCTACTACACCTCGAAGCTCGCCGCCTTCGACGGGATCGCCTTCCAGGACCTCGCCGCCAAGATGTCGCACATGAGCCGTGACGACTACCGCCAGATGATGGTCGACGGCGGCCGCAAGATCGACGGCAACCGGTCAAAATCCGAATGGGAGGAGCGCTGATGGCCCGCATCACCGCCGGCATCGCCAGCTCCCACGTGCCCGCCATCGGTGTGGCGATGGACACCCACATCACCGACCAGCCCTACTGGAAACCGGTGTTCGACGGCTTCCGGTTCTCGCGGCAATGGACCGCCGAGAACAAGCCCGATGTCATCTTCCTGGTCTACAACGACCATTGCACCGCCTTCGACGCCAGCGTGATCCCGACCTTCGCGCTCGGCGCCGCGGCCGAGTTCCGGCCCGCCGACGAAGGCTGGGGGCCGCGGCCGGTGCCGGTGGTCAAGAACCACCAGAAGCTCGCGAGCCATATCGCCCAGCAGGTCATCCTCGACGAGTTCGACCTCACGATCATGAACGAGATGGAGGTCGACCACGGGCTCACCGTGCCGCTGTCGCTGATGTTCGGCGACCGCACCGCCGACGACGACTGGGGCGTCCAGGTCGTCCCGCTCGCAGTCAACGTGGTGCAATACCCGGCCCCGACCGCGAACCGCTGCTACATGCTCGGCCAGGCGATCCGGCGCGCCATCGACTCCTATCCGGAAGATCTCACCGTGCATATCTACGGCACCGGCGGCATGAGCCACCAGCTCCAGGCCGAACGCGCCGGCCTGATCAATGCCGCGTGGGACCTCGCCTTCATGGACATGCTGGTCAACGACCCCGAGACAGCGCGACGGATCAGCCATCTCGAGTTCCTGCGCGAAACCGGCTCGGAAGGGATCGAGATGGTGATGTGGCTTGTCATGCGCGGCGCGCTCGACGAAAAAGTGACCGAGGTCCACCGCCACTACCACGTGCCCGCATCGAACACCGCCGTGGGCCACCTCATCCTCGAGAACCACAGCTGAACCCTGCCCCGGAACCCGCCCCAAGGAGGAAACCATGCGTATCTGTGTCGCCGGTGCCTACGGCGCCTTTGGTCTCAAACACCTCGACGCGCTCGCCAATATCGAGGGGGTCGAGGTGACCTCCGTCATGGGTCCGACGAAAGACAAGATCGAGGCGCTCGCCGCCGAACGCGGCATCGGCCATGCCGGGGCGACGCTCGAAGAGTGCATTGCCCGTGACGATGTCGATGCGGTGATCCTGTCGACGCCGACGCAGATGCACGCCGACCAGGCGGTGGCCTGCCTGGAGGCCGGCAAACACGTGCTGGTCGAGATCCCGATGGCGGATTCGCTCGAAGACAGCCGGAGGATCGTCGCCAAGCAGAAACAGACCGGCCTCACCGCGATGGCCGGCCAGGTGCGTCGCTTCAACCCCTCGCACCAGTGGATCCACAACAGGATCGCGGCCGGTGAGCTCAAGATCCAGCAGATGGATGTGCAGACCTATTTCTTCCGCCGCACCAACACCAATGCCAAGGGCGAGCCGCGCAGCTGGACCGATCACCTGCTCTGGCACCACGCCTGCCACACGGTCGATCTGTTCCAGTACCAGACCGGCGAGACGGTCTCCGAAGCCTTCGGCCTCCAGGGCCCCCCGCACCCCGACCTCGGCATCGCGATGGACATGTCGATCGGGATGAAGACCCCCTCGGGGGCGATCTGCACGCTGTCGCTGTCGTTCAACAACGACGGACCGCTGGGCACCTTCTTTCGCTACATCTGCGACAACGGCACCTACATCGCGCGCTACGACGATCTCTACGACGGGCGCGAAACCCAGATCGATCTTTCGGGCGTGGCGGTCTCGAACAACGGCATCGAGCTCATCGACCGGGAATTCATCTCGGCGATCCGCGAGGGCCGCGAGCCGAACGGGTCGGTGGCCCAGGTACTGCCGGCGATGGAGACGCTCGACCGGATCGAGAAGGGGTTTCGCAGCTGAAGGTTCCGCCCGGACGTCGGGCGCGGGTACCGCCGCAGCCCGACAGGCGGTCTTCGCCGTTGAAACCCTGCCACGCGGGCGCTTTGCGGGACGACCGGCCCGATCCGCGTGCGGACCCGGGTATCAGCGCCTGACGGCGCTGCGCCTGCGGCGGGCGTGGCGGGGGGCTCCGCCCCCCGCACCCCCCGGGCCCGCAGGACCCCACCGGACCGCACGGATCCGGCCATCCTCTGTACCCGCATGTTGCAACTGCAGCATTGACGCGCCCCCTCCCCTCGGGCCAAATCCCGCCACCATAGTCGAGGGAGGACCGCATGGGCTGGCTGAAGGACGAATCCGGGCTGGAGAAAAACGCGGCGAACCATGTGCCGCTGACACCGCTCAGCCATCTCAACCGGGCCGCCGCCGTTTTCCCGGACAAGACCGCCATCGTCGACCGGGCCCGCCGCCTGAGCTACGCCGAATACCACGCCCGCGCGACCCGGCTCGCCTCCGCCCTCACCAGGGCCGGGATCGAACCGGGCGACGTGGTGGCGACGCTGCTGCCCAACATCCTCGCCCAGGCCGAGGCGCATTGGGGGGTGCCCGCCACCGGCGCGATCCTCAACACCATCAATACCAGGCTGGACGTCGACACCATCGCCTATATTTTCGGCCATGGTGAGGCCAAGGTGGCGCTGGTCGACACCGCCTTCCTCGCGGTGGCCGAGGCGGCCATCGACCGGATGGACGGCAAAGGCCCGCGGATCATCGAGGTCGCGGACCCGCAGGCGGGCCTGGAGGCGACGGGTCGGCACGACGAATACGAGGGGTTCATCGCCGGCGGCGACCCGGGTTTCGCCTGGCACCTGCCCAGGGACGAGTGGGAAAGCCTCGCGCTCAACTACACCTCCGGCACCACCGGGCGGCCCAAGGGCGTGGTCTACTCGCACCGCGGCGCCTATCTGCACACGCTGGGCCTGTCGCTCGACTGGGGGCTCAACCGCGACACGGTCTATCTCACCATCGTGCCGCTGTTTCACTGCAACAACTGGATCCACACCTGGTCGATCCCGGCCGTCGGCGGCACCGTGGTCTGCTGCCGCGACATCACCGCGAAGGCGATCTACGATGCCATCGCCGACGAGGGTGTGACCAATTTCGGCGGTGCGCCGATCGTGCTCAACATGATCGTCAACGCCAGGGACGCAGACCGCCGGGCCTTCGACCATATCGTCAACACCTATACCGCCGGCGCCCCGCCGCCCGCGGCCACGCTGGCGGCGATCGAACCCTTGGGGTTCCAGGTGACACAGATGTACGGGCTCACCGAGACCTATGGCCATGTCGTCGAATGCATCTGGAAGGAGGACTGGGCGGACCTCTCCGAGGAAGAACTGTTCGCCCGCAAGGCCCGCACCGGGGTGCAGCAGGTGATGATGGAACATGTCACCGTGCTCGACGAGGACAGCATGGAACAGGTGCCGATGGACGCCGCGACCGTCGGCGAGGTGATGTTCCGCGGCAACGTGGTGATGAAGGGCTATCTCAAGAACCCGGACGCCACGGCGCAGGCCTTCCGGGGCGGCTATTTCCATTCCGGCGACGTCGCTTTTCAGCATCCCGACGGCTACATCAAGATCACCGACCGGTCGAAGGACATCATCATCTCGGGCGGCGAGAACGTGTCTTCGGTCGAGGTCGAGGGGGTGCTGATGCACCACCCGGCGGTGCTGCTCTGTGCGGTGGTGGCCAAGCCCGACGACACCTGGGGCGAGGTGCCCTGCGCCTTCGTCGAGCTCAAGGAGGGGGTCGCGGCCACGGAGGAAGAGCTCATTGCCTTCGCGCGCGAGCGGCTGGCCGGGTTCAAGACCCCGAAACGGATCATCTTCGAGGAATTGCCGAAGACCTCGACCGGCAAGATCCAGAAATTCGAACTGAGAAAGCGGGTGAAGGAACTGTGAGCCCGAGCCGGCGAAACGGCTCCGGGGGTGGGTGCAGACCGCCGTCGAACTGGCCTGGCCCGGGGGCAGTCTGTCGCCATCAAGCCTCTGTTCCGAAAAGATAAAACCGCAATTTCAGGATTCCGGAATTCCGGTATCCCGGAATCCCCCATCTGACCGCGGTCGGGTCCGGCGCGGCCCGGCCAGCCGGGTTTCGGCGTGTGCGGCCCGCAGGCACGCGCGCTGCCTGCGCCGGATCCGGCCGCGACCCTGTGCGAAAAACTGGACGCAAGCCGCCCGGCCGCGTTAGGCTTTCGCCAAAACCACAACCGAGCAGTCCCGGCCCCGATGACGGCCCTCAAGAAATACCAGCGGCTCGAAGCCCCTGGCCTCTGGCGCAGAACCCCGGAGGCGCAACGGTTGAACGTGGCCGTTTCCATTGGCGACGCCACCCTCACGCTCACCGATCTCAGCGACAAGCCGCTGGCGCACTGGTCGCTGGCCGCGGTGCAGCGGCTCAACCCCGGCGTCACGCCCGCGCTCTACGCGCCATCGGCCGACCCGGCGGAACCCGAGGCGCTCGAGATTGACGAGCAGGAGATGATCGACGCGATCGAGACGGTACGCCGGGCGATCGAGCGGAGCCGGCCGCGCAGCGGGCGTCTGCGGCTCGCCACCACGATCATCGTGCTTGCCGCCGCGCTTGTCCTTGCCGTTGTCTGGCTCCCGCCCGCGCTCATCCGCCATACCGCCTCGGTTCTGCCCGAAGCGGCCCGCGCGGCCGTCGGCCAGCGCCTGCTCGCGCGCGTCGGGCGGGTGACCGGCAGCCCCTGCAGCGACACCGACGGCCAGGCCGCGCTCGACCGCCTGCGCGCCAGGCTGCTGGGCGCCGAGGCGCCGGGGCGGGTTCTGGTGGTCGCCTCCGGGATCGACGGTGCACGGCACTTACCGGGCGGGATCGTCCTGCTCAACCGCGCCCAGATTGAAGACTACGAGAGCCCGGACGTCGCCGCCGGGTACATCCTGGCCGAAAGCCGGCGCGCCGCAGAGGCCGACCCGATGATCGCCCTTCTGGAGCACGCCGGGCCGCTCGCCACCGCGCGCCTGCTCACCACCGGGATGCTCCCGGATCGGGTGCTCGACAGCTACGCCGAGGTGGTCTTCACCCGCGCCCCTGCCGCGGTCGGGTTGGAGCCGCTGCTGGCCCGGTTCGCCGATGCGGGGGTGCGGTCGACCCCCTATGCCTTCGCCCTCGACCAGAGCGGCGAGACCACATTGGCGCTGATCGAGGCCGACCCGGTCTCGGCGGAGACGGCCAAACCGCTGCTCTCCGGGACCGACTGGGAGAGCCTGCAGGGGATCTGCCCCGATTGACCATTCCGGTGACGGCAACCGCCCCGGCACCGCGCCCGGTCGCCTGCCCCCAAGTGCAGGTCGGGGTCGCCCGCATGTCTGGGCGAGATCCTGTCGCGGGTTGGCAAGAAGTGAACCGGTGTTGGATCCAGGGCATTTCGCCGAAAACCCGGCGCAAGGGCTCCGGGCGCGACGCGCGCGACGCGCGGATATGGCGCGGGTCTCGACAGCAACCCGTGACGCAGGGGCAGCCCGGACCGCTTCGACAGGCTGCCATGCCCGAAGGGTTCTCGCACCGCCGGGCGGTCCGGGGGCCTTCCGGCGCGTCCGCCGATCCGGCCGGGCCCGCCCGGCCCTCGGCACCGAAGCGAGATCCCGCCAAAAAGAAAGGACCCCGCCGACAACGACGGGGTCTCGATGGCTGTGCTGCAGGGGCCCGGGCCTAGCTGCGCGGGTAGGCGTCCGGGAAGTAGCCGCGCAGGGTCGCGAGGGCGCGCTGCAGCTCCGCCGTGCTGGCGAAGGGGCCGGCCATCACCAGGGTCAGCCCCGAGCCGGTCTGCGCCGTGGCACTGCCCAGGCCGAGGCCGCGGATGCGGGCCAGGGCGTTGCGGGCGTTGCCGTCCTGGCGGAAGGCTCCGACCTGCACGAAGCGCGCGCCGGGCGCCACCGCGGGCGCCGCCGGCACCGGCGCGACCGCCTGGTTCTTGCTGACCGCCACCGTGCGCACCGCGGTCGTCCTGGCCGGTTGCATCGGCACCTTGGCGGTGTCGAGCACGGCCGACATCTGGGCGTCGCCGTAGCCCGTGCGCGGCCCCCGGTACGGGTTCAGCCGGTCATCGTCCCAGGCCGCGCGGTAGCCGGCCGGTATCTGGACGGGAACCGTGGACGGGGCGACCGCATAGGTCGCGCCCGGCACCGGATCCATCGGCCCGGCCGAGGTGGTGATGCCGTAGCCGTTGCCGAAGGCGGTGTCGGGCGCGCCGGGCGGCAGACCCCCGATGACGACCCGCCCGGACGCCAGCACCCGGCCCGTCGCGGCCGCATGGATCGGCGCCGGGCTGGTGACGAGCCGCGAGCGGCTGCCGTCGGCATGGGTGACGATATAGGAGGTCGCGCGGGTCATGCCGGCCGGACAGGTGACCTGCACGGTGTCGCCGCCGATCGTGACATGGGCGGTGGTTCCGTCGGCGGGACAGCTGACCTCCATCGTCCGGGTGACCGGGGCGGCGCCGGTGGCGACCGGGGCCGGGGCGGCGAATTGCATGGGTGCGGCCAGCATCGCCGGTTCCGGCACGGACGCAGCGGCGGTCGCGGTTGCCGGCAGGACCGCTGCGGGCGGCGGCGGCGCGGGCGGCGGCGGCGGGGCGGTGGTCAGGCTCGCCACCGCGCCCGTCGGTGTCATGCCGCAGACGACGGTCTTGCGGTCGCGGGTGAGCCGCGGCACCCAGTTGACGGTCGACCCGATGCTGGCGCGCACGTAGACGCAGCCCCGGCTGTCGACATAGACGTCTTTGGAATAGCCGCTCGGTGGCCGCTCTGCCGGCGATGCGGCCTGTGCCAGTGTCAAGGCAGCGGCGGCGGTGCCCCAAGAGGCGGCCACAAGGGCCAAGGCCCCGGCTGAAGCTAAGAATCGCATATCCCTGTCCCCCAAGACATATGTCGGGTCACTGTGGCAAAACCGGGGCAACGAGTCCAGAGGAGGCGACGATTCGAACCATTTTTTCGGTGTAATCCCGCCTAGTTGGGGCGGAATTATACTTATTTCGTTCCGTACATGCGGTCGCCCGCGTCGCCGAGTCCGGGCACGATGTAGCCGTTTTCATTGAGTCTTTCGTCGACCGCCGCGGTCACGATCGGCACATCCGGATGCGCCTTGCCCATCCGCTCGACGCCCTCCGGCGCGGCCAGCAGACAGAGGAACCGGATGTTGGTCGCGCCCCTTTCCTTGAGCAGATCCACTGCCGCGACCGAGCTGTTGCCGGTGGCGAGCATCGGGTCGACGACGATCACCAGCCGGTCTTCGATCTCGGCCGGCACCTTGAAATAATACTGCACCGGCTCCAGCGTCTCCTCGTTGCGGTAGAGCCCGACGAAGCCGACGCGCGCCGAGGGGATCAGCTCGAGCACCCCGTCGAGCAGCCCGTTGCCGGCCCTCAGGATCGACACCAGCGCCATCTTCTTGCCGGCGAGGATCGGCGCTTCCATTTCCTTCAGCGGGGTCTCGATGGTGCGCGTGGTCATCGGCAGTTCGCGGGTGACCTCGTAGGCGAGCAGCAGCGAGATTTCCCGCAGCAGCTGGCGGAAGCTGGCCGTCGAGGTGTCCTTCTGGCGCATCAGCGTGAGCTTGTGCTGCACGAGCGGGTGTTTCACGACAATCAGGTGGTCAAGCATCGGCGGGCTCCAGTCTCTTGGCGATCTCTGCACGGGTCGCATCATCACAGAAGGCGGCATCGAGGGCCACCCGGTTGAGCGCGGCGAAATCGCTCAGGCCCCAGCCGAAGGCGCGGTCGAGCTCGTCGAATTCGCGCGTCATCGTGGTGTGAAAGAAGGGCGGATCGTCGGTCGAGACACAGAGCTTCACCCCGGCCTCGCGCAGCCGCGCGATCGGGTGTGCCGTCCAGGACGGGTAGACCCCGAGGGCGATGTTGGAGCCGGGGCAGACCTCGAGCACGATGCCCTTGTCGGCCAGTTCCGCCACCAGCTCCGGGTCTTCGATCGCACGCACCCCGTGACCGACCCGCTCGACGCCAAGAAGGGTGACGGCATCGCGCACCGAGGCGGGGCCCGCCCATTCGCCGGCGTGGCTGGTCAGGCGCAGACCGGCTTCGCGCGCCATGTCGAAGGCATAGGCGAAGTCGGCGGTGTCACCAGCGTTCTCGTCGCCGCCCATGCCGAACCCGACGATGAAATCCCCCGCCGTCTGCTGGGCGCAGACCGCGGTTTCGCGCGCGGCCTGCGGGCCGGAATGGCGCACCGCAGTGACGATACCGCGCAGGGTGATCCCCAGCTGTTCGGCCGAGGCCGCGGCTTCGATCATCGCCGCGAGATAGTCGGCCCAGGCGCCGGGATCGCGGCCGCCGCAGAAATCGGGCGAGAGGAAGGTTTCGAGATAGACCACACCCTGTTCCGCCGCCTCCCCGGCGACGACCGCCATCAGCAGCGCGTAGTCGTCGGGCGAGGAGAACGGGCGGGTCGCCACCTCGTAGACGTTGAGAAACTGCAGGAAATCCGCGTAGGCATAGGCGCCGTCCGGGCCGAAGATGTTGGAAATGTTCATTCCACGCGCGCGCGCCATATCCCGCACCAGGGCCGGCGGCGCGGCGCCTTCGAGGTGGTGGTGCAGTTCGATCTTGGGCAAGTCCTTGTAACTCATGCTGTCTCCTTCGCCTGCGACGAGCCGGGGCGCCGCTTACGCGGCGCAATGGGCTCCGCCGCCTGCGGCGAGCGGGGGCGCCGCTTACGCGGCGAAATGGGCTCCGCCGCCTGCGGCG
>SWCD01023316.1_pt2 | contig 13045 bp, 1 predicted proteins | sample 4693011 | NCBI WGS metagenome assembly SWCD01 (sample SAMN10267278, study PRJNA491770) | bioreactor metagenome | isolation source: DHS bioreactor inoculated with marine | place: Japan: Omine Ridge, Nankai Trough | reverse complement strand
GGGTGGGCATGGCCGCGGGTGACGGTGGGCTCTCGATCGCCAACGCATCAGGGACGTCCACGGGCGGCGGTACCGTTACGGCGAGCCTGACCCAGATCGGTGGAGCGGGCGGCGATGCAATCGGAGGAGCGTCCGGCGGCGACGGAGGAGACTCCACCCTGTCCGACACCGCGGTGGTTTCGACCACCGGCGGTCTGCGCCTGACCCAACACGCGGTCGGTGGTGCGGGCGGCAGCTCAGATATTGGAATCGCGGGTGCCGCGGGGGCCGCAACATCGCTCTTCTCTCCGGTGAGCAGCACCGGCGGGGTCGAACTCGTCTCCACCGCCATCGGCGGCAAGGGAGGCAACACGACCGGGTCCGCCGATGCCCGGGACGGTGGGTCGGCAACCATCGGCACCCTTTCTGGTACCTCCACCGGCGGCGGCGATGTCTTCGTTTCCGGCACCGCCCAGGGGGGAGCTGGTGGTGACGGTGCAAGCTCCTCCACCTCCGGCGATTCCGGAGATGGCGCTTCCGTGAGTCTGGACAACGTCGTGGACGGTTCGACGACCGGTTCCCTGACACTCGAGCAGAGTGCCGTCGGCGGTCAGGGAGGCAGCAACAACTACGCGGTAGCCGGCCAGGGCGGCAGCGCCACGAGCCTGCTTTCCAGGTCAGGAGCGTTTGGCGGATCATCAGGACTGTCTTTGACGACAAGCGCAACGGGAGGCCACGGTGGTGGGGGCTCCTATGCAGACGTTCTCGGCGAGGGCGGCAGCGCGACCGCTACCGCGGCAGCGAGCAACGGGGCCGCGTTCGGCCGGGCTAACGCATCGGCCACCGCGTTGTCCGGGAATGGAGGAGTCACGTACTGGAACGGCGCCGACTTCGCCGGCCTCGACGGCAAGGACGCATTGGCCACCGCATCAGCAGCGGCGTCATCCGTCGCGCACGCCACCGCCACCGCGGCCGGCGGAAATGGGACCGATGCCCGCGGTATCGGCAACCGGGGCGGAGACGGAGGCGTTGCCGAGGCGACCGCATCGGCCTCGACCGCATCCTCGGTGGGTGGCTCGACGAGCGCAATCGTGAGCCAGACTGGCGGTTCGGGGGGGAAGGGAGTGCAGGGCGCGGACGGCGGCGACGGCGCTTCCTCGGTACTCGACAACGATGCCATGGTATTCGGCCTGGGCGCCATCGAGTTGTCTCAACACGCTATGAGCGGCTCCGCAGGATCGAGCGACAGCGGCTCGGCTGGAAACGCCGGGCAGGCGTCCAGCAGTCTCTCGTATGTCGGACTGAATGAGAGCGTCATCCTCCAGAATGAGGCGGTTGCTGGAAGCGGTGCCTGGGGCGAGACCGGTGGCGGAACGGATGGCGGGGATGCGGTTGCCTACGCCGCCGGAACGAATGCGTCCGGATCGTCGGAGGTCACCTGCAGCGCCAACGGTGGATGGGGTGGAAGCACGGGCATATCCGTCGCCGGACTCTACGGTGGTGACGGAGGTGACGCCGAATCCACGGCCATCGCCTTCGGGGGCGGAGGATCCGCGAGTGCAACCAGCGGGGCCTACTCGGGCGGAGGAGGGGGCGGCGGATTCGACTTTGTGGTGTGGGACTACGTCAACCGGGGCACCACCGGAGATGCGACCGCAATCGCGATCGCCAAGACCCTGGAGCCGGACGGTGAGGCAACCGCCTCGTCCACCGCCTGGGGAGTCACCGCGATCGCGCAGGCCGAAGCCATCGGGGGCCACGGATCGGCGAATTCCGAATCCTGGTCCAGCCTGGACACCGGCTCGGGAATCGGCGCCCTGAACATCCAGGCGTATTCCTCCGCCCCGGTCGCTAGCACCGCGAAGTCCGAGACGCGTACTTCGGTGGACGGGACTTTCGCTTCCGTCTCTCTGGGCCTCGGTCTGCAGTCCTTCGCCTACGGCTCGGGCCTGCCCTCCGAGGCCGACCTGCTCGGCGTACTGGCCGGTTCTCCGGAGGTGACCGGGACCTTCGCCGGGCTTGGTGAGGGAGATGTTCTGAGCTACATCGCTCTCGGTGCATTCTGCGCCGAGGATGCGGGCAGCATCCAGACCTACACCAGCTCGCTCAGCGTCTCGGCTCGATTGACCGATCTGCTGACTCCTTCCCTGGTCCTCGGTTTCCTGAATCCGTTCAGCACGGGCATGGGTTTCGAGTCGCTGCACTTCTGGATCGAGCTCGAGTCTTCGACCACCCTTCTGGACGAGACCTTCACCGACACCACGGCCGCCGATGCCTTCTTCAGGGACCATGTTCTCGACTTCGGCGAGTGGACGGGATATGCCCCGAATGACTGGCTTGTCCTGGAGTTCAACTACGCGCTGACCTGCGGCGACCCGGGCTCCGGGTACGCCGTCGACCTGGTCTACGGCAGCTTCCCGACGGATCCGGGCACCACCGCCATCCCCCTGCCCGGCGCAGCTTGGATCGGTCTGACCGGGCTCGCCCTGGCCATGTACCTGTCGAGGCGGCGGCGTGGCAACCGGGATTTCTGAGAGTGCGCCACGCAGCACGCGGGGGCGTACCCACGCCCCCCGCGTGATGCGCCGGAGTCAATGAACTGAGTCCCGGGTCCTCCTCGGCCCTCCCCAAAAAAAGAAATCGCGGAATCCGGCAAAGATTCGAGTGATTCAGTCAATACGTACTGTGGCGTGACCCCCCGTGCCTACGCTCGGGGGGCTTGGGCACTTCAGATTCAGCGATGAGTCGAAGACTCCTGTCGCTCCATCTGAACGCTGCTGGGAAGGGCGCAGCCTGGACGCAGGCTGCAGGATGGAGTGATTATGCGAAGCCGGTTCCTCTCCTCCGCGATTGCATTCCTCATGATCTTCGCCGTCGTCCTCACCGGTCCAGCCTCCGCGGGATCGGTGTACCTGAACGGTACGACCGGCACCACCGGCACAACCGGTACCACTCCCAGCGGGGTTGGAGGGAACGGTGGGGACGGTCAGGATGTGGCGGCCACGACCACCACGCCGGGCGATTCCACGAACAGTGCAACCGGGAACGGAGGCAGGGGCGGATCCGGTGGTCAGGGCGGCAGCGGCGACTCCGGCTCTCCGGATGGCGGGGATGGTGGCGATGGCGGCGACGGGGGGGATGCCACGGCTACCGCGACGACCACTGGAACAGGGTACCGGAGCCAGGCCACCGCAACAGGCGGTACGGGCGGGACCGGCGGAGCCGGTGGCTACGCCTACAGTGGTGGCACCCGCGGGAGCTACGGTGCGTCGGGTACCGGTGGGACGGCAACCGCGAATGCGCAGATCACGTATTCCGGAACATCGGGAGCGGAGGCCACCGCACAGGCCACCGGGGGCAAAGGTTCCTACTACAGCTCGGTCTACGGCCAGACCTCCGCCGGTGGAGACGCGACGGCGACCGCCAACGCGACCCACACCGGAACCACGAATAACAGCTACTACGGGGCCAAAGCGACCAGCGTCGCGACCGGTGGATCAGGCAGTTCTTTCTACTTCTACTCATACTACCCATCGGGCTCCTTCAACGGCATCGCCGGTGCATCCGCGACCGCAAACTCGACGGCGCAGTCCACGAACACCTGGGCCACGGCGAACGCCACCTCCACCGGCGGGGCCGGATCGAGCGGCTACGGCAGCGGGATGAAGGGTGGCGACGGTGGAACCGGCACAGGCACCGCCTCCGCGACCACATCCGCAGCAGGCACCACGGCGACGGCTTCCCTGACCGCGACCGGCGGGGCGGGAGGTTCCGGCGTGGGCGGGGCCACCGGGGGCGATGGCGGCTCCGTCTCGCTCTCCGACAAGGTGCAGGCGACCGGGAGTTCGGTTTCCCTGACGCAGAACGCGATCGGTGGGGCCGGCGGGTCGAGCGACACGGGAACCGGGGGCAGCGCCGGAAACGCGCAGTCTCTCCTTTCCTCCGTCTCCCTGGCCGGCAACGTTTCGATCTCCGCCTCGGCCACCGGCGGAACGGGCGGCGACTCCGGCGGCGGCGATGGGCAGGATGGCGGCACCGCGAACTTCGGGACACTGTCCGGCACTTCAACCGGCGGCGGGGATGTCGCCGTCTCCGGCGCGGCAATCGGCGGCAGCGGCGGCTCCGCGACCGGCACCACCGGAGATGGTGGGGTCGGGCAAAGCGTCAGCCTCGTGAACAAGGTGGGCGGTTCCACCTCGGGCAATCTCTCCCTCACGCAGTCTGCAACCGGTGGGAACGGAGGGAGCTCCGCGGCCAATGCCGCGGGAGCCGCGGGCAGCGCGACCAGCACCCTCTCGCACTCCGGAAACGCCTCGGAGATTTCCGTCAATACGGAGGCGACGGGCGGCAACGGAGGGACCACCAGCACCGGAACCGTGAGCGCTGGAGCAGATGGCGATGCCACGAGCACCGCCACCAACGGCACCGGCGCCGCGACCGCCTCGGCCATAGGCAAGGGAGGCAACGGAGGCTCCGTCAGCGGTGCGGGTGCGGACCTGGCCGGCATTGCCGGTGGGGATGGCAGTGCCACCGCGACGGCAACGGGTGCCGGGGATGTCAGTGTCACCGCGCAGGCCACCGGAGGGACGGGCTCGGGTGCCAGGGGATCCGGACAGACTGCCGGGGACGGCGGTCTGGCCACCACGAGCGCGACGGGGACCTCCACGGGCGGCGGCTCCGTGACGACGAACGTCTCGGAGACCGGTGGCGCCGGCGGAGCCGGGGTGCAGGGCGCGGACGGCGGCGATGGACGCAGTATCGCCCTCTCCGACGCCGCCACGGTCTCGACGACCGGTGGCCTCAGCCTGACCCAGACCGCCGTTGGCGGCGCCGGCGGCAGCACGGACACCGGGACCGCGGGAGCGGCGGGGACCGCATCGTCCAATCTCTCTTCGGTGACAAGCACTGGTGCCGTCACCCTGAATGCCGCCGCGACCGGCGGGGCCGGCGGAGGCACCACGGGATCCGCGAACGCCACGGCGGGTGGCTCGGCGTCTGTCGGAGCCCTCTCCGGCACCTCCACGGGGAGCTCGAATGTCAGTGTGACGGGTACGGTCCGAGGCGGGGCGGGCGGTAGCGGCTCCTCGTCTTCCACCACTGGGGACGGCGGCGACGGCGGAGCGGCGACGCTCGGATCCTTGAGCGGCTCGAGCGCCGGCGGCACCGTCACCGTCACCGGCTCCTCCACCGGCGGCGCCGGTGGAACCTCCTACAACGGAGCCGCGGGCGATGGCGCATCCGTGAGCCTGGTCAACGGGGCCACCGGCGTCACCAGCGGACAACTCACTCTCAGGCAGTACGCCACCGGTGGAGAAGGAGGACAGACCAACTACGGCACAGCAGGTCAGGGTGGAGCTGCATCCAGTGCGCTCACTCACTCGGGCAGCCACTCCAGCCTCACGGCGCAGGTCACGGCTACGGGAGGGTCCGGCGGGAGGGTCCAGTCCACGGGCGCTGACGGGGGGGACGGTGCCAACGGCTCGGCCTCGGCGAGCGCCACGAACACCTCCGGCGCCGGATCCGTGACGGTGAGTGCGACCGCTCACGGCGGCAGTGGGGGGCAGAACAGCTTCTACTCCAGCTCAACCCCCGGGGACGGAGGAGACGGCGGCGCCGGCAGCCTGGGCACCGTGCAGGGCCTTTCTGGAAGTGGAGCTGTGTCCGTCACTGGCGCCGCCTACGGTGGCAACGGCGGATTCTCGTACTACGGTACGGGCGGCACCGGCGGCAGTGCGAATCTCGTCGACAAGGTGACGGGGTCCACCTCCGGAGCGCTGAACCTGACCCAGAACGCAACCGGAGGAAACGGAGGAGGCTCGAGTTACGGCACATCCGGCGATGGTGGCGACGCAACCAGCACCATCAGCCACTCCGGCGGTCACGGGAGCCTGACGGTCAATGTCTCCGCGTTCGGTGGGACCGGTGGCCTGGGCGGAGACGGGACTGCGGGTGCGGTCGCGGCGAACACGGATCTCACCGGCTCCGTGACGGTAGAGGCCACGGCCAGGGGTGGCCAGGGAGGCAACGGCTCCTACTCCAGCGGCGGAGACGGTGCAGACGGTGGATCGGCCAGTCTCACGGCGGTCAGCGGCACGGCCGTGGCCGGTGCGGTGACGGTGAAGGGTACGGCCACCGGCGGTCACGGTGGGTACGCCTATGGCGGTGCGGGAGGCGACGGCGGCAGCGTGATCTTGACCAACGCCGTGACCGGCGTAACGAGCGGCGCCCTTGCGCTGGAGCAGACGGCGACGGCTGGAAACGGGGGCTACTCGCAGAGCGGTATTGCCGGTCAGGCCGGGGCCGCGACCAGTCAGCTCACGCAATCGGGAAGCCACAGCTCACTGACGATGACGGCGACCGCCACCGCGGGAGATGGCGGATACACGTACACCGGATCCACGGCTGCCGGAGCGGACGCCCTGGCCTCGGCGACGGGCACCAACACCCACGCCACGGGTGGCGTGACCGCCAGCGCGACCAGCGTCGGAGGGAACGGTGGAACGGTCAACGGCACGGGCGGCGACGTCGCGGGAGCGACGGGTGGAGACAGCAGCTCGACGGCCACGGCTACGGGCGCCGGCGACATATCCGTCACCGCATCGGCGACGGGTGGAGCGGGCTCCGGCGCCCGCGGAGCGGGCCAGACGGGTGGGGCCGGCGGCGTGGCGACTGCTCAGGCAACGGGCACTTCCACCAACGGAGGCTCTGTGACCGCGAGTATCACCCAGCAGGGTGGTGCGGGAGGATCCGGTGTAGGTGGAGCCGATGGTGGAGCCGGAGGCAATGCGGCCCTCTCCGACGTCGCCACGGTCTCGACGACCGGCGGTATCAGCCTGTCGCAAACCGCCACCGGCGGGGCCGGCGGCAGCACCGACACCGGGACCGCGGGAGCCGGCGGAACGGCATCTTCCACTCTCTCTCCGGTGAGCAGCGCCGGCGCCGTCACCCTGGCTGCTACGGCCACGGGAGGCCTGGGCGGGGGCAGTACAGGAACCGCGAATGCCACGGCGGGTGGATCCGCATCGGTGGGAGCCCTGTCCGGCACCTCCACGGGAAGCTCGAACGTCAGTGTGACGGGTACGGTCCGAGGCGGGGCGGGCGGCAGCGCGACCTCGTCCTCCGCCACGGTTGACGGTGGTGACGGCGGATCCGGGACGCTTGGATCCCTGAGCGGCTCGAGTGCCGGCGGTACCGTTACCGTCACCGGTTCCTCCACCGGCGGGAGCGGTGGAACCTCCTACAACGGCACGGGGGGCGATGGTGGCGACGTGAGCCTGGTCAACGGGGTCACCGGCACAACCAGCGGACAGCTCAGCCTGACCCAGAATGCCACCGGCGGAACCGGCGGACAGACCTACTACGGTACGGGGGGCCAGGCCGGAGACGCATCCAGCTCGCTGACCCACTCGGGCAGCCACTCCGGTCTCACTGCACAGGTCACGGCTACTGGAGGCTCCGGCGGGCGAGCTCAGTACACGGGAACCGCAGGTGCGGGTGGAAGCGGTTCGGCCGCGGCCAGTGCGACCAATTCTTCAGGCGCCGGGTCCGTGACGGTCAGTGCCACCGCCTACGGCGGCACTGGCGGGCAGGTCTACTCCGACTCCAGTGCCAGTCCCGCGAACGGCGGAGCTGGCGGCGCTGCCTCCCTCGGAACGGTGGAAGGGATTTCGGGAAGTGGAACGGTATCCGTCACCGGCACTGCCTACGGCGGCACCGGCGGCGGAACGCGTTACGGCACGGGCGGCGCCGGCGGAAGTGCGAACCTGGTCGACAAGGTGACGGGATCCACCTCCGGCGCATTGAGCTTCACTCAGAACGCCACCGGAGGAAATGGAGGCTCCTCACAGTACGGCACAAGCGGCAACAGTGGCAACGCAACCAGCACCATCAGCCACTCCGGCAGCCATACCAGCCTGACGGTAAAGGTCACTGCCCAAGGCGGAACCGGTCCTTACAGCTACTACGGGGTCGGTGGCGAGGGCGGGGATGGAACCGCCGGAGTGGCTGCGACGAACACGGATCTCACCGGCTCGGTATCGGTGACGGCGACCGCCTATGGCGGCCAGGGCGGCGGTTACAGCTACGGTTCGGGAGCCGGAGCAGACGGTGGCTCGGCCAGTCTCACGGGAGTGAGCGGTACGGCGGTAGCCGGTGCGGTGACGGTGAAGGGGACGGCCATCGGCGGTGACGGTGGTGACGCCGGTTATTACTCCAGTGGCGCTGGGGGCGACGGCGGCAGTGTGACTCTGCTCAATGCCGTTAACGGCGCAACGAGCGGCGCCCTTTCGCTGGAGCAGACGGCGACGGCTGGAAACGGGGGCTCGTCGTACAGCGGCATCGCGGGGCAAGGGGGCGCCGCGACCAGCCAGCTCACCCAGTCGGGGAGCCACAGCTCTCTGACGATGAAGGCCACGGCTACGGCAGGAAATGGCGGCTACACGGACACCGGTTCCGCGGGCTCGGGAGCGGATGCCCTGGCCTCGGCGATCGGAACCAACACCCACGCCACGGGCGGCGTGACCGCCAGCGCGACCAGCGTGGGGGGCCACGGTGGATCGATCTCCGGGAGCGGGGCCGACATTGACGGCGCCGCGGGTGGAGACAGTAGTTCGACGGCCACGGCCACGGGTGCCGGCGACATCAGCGTCACCGCGTCGGCGACCGGTGGAATGGGCTCGGGCGGACGCGGAGTCGGCAAGGCGGGCGGGGCCGGCGGTCTCGCCACCGCGAGCGCGACAGGCACCTCCACCGGCGGAGGTCTCGTGACCGCGATGGTCACCCAGACCGGCGGCGCTGGCGGCGCCGGTGTCCAGGGCGCGGACGGTGGCGACGGAGGGAATGCGTCCCTCGCCAACGCTGCGTCATCCACGACGACGGGTGGGGTCAGCCTGACTCAGATTGCGACCGGTGGAGCCGGCGGTCGCACCGATACCGGGACCGCGGGGACGGCGGGGACAGCCTCATCAACCCTCTCCTCCGTGACCAGTAGCGGTGTCGTCACCCTGGATGCCCAGGCGACCGGAGGCGTAGGCGGCGGCACCACGGGGACCGCGGATGCCACAGCGGGCGGGTCGGCCTCGGTGGGAGCTCTTTCCGGCATCTCCACCGGGACCTCGAGTGTTGTCGTGAAGGGGACAGCGTCGGGAGGACAGGGCGGTCACGTCACAGGCTCCCCCTCCGCCTCGGGCGACGCCGGGGACGGCGGTGTGGCCACATTGGGTGCATTAAGCGGGTCGAGTGCCGGCGGCACCGTCTCCGTCACGGGCACCTCCATCGGCGGAACCGGTGGAAACGCGGGCGGCGGAAACGGGGGCGATGGCCAGGCCGTCAACCTGGTCAATGGCGTCACGGGTTCCACCAGTGGGAATCTCAGCCTTTCCCAGATCGCCTACGGCGGTCGCGGCGGCTCTTCGAGTGGTGGGATCGCCGGTCAGGGGGGAGCAGCGACCAGCCAGCTCACTCACTCCGGGAACCACAATGCCCTCACCCTGGACGTCGAAGCCTCCGGAGGCGACGGTGGATCGACCACTTCATCGGGTGTCGCCGTGGACGGTACCGCGGGCAGCGCCGGCACAGCCACCGCCGCGGCCACCAACACCGGTCAGGTCACCGTCACCGCTCTTGCGGTCGGCGGGGACGGCTCGGGCGGCCGTGGTGTGGGCAAGACCGCCGGGGCCGGCGGCCTGGCTACTGCGAGTGCGACAGGCACCTCCACCGGCGGTGGAGGTGTGTCCGTGAGCGTGAGTCAGTACGCAGGCGCTGGTGGAGCCGGTAGCCAAGGCGCCGATGGTGGGGATGGAGGCAGTGTGTCCCTCTCCGACGCCGCCTCGTTCTCGACCACCGGTGATGTCAGTTTGACCCAGACTGCGGCCGGAGGGAGCGGTGGATGGACGGACACCGGAACCGCGGGGACGGCGGGGTCAGCTTTGTCCACCATCTCTCCGGTGACCGGCTTCGGCGCAGTTGCCCTGAACGCGACTGCCTACGGGGGCACCGGCGGCGGCACCAGTGGGGCCGCGAATGCCACGGCAGGTGGTTCGGCCAATGTGGGAGCCCTTTCCGGCACCTCCATCGGGAACTCGACAGTCAGTGTGACTGGTACGGCTCGAGGTGGAGCGGGCGGCGGCTCTGCCACTTCCGCCACAGGGGACGGCGGTGACGGTGGTTCGGCGAACCTCGGCTTGTTGAGCGGCTCGAGTGCCGGTGGCACGGTCACCGTCACCGGCTCCGCGACCGGCGGGGGCGGCGGAACCGCCTACAACGGAACCGCGGGTGATGGTGCGGACGTGAGCCTGGTCAACGGGGTCACGGGGGTCACCAGCGGGCAGTTGGTTCTGAATCAGACTGCCACGGCGGGTCAGGGCGGATTCACCTACTACGGCGCCGCGGGCCAGGGCGGAGACGCATCGAGTTCGCTCACGCACTCCGGCAGCCACTCGGCTCTCACCGTGCAGGTCACGGCTGCCGGAGGAGCCGGCGGGTACTCGCAGTACACCGGTAGCGCAGAGGCAGGAGGCAGCGGTTTGGCCGCGACCAGTGCGACCAACACATCAAGCGGCGGATCCGTGACGGTCAGTGCCACCGCCAGCGGCGGAAGGGGCGGGCAGGTCAACAGTGACTCCAGTGCCACCCCCCGGGACGGGGGAGATGGTGGCGCCGCCTCTCTCGGCACGGTCCAGGGGATCTCGGGGAGCGGATCGGTATCCGTTCAAGGCTCTGCCTATGGGGGCGATGGAGGCTCCACGCGGTACGGAACGGGCGGCGACGGTGCGAGTGTGACCTTGGTCGACAAGGTGACGGGATCCACCTCGGGTGCGCTGAGCCTCACCCAGAACGCCACCGCGGGAGACGGGGGATACTCACAGTACGGAAGTTCCGGAAATGGAGGCGACGCAGTCAGCACCATCAGCCACTCCGGCAGCCACGAGAGCCTGACGGTGAATGTGTCTGCCCAGGGAGGAGCCGGCTCGTACAGCTACTACGGCGTCGGTGGCCCTGGCGGGGACGGGACCGCGGGTGTGGTGGCGACGAACACGGACCTCACCGGATCGGTATCGGTGACGGTCACTGCTCGTGGTGGCCCGGGCGGCCAGTGCTACTACGGTGCGGAAGATGGAGCGGATGGTGGTCTGGCCGGTCTCACGGGAGCGAGCGGCACGGCCGTGGCCGGTACGGTGACGGTGACGGGTACAGCGATCGGCGGCAGCGGCGGAGGCGCCTTGAGTGGTGACGGAGGCGACGGAGCCGGTGTGAGTCTGGTCAACACCGTGACCGGCGTAACGAGTGGTGCTCTCACCCTGCAGCAGACGGCGCAGGGAGGAAACGCCGGCTCCTCGACGTCGGGCACCGCCGGAGCGGCGGGTGCCGCGACCAGCAAGCTCACTCACTCAGGGAGCCACGACTCCTTGAGTTTGACGGCCTCGGCCACCGCCGGAAGCGGTGGGTCCACCAGCACGGGCACTTCGAGTGACGGAGCCGATGCATTGGCCCAGGCCACGGCGACGAACACCCACGCCACCGGTGTGGTCAATGCAACCGCGACCGCCATCGGAGGTGCCAGCGGAGGAGCCAGCGGCGCGGGCGCGGCCGTGGACGGCGCCGCGGGTGGTGATGGCGTGGCCACAGCTACGGCGATCGGTGCCGGGGACGTCACGGTTTCCGCGTCGGCGACCGGCGGGGCCGGCTCCGGCGGTCGCGGAACGGGCAAGACCGGCGGAGCCGGCGGTCTCGCTACCGCGAATGCGACAGGAACCTCCACCGGGGGGGGGGCTCGTGACCGCGAGCATCTCCGAGACCGGTGGTGCCGGCGGAGCCGGCATTGACGGCGCGGACGGTGGGGATGGAGGAGATGCCACCCTGACCGACGTTGCCTCGTTCTCGACGACGGGCGGTGTCAGCCTGACCCAGACTGCCACCGGCGGGGCCGGTGGGAGCACGGACACCGGGACCGCGGGAGCGGCGGGGACGGCCTCGTCCACCCTCTCCCCGGTGAGCAGTTCGGGCGCGGTCACGCTGAATGCCGCGGCCTTTGGTGGCACCGGCGGCGGCACCACGGGCACCGCGGATGCCACGGTGGGCGGAACGGCCCATGTGGGGGCCCTCTCCGGGACCTCCACGGGAGCCTCGGACGTAAACGTAACAGGTATGGCGCGAGGCGGTGCCGGCGGCAGCGGATCCTACTCCGCCACGGGCGACGCCGGTGACGGCGGCTCGGCGAACCTCGGCCTGCTGAGCGGCTCGAGTGCTAGCGGCAACGTCACCGTTACTGCGACGGCCACCGGCGGGACCGGTGGGGACTCCTCCAACGGACCTGCGGGCGATGGCGCCGACGTGAGCCTGGTCAACGGGGTCACCGGTGCCACCAGTGGACAGCTCAGCTTGAACCAGAGTGCCACCGGTGGGACTGGTGGTCAGACCTACTACGGCACAGCGGGCCAGGCGGGAGACGCATCCAGCGCCCTGACTCACTCCGGCAGCCACTCGGGTCTTATCGCGCAGGTCATGGCTACGGGAGGAACCGGCGGACCAGTTCGATATTCCGACAATGACGGCATGGACGGTGGCAGTGGCTCTGCCTCGGCGAGCTTGACGAACACTTCCGGCGCCGGATCCGTGACGGTGAGTGCGACCGCTCTCGGAGGAATGGGCGGGCCTAACACCCACTCCTCCAGTTCGGCCTTCGGAGACGGAGGTGACGGTGGCATCGGCTCCCTGGGAACGGTCGAAGGTGTTTCCGGGAGCGGGACGGTGTCCGTCACCGGCTCGGCCCATGGGGGAGCCGGCGGCACCTCGAACTACGGCACGGCTGGCGACGGCGCGAGCGTAAGCCTGGTCGACAAGGTGACGGGATCCACCTCCGGCGCCTTGAGCCTCGAGCAGAACGCATTCGGGGGAAGTGGAGGATACTCCCAGTACGGCAACTCCGGGAGCGGCGGCAACGCAACCAGCGAACTCACGCACTCCGGAAGCCACGGCGCACTCACGGTAGCAACCACGGCTACCGCGGGAAGCGGTGGGAACACCTACACCGGGACCGCGGGGCTTGGAGCGGACGGTGTGGCCGAAG
>SWCD01024078.1_pt1 | contig 13048 bp, 11 predicted proteins | sample 4693011 | NCBI WGS metagenome assembly SWCD01 (sample SAMN10267278, study PRJNA491770) | bioreactor metagenome | isolation source: DHS bioreactor inoculated with marine | place: Japan: Omine Ridge, Nankai Trough | reverse complement strand
GCCCAGCCACCGTTTTGTGTGATATCACCCAAAGACGCAAATACATCATTCTTTGAAAGTGTTTGCCCAATTTTCAAATGGGAAAAAGACGCCTGATCAAGATGGCCATAAAGCGTGTAAAAATTATGCCCTGCCGGTGTTTCATGGCGCAAGATAACCATACCGCCATAATCCAGATGTCCTGCTCTATAATCGGTAAATTCCACCGTTGCATCCAGCGGTGCATGAATTGGTGTTCCAGCCGGGGCAAAGGCATCGACGCCAAGGTGAACTGTTCGCCTGTTAGAGGCTTTCCATTCCCCTTTGAAAAAAGCTTTATCGGTATATATCAACCGTGGTTCGGCGTAGTATCCCAACCAGACAGCGCCTTTTGCATCTATTTCCGCAGCTTCATGGCTGGTCATATTAAACGGGTTTTCCGGTATGGTTGCGTTTTCTACCGACAAAGACCCCATAGGTACATCAGATAAATTTTGCCCCATAATCTGCGCAAAATTTCCGCGCTCTTTTTCCAACCACGCCATAATTTGTGGAGACTTATCTGTGATCGGTAAATTGCATGCAGTTCGTAAACGCGCCGATATCAATTCATCATTAACCAACGCGTTTTCCAAAAATGCCCATGCAGGTGTTTGACTGATAACCACATAAGGATCGTCAGGATTATCGATTGCCATCAAAGTCGAGTTCACGACACTAACGGCCAGGCGTAAACGCAACAGTGGCCATATCAGATCAATTTCAACCGCTGTTAAAGGATATGCATCGTGATAACCCCGAACCACACATGCGAGTGCTGCTTCGGGATCAGGGTGATCCAACACCATGTAAGCGCCGGCAATGGCAATGTCACAAATACGAGGTGCTGCACACATGTCACCCAGATCGATAATACCCGTAACATGCGCCGCATCGGTTAGTGAGCCGTCAACGATGATGTTATAGTCATTAACGTCATTATGTATTGCGACGTCCGGCAATATATCGAGAACAGGTTTGATTGCACGAAACTCTTTTACAACATTTGCAATCAAGTGGCGTCGATTGGCACCTTCAATAGTGTCTATATGCTCTTCAATCCAGTCTCCCTGTGTCAGGTTCCATTTGAAATCGCGTTGCAGGGCAGGGTGGTTAAAACTGCTAAAGGCCTTATCAAGCAGGCCAACACTGTTACCTACGTTGTTCAGTAACGTGGCACTATGGGGTTTCCAGTCGCCATAGACAGTGCCTTCGACCTTTTCCATCAACCAGATTATGCGGCTTTCACCCTGATCATCATCCGCATGTGCATATAATGCGCCATCATCCGTTTTAATGATTTTTGGAACGGGCACACCATCTGCCGTTCGTCTAATATGCTCAAAAGCGCGGCATTGCAGATCAATAAAATCGGCTTCGCAGCCAGTGCGCATGACTTTAAGTATGTAGTCGTGAGTTCCTGTTGCAGCCAGAAAATTCAGGTCATATTCACCGCCCAAACGTGTCAGTGTCGCCTCTATGCCCCAAATTTGCTTTAAAACCTGTATCCAGTGAATACTCATAGCCGTTCCCTATCAAGGCAGTACCTATAGACTGTTTGATAAGCAAAATTTGGATGATTGAAACCCCTAATTTACAGCAAAGCGCATTGGTACCACACCATTTAGCTTATGTAACAAAAATGGTGTGATAACGATCAAATACTCACTTAAAATACGCAACGGCGCTGTGATTTGAAGTGCCCTTGCGCGATTTCTAAGGTTTTGGTCCCAGCTCTCCGTCTAGCGTAAATGTACGGTCTGTTTTTGAAGCCGGTTTGATTGTTAATGTGCCAACACCGGTCATTCCATCAAACTGACCAGTACCACTAACGAGCTCCCAAAAGCCAAAATCTGCCAGTCGCGGTTTTTCTTCACCCTTAAAGAATACAGCACGTACGGTAAACTTGATGTTGGCAATATCCCCGTTAGCGGTTTCAAACTGAAGATATCCATGAGGGTCCGCACCTTTTGGTGGATTAATATCATGCCAACCATATTCTGTGACAGAGGCGCCTGCCAGTGCACCGGAACCTTCGGCCTTTCCCTCGCGGCGGACCATTGCAACAAAGTGTTTGCTGCCGTCTTTAAAATCCATCTTAAGAACATCTGTTGGCGCCATCACTGCCTTTACTGATAAATCAGCGGCATATACGGCAGTTGATGTAAATAATCCTGCAGCTACGATTAGACTGCCCATTACAATTGATTTCGACATTTTTCCTCCTTTACTTTTAAATGTGCCAGATAGAAAATTTCTCAAATATATATGTAACCATGAAATTTATGACACAAATCATTACAACAAATTTTATTACTCGCTTTCAAATATTATAGCTGTCGATAACATAATTGTGATGTAAACGGTGGCATATGAACAATCACGAAAATAAAAAAGCAACGCTTATAACCAGCTGTACTGCCCACGGCATCCAGGATGGGTTGTCAGTAGCGACTGCTGTTTTGTTACCGATTTTAGCCCAGACGTTTGGATTGAACTACGGGCAAGTTGGTTTATTTAAAGCTGCAAAAAGTTTGGCACAAAGTCTTTTGGAAGTGTTCTCCGGTCATGCATGTGAAAACTTTGGCGAACGAAATGTACTTGTATTCGGGCTTGCCATATCGGGGTTTGGCTATCTGTTATTATCATTAGCAGGCACGCCGCATATAATTCTGATCAGCTTTATCATACTTGGCATTGGTGGTGCCTATCATCACGCTCCATCATCAGCATTGGTCAGTAGAGCGTTTTCAGTCGACAAACGACGTAGGGCGCTAGGGTTATACAACTCGTCAGGCGATGTAGGTAAATTGATTTTTACCGGTTTGATCAGCCTTGCAGCAATCGCAGCGATTTCATGGCAAAAAGTGGCTTTCAGTTATGGGTTGATAGCCATTGGGGCGGCTATCGCTGTTTACTGGGGGCTTAAGAGAGCAGGCATTGGCGCCTATCATCCTAATACTAACAAAGACACCGATAAAAAGTTGGATATGGCATTGGGTTGGGGGATATTGGACCGGCCCAAATTCACCTCACTCCTTGCCACAGTGTTTTTGGACAGCATTGTACAGGCGGGTGTCCTGACATTCATTGCGTTTACTATGATCGCAAAAGGCGTCCCTGTTTATACCGCGACACTGGCGCCTGTATTAATATTGATCGGTGGTATGTTTGGCAAAGCTGCTTGCGGGTTTTTGGCTGATCTCATTGGTCTTCGCACTGCATTTACGATACTTCAGGGGCTCACGGCGATTGGGCTTATCTTCGTCGTGATATTGAGCACCACACCGGCATTTTTAATCCTTCCATTTCTAGGGCTAGCTTTGCAAGGAACGACATCAATTACATATGTGATTGTGAACGATCTTATAGATCCAAGTCGTACCGTGCGCGGTTATTCCATGATTTATGGAGCATCAAGCCTTGCATATGTTCTGGGTCCATTTGGGTTTGGTCATATTGGTGATTTATGGGGCATTAATACAGCAATTCTTATCATGGCCGTCATTGCACTGATAGCAATAGTGCCATGCTGGGCATTGAAAATAGATCAACAGGTTGACCCCGTTTGATGAAATCACAAACCTGATGAAACGTAGACCCAACTCTGTCTGGTATGCATTTATTTATAATGCTAACTGATAATCATGTCTAACCGGTTCAACAGTTCAACATTCATCACAACGCTTTATACACTTGCAGTCGGTGCAATTGGGGCAGGGCTGGCATATTGGCTTTCTTTTCCTGTTTATATTCTATTGGGGCCGGCGATACTGGTTAGTTTTATAAGTCTGTTCGGGATACATTTTGCTATTGCCGACATTATGCGCGATGTTGCATTTCTATTAATTGGCATCGGTATCGGTGCAGGAATTGACCCAGAGGCCACAGCCGCTTTCATGCGCTGGCCACTAGCTTTTGCGGCTCTTGCAGTAATGTTGTTTGCCATTTTAGTGCTTTGCAAATATTTGCTGGTGCGGTTTTTCGGTTTTGATGAACGAAGTGCGGTTCTGGCAGCAACGCCCGGGCATCTTAGTTTTGTTCTTGGACTTGGTGTGTCACTGGATCTGGATGTTGCCAAAGTTGCCGTTGTTCAATCTATACGGTTATTGTCGTTGACACTCTTGGTGCCACTGGTTGCAATTCTTTTCGGCGTAAAACTCGGGACTAATATTTTGCCAGTTGGCACACCCATGCATGGTATAGATTTACTGATACTTATTATCATCTCAATTGTTGTTGGTTTGGTTTTAAAACGATTCAATGTACCGGCTGCCATACTTATTGGTGGGTTAATTACATCATCGGCAGGACATGCATTTGAATACACGACGGGCACTCTGCCAAAAGAAATCGCAATGCCATGTTTTTTATTGATGGGAACACTGATCGGAACCCGTTTTTCCGGTATTACCATCTGCCAGCTGAAAAATGCACTGTTTGCAGGTCTTGCAACGACTATAATTTCAATTCTGTGCGCAATAATAATTTCAGTTCCAATCGCCTATTATCTGATGATGCAGCCGGCTCAAGTCGTTGTTGCATTTGCGCCCGGTGGGCTGGAAACAATGATTGCTATGGGGGCAGTGTTGGGGGCCAACCCAAGCTTTGTCGCGGCCTGTCATATTTGGCGTCTATTATTGCTACCTATCATGGTTCCGTTTCTTATTGGGCAAAACAAGTCGATTAACGCGTAGCAAAATTGTGTATTGCAACTCTAAATCCTTCAAAATAAGATAAAAAAATGAAAAACTTTCCAGATCTGCCACCACTTTGGACGGCTGCCACAATAGCCGCGATGTTCGGTTTGAATTGGGCAGTTCCTTATTTTATATTCGATTTCCCCAACAGTTTGGTGGGTTTTGGTTTTATGGCTATCGGTGTTGGCCTGATCATCTGGTCAGCCCTTTGGTTTAAACGTAAAAAAACAACCATCGAGCCACATCACGAAGCCACGAGTTTATTGATCGAAGGCCCCTATAAATTAACCCGAAACCCGATTTATGTGGGCATGGTTATTTTCACCTTTGGCATGGTCATGTATATTGGCAATCCCCTGACATTACTGCCCTGGCTTGCACTGATATGGGTTCTGCACACGCGATTTGTTATCCCGGAAGAAAAGGGGCTTTTAAAAACATTTGGCAAAGAGGCAGAGACTTATATTGCAGCCACAAAACGGTGGTAGAGGGAAATAATATGGACTGGGTTTCGCGCTTTGAAGGCCTATCAAATTTATCGCATTCACATAAAGAACAACTGAATGTTGAAACCAGGGTGGTAAGCGTTCCAAAAGACACTATCATCTTTGGTCCCGGAAAAGCCCCCGAGAGTCTTTTGTTGTTATTGAAAGGCTCCGTGCGCGTCAGCCAGACGTCCGAGGCTGGTAGAGAAATCGTACTTTACCGGGTCAATGCCGGCGAAAGCTGTGTTTTAACCACGGCCTGCCTTTTGGCCTATGAGGACTATTCGGCCGAAGGTATTGCCGAAACCGATATTCAGGCAGCGACCGTACCGCGCCACGTCTTTGATCGGCTGATTGCCGAAAGCGAAGTTTTTCGCCGCTTTGTGTTTTCAACATATTCCAACCGCATAACTGATTTGTTTTTAGTGATAGAGGAAGTGGCGTTCAAACGGATCGACATCCGGCTTGCACAAAAGCTGCTTAGCCTTATGGACAGTTCCAACATTGTAAAGGCTACGCATCAAACTTTGGCGGTGGAACTTGGTACAGCCCGCGAAGTGATCTCGCGTCAAGTGCAGGAATTTCAACGTAAAAGCTTGGTGAAAGCTACAAGAGGTGAGATTGTAATCCTTGATACAGCGCAACTTGAAACACTGGCAAAATCAGGTTGATGTGTAAAAAACCAGATAAAATTAAACTTCATCAGGGTTGGTGATTTTGTCACCGACAGAGAAACCTTGCGCGCTTATACAAACAAGACATAATCTTTAGGAGAGAACAAATGAATGTTGGAAAATTCGACCGTATTTTGCGCGCAATCATCGGCGTAGTATTAATCGTGACACCATTTGCTACAAATATGAGCCTGTTTAGCAGCTCTGCAATGACATATGGTTCAGTTATTGTCGGTGCCATACTGGTTGCCACTTCAATATTTAGCTTTTGCCCGTTATACCGCTTGATTGGCGTAAATACCTGTAAAATGTAGTATAGGGTAGAGTACGTTATCAAAATAGGAGAGTATGATGTCTGTTTACCCCGTTAATATGGCCCAAAAGCCAGAGGTTAAGGCCTTTTTTGATAAGGAAACAAACACTATATCCTATGTGGTAAAAGACCCCACTTCAAACGCATGTGCCATTATCGACAGTGTGATGGATATTGATATGGCAGCGGGTGCCATCACTTATGATCATGCGGATCTGATGATTACGTATATCCAGAAGAACAAACTTGATTTGCAATGGATTATCGAAACCCACGTCCATGCCGACCATCTGTCTGCAGCACCTTATATCCAAGAAAAGCTGGGTGGTAAAATGGGTGTGGGTGAAGGCATCACCATTATACAAAATGAATTTGGTAAGTTCTTCAACGAAGGCACAGATTTTCAACGTGATGGCAGCCAGTTTGACGTGCTGTTCAAAGATGGCTCTACATATAAAATAGGCAATATGGATGCATATACCATGCACACGCCCGGTCATACGCCGGCCTGTATGGTGCATGTAATCGGTGATGCGGCTTTTGTAGGTGACACATTGTTTATGCCCGATGGAGGCTCTGCGCGGTGTGATTTTCCCGGCGGTTCCGCTGAAGAACTATACGATAGCATTCAACAGGTTCTCAGCCTACCTGATGAGATGCGCTTGTTTATGTGCCATGATTACGGGCCAAATGGGCGCAATATCCAATGGGAAACCACTGTGGGTGAAGAAAAAAAGCATAACATCCATGTAGGCGGCGGTAAAACCAAGGCGGATTTTGTGAAATTTCGTACTGAACGCGATGCTCAACTTGGTATGCCGAAACTTATTATCCCATCTTTACAGGTGAATATGCGCGCAGGCGTTGTGCCAACCGATGAAAACGGCAATCCACAACTTAAGGTACCGCTCAATAAACTTTAAATCGGCGACTTAATCTTCTGAATAACAATCTCGACAATAACATCGTGCAATGTTTTGCGTGTGCTCTGTAAATTTGAAGCCAGTGTTAATCGGCGTACCGGTAAATCGCTTACATCAGGCTTTGTATATTGTAAGTTGGGATGGGCAGGGGCCATTGCTCTGATTGGCAGCATTGAAACACCGTGTCCAAGGGACACCAGATTTTCAACAGCATCAATACTGTCCAATTCGATCGTCGGATCAAAAGAAACGCCGGCTTGTGTCAGATGCGTTTCAATTTGATGTCCAAGCCAGGATTTACGGCTAAATGCAATAAAAGGTTGTGATAAAAACAAATCATATGGATTTCTTGGAATTTGGCAGCTCAAACTTGAAACTATTGCAAGTGGTTCTTCTGCAATTGTAGTCAGCTGAATATTATTTTGGGACATGGTCGGAGCTGTTAAAAATGCGAAATCCAATGTTTGATCGGCCACAGACTGCGCTAGTTCACCAGAGAGACCGGACACAACCGATACACGTAGATCAGGATAACGTCTGCGTAATTCTGCCAGAGCGATAGGTAGTACTGTTTGTAAGGTTGTCGGGACAAATCCGATTGATATAGCACCCGATGTAGAATCTTTTTGGCCGATTTGTTTAAGCTCTGCGACCAGATCCAATACTTCCATCGATTTTTGTACAAACTGCCTGCCGAGCGGTGTCAACAGTGCAGGGCGCTTGCCCTTCTCGAACAAATGAAAACCCGTTTGCTCTTCTAGCTGTCGCATTTGGATGCTGATGGCAGAATGGCTGCGATGTACGATATCAGCCGCTGCAGAAAAACTGCCGCCTTTCTGGATCGCAATCAACGTTTCAAGATGTGATAATAACATCCATTAATGTTAACATTATTAATTTAATAAGTTCAAACTATTATTTATCATTAATAATTATAAACAGATATAACCCCTGTAAGCCAATTATACGGGATATATATACATGTTTTACCTTAACGATACCCAGCGGTCCATTCAGACAGCAGCGTCCAAGTTAGCGGAAAAACACTTTGCCCACCGTGCAGCTGAAGTTGATAGGTCCGAGCAATATCCTTGGGATAATATCAAACATCTAACCAATGCGGGATTTATGGGGATGACTATCCCGAAACAATATGGCGGGCAGGGGCTGTCATATATGGACGCTATTTTGGTTGTAGAAGAAATCGCAAAAGTTTGCGGCGTAACGGCACGTATCGTTGTCGAAGCAAACATGGGCGGCGTTGGTGCCATTATGCAATATGGCAGTCATACGCAGAAAAAATTAGCGGCTGATTTGGTTCTTGCGGGTGATAAACCGGCAATTTGCATTACAGAGCCCGGTGCAGGTAGCGCCGCGACCGAAATGACAACCACAGCTGTTAAAAATGGTTCGGATTACGTGTTGAACGGCACAAAACACTGGATAACCGGTGGTGGTGTCTCAAAGCTTCACTTGATTTTTGCGCGTGTCATCGAAAACGGACGTGATATGGGCATTGGTGGCTTTATAGCGGTGCGCGGTCAATCCAAAGGTTTAAGAATTGGCAAACGGGAGCCTGCAATGGGGTTGCGTGGTATACCCGAAACAGAAATACATATGGAAAATATGGTCGTCAGCGAAAATATGGCCGTCATTCCGCCGGAAGGCTTACGAAGAGGATTTGCAGGTCTTATGACCGCATATAACGGGCAACGCATTGGCGCGGCTACTGTAGCGTTGGGGATTGCCCAAGGCGCATATGAACATGCTTTGGACTATGTGAAAACGCGTCAACAATTTGGTCGTCCTATAGCCGAATTTCAGGGATTACAGTGGATGCTGGCTGATATGTCGATAGGCCTTAGTGCTGCACGCGGTTTGATACATACCGCCGCGATGAATGCAGGAATGGGTTTTCCGGATGTAAAAGATGCGGCACAGGCCAAAATATTCGCATCTGAAACGGCTATAAAAGTAACAAATGACGCATTGCAATTGCACGGGGCGGCGGGCTATTCACGAGATCTTCCTTTAGAGCGCATGGTACGCGATGCAAGAATGTTCACAATTGGTGGTGGTACAGCACAGGTTTTACGAACGCAAGTTGCCAGTTCAATTCTAAAAATGAAAATTCCACAGACACGTGCTGCTTTTAATACAATTCCGAAATTGAAAGTTGTGTCTATCTGACCAATGGAATGCATGAGATGTAAAAATAGGCGGGCCTCTAATAGTGTCAGCATAACGCATAATGATTGTTATGTTAATTATTGTTATATTCTTATTATCAATATGTTATGTACTACTTCTAATAATATTTCTATAATCTACCTTCGTAACGCCCTTATATCACAGCTCTTTCTATGTGTGGGTTATTTGCAAATATTCGTTCGTACTTAAACGGTGTTAAATCTAATGTGCGGTATTCGCCATACGTAATCAATTCCGACACGCCACGACCTATCGCCGGTGATTGCTGCAATCCGTGACCGGAAAACCCATTGACGAATTGAAAATTCTGCACGTCCGGATGCGGCCCGATAATTGCGTTTTGGTCCAATGTATTATAGGCGTAATGACCAACCCATTCATTCACCACCTTAACAGCTTCAAAGGCTGGAATACGGGTTGCGATCGCAGGCCAAACCTTATCCATCCAGATATTGTGATCCATATCGAAATCCGTGTAATCCACGGCATGATCGTCGTCAGGCGCACATCCTGCCATATAATACTGACCATCTGTACGTACATGAACACCAGATGGATCAACGGTTAACGGCAGGTCGCGATCCAGACGGTTTTCGGCTGCAAAAACGAATGTAAATCGTTTACGTGGCTCTACAGGTATTGTTAGGCCAGCCATTTCAGCAACCTCGACGGCACGTGGTCCTGCACAATTTACCAATTGTCCCGCAGCAATGCGCGCGCCGGATGCCAGATGTACGCCATCGACCCGATCACCCGTCATATCTATTCCAATAACTTCATCGGCAATAAATTCTACACCATTTTCGCGCGCCTTCCGACGCCACCAGTCAAACACAGAAATCCCATCAAAATAGCCTTCATTCAAAGGGTTATGGGATCCTAAGATAATGTCATCCAGATAAAAATACGGGAACTTATCCATTAATTGCTGTTGAGACAAAATTTCAGTCCCTGCCCCATTCGATGCCTGCAATCGTTGTATGGTGCGTAAGTGATCGGCAAATGCATCATCAGTCGCCAGGTAAAGATACCCAAAATCATGGAATGGAATATCCGGCGCTGTGTAATCAGAAACCTTATTCTTAAAATTACTAATAAATTCATACCCGTATTGGGATATTTTAATGTTAATCTCTGTACTGAACTGTTGACGTAAACAACTATTTGTATGCGATGTCGAAGCCCATTGATAACTTGGGTCGCGCTCTACAACTAAAATACGCCCATCGAAATCAGGGTTTTTCGACAAATGCCACGCAACAGAGGCGCCCATCATTGCCCCCCCAATGATAATGACGTCATATGACGTAAATTTTGCCGCTGTAATTTTCATATGTGTATCAGACAAACTTCGGCCTGATTTGCAAGTTTTATGTTCCAATTCGCGTGATTTTCAGGGCTTTCTTCAAGTTTACGTAATTCGACGTGACGTCAACTGTCATTTACCCCACGTTTTACTTGCGTTTATGAATTCTCACGGCAAACTGATTTCAAAATACAAACTAATTCTGTCACATAGAATGTGATAACAGGAGATATACATGCCAAGTTATACCGCCCCTGCCAAAGATATGGCGTTTGTTCTACATGAAATGCTTAAAGTTCAGGATTGCGATATTCCGGGTTTTTCCGAACTTGAACCGGATTTCACATCCGCTGTTCTGGAAGAAGCCGGCAAAATAGCCACCAATGTTCTACAACCTTTGAACGAGGTAGGTGATAATGAAGGTTGCAAGTTGGAAAACGGCGTCCTGCGCACACCTAAGGGTTTTAAGGCTGCATTTGATGAATATGCAGCGGGTGGCTGGAATGGTCTGGATTGCGATACGGAGTATGGCGGCCAAGGTATGCCGTATACGCTGGCGACGGCGGTGGGTGAGATTTTCAGTGGTGCAAATATGGCATTTACGATGTATCCCGGCCTGACACACGGGGCTTATTCAGCCATACATGCACACGGAACAGATGAACAAAAATCGATATTCTTACCCAATATGGTCGATTTAAAATGGTCCGGAACCATGAACCTGACCGAACCGCATTGTGGCACTGATCTGGGCTTAATGCGCACCAAGGCGGAACCGCAAGGCGACGGTACCTATAAAATCACCGGCCAAAAGATATTCATTTCGGCAGGCGATCAAGACCTGACTGAAAACGTGATCCACCTTGTCCTTGCCAAAATTCCCGGCGGACCTGATGGGATCAAAGGCGTGTCATTGTTTATCGTGCCCAAAATTGAGGTCAAAGACGATGGTACACTGGGCAATCCTAATGGTGTTTCTGTCGGTAATATAGAAGAGAAAATGGGCATTCACGGCAATGCAACATGTGTGATGAACTATGACGGGGCCACTGGCACCCTGTTGGGCGAAGAACACAAAGGCATGCGTGCGATGTTCACGATGATGAACGAGGCGCGTTTGGGTGTAGGTATGCAAGGCCTGTCGCAAGCCGAAGCCGCATATCAAAACGCCGTCATATATGCCAAAGACCGCCTGCAAGGCCGCGATGTGACAGGCACTAAGAACCCCGATGGCCCCGCTGACCCGCTGATTGTCCACCCTGATATTCGCCGCATGCTGATGAACCAGAAAAGTTTCGCTGAAGGTGCGCGCGCCTTTGTTTTATGGGGTGCAATGATGTTGGATAAATCGCATCTGAATGAAGATAAAGACGCTCACGGTTTGATTTCGTTATTAACCCCGATCATCAAGGGTTTCCTGACTGACATCGGATATGACATGACTGTGCAGGCCCAACAGGTGTTCGGCGGGCATGGCTATATCGAGGAACAGGGAATGTCCCAATTCACCCGTGATGCCCGTATCGCGATGATCTACGAAGGCGCCAACGGTGTACAGGCACTTGATCTTGTGGGCCGCAAAATGGCGCAAGACGGTGGCAAACATGTGATGGCTTTCTTTGATATGATCAAAACCTTTATTTCCGAAAATAAAGATAATGAAACGTTGGCCACTGATTTCCTTGATCCGTTGAAAGATGCATCAAAAGACCTGCAATCGGTGATGATGTATTTCATGCAGGAAGGGATGAAAAATCCCAACGCTGCATTAGCTGGCTCTACGGATGCGCTGCATATGTTCGGCCATGTCTGTTTTGGCCTGATGTGGTCGATGATGGCCAAATCCGCGCAAGATGCGCTGGACAATGGCACAGATGACCCTAAATTCTACACTAACAAGCTGGCAACGGGCCGTTATTATATGGCGCGTATGTTGCCCGCAACAAAAGCGCATCAGGCCCGCATTCTATCAGGCCCCGATACGGTAATGGCATTGGACGCAGACGCGTTTTAAGGAGAATTAAATATGACCGAAGCCTATATATATGACGCTATCCGCACCCCGCGCGGCAAAGGTAAAAAGGACGGCAGCCTGCATGAAGTGACAGCCGTGAAATTGTCCGCCGATATGTTAAACGGTATTGCCGCTCGCAATAATCTGGAAGATACCGCGCAAATCGAAGACGTGATTTGGGGCAATGTTACCCAAGTGGGCGAACAAGGGGCCTGTCTTGCCCGTTCAGCGGTGCTTTACTCAGATCTTGACGAAAGTGTTCCGGGCTTGTCCGTAAACCGTTTTTGCGCCTCCGGTCTGGAAGCCGTCAATCTGGCTGCAAATCAGGTTAAAGGCGGTGCAGGCAATGCCTATATCGCAGGTGGCGTTGAAAGCATGAGCCGCGTGCCAATGGGCATGGACGG
>SWCD01011306.1_pt1 | contig 13065 bp, 12 predicted proteins | sample 4693011 | NCBI WGS metagenome assembly SWCD01 (sample SAMN10267278, study PRJNA491770) | bioreactor metagenome | isolation source: DHS bioreactor inoculated with marine | place: Japan: Omine Ridge, Nankai Trough | reverse complement strand
GAAAAATAAAAATGAAAAGCGTTAAAAACAAATTTTACAAAACTTCAAATGCCCTTATTTTTGGCCTTTTAGCGTTATTAGGATTTGCATCATCGTGTGAGAAAGAACCAAAAGCTGAATATGGGACACCGTCAGCAAAATTTATTGTAAACGGAAATGTAAATGCAAAAGAGTCAAACACGCCGATTGAAAACATCAGGGTGATTATGAATAGAGACACTTCTTTTACAGATGGCGAAGGTCACTATCAGGTCATTGAGGATTTTAGCTTTCCAACCAACCAAACTTTTCAAATTAATTTTCAAGACACTGATGGCGCAGTAAATGGAGAATACCAGAACTTAGATACCATTGTTGAATTTGTAAATCCACAATTTGTTAACGGTGATGGTAACTGGTACGCAGGAGAAACATCAACAGAGTTGAATGTAAAATTGGATAAAAAATAATGGGCGTTTCTAAAATTCCAATAAAGAAACGCATTGGCCTGCACCTGCACAGTAGATATAAAAAGAACGAAGCGAAACTCCATCCGTTGAATTACATTTTCTGGGAATGCACCTTACGTTGCAACCTGAATTGCCTTCATTGCGGAAGTGATTGTAAAAAAGATGCTTTTGTAAAAGATATGCCCACCACTGATTTTTTAAAAGCCATTGACCAACTTTCAGGAGCAGTTAACCCAAATGAAACAATGATCGTTTTTACAGGAGGCGAAGCCTTGTTAAGAAAAGATATTGAATCGGCTGGTGTTGAATTATACAAAAGAGGTTTTCCGTGGGGAATTGTAACCAATGGAATGCTTTTAACTGAAACACGATTGAATAGTTTGCTGGATTCAGGATTAAGAGCAGTTACCGTCAGTTTAGATGGATTGGAAGCTTCGCATAATTGGTTAAGAAATAACAATAAAAGTTACGAAAATGTTATTTCCGCCATAAAGCTATTACCAAAAACCCGGGATCTGAAATATGACGTGGTCACATGTGTCCATCAGAAAAATTATAACGAACTCGATAAAATCCGTGATTTATTAATAAACATGGAAATTAAAGAATGGAGAGTTTTTACAGTATTCCCGGTTGGCAGGGCCAAAGTAAATGATCTTTTACAATTACCACCCGTTGAATTTAAGGGGCTTTTTGAGTTTATTAAACAAACCCGAAAAGAAAAGAAAATCAACTTAAATTATGGTTGTGAAGGTTTTTTAGGGAATTATGAAAATGAAGTCAGGGATAATTTTTTCTTTTGCCGTGCCGGGATCAATATAGCCTCCGTTTTAGCCGACGGATCGATTTCAGCATGCCCGAGTTTGCGGGATAATTTTATACAAGGCAACATTTATAAAGATAATTTTGCATCAGTCTGGGAAAATAAATACGAGAAGTTGAGAGATAGAAGCTGGACAAAAACAGGCATTTGTGAAACTTGTAAATATTACGATTATTGCGAAGGCAACGGACTGCATTTGAGAGACGAAAAAACAGGAGAATTATTTTTTTGTCATTTAAAGCGAATAGAAGAAGGAGAATAATTAAGGGCTCGATGCAGATAGCATTAATGTTTTTTTTGATTAAATTTGGGATGCGCATTCGCTAACCAAATGAGCGAAAATTAAAAGAAATAATTATGAATTTAAAAAAGGTCTTAATCAGTTTTGTTATTGGATTTGCGGTAACCCTTCTTGTAAGTGGCTTAGTGACATATCTTTATAGCTTAGGCTTCCATGAAACGGCAAAAATCGACTGGGAATCATCATTCCAATTAGCCATAATATTTGGGATTGTATTTCCTGTTATGGAAGCAAGAAAAGGAAAACCTAAAGATAAATAAAAAGGAAGCAAGAAAAACGAAACCCACTCTCGTCCGCATTTGAAAAGAAGATGTTGTAAAGCATCCTCATCAAAGATGAGGACGATTTGGGGTTCCTACCGATGAGGTAATGATGATCGTGAAAGACATCTGCGAAATTGCAAGCAAATATCACGAAGCCAGTTTTTTTTAATTTGTAAGCATTTACTTTCGTTTGCAATTGTATACTTTCTGATCGCATTGTAGTTACGAAGCGTTAATTTAAAAATTGCTTAAATTTGGTTATTAAGTATATTTGTTAGCTACCCCTCAATAAATTTCTCAGGATCTATTTCTTTAATAATCAGATTTTTAAGAAACGAACCGATTTCGTATTGAAATCCTTTCAAATATGGGTGCTAAAAACTTTTTATTTTTAGCCCATGGAAATAAGCAGATCGGGCATGAACTGGCCGAATAAATACCTGTTTACCTACAATTAGATTTTACGAATTTTAAATGACCCTTAAGAAGGGACAAAGCTTTTATTTGTCGAACAATGACTGAAACAAAATATACCTTTTGCCGGATTTGTGAATCCCTCTGCGGACTGAAAGTGAAAGTGGAAAACAACGAGATCGTTAAAATCATTCCCAATGCGGATCATCTGGCCACCCACGGTTTTGGTTGCGTGAAAGGACTCCACCAGCATCAAATCTATCAATCTCCTGACCGGTTGAAATACCCCCTCAAGAAAGTAGATGGTAAACATGTACGTATCAGTTGGGAACAGGCTCTTAGTGAAATAGGTCAGAAGGTGAAGGCCATAACAGGTGAATTCAGCAAAGACTCCATCGCTATGTATGTAGGTACCGCTGCCGGATTTGGTGTGCTACACCCTGTATTTGCACAGGGATTTCTGGAAGGCGTTGGCTCGAACAGCATGTATGCCAGCGCCACACAGGATTGCAGCAATAAATTCGCCACAGCCCGCCATATGTATGGTTTTCCGTTTATCCAGCCCTTCCCCGATGTATTGCGGAATGAGTGCCTGATCATTGTAGGCGCTAACCCGGTGGTCTCAAAATGGTCATTCATTCAGGTGCCCAATCCTGTAAAACACATCAAGGATATCAAAAAACGGGGTGGGCGAGTGATTGTAGTTGATCCGCGGGAAACCGAGACTGCTAAAGTGGCCGAAGAACACATTTTTATCAAACCCGGCACTGATGTCTTTTTTTATCTGTCGTTTTTAAATGAAGTGCAAGTTCAAAAAGGCATTCAAAATGATCGTGTCACGGACTACATGTCGGGACTAGATGAGGTACTTGAACTGGCAAGCCAGTGGCCGGCTGAAAAAACAGCTAAAGTAACAGGCATTTCACCCGAAATATTAAAGCAGCTGGTAGATATTTATTTATCAGCAAATGGTGCGGCACTTTATTCTTCCACTGGCGTGAATATGGGCGGACAGGGGGCATTGGCATTCTGGATCCAGGAAGTGATCAATGCTATTACCGGAAACCTCGACCGGAAAGGTGGCACACTGGTGGGCCGTGGCATCATGGACTTCGTAAAATTTGGTGTTAATAAAGGCCTGCTTATGAAAGATCTGAAATCGCGTGTTGGTGGTTTCGGAACAGTGAATGACGCCTTTCCAGGTGGTATCCTGGCAGATGAAATCCTGACGCCCGGAGAGAAACAGGTGCGGGCTCTGTTTGTAACCGGTGGCAATCCACTAATCACCATGGCTGATTCGGAAAAGCTTAAAAAAGCATTTGGAAAGCTGGATCTATTGGTTTGCCTCGATATCCAACACAACGAAACCTGTGCCGTCGCAAATTATGTATTGCCCTGCACCGATCCTTTCCAGCGTCCCGACCTGCCTTTCATTTTTCCGCTCATGCTGGGTTTACAGACCAAACCCTATTTGCAGGCCACCAAAGCCGTTGCACCCCCACAGGGCGAGCAGCGGGATGAGGCCAGTATTTATATTGAACTTGCAAAAGCCAGCGGTTTTCCGTTGTGGGGTTCAAAAGCAGCACAGGTCTTTTTTGAAAGCCTGATGAAATTCAACAAACTGGAAAATGGACAGCGTGCTGTTCCGCAGCAATTGATGCTTAATGTGTTGCTGAAAATATGCGGCCAGCCTGGTTTTAAAAAACTGCTGAAAAATCCCAATCGGTGGTTACGCAAGGATCATAAAGAAAATGATTTCCTCGGTAAACGGGTACACACCAAAGATAAAAAGATCGAACTGGCACCTGCTCCATTAATGGACGCTGCCAACAAACGCCTGCAGACGCTTTTTAAAGTGGAAAGCCATCAGAATGCCCACTTTAAGATGATCACAAAAAGAACGGTACAAACGCAAAACTCATGGACCCATAATACCGACCGTATGCTTCAGGGTACCGAAAACACCAATTTTTTATACCTGAACCCTGAAGACGCCAAAAAATTGAAATTAAAGGCCGGTGATCTGGCCGATGTTTCCTCAAAGCATGCCAAATTGCGTATTCCAGTGAAAATATTAGAAGAGATTATGCCCGGCACGGTTTCCATTCCGCATGGCTGGGGTCACCAGAATGCAAAAGGGATGCGCAAAGCAAGTAAAGCAAAAGGAGTGAACGTGAATATCCTGGCGGGTTCGGGCACTGAAGAAGTCGATACGCTGTCCGGTATGTCGAAATTAACGGCACTGGATGTAAGCATTGAACCAGCAAAAGGATCGCAGGCACATAGCTGGTCGGGGCTACCTGAATAGCTGCCAGAAATTATCAGTTTGTTATCAATCTCCGTACTTTTTTTGTACTTTTCTCTCAAAAATTACCCATGAAACAAACCGTATACTTAATCCTAAACAGCCTGACGCTCATTTTCGCGCTAGCTATGAATTACCATTCGAATACCGGTGTATTCGGTGAAAAAACCGTAGGTGAAGTAAGTGCCATGTACGAAAACCTGTTTACACCCGCCGGCTATGCTTTTGCCATCTGGGGATTGATCTACGTCCTGTTGATTGCTTTCACCGTATTTCAATGGTATGCCTGGTTAAACCTCAAGCAGGATTACGAGTTGAAAAAAACCGGTTTGTGGTTCGCGATAGGCAATATAGCAAACGGGCTGTGGATATACGCCTGGTTGAATTCATACCTGGGCGTTTCAATTATTCTGATGCTCATATTGCTCATCTCGCTCATTATGCTCACCTTCCGCCTGCGACTTGAAATCTGGGATGCTCCCTTGCGGATCATTACCTTTATTTGGTGGCCTATTTGTATTTATCTTGGTTGGATCACCGTAGCGACGGTAGCGAATTTCTCAGCCTTTTTTGTGAGCATTGGATGGGATGGCGGTTTCCTGTCCGAAACCACATGGACTGTTGTGATGATCGCTCTGGCCACTCTTATATACATTTTCCTGATATTTTACCGGAACATGCGTGAAGCAGCTATGGTAGGCGTTTGGGCGCTGATAGCCATCGCCGTAAAACAATGGGAACTGAATACAACTATCGTGTATGCTGCCATAATCGCTTCGGCTGTATTGCTGATGTATACGGTTATACATGGATTCAATAACAGGAATACATCCCCGTTTTTTAAAATTAAGCGCGGCGAGGTTTAAAGAATTATGCTTATTAACTTTCGGGTAACGTTTTCTTTTTCCTGAAAATATCCCTTACTGAAAAGCTGCTCAAATCAATCAACCGTTTGCTAATCAGTCGCTGTACTACTTTGTGTTCTATCCAGTGATGCAGGGGCAACAATATAGCAATCAATACAATTTTTATGGCCAGTATTTTCCATGGCTCACCGTGCGTCATATGATGTATTTTCTGATCGGCAAGTAAAATAATAAACTCGAATAAGAAGATAAAGGAAATAAAGCCGAGCGCTTGTATCGTCCATTCCGGCACCCTGAAACTGCCCAAAAGGATAAGAATGACGAATACACCCAGAATGCCAATTACTATTGCAGTGTATTGCAGGTTATGCCTTCTGAGGGTTTGTTGCCGTTCGCGCTCTTCGGCTAGTGCCTGCTGTTGTGCTTCGTAGTTGATTTCAAGCATGATCAGCTTGTCCTTTTCAGCCAGCTTATTTATACTGTCGTTCAATTGTGTATTTAGTGTGGCATACTGGTATGCCTGCTCAAAATTATTCTCATTTGCATATAATGTTTCCAGTTCATCGCTTGCATTCAACATAAAAACCATGTAATTGGCTTCGGTGGCCAGCTTGTATGCTTCCTGTAATTTAACAATAGCTTTATCGTAATTACCTGTTCGCGACAAGAATTGGCCATATCGGATCAGGAAGTTTGATTGCATGATCTTATTGCTGTTTTCCGTAAAAAATGTGCCGGCTTTGGCGAAGTAATAATCAGCTGAATCATTCCTGCCTTCCTCCTCGCTGAAATAGGCTTTCAGCCTATAAAAAAATGAAGGAGAATCGTCTTCCAACTTGCTGAATTCTTCAGGGTTTTGTTCGGTATACAACTGTTTGAGCAGGTCAATCCGATTCAACTTTGTAAGCACGGAGCGGTAGAGTGCGAATGCAAAATCATTCAATTCCTGCTGGTTATGATGCTTGGCAAAATCCAGTATTTCCTCCAACAATTCCTTGTTAATACGTGTATCATCCGCATTCAGGTTGATTACCTGGAGGTCGTATTTTATCCACATCAGCGCCAGTGAGTCAATCGGTTTGATACTTGAAATGACCTCTTCTTCCATCAATTTGTAGGTGACTGCTTTCTGGTACAATTTGCTGTTCAGGTTAAAATCGGAAAGGCCTGCATAACATATGATCAGCAGTTGTTTATCTTCGATTTTTTTGGCGAGTTTTGTGGCTATCAGGTAATTTCGAAATGCTTCTACTTTCTGGTTGCTGCCTTCGAGGCTCCTACCGATGATTAAGTAACTTTCTACTTTTTTTCGCTCATCATTCAATTCGTCTGCCAGTGATAATGACCGATAGGCAGAAATAAGGGCTTTTTCATATGAATATGCCGCGAGGTGGACCTTTGCCAGGTTCAAGGCACCTTTCCAAGCCCAATTCTGGTCAGTAATAGTCCGGCTTAATTGATCAGCGGCAAGCGCATAATCCAACGCTTTTTTTTTTTTGAGATTTAGGTTGGTATGATCAAGGTAGTTGTCGTAAGCCATCAGAATAAGTCCGGGACTGAATGTACCCGATGCAATCTCAATGGCCAGCTCCGAAACACTGTCGGTAAGATGATCGTTATTCAGCACCCGGTTGTTATATTGGGCCTGCTGGAACAAAGCAGCCACCCTTAAACTATCCTCCATATTTTTATCCGAGAGCTTTTGCCTATTTTCATCGGCAAAGCCAGAAAGCACATTTATAAAGAAAAGGCACAGAAAAAGTGGTATTAGTATGGTCTGAGATTTGTTGGTTTGCATTAGTTAAATGGGTTGTTTCTTTAATTAAAATTGTAATTTTATTAAAAATCATTCTAAATAACGAAATAATTCTTACTTTGGCGCCATATTTCTAATAATTAATTTCTTAAAACACGACTTCAATGTGCTCAAAACTATTCAACAAACCATTTTTAAGCTTTCTCACAGGTGTTCTTTTCAGCGGTATCCTGATCACTTCTTACGCTTTTATTAACGAAAGCGCTTTACCTCAAGACGCAATTTATCAATCTGTTACGCTAAATGATGCAGTGGCTCTCACAAAAGAATATGCAAAAAATGCGCAGCCTTTAGATAAAGTATTCAAAGGATTTGCCGTCAATTTAGATCAATTTGCAGCGATGAACAAAATATACCAGCAAAATCAAAATGTAAGCGGATTCAGGCTTTATTCGGGTGAAACCAGAGGCGGTGACAAAAAAAGTATCATCGTAGGGATCAGTGCAAGTGGAAAAGATGAAACTTCAGGCACCATTTATAGCGCACCGGTATTTGATTCAGGTCCATGCCCCACGGTTTGCGATACACATAGTCCTTTGAACTAGATTGATTCGGAAAGATAGTTCAACAAGGTAAGTCTTTAGTTATAAAGCTCTATTCACCTGAAATTTTGTAACGTCATTGACGCATCATCACTACAAATGAAGACTGTAACTATCTTTAAATAAACATTTTAAAACACTGAAAGAAGGATTGTTTCTTATAATTGAACTTTCTATCGTTTACTTTGTTCTCTCCTAAAAGACATTTGTTTTCGTATTTGGTTAGAATGCAAAACTTTAAATTGCACTTTACTTTACCTGAAAAGTGCAAAAAAAAGTTTTTGCATACTAAAACCGCTACAAATAAGTTATAATTGCTAGCAAATGTTTGATTCACCAAATGATTTCGTACATTAGTGAAAAATTGATTGTAAGCAACGGATATTATGGGAAGACCTCCAACAAGACCCAAGAAATTAAGAGATGGATTTTATATTGAAATTCGGAATAAAGATGCCAAAAGCGGCATAAAGATCAGAAGAGACACCAAGAAAGAAATGCTGAGCGCCATAAAAGAATACGAGAAAACCAAGGATGTGGTCGTATTAGGGGAATATAAAGATGGAAAAGCGATAGACGAATAAATTCCATCCAAAAATACAACAACCTCAAAGCTCAAATCCCTGATTCTTTTTTATCCATTTGTAAACAGGCTAGTCCTTTGCATCATGCATTGTGTGCAGATGGTTTAACAATTGTTGTATCCGCAAATCATCATTTCGTCCTGCTTAATATTTATATGTACTTTCGCACACTTTTTCAAGGACTACATTTCCTAAAACTTAGTTTAAGATGATCACAGTTGCAGATGTAAGAATTCAATTTGGTAAAAGGGTATTATTCCAGGATGTGAATATGAAATTCATGGATGGAAACTGCTATGGTGTGATCGGGGCAAACGGCGCAGGAAAATCCACCTTTCTGAAAGCCATTTCAGGTGAAATTGAAACTACCTCAGGTACGATTAACCTAGGACCTGGCGAAAGACTTTCTGTATTGAGCCAGGATCACTTTGCTTTCGATGAATTTTCAGTACTTGATACCGTTATAAAAGGACATGCACAACTGTGGGATATCATGCAGGAAAAAGATGCCATTTATGCAAAACCTGATTTTTCTGATGAGGACGGCATGAACGCTGCTGAACTGGAAGAGAAATTTGCTGATATGGAAGGTTGGAATGCCGAAAGTGATGCGGCTTCGGCGTAAAGCGATCTGGGCATCGAAGAATCGTTGCACCTTAGCCTGATGAAAGATATGAGCGGAAAGCAAAAAGTACGCGTATTGCTGGCACAGGCACTTTTTGGCAAACCTGACAACTTGCTGCTGGATGAGCCTACCAACGACCTCGACCTCGAAACTGTCAGCTGGCTCGAAAACTACCTGGCCAATTATGAGAATACGGTTTTGGTCGTTTCTCACGATAGGCACTTCTTGGATGCCATCAGCACGCACACTGTAGATATCGATTTTGGAAAAATCCAACTGTTTGCAGGTAATTACAGCTTCTGGTACCAAAGTAGCCAGCTTGCCCTCAGGCAGGCACAGGCACAAAATAAAAAAGCCGAAGAAAAGAAGAAGGAATTGCAGGAATTCATTTCACGATTCAGTGCCAATGTGTCAAAATCGAAACAGGCTACCAGCCGCAAGAAAATGATCGAAAAGCTGGATATTGTCGACATACGGCCGTCAACAAGAAAGTATCCTGGTATTATATTCAATCCTGAACGGCCTGCCGGCGACACCATTTTAGAAGTGAATGGCTTATCTGCTGCTATTGATGGACAGGTTTTATTTAAGGATGTATATTTTCATGCCAATAAAGGCGATAAAATCATATTTCTATCCAAAGATCCCAGGGCAATGACCACCTTTTTTGAGATCATCAACGGCCATCAAAAAGCGGAAACGGGCACCTATAAATGGGGGCAAACGATTACAACCGCCTATTTACCACTGGAAAATGCTACTTTCTTCCAGAGCGATCTTAGTTTGTTTGATTGGTTGTGCCAGTTCAGCAAGGATACGACGGAGCTATATATTCGTGGGTACCTTGGTAAAATGCTGTTTGCTAACGAAGAAAGTAACAAAAAAGTCAAAGTTTTGTCGGGAGGCGAAAAAATGCGCTGCATGATCTCAAAAATGATGCTGGTAGGTGCCAATGCTTTAATTCTTGATACACCCACTAACCACCTCGACCTGGAATCCATCCAAGCTTTCAATAACAACCTGGTGAAATACCCGGGCAATGTGTTCATGTCGTCACATGACCATGAGTTTATCCAGTCTGTTTGTAACCGCGTCATTGAGCTTACACCCAATGGCATTATTGACAAACTGATAGATTATGATGATTATATTGAAGATGACAAAATAAAATCATTAAGGGAAAAAATGTACCGTAAATAAACAATTAAAACACCAATTTCTACATCTTTCATTTTTATCCACCCATATTCCAACAATTCAATTAACTTTGCCGACTTATTTATATTTATGATTTTCAAAGAATTAGGGCTTATTGACCCCATCCTGAAAGCCCTGAGTGCTGAAGGATATACACATCCCACTCCCATCCAGCAACAATCCATCCCGATTTTATTGCGGGGAAAAGATTTGCTTGGTTGTGCCCAAACGGGCACCGGAAAAACAGCTGCTTTCGCCATTCCAATACTTCAGCACCTGCACACAAAGTCTAACGGCAAAAATGGATCGCGAAAGATCAAGGCACTGATTGTAACGCCAACCAGGGAGTTGGCCATTCAGATCGATGATAGTTTCAGGGCATACGGCAAATTTACGGGCATTAAAAACACCGTCATATTTGGCGGCGTAAAACAAGGCAATCAAACACGAGCCTTGCAAAAAGGTGTGGATGTGCTAATTGCCACCCCCGGCCGTTTACTCGACCTGATGGAACAGGGTTTTATCAGCTTAAAAGATATTGACTATTTCGTGCTGGATGAAGCCGACCGTATGCTGGATATGGGCTTCATTCATGACATCCGGAAGATTATTGCGAAATTACCGGCTGACAGACAATCGTTGTTCTTTTCTGCTACCATGCCGCCTGATATCGTCAACCTGTCACGAAAGATTTTGGGGAATCCTGAAAAAGTAATGGTACAACCCAAACAAACCACGGCTGAGAAAGTAGAACAGGCGGTCTATTTTGTGAGCAAAAAAGAAAAGGTCAAATTGCTTATCCACCTGTTGAAAACAGAAGCGAAAGGCTCTGTATTGATCTTTTCACGCACAAAACACGGCGCTAATAAAATCGTCAGGTTTCTTGGCAAAGCACACATTGAAGCAGAAGCTATTCATAGCAACAAATCGCAGGCAGCACGGCAAAAAGCCCTCGGTAATTTTAAAAAAGGACGAACAAAAGTGCTTGTAGCCACCGATATTGCTGCACGAGGAATTGATGTGGATGATTTATCGTATGTGATCAATTACGACCTGCCCAACATACCTGAAACTTATGTACACCGTATCGGACGAACAGGCCGGGCAGGCGCAAGCGGCATTGCTTTATCATTTTGTGATACCGAAGAAAAGCCTTACCTGAAAGATATCCAAAAGCTGATCAAACAGCAGATACACATCGTGGCAGATCATCCTTTCCAGGATGATGGCAAGGAAGATGTTACTTCTCAAGAACAGCTAAATAAGCAAGGTCAAAAACATCCACGATCCAAAAAACCAGCTGACCATTTAGCAAACAATCGTTCAAAACGTCGCAAGTATTATTCAAAAAAACGACGTCCTAACTAATTTTTGGAAAGCTTACCTTTGCATGCAGTGAATCATTTTGATGTAATAGTAGTTGGAGCGGGTCCGGCCGGATTGCTGGCAGCAGGCCGGGCAGCCGAATTGGGTGGAAAGGTCTTGCTGCTCGAAAAAATGCGCCAGGAAGGCCGCAAATTGCTCATCACTGGAAAGGGACGGTGTAATGTCACGAACGACGCATCAATAGGCGATTTTATCACCCATGTTAACCCGAATGGACGCTTTCTTCGAAATGCCTTCTCCCAATTTTATTCAAAAGACATTATCGAATTGTTGCGCAAATATGACGTTGAAACAACGCTTGAAAGAGGTGGACGATATTTCCCGGCGAGTAATAAATCGTCAGATGTACTTCAGGCACTCCTGAATTGGGTTCATGAATTGAATGTTGACATTCGCTGCGGGCATCGGGTGGAGAAATTACTCGCTGAAAACAACAAAATAGTTGGCATAAAAGCGAACGGACTGGAATTTAAATGTAAAAGTGTGATCCTTGCGACAGGCGGTAAATCATACCCTGCCACCGGATCAAATGGCGACGGTTATGAATTAGCTAAACAGTTAGGACATACGATTGAAGATGTAAGACCGGCACTGGTGCCCCTCGAAACAGCCGGGAAAGTGGCACAACAGCTTCAGGGTCTCAACCTGAAAAATGTGAAAGCTGTGGTTTGGGTAAATGATAAGAAAGTGGCCGAAGATTTCGGTGAGATGCTCTTTACACATTTCGGGCTTTCAGGACCCATCATACTCACTTTAAGCCGGACGGTAGTGGATGCCTTAAAAGAAAAACACAAGGTGGAAATTACGGTGGACCTGAAACCCGCACTTGACGAGCAAAAGCTTGACAACCGGCTGATTCGGGATTTAAATGAACATGGAAAGAAAAAGATCAGCAATATTTTCCGCTTTTGGTTGCCCTCAACCATGGTGCCTGTTTTGATTGACCTGCTGGGACTTGATCCCGAAAAAGAATGCCACCAGGTATCGTCGAAAGAGCGTAAACAAATACGACATCTTCTTAAGAACTTGCCATTCCAAATCGCCAACCACCGCTCATTTAAAGAAGCTATCATAACGGCCGGTGGCGTTTCAAGAAATGAAATATCTTCAAAGACTATGGAATCCAAATTGGTAAAAGGACTTTATTTTGCGGGTGAAATGATTGATGTGGATGCTGAAACAGGTGGATATAATCTGCAAATTGCTTATTCTACGGGATGGCTGGCAGGCAATTCATGCTTGACTCAAAAAGATTAATTCAGTCAATCTGTTATATCAATCTCAAGAATTTTCTTGGAATAGGCGTTTCGAATTGCAAAGGTTCAATATTGACCGGATGTTTAAAAGCCAAGCCCCATGCGTGCAATGCAAGCCGGCCGATCGGACTTGTTTTAGCGCCGTATTTCTTGTCTCCTGCTACCGGATGACCCATATCGCTCATATGCACCCTTAGCTGATGTTTACGGCTGGTTTCGAGCGTTATTTTCAGCAAAG
>SWCD01023130.1_pt1 | contig 13085 bp, 13 predicted proteins | sample 4693011 | NCBI WGS metagenome assembly SWCD01 (sample SAMN10267278, study PRJNA491770) | bioreactor metagenome | isolation source: DHS bioreactor inoculated with marine | place: Japan: Omine Ridge, Nankai Trough | reverse complement strand
GGAACCAGACCAGCGGCATATAGTCGTCCGACTGGAAAATGGACTGGATTTGTTTTAAGAATCATGGTGCTTGCATTCACATCGTTTTAATTTTTCAAGATACACCCACGATCCCTGGGGAAAAACCAACACCATTTGCCGAGGGATCCTTTTTCAGCATTCAAATCTGCTTACTGCCCAGTGTCTGGCCGGAGAGTGCATATTTTGGTTCCAGGCAAGGCCGCAGGATTTCTACAACCGCAGGCGTAGCCGAGCTACGTTGAGGATTGTAAAAATGCGAGAACGCAGCATGGGGCCGAAAGATGCACTCTCCGGTCTGGCACTACTTAATCCATGGCGGCAGCCGATAGGCCTTACCCTCATTGAACTTGGCCGGACGCATCTTGACGTTTTTGTCGTCCTGAATCTGGAACCAGACCAGCGGCATATAGTCGTCCGACTGGAAAATGGACTGGTCTTTGGGATCAAATTTGTAATTGGCGCACAGCCCGGCGTACTCGGTGGACCGGATATTGTCGGCCACCTTCTTATAACAATCGTAACAGCCGGCCTTCTCAACGGCGGCGGCCCAGATATCGAAGGCATCCCGCGTTGCTTCAGCATAGAGGCCGGCGGGTTCGCTCTTGAATTTTTTCATCCAGCGTTTTTTGTAGGCCTCGTATTTGTCGCCAAATCCGTATGCGCCCCCAACCCAGACCACGCCATCGGCCGCTTTTCCGGCCAGTTGGATGAATTCGGGGATAGAGGGGGTGTACTGCATGTAGACCAGCGCATTGAGACCGTCGTCCTCAAAATGGTCGGAGAACTGCTGGATGAAGCGGGCGGCGTCGGTTGGATCCAGGTGCCAGAAGGTGACATAGGCCGGATCCTTGGATTCAATCTTGGAGAGGATCGGTCCCCATTCCGCCATACCGAAGGGAACGGTCTCGTTGACGACGACCTCGTATCCGTCTTTTTCCACGATCGCGGCGAATTCATCGGCGGGCATGATATTGTATGCATAGTCCACCTTGATGATGGCAATCTTTTTGTTGGGCGCCTTCCAGCCCATCTGCTTGCCGGCGTCAAAAAGATATTTGGCGGCATCGACCCCGTAGGCTTTGTCATTGTACATATACTGGAAAACATTCCAGTACTTGTCCAGGTTTTCGGCCACCGGTTGGGTGCACAGCGTCATCGCGTTGCCGTGAAGATAAGGAATGTCGAACGCACCGAACACCTTGGTGTCCACACCGCCATCGTCATAGCCCGTGATAACGGCATTCACACCCGCACCGATCAACCGCTCGCCGATCGCCTTGATTTTTTCCGCTTCCAGCCCGCCCACATCGCCAAATTTCAGTTCGATTTGATGGCCCAGGACACCACCGGCGGCATTCTTTTCGGCCACCGCCAGTTCCAGTGCCATTTTCATCTGCTCACCGTCACTGGCATAGGGCCCCGTCAGCGGCAACGGGCATCCGATCAGGATCGGCTTTTCCGCCAGGGCCGGTCCGGAGGCCATCAGGCAGATCAATAGACTCACCATCACCAACGGAAATAACTTTCTTGAACACATCGGCACACTCCTTCTTTTGGTTTGCAGTTATCCACCGGTCTTCAGTTGTGAAAAAATATGGGCAGTCATCACCGTATTCCCCACAACTGCTAATCGCTTTCGCTATATCGATGCACCCCATCGCTGGTCAAAAGGGTCTGATATCGACTCGGTCGCCGGTCCCTGAACAATCCCCATTCCCGGCGTTCCGCGGCCATCTTCTTTAGATCGATGTCGGCGGTAATGATGCCCTCTCCGGTTCGATCCATCTGGGCGACCACCTGTCCCTTGTTGTCGGTGATAAAAGAGGATCCATAAAACGTGATAGAGGAATCGTCGATGGTCTCCACACCCGTGCGGTTGGCAGCCACGACCGGCATCATGTTGACGCCGGCATGCCCCTGCATGCAGGTCTGCCAGTGGTCCCTGGAATCAAAGTCCGGATGGCGGGGTTCCGAACCGATGGCCGTCGGGTAAAGAAGAATCTCGGCCCCCATCAGGGCCATGCAGCGTGCCGCCTCGGGAAACCATTGGTCCCAGCAGATGCCGACCCCGATGGCGGCATAACGCGTCTGCCACACGCGAAACCCCGTATCTCCCGGATTGAAGTAGTATTTTTCCTCATACCCGGGGCCGTCCGGGATATGCGTTTTCCGATAGACGCCCATCACGGTGCCATCCGCATCGATAACGGCTGCCGTATTGAAACAGGCCTGGTTCTTCTTTTCGTAGAAGCTGATGGGCAGGACAACGGAAAGCTCTCTGGCGATGGCCGAGAAATGCCGCACCGCAGGATTTTCTTCAAGGGGTGAAGCCAGTTGCAGAAAAGCCGGTTTTTCAACCTGGCAGAAATAAAGGCATTCAAACAACTCCTGAAGGAGAATAATCTGCGCCCCTTTCGAGGCGGCTTCTCTCACAAGCGATTCGGCGGTGGCGATGTTCTGGTCCCGGCTTTGCGAACACTGCATCTGCGTCGCTGAAACACGCACGTGGCTCATGGCAAGCTCCCAAGGGTTAGTTGGTTTAGGACGGACGAACAATATTTAAGGGAAATGCAAACATCTGACGGGGACACGGCTATCGAACCATATATGAAATATATATTCGTTTGTCAACCTTATGTTTTCGATAAACTCTATAATTTTCTACTTAAGGAACGAAATTCGAACTTGATTATTTCCATTCGATTTAGTTATAATAATTTTTCACGATAACCCCATGGTGAAACAAATCGGGACTGCCGGTGGCAGATCCGCATCCCGAACACCACCAACACCACCAAGGTGGCATTTTGAATCTTCCCATCGATGATATCGATACTGAAATGATCAACCTGTTGAAGCAAAACGGCCGGATGCCCAACACGGAGATCGCCAACCGGTTGAACCTGTCGGAAACAGCTATTCGTAAACGATTAAAACGATTGCTCGACGATGAAATCATACAAATCGTCGCCGTGGTCAATCAGATTAAGTTGGGGTATGCGATAGAAGGTAACATCAGGATCAAAACCGACATCAAAAAGACCGGGCACGTCAAGGAGGAACTCAAGGCACTGGAGCGGGTGTGGTACATCGCCCAGATCACCGGATCATCCGACTTCGACGTGGAATTCAATGCCAGATCCCAGGACGATCTGCGGATGCTGATCGAAAAGATAAACCTGATCGAGGGGGTGCTGCAGACCGATGTATCCATCCGGCTTCAACTGGTGAAAAACCGCTACGACTGGGAAAAGTAAACACATCTCCCCCGCGGCGTTGCCCCCACCCGCCTTATTTTTAAATCATTGATAAATATTTCAGGCGTCTTCCAATACGGTGATGGAGAGGTCCTCCACGATGTCCTTGACCTGTTCACGGTAGATCAGCATGTGCGGGGCCCGAAGATGCGCGTGAAGTGCCTCCAGGCTCTCCCACTTCTCGATAATGGTAACCCTGTTTTCATCCTTGCGCTGTGGCGGCAATCCGCTGTCGATATCAACGGTGGGGACATATTCGATGCAGCCCTTCTCTCCAAGCACGCTGGGCATGTTGGCTTTGAATATGGCGATAAATTCGGGAACCCGACCGGCCTTTACACGTATGGATGCGATTACATGGATCATTATACGACTCCCTCTTTGGTTTTTATAACAACAAAAGGCGCCAACTGGGTCATGCCCGACTTGATCCGCCATCCAGGCTCTTCCTGGATTATGGTTTGCACCGGGGTGACTTTATTTTTCTCATTACGTTCAGCGTCCGGAAAAGCCGGCGCGTATCTGCCTTTTCCGGTCAAGCACCCACGCCTGCGGATGCCTTTCCATACCGATACGCGGATAGTAGTCGACGGCTTTTGGGGCTGACAGCAAAATGATCGTACAGTGTTTTCCGAGTTCCGCCTGTGTCTGCGATATGAGTTCCCTGCCGATGCCCTGCCGCTGGAAATCACGGTCAACGGCGAGTTCGGAAAGGTAGCAGCAGTAGTAAAAGTCCGTGACGGACCGGGCAATGCCCACAAGGGCATCTCCGTTCCATGCAGTTACAGCCAGGTTCCCGTTGTCCAGCATCCCGGCCATGCAGGCCGCATCATCCACGGGCCGCCGCGCTGCCAGGCCGGAGCGCTCGAGAATATCCACGAACTGCCCGGGGGTTATCTTCGCGTTTTTTCTGTATCGCACCATTTTATTTTCCATGTCTGCATTCGAACCGGTACGGTTTTTTACCCTTAAAGGCCTGAAGTCAAGGGGTCTGGGGAGAGACAACGGCCACGTATGCCAGGGATAACCGCAGCGGCTCGTCGGTAATCATCTGCCAGATCTGCCGGGAATCTTCGTCGCTGGGACGAATCTTCAGATTGCACCCGACCGCACCCGGCCCCGGATCAAAGAACTCACCGGGAATGACTGGTGTCCGTTCGAGTTGGCGGAGTACCCAGCCGGAAAGCTTGTGCTCGGCGGCCGCAGCGATTCCCCAGAAAGATAATATGAAGTGGAGTTCAAGCAGTTGGTCGAACCGCACGACACGATGCATGAAAAGGGTAACATAATTCTGGTTCCTTTTGGCAAAGTCACCCGTCCCGACGACGTCCCACTCAACGAACCATCCCTCCCCTTCATTGCGTGAATACGTTTCTCGCAGGTAGGTGATAATTCCATGGCAGGCCAGATGAATGACATCAGGATCGGCGGTCACCGCACTTTGCATCGCCATGGCCCCCAATATCGATTCGATCCGGGGCAAAAGGGCCTGCATGTGCGTATGAAAGTCATTGGAGACACCCACCGTCACCGCGTTTTGGGACGCAAGGGTCGAAATCGATGCGGGCAGATCAGCCGGGTCCGGCATGGCGGTATTGCCGATAAGCACCGGCAGTACAGGGACATGATGATCGAATGCCGCTTCGATTTCCGCGCGAACCGGGTCATCGGCCGCCTGGATCCTGTCCGGCCAGCCGGAACCGATCAAGGCAATCATGATGTTGCTGCCGGCGATCGCGTTCCGGATGAAATCGGGAAAACGCACGGCAAAGGGGATGGCGGCGACATCCATAAAGACCGCGTCCTTGCCGAAACGCTGCACAAGCCAGTCGTAAACGCGGCAGGCTTGCGGACTGTCCGTACGCCGATAAGAAAGAAAAATGGTGGCCATGAATTCGCGCTCCTTTCAATCGGTGTCGGGCGATGATGATGGCCGTGCATCCGTTCTTGCGTCCACAAATGCGGTCACGCTCCGCCGGACGTCATCCGGCGTGGTGGCCCACGAACTCACGCTGATGCGAATGGCCGGTTCGCCATGCCACTCGGTTCCGCCGCACCAGCAGACACCCGAGGCCTGGATATTGGCCAGCGTCTCCCGCGTCTGATATGGCGACTCCCCGGCCACCAGGACCTGGTTGAAGACGACCTCGTTCAGAATACGAAAGCCATGCGCCGCCAGCTGGTCGGCAAACTGGGTGGCGCGGTCGCACATGCTGTCGATCAGTTCCCCGACGCCGCTTCTGCCCAGGTACTTGAGGGTTGCCCACAGGTCCACGACCCGGGCGCGGCGTGACATCTCGGGCACGTGCATCATCCCGTCCCGGTTGTGGCTGTACTGGATGTAGGCCCCGCTGGCCTGCATGGCGGCCACGAGGGCGTCACGCCGCCGGCACAGCACGATGCCGCAGTCGTAGGGCGTGTTCAGGGTCTTGTGCCCGTCCACGGACCAGGAATCGGCCAGCTCAATCCCGCAGGCCAGGGATTTTTTCGTATGCGAAGCCTTGCACCACAGGCCGAAGGCCCCATCCACATGTACCCAGGCCTCGTTTTTCTTAACCGGATCACAAATCTGCGCAAAGTCATCAAACGCTCCGGTGTTGACGTTGCCTGCCTGGAGGATAAGCAGGCTGCGCGCATCCAGACGGGGAATGCGCGAGGCATCGATCCGCCCCCGGCTGTCGGCCGGTACCCGTTCGATGCGATCCTTTCCCAATCCAAGCAATGCCAGGGCTTTGAACACCGAACTGTGTGCCTGTTCACCCACAATCACACGAATGGGCGGGGCGCCGAAAAGGCCCTGTGCATTGACATCCCAATCCAGTCGGTTGAGCAGTTCGCAGCGGGCGGCCGCCAGTCCGCACATCGTGGCCGTGGAGGACCCGCTGACATAACCCGCCACGGTGCCATCGGGCAATTCCAACAGGTCGCACAGCCAGCGTTCGCAGACCTGCTCCAGTTTGCCGACGATGGGCGAAATCACATACAGGGCAGGATTCTGGTCCCAGGCATCCGCCATCCAGCGGGCGGCCAGGGCGGTGGGGACGACACCGCCGTTGACGAAGCCGAAGTAGCGGCCACCGGTCTGGGCGACGGTGGCCGGGGCGCCGTAGTCGTTGAGCATGTCCAGCACATCCTCACCGGATTGCGGCTGCTCCGGCAAGGGTTCATCGAAGCGATCCAGGTTTTCAAGCGCCGTCGCACCCGGGAAAACCGGCCGTTCGGCAACCGTATCGATGTAGTCAAAGGCGTATCGCCTGGCCCGATCGAGAAGCGATTTGTCGGCTAGCTCACCATGCATCCTGGCATGAAGGGTCATTTTTTTCATGTCGCCACCGTGTTGAGTCAATTCATCGGTTCCATGCTGACGGGGCCGATTTAAAAAACCCTGAAGGCCAGACGCTGCCCGCACCATTGCACCTGTCACAGGTGGCCCTTGCGAGGTTCACGATGATCCGCCGGAGATTCAGACGATATTGAAGCTGGGTTCTATTCATTTTCCGCGTCAGGATGCATCGACGCATACTCTTCAGGAAAATGTTCTCTCATACAATCTGGGCAGATACCATGGCTGAACCGGGCTTCTGAGTGAGCATGAATATATTCTTCTATTTTCTTCCACATGCCTTCATCATCCCTTATCTGTTTGCAATAAGAACAGATTGGAATGATCCCGCGCAGGGTTTTAATTTCATCAAGCGCTTTTTGAAGTTTATCGTTTTTATCGAGAAGCATTTCTTCATACTTTCGAACACGGTAAGTTGCAATAAAAGCGATAATCATGGACAAAAAAATACCGGAAGCTGTCAAAATAATGGTAACGCGCTCAAGATGTGCCTGATTTGCTTCGGCCAGATTCAGGTAGAATGTGGCCTTTTGTCTCGCATATGAGGTCAATTCCAGCATCTTGGCCTCGAGCATGGCGACATGGTCAGCACCCTTGACCTTGGTTATCCGAATCGCGCCTGGCCGATTGCCTGATTCGAGCAGTCGAACGACCTCTTTCCGTATGGGCATCCAGTTTAAGAAGAGTTGTCGGGTTTCTTTTTCAAGGGCCTGTCCCTCCTCGCCAAGGATATCCTGCCGGATGGTATCGAGATACTGGTAAACCTTCAGCTCGTTCTGATCAACTTCTTCCAGCACGGCGTCTATTTCAGCCGGGGTGCTCGCCATAACGACATCTTTCATGCTGCGGTGCATCTTCGTCAGGTTGAGGGCAGCATGGAGGGAGGCGTTTGAGACCACAAGCGGATGTTCGTATATCGTTTTCGTGAGATGACCCAAGGTGAACAACCCCTTGATGGTAAATATTCCGAAAGAAAAAAACAGTAAAATGATGAGCAGGAAGCTGATGGTCAGTTTTTGCTTTTTAATTTTATCGGTCAGCGCAGTCATTGATCATCCTGATTCGTCATCGCTGGATTTAGGGGTTAGCGGTCGGACGAACCTGACCGTTTGCATATTGCTCTCTTATTTTTCTGATAAAATCGTTTTCCGGCCTGAACTGATCGCGCCACGGAGCAGGGGCTTTTCCAAGCTGATATGGATCGGACGCCTGAGAGTTACCCATTTTCCGGATGAGGGTCAAGGTGTTTTCGGGCAGAGGGGGCGTAATCGTAAAGTTACGCCCGGGCGGTGTGATCAGGCGCAGGTTGGCCGCATCTGAAAAAAAACCAGGCCGTTTGCAGATCGGTCGGTAATCGTTGGCGGTGGACCAGTCGATAGGTGTTCATCAAGGGACCTCACCGATGGTTTGGCAATAACCGGGAAGTAAGCGTTCACAGGGTGAACGCATCGGCTTCGAGACCGGGCATTTGGAGTGCAAATAGTCCGTCTGCATGCCCGACGCCTTGCATCTGCGACACCCTGTATACGCTTACCGTTCGTTGCTTTCAACACCTTGATCTTTTCAATCCCGTGAACGGTTACCCTATTGTTTCCCATTCAAGTATGGGTCAGGACAGTCAAACCGTCTTCGCCGCTAAACATTTTCATCCCCTTCATCCTATTTCATGGGAACCAACACGCAATCAGAGAAACTGCCTCCACCTTCAATCCATGACCTCGGCGCGGTGCGCCATCCAAACAAGCTCTTTTAGGCAGCCATCTGGTCCACATGGATAGGCAAGGTGACAACTGCCTGACCGCAGCAGGAGGCAATCATGTTCATATACAAACCGGTTGCCCCGGATTTGCGAAGCAGTTCCGATAAATCCAGGAGACGCCTACCCGATTAAGGGCATTCTTTGATTGACAAATGTACGTACATTTGATGTATTGACTGCACCGTCCCCATACACAGCGAAAAAGGAGATCGCATGAAAACACTATCATCCCTTTTTCTGTTGACCCTCTTATTGACAATACCATTGGCAGCCCGCGCCCTGGCGTGCTCAACATTTGTCCTCCAAAACGGCGACCTGCAGGTATTCGGGCGCAACTATGACTGGAGCCTGGACGACGCCCTGTTGGTCGTCAACAAGCGGGGCTGCCGGAAAAGAAGCGTATACAGGCCAGAGGAAACCGCTGAAAGGGCCATGTGGACGGCGCAATACGGCAGCATCACCTTCAATCAATACGGCCGGGAACTGCCCACTGGCGGAATCAACGAAGCCGGCCTGGTGGTGGAAACCATGGCCCTGCCGGAGGCTCGTTATCCCAAACCCGACCACCGGCCATACATCGGCGCAGCGCTGCAGTGGCGGCAATATCTTTTGGATACATGTGCAACGGTCGCGGACGTACTTGCCGCCGACCGCAGCATACGCATATCCAACGATGTCAAAGGACCGGGAATGCATGTGCTGATCCTGGATAATACCGGCGACCGGGCGGCCATTGAATTTTTGGACGGCCATATGACAGTCCACCGCGGCGATGACCTGCCGGTGGCGGTATTGACCAACGATACCTATGCCCGCTCCCTGCAATGCCTCGGGGAGGGTCACCCGCCGACGTTCGACCCCTACAGCTCAATCACCCGGTTCATCACGGCCGCAAAAAGGGTTCAGCGTTGCCGGGCCGCCAGCACCTCTGAAATGGTCGCTTTTGCGTTCGACACCCTGGCGGCTGTGGCCTCTGGAAGGACCCAGTGGCGCATCGTCTACGACAATCAGGCGATGATGGTCTACTACCGCACCCGGGCCAATTTCCGGCTGCGGCATATCGATGTTTCGGGTTTGGACTTCTCCCCGGCAACACCGGTGAAAATCCTTGATGTAAATGCCGGTATATCCGGCGATGTTACCGGTCATTTTTCCAACTACACCTATGAGGCCAACCGCGACCTGATTGGCCGGACTTTCCGAAAAACCAGTTTTCTTTCCGGGACGCCCGATGAACGATTGAATGCCATCGCCCGGTTTCCCGAGAGCTTCACATGCCGGCAGGAATGAAACCCCTGCCGGCAATTATCACTGCGACCCTGTCGGATAAAAAGCCATGACCGTTCTCTTTTCCTGGCGCATAACAGAGGAATTGATGAGGCCACCCGTTTTTCTGGCAGTCATCGTACCATCGACGCTCATCATTGGTTCCTGCACCGGTGAATCCAATCATGCAGCTGCGATAGGTATGGAATTCGAGTGGCAGCCCATCGATTACGGATCCCAAAAGAACCCGGAGATTCGGCTGACTGGGGTGCCAGCGGGTACGAAGCGTTTTTTTGTGAGTCTGGTGGATCTCAATGTGAGCACATACGATCATGGGGGTAGTTTCGTGGGCAATGACGGATCAGGAATTATCGCCAGCGGCAGCATAAGGGGAAATTATAATGGGCCGGCTCCGTGGCTGCCCCATATGATCCATGACTATGAGATTACCGTGAAGGCCTGTGATGAAAATGAAAAGGTTGTCGGCATAGGGAAGAAAGTAAAAAAATTCCTCTATGGACCAGCTGAATAATGTGAGGGCACCGGTGTATGCAATAAAGCAAAATCAATCCTTTCGGGACAGACATGAATGGGGAGACAACCCTGAAACGTTAAGAACCAGGGCCAGCGAGTGAAACCTCTCAACTTAATATTTTTTCTGGTGATGGTCCTGGCGGGAAGTTCATGCCAGAACTATAACTGCTCCTGGGAACGCCTGGCACCCTATGCAAAACTGACCAGACCGGAGGGTGAGGGACCCTTTCCGGCGGTGGTGCTGCTGCATGGATGCGGCGGCATGGCATCTTCCTATCCTCACCATTGGGATCAACGTCTATCCGCGTGGGGCTACGTCAGCTTGCACGTCGACAGTTTTGCACCACGGGGAATAACGGGTATTTGTGCCGGCGGGATGATCGCCGTGGAGACCCTGTCCTACCGTGTCAAGGATGCCTACCTGGCAAAAAAATACCTTTCTACGCTAGGTTTTGTCGATTCCGACAGGATTGGCGTGATGGGATGGTCCCACGGCGGAACCACCGCTGTCAAAACCGTCTTGACCAGCGGGGAACCCAGACGAACGGAGACCTTTGACGCGGCAGTGGCGTTTTACCCCTGGTGCTACAAGCCGATTGAACCCGCAAGCCCGCTGTTGATCCTGTCCGGTGGCCAGGATCGCTGGACGCCGGTTGAATTCTGTCGTCGCCATGCACCCGTTGACGCTCCGACCGATATGTTCAGGATCGAGGTGTACCCCGAGGCCCACCATTGTTTTGACTGGGTGGGGATCGACGCGGAACAGCAGGGGCACATTCTCAGGTATCATCCCGAGCGTGCAGCCGATGCGTTTGCCAAAGTGAAAGCTTTTTTGAACGATAAACTGGATAGCAGCGGATAGGCGGCAGACAGCCCGATTCACCCCAAGCGGAAGGATTGGTTAGCATTAATCAATGAAAAAAGACGCAACCATCATTTTGATATTTGCCCTGGTTGCCTATACGCTGGTTGTTGTCTCCGTCCATTACACCCAGGGCTATGTGATATTCCGGTCAGGGGGGGCTTCAAACGCGCCTCCGAATCACCTCGACATAGATGAAGAAGTCTTAACGACATTCGACGGTGAGCGGCTGTATGCATGGTGGCTGCGAACCGAACATGCAAAGAAAACGATCCTCTATTTTCAGGAAAACGGCACCAACATCAGCCACCGAATTTCTCGTCTGAACACGTTCAAAACAATGGGCGTCAACGGATTGCTGATCGACTACCGTGGATATGGCAAGAGTACCGGCCGGATCCACCAGGAGCATCATATCTATACGGACGGCTTGACGGCATGGAATTTTCTGACCACTGAGAAAAGGATTGCTCCGGAAGATATCATCATATGGGGTCGTTCATTGGGTGGCGGGGTTGCCGCCGAAATCGCCCAATTTAAAAAAATCGCGGCGCTGGTCCTTGAATCTACATTCTATTCATTGGATGAAGTCGCCCGGCGGCAATACTGGTTCCTGCCGACAACACGGCTATTGAAATTCCATTTTGACAACGGCCGAAAATTAAAAAATATCACCGCGCCGGTGGTCATCATTCACAGCATGGAAGACAATTATATTCCATTCATGCAGGCCAGCAAACTGTTTGATTCCGCTTCGGATCCCAAATTCATGCTCAAGACAACCGGCTCCCATTGGGACACGTTTGATGACCAGAAGACGGTGCTGTCCACGCTGATGGGGCATCTTGCCCTTTAACAAAATTGCTTTCAGACCGGTGGGCAGGGCAGCCCCTTCACTATAACTGGAGACCGAACCATGAAACCCATGTCCCGTCGTGAGGCCATTGAACAAGGAGGGCGGTTGGTATTGGGCGCGGCAACCAGCTGCCTGCTGCCGGGGTTTACATCCGGATGTTCCAATCGGGAGGTGGATCCTGACACCATCGCCCATTTACTGAAAAACACGGAAAATGCACGCCTCGGGGACATCAAACTGACCGTCATTTACGATAATGTTGGTTTCAAAAAAGGACTGCGGACAGACTGGGGATTCGCCTGCCTGGTAGAAGGGCTGGATAAAACCATTCTGTTTGATGCCGGCCGGTACGATGACCTGTTCATGTCTAATCTGGACATACTTGGAATCGACCCGCGTGCAATCGACAAACTGTTCATCTCACACGACCATCCGGATCATATCGGCGGCGTTATGAACGTGCTTGGCGTCCGAACCGGAATCAATGTGGCGCTTGTAAAGTCCTTCTCTTCAGGCTTTAAAAAGATGGCGGCCAAACGGAGCGCTGATATTACGGAAGTCGATCGTCCCCGCATCGTTTCAAACAACTGCCTGTCCACCGGGGAGATGAAAAGTTTTGTCAAAAATGAACAGGCACTGGTCATTCTCACCGATAGGGGATCGATTATCATCACCGGATGCGCCCATCCAGGCGTGGTTGACATCGTGGCACGGGCGAAAAAGATAACCCACCAGGAGGTGCTGTTGGTGGCGGGCGGATTTCACCTCCTGATGGACGATGCCGCAAGTATCCGAAACAAGGCCACGCAGCTCAAGAAACTGGGGGTCCGGCATGTCGCACCGACACATTGCTCAGGTGGAGAGGCAAGAGAAATCTTCGCCGAGGTCTATGGAGATCACTTTCTGGACAGCGGGACGGGCCGGGTAATAGCCGGCGTGGAACTGTCCTGACCAGCGAAAATCCGTTTCAGGGCATGGCGGCGGAAGCGAAAAATGGCGTCCAGCCGGCGGCGGATCATGACGGCGTGCAGGCCGATGCCGATGTATCCACCGGGCAGGCGGTAATGCACCTCATCAAGGTTTTCGACGCCGCCGTCCACCGCCGTCAACCGATGCTGGTGATGCCAGAAGCGGTATGGGCCGTGGCGCTGTTCGTCCACGAAGAAATGGGGTGCCGCCAAATGGGT
>SWCD01011557.1_pt1 | contig 13089 bp, 10 predicted proteins | sample 4693011 | NCBI WGS metagenome assembly SWCD01 (sample SAMN10267278, study PRJNA491770) | bioreactor metagenome | isolation source: DHS bioreactor inoculated with marine | place: Japan: Omine Ridge, Nankai Trough | reverse complement strand
ATAAATACCTGATGCGCATCATTCAAAGTAAAGTTATGAAATATAAGTTTGGCCTTGCTTTACTTTAAGCTCCTTTTTATAATACAGTTTTTAAGTTTTGCTGGTAAATTTGAAAAAACTGTAACCAGGGGATTATGGTTGATGCTATAAATTTGTTTTGGATTTCTTTTTATGCCAGCTTTTAGCACCAATTGAGCAACTTTGTGTGGGTTAGATATATGATTAATGTAATTGGGAACCGTTTCAATAAATTGATCAAACTCTCTTTTCAACAGGGTTTCCTGCTCAGATGGCTTAAATTTAAGGGTATCTTCTAATATTTGTGTTTGGATGGCTCCCGGCCGAATCAGGACACTTTTAATCCCCAATAGAGAAAGTTCAATTTTAATAGCTTTGTATAAAGACTCAAGCGCCTGTTTTGAAACTGCATAAGGTTGGAAAGGAGCTGGAACTTTGTAACTTTCGCTGCTGATCACTATGAGCCTGCCATTGGATTCGTGCAGAAGTGGTAGGAAATATTTTGTAAGGTTGGCCAGTCCCAGAAAATTCACATCCATAATACTTTTTAGCTTATTGGCACCTGCTTCTGAAACAGCATAAAAGTCAAAGATGCTGGCATTACTGATAAGTAAATCCAATTGGCCGTATTGTTCCTTTATGTATGAAGCGCAACGTGCCACTTCAATTTCTGAAGTAATATCGAGTTTTATATTGATATAACCAACTTTACCAGAGATACCTTGTGTCGATTCAGTTTTAATATCAGTTGCAATTACTTCAAAATTACTCTTACAATAAGCCAATGCAATTGCCCCTCCTAAACCACCGTTTGCACCCGTTATGAGAACAACTTTTTTATTCATAGTGTTTATGTTTAGATCAATATAAATTGATTGATTGTCAAATATACACGATTCAGCCTGATTGAAAAAATATGCATTAATATGCGGAAACCATAATAGCCGACTGGATAAATTGACTATTTTTATCGGACAATTATTGACAATTGGAAACAATCCGTAAAGCAGATACTTCTCAAAAAAAAAGAGCACGAAACCTCGTCCTTCATCTGCATCCCGTTAAACTTCGAAAGGAAGCCATCAAGTTCCAGTTGACCTTCGGATTGGGAGGCATGTCTGCACTGCTCTTTTTATTACTGGTGTTCACTGGCATCTTGCTCAGATTCACCTATGTGGCCAGTCCAAATGAAGCATATGATTCTATACTTGCGATTGAAAATGATATTTTCTTTGGCCAGTTTGTCAGAAATATCCATCACTGGAGTGGTATTTTCCTTGTGGTCATCACTTTTCTGCACCTCGTCAGGACTTTTTATACCGGTGCATTTTATTATATGCGGCGCTGGAATTGGGTGATTGGGGTTTGCCTGATGATAATGGTGCTTTTTTCAAATTTTACTGGTTACCTTTTGCCTTGGGATCAGTTAGCATACTGGGCAATAACTGTAAGCACAAGCATGCTGCAATATGTACCCGTAGCCGGAAACTGGTTGGTTGAATTCGTAAGAGGAGGCGTTGATGTAAATGCATCAACTTTGCTCATTTTCTATAATTTTCATACTGCCATTTTACCTTTAACAATTGTAATCCTGATGGTCTTTCACTTTTGGCGGGTCAGGAAAGCAGGTGGCGTGGTTGTATCAGAAAATAGCAGCAGGGAAATGGTTTCTTCTGACCCTGACCTGGTTTTGAAAGAATTGGTCACTGGCCTGATTTTATTGGCATTCATCTTTATGATCAGTGTTTTTTTTAACGCGCCTTTGCTGGAAAGGGCAGATCCGGCATTTAGTCCGAATCCGGCAAAAGCGCCATGGTATTTTATGGGCATACAGGAGTTACTGATGCATTTTCACCCGTTCTTTTCTGCTATTTTAATACCAGCCTTATTTGTAGTTGGAATGATCTGGTTGCCATTTCTGCACTTTAATAAACGATATGAAGGTGTGTGGTTTTTGAATGATAAAGGAAAAAAACTTGCTATGCTGGCTACTTTCATATCAATCAGTTCGGTAACAACTGCTATAGTGATTAGTGAGTTTGTAGTCGACTTCGAAGGGTGGTTTCCCCGCTGGCCTTTGTTGATTAGCTCCGGGCTCATCCCCTTTATGCTGGTAGCCGGCCTTTTTGTAATCATGATGTATATGATTAAAAAATATTATAAAACTGATAAAAGTGAATTTATACTTTTTGCCGCTACCTTTATGATTGTCGCATACATTCTTTTCTCAATAACAGCTATTTTCTTCAGGGGACCGGGTATGCAACTCATGTGGCCCTGGAACATTTGATAATGAACAAAAAGTGAAAGAACAAAAAGAACATATCAACAGAAGGTCATTTTTAAAACGTGCCTGGGCATGGATTGGCACTATTGCTGCACTTGAATTTGCGGCCATCACTTTCAATATGTTTTCTCCGGGAAAAAAAAGAACGGTATCGAATCCGGCTTTTATTAAAACCGCCGGACTGGTTGATGAGATAGTCCCCGGAACGGTATTGCCTTTTAAGAACGGACAGTTTTATTTAGTAAGATATGCGGATGGTGGTTTCCTGGCGCTATCATTAATTTGCACCCACTTAGGTTGTTCTATTAATTGGAATAGTGAAAAAGATCAATTCATGTGCCCGTGCCATGCTTCAGCATTCGATAATAAGGGCAATGTCATCAGTCCGCCGGCTCCACGGGCACTCGATACGTATAAAGTGATTATTCAGGATGGTGAAGTGAAGGTAGATACAAGCAGAAAAATCAGGAGAAAGAAATTTGAAAAGTCAGATTTGGTATATGCATAAAGAAGGAAGACTTTGAAGAAGAATTGGAAAATAGCGGGTTTTATAGCAACCGTGGTTTTGGTGTTGTCCATTCCGTTGTATGTACTCAAAAATATTACGACAGAGCGCAATGAAGTAGAAACGATTGCCGCAACTTTCACAGGGAGTAAAAGTTGCATCGAATGCCACAAGTTGGCCTATGATCTATGGTTGAAATCTGATCACTATTTCGCGATGGATACTGCCTCGTCCGTATCCGTGCTTGGTGACTTCAATGATGCAGAATTGGTATTGAATGGCCATGTTCATAAATTCTATAAACGGGATGATAAATTTTTAGTATTCACGGATGGTCCTAAAGGTACAATGGAAGAATTTGAAGTGCAGTATACATTTGGCGCCTGGCCTTTGCAGCAATATCTTGTGCCATTAGGTAATGGCAAACTTCAAACCCTTGCCTTAACATGGGATACGATTACTAAAAAATGGTATCATATGGCTGATGCGGTATATCCTGATGAAGCTGTGGATCATAACAATTGGCTGCACTGGACCAAGCAGGCGCAGAACTGGAATGGCATGTGCGCCGATTGCCATTCAACAAACCTGAAAAAAGGTTTTGATCCTGAAGCAAAATCCTACAATACCACCTGGTCAGAAATTAATGTGGGATGCGAAGCCTGCCATGGGCCATCATCGGAACATTTAAAATGGGCAAACCTACCTGTACTGGCCAGGCCGATGAATACCAATTATGGCCTTGTAGTGCAAACGAGTAACATCCAAAATACCCGTTATGTCGAACTTTGTGCCCGTTGCCATACCCGTAGGGCTGTGTTTGGTGATTATAATTTTGAGTGGCATGACCTACTTGATCAGATGTTGCCTGAATTACCCAGGGAACCACTTTATTTTGCCGATGGACAAATATTTGAAGAGGATTATGTTTTCGGGTCGTTTACACAAAGTAAAATGTATATGAATGATGTGATGTGTAACGATTGCCATAATGTGCACAGCGGTAAATTAATTTTGGATGGTAATGCCCTCTGCCTGCAATGTCACAGGGCAGATGAATATGATACGTACAACCATCATTTTCATAAACATGTAGGATATAAGGGCAGTCCTGTAATTTCCGCCTTTGGCGACACCTATCTGGTGGGCGATGGCGCTTCATGCATCAATTGCCACATGCCAGGAAGGTATTATATGGGTGTCGATTATCGACGTGATCATAGTTTCCGGATTCCCCGGCCCGATCTTTCTGATGAACTCGGAACACCAAATGCCTGTACTTATTGCCATTCGAATCAGTCCAATCAATGGGCTGCAAATAAAATGACCGAATGGTATGGCAATTCCACAAGACAGCATTTCGGAAGTTACCTTGCCGGTGTGCTGTACGATCAGGAAAATGTGGATGAAAAACTGGAAACCATCATCAATGACGAATTATTTCCTCCCATTACAAGGGCTGTGGCTATCAGCGAGTTTGGAGAACGGTATCCAATTGAGAGTAAAAGGATACTTGTCGAAAAAATGCATGATCTTGAATCAATGGTCAGATATGCGGTCATTAGAAATTTCCCAATTACGGAGGAAGAAGATGTCAAATTACTCGTACCTCTCTTAAATGACCCCGTGAGGGCGGTTCGATTTGAAGCAGCTGTTGCTTTGTCACAAATTCAGAATGATCAAATGACAAAAAATGACAGGAAGTTATTGCAAAAGATATTGGATGAATATGAAAAGTCATTGATGTACTCGGCCGACTTTACTGCCAGCAGACTTAATCTGGGCAATTTATATAGCAATAGGGGAGAACAGGATAAAGCCATTTCACAGTTTGAAGAAGCGATTAGGATAGATGATCGTTTTTATCCGGCAAAAGTGAACCTGGCCATGATTTATAATCAGAAAGGAGAGAATGACAAAGCGGAAAAGCTTTTCAAAGAGGTCATTAGAAGTGAGCCTGAACAATACATGATTCAATATTCACTTGGCCTATTGCTTGCTGAAATGGGAAAATATGAAGAAGCTGTCAGTTACCTTGAAATAGCAGCAAATCATATACCTGAAAATCCCCGCATCGTATACAACCTGGCTCAACTTCAGGTTTTTTTGAAACAGTATAAGAAAGCGGAATCAAACTATAAAAAATTACTTGATTTATCTCCTGAAACACCTGAATACCTGATGGCCATCATTGAGTTGTATGTGAACCAGGGGGATTTCAAAAATGCCAAACCCTATGTAATAAAAGTTAATGAACTATTTCCTGATGACGCACAATCAAAACAGTTGTTGGAATTTGTGAATAGTAAACTGGAATGATTATAAAATATTCGTTTCCTATGATGATTATCCTTTTTCAGCCATAAAAAGATGGCTATTGAGGGTGAATTTTATACTTTCGCAGAAAATTTGTTAACCCGAATAATCCATGTCAAGAAACCTTTATATCGCAGCCTCTGAAGCCGAAGCCGGAAAATCGTTAATAGCGCTGGGAATGATGGATTATTTATCGAGGCGCATTACGAAAATCGGTTTTTTCAGGCCTATCGTAAAATCAGGTGAAGTCATGGATAACCACGTCAGGCTGATCCATGAAAGGTTCAAACTTGATATGGCTTATAAAGATATGTATGGCCTTACAAGCGAAGATCTGAACAAGCTTATCCGTACTGGTGATAACGATAGCATTCAGACTGCCATTCTGAATAAGTACAAAAAGCTGGAAAGCAAGTGCGATTTTGTGCTGATCGAAGGAAGTGATTTTAAGTCACATATCAGTAGTTTCGAGTTCGATTTCAATATCCGGGTGGCCAACAATGTGGGAAGTCCTATCATTGCCGTAATAAGCGGGCAGAGAAAAAATGTAGCTGAAGTTGTGGACTCGGTACAAGTGATGAAAGAAATGCTTGCACAGCAAAATGCCAGTCAGATTGGAACGATCGTGAACAGGGCAAATCAAAGAGATGTGGCATCTATAAAGGCATTGCTGGATAAAAATACCACTGATGGTGATCTGAATTTTGTGATACCCGAATTAGACATGCTCCAAAAAGTGTCGATCAGGCAAATAAGCGAAGCTTTAAATGCCAAAGTAATATACGGCGACAGCGAACATATGAACTTCGTGGTGAACGATGTGAAAGTGGCCGCCATGGGGCTGGAAAATATACTAAAATATGTAAGTGAAGGTACGCTGGTGATTACACCTTCCGACCGACTGGATATCCTTTCAGCTTTGGCGCTGACTTTGATTTCAGGCAACTATCCAAAGATATCAGGATTGCTACTATCAGGCGATTTTGAACCCAATGATGAGTTTATGCGATTGATTAAAGGTCTGCAAAAACTCCCGATTAACATTCTAAAGGTCGATACGGATACCTACACCACAGCCATGAACATTGACCATATTGAAGCCAAATTATTACCTGAAAATGAACAGCGGATTTCGGTTGCGCTTGGACATTTTGAAGAATATGTGGATGGCAAACAATTAGCTGATAAAGTGAGTATTGAAAAGTCGGAAGCTGTTACACCGCTTATGTTTGAATACGAACTATTTGAACGTGCCCGCGCGGTCCGTAAGCATATCGTACTGCCGGAAGGAACTGACGACCGCATATTAAAGGCTACAGATATATTGCTTCGCAGAAATGTGGTAGATATTACACTGCTCGGAAACGAAGAAGAGATATTAAAAAAGGCTTCTACATTAAGACTCAATATTAAGGCTGCAAACATCATTGATCCCTATGATAATGATCTGGCACGTGAATATGCATCAGAGTATTACCGTTTGAGAAAACATAAAGGCATTACCAAACAAACGGCTTTCGACCTGATGCATGATGTGAGCTACCTGGGCACCATGATGGTGTATAAAGGCCATGCAGACGGGATGGTTTCGGGAGCGGCACATACCACACAGCATACCATACGTCCGGCTTTTGAGTTTATAAAGACCAAACCAGGCGTATCCATTGTTTCAAGTTCATTCCTCATGTGTATGAAAGACCGTGTATTGGTATATGCCGACTGTGCAGTGAATCCGAACCCCAATGCGGAGCAACTCGCCGATATTGCCATCAGTTCTGCCGAAACGGCTGTTAAATTCGGAATTGAGCCACGAATCGCCATGCTTTCTTATTCTACTGGAGAATCTGGCAAAGGAACAGAAGTGGTAAAAGTGCGTGAAGCTACAGAAATTGTTAAAAAACGCAGGCCTGATCTAAAAACGGCTGGTCCTATCCAGTATGATGCGGCGATCGATCTGACAGTTGCGCAACAGAAAATGCCCGGCAGTGATGTAGCCGGAAAAGCCACCATTTATATTTTCCCAGACTTGAATACAGGAAACAATACTTATAAAGCGGTACAGCGAGCTGCAAATGTAGTGGCCATAGGTCCGGTGCTTCAGGGACTTAGAAAGCCGGTGAATGACCTGAGCAGGGGTTGTCTGGTAAAAGATATCGTCAATACGGTTGTGATTACTGCCATCCAGGCCCAAGGAGATTAAGTTTCTTGTCATGCTGAACGATAGTGAAGCATCTCTTATGAAATCATTAAAAATGCATTATCTTATAACCATTAAGGGGTAAAAGAAAACTTATTTCACAATTGCATGTAACATTATAAATACATTGCCGTAAGAGAAGTTACAATTATGACACATACCGTAAGCAGGTAGAAAAAAAACAGACAAGCAAGTACACTAATTATGATCACCCTAACAGGTGAAACAAAGCAAGCGCAGATATTTTATTTGCGCTTTCTTTTTGTACTTAGACTTAATTTTACTTCCCGATACAGAATTTAGAAAAAATCGACCCAAGTACTTCATCAGTTGTGATCTCGCCGGTGATGGTTCCCAGTTGGTGTAGTGCCTGCCGGATATCAATAGCAACAAGGTCTGTGGGTATGTCGTCGGTTAAGGCTTTTTCTACCAAAATCAGTGAATCCAATGCATTTATAAGCGCATCGTAATGCCTTGAATTGCTAACGATTATATCGCTGGAAATAGATTGCTTTTTAACTTTATTCACCAGGGTTTCAGCGAGCAAGTGTATATTCTCTTTGCGCTTGGCTGACACAAAAACAGTCTCCAGTTCCAGCATTTCTTTCAGGTGTGCAGGTATCTCATTCAACTGATCAATTTTATTGGCAACCAAAATAAAATGCTTGTCTTCGTCTTCTATATATTTTTTAAATTCCTCTAGTACATCTTCCAGTTCATTCTTGCCAGCCTGGCTGATATCACAGATGTAGAGGATTATGGAGGCCTGTTCCATTTTGTCGTAGGTTCGGCCAATACCCATATTCTCTACCATGTCTTCTGATTGACGTAATCCGGCCGTATCAATAAACCGGAAACGATAACCATCGATAATGATGGTGTCTTCAATCGCATCGCGGGTGGTGCCCGGTATTTCCGAAACGATGGCTTTTTCTTCATTCAATATCGCGTTCAGCAAGGTTGATTTTCCGGCATTGGGTTTGCCAATAATCGCCACCGGAATTCCTGTTTTTAATACATTGCCCACTTTAAACGAAGATATCAGGTATGTTAATTCGCTCTTCAGTTGCTGAAGCAGTTTGTGCAATGCAGTCCGGTCGGCAAACTCCACATCCTCTTCGCTGAAATCGAGTTCCAGCTCAATAAGCGCTGTAAACTGCAACAATTTATCGCGAAGTTCTTTAATCTTTTCTGAAAATCCTCCGCGCATTTGGTTCAATGCCAATCGGTGTGCCGATTTTGACTGGGAAGCGATCAGGTCGGCCACAGCTTCGGCCTGAGAAAGATCTAGTTTACCATTTAAAAAGGCACGCATGGTAAATTCGCCAGGATCGGCCAGTCGAGCACCCGAATCCAATAATAATTCTATGATTTTCTGCTGAATGAACTCCGAACCATGGCATGAAATCTCCACCGAATCTTCACCGGTGTACGAATGAGGCGATTTAAAATACGTCAGCAGCACTTCATCAATGATACGGTCTTCATATATAAATTTCCCAAAATGCATTTTATGGCTTTTCATGGTATTTATTGCTGATTTAGCACCAGTGGGTATAAAGAAATGCTGAGCAATTGAAAGGCTTTCCGGTCCTGAAAGACGAACTACCGCAATCGCCCCGGTGCCGGGAGGTGTGGCAATGGCACAAATGGTGTTGGATTTAGAAAAAGCAGATATGGAGAGGTTCATGTGTCGTAATGTTTTCGTCAGAAACAAAATTAGCATATATTTTTACAGCAAACCAAAAGGTCGTATCTTTGAAGCCACTTATTTTACCACAAAAAGAAGTTCAATGAGCGTTTTAGTCAATAAGGATTCCAGGATTATAGTCCAGGGATTTACCGGTAGCGAAGGTACATTTCATGCAACCCAGATGATCGATTACGGAACCCAGGTAGTAGGCGGTGTTACGCCCGGAAAAGGCGGCCAGTCGCATCTTGGAAAACCGGTTTTTAACACGGTGAAAGATGCAGTGGATCAAACATCTGCAAATGTATCAGTTATTTTCGTGCCACCTGCTTTTGCAGCGGACGCGATCATGGAAGCTGCTGAAGCTGGCATAGGTGTGATCGTCTGCATTACCGAAGGAATTCCAACAGAAGATATGGTGCATGTAAAAGAATACCTGAAGTGTAAAAATGCCAGGCTCGTAGGGCCAAACTGTCCAGGCGTGATTACTCCCGGAGAAGCTAAGGTGGGTATCATGCCAGGTTTTATTCATAGCAAGGGCAGGGTAGGGATCGTGTCGCGCTCAGGAACCCTTACCTATGAAGCAGTAGACCAGTTGACCAAAGCCGGACTTGGCCAAACCACAGCGATCGGCATAGGAGGTGATCCGATTATTGGAACGACCACCAAAGATGCTGTCGAATTATTTATGAATGATCCGGAAACGGAAGGCATAGTGATGATCGGTGAGATTGGAGGCAATATGGAAGCAGATGCAGCCTATTATATTAAGGAACATGGCAATAAACCGGTGGTAGGATTCATTGCTGGCGCAACCGCCCCTCCAGGGCGAACCATGGGCCATGCCGGTGCCATAATCGGTGGAAAAGCGGATACAGCCGATGCCAAAAAGGCAATTTTAAAGGATTGTGGTGTGCATGTGGTGGATTCACCTGCAGATATTGGCAAAAAAATGGCAGAAGTGTTGAAATAAAATGATCAAATTATATTTAAAAAGCCTATTAGCAATAATGGGCTTTTTCAATTTCTAATACCACATAATTATGCTACGACACATTGTAATGATCCAGTTCAAAGATCGCACGACAAAAGATGAAGAAGCGGCAAAATTGAAAATGATGCTTGAGAATTTAAAAAGCGAGATTCCTTCCTTGTATACCATGGACGTCGGCCTCAATATCAGCACAAAACCAACCGCATTCGACCTTGTACTGACTGCTGACTTTGAAAATGAAACCGGACTGAATGCCTATCGAATCCATCCGGCCCATCAGGAAGTACTTGATTATTTGAAGAAGGTAATGGAAAAAACAGCTGTTGTCGATTATATTTTGTAAACCTTACTCTTTTTTATCGCTAACTTTCAGTCCCATATCTGTATTCAAACGCATCTGTAATACCGAGGCGTCAATATTATAATACAGTTCGCCATCCACACAATAGGATATTTTACCCGTTTCTTCAGAAACCACAATAGCAACTGCATCTGAAATTTCAGTGATACCGAGAGCTGCCCTGTGGCGTAAGCCCGCACGTTTGGAAACCTTTTGCTTGGTGATGGGCAGAATCACCGCTGCAGCTTTAATCCGGTTGTTGGTTATAATAACAGCACCATCGTGCAACGGACTGTTCTTAAAAAATATATTTTCAAGTAAGGAAGAAGATACACGTGAATCGACAGCCTGACCTGTAGCTAATATCTGGTACAATTCATTTTGCCGGGTCATTACAATGAGTGCACCCATTTTTTGATTAGACATATGACGGCAAGCAGTAACGATAGCATCAAGGTTGATCTCGTACTTTTCATGAAAAATTGTATTCAGAAACGGCAAACTCTTGCTGTATTTATTGATGATTCTTGGTCTGCCTAAGGCAAGGAGAAACTGCCTGATCTCGGGTTGAAATATGATGATCAACGCCACCAATCCCACGCTTATAAAAGCGCCTAATATTTGAGATAACAGTTCCATCTGCAATGCATCAAATATTTTCCAGAACATGAACATACCCACAAGCCCGATAATAATACTGATAGCTACCGTGCCTTTTAGCATCCGGTATAAGCCAAAAAGCAACACCGCTACAAGAAAGACATCAATAAAATCGAGTAACCTGATTTCAATGAAAAGAATCATCAGTAATTGAATTTAACTCAAAAATAAGAAGTTCTTTTGATTGAGCGTGAAATAGCTGCCTATTTATTTACATATTTGAGGTAAATACCCGATCTGTCAGATAATCAAGATTAACCCCGGCAACAGGAAACTTGCTTCACCCACATATCTGTATTGCTCATTTTTACTAAAAACTTCAGGAAGAGAAATAAGAAGAGCCAATACGAACCCCATCATCAGTTCAATAACGAATGCCAACCTGATAGTTGGGTTATTGCCCATAAGAAAAATGCCGGAAATGCTAAAAACAAAAACCAGGATTAATAAAAAGCAGATGAATCTTTTGCTGGTCTTTTTGCCAAATAAAACTGTAAATGACATATGTTTGTCTGTCATGTCATCATGTAATTCAAACCAGGAAACCAGAATTCCTTCTGTCCATGCGAGCAATACCAGGTTGGCAATGATCATGAGCGTTGTTCCATCAGGATTTTTTCCGTACCAAACGATGGGTGCCAGCCAAATGCCCAGCACATATATCAATGCTATAAAAAGTTCTTTTTGAAGAAAGAATGGCCTTTTTTCCTTATTAAAATAAACAACTCCAAAATAGATCAGTATGCAAATTCCAAGCAGGATGCCAAGGTATATAATATCTTTTTCCAGCATCATCAAACTGAGTACGATGCAGGCAATTGCAATAGCTATCCAAACCGGTAGAACATTTCTTATGTTCTTATAATGAAAGAGGTGCCTTTTAATACTGGCATGTGCTTTTTTTCGCCACGCATCCAACAAATGATCCGCAGTATACATTACCCAAACGGCCAGCACAAGTATCACAATCCACCAAAAATGTAATTCAACATGAAGCACCTTGCAGGCAAAAATGCCTGTCATCATACTGCCAGCCACTACATCAAGACTTAAGATGTTAATCGTTTGAAAAATGTTGTTGAATACTTTTTTTATTTTCACAATACGCACTTGATATGCTTTCGAAAGTACTCATTATCATGGAATTTCTGAAAAAAAAGTCCTGTCAGTGATAACAGGACTTTCCATTGCATCGGAAACATATTAATGATGCTCTAAACTTTCTATCAGGTATGGGTGGTTTTTCGCTACCAATGGAATTCTGGCCAGTGACCAGGCTACCACCATGGCGAATAAAGCAAAATATCCAAGGAAAGTACCTACTTCAATATAGGTGATGTTGTGTGTATCCGCTGTATCAGGCATGATCGACATATAGAGCTCGATCCATTGTCCGGCCATTAAAACCACAGCCACAAAAAGTAAAGCCCAAGCATTCTTTGCCGCACGATTCCACATCAGGAACAAGAATGGGAATGCCCAGTTCACGATAAGTTCAAGGTAGAAATAAGTTTTATAATCCTCCATGATACGTGGCACATAATAGACGGTTTCCTCCGGAATATTGGCATACCAGATAAGGATGTACTGTGATAACCAGACATATCCCCAAATAATACTTAAGGCGAAAATATACCTTGCGAAATCACTCATATGGGTTTTTGTTAGTATGGGCAGATAGCCTAATTTGTTTAAAATTATAGCAATAGCAGTAATGACCACAATGCCATGATAAAATGCCATTACGAATTTTTTAACCGCATAAATCGTGCTGTACCAATGTGGGTCGAGAGACATGAGCCAGTCGATGGAAAAAAGAGAAAAGGTGATGGCTAAAACTAAAATATATACTTTCGAAGTGAATTCAATTTTATTGAAATTGGTCAGTCCGCCAATTTTATCTTCTTCAAGTGACAGTTTTTTAATTCGCTGTGTGAGGAATATCCAGAGGGCAAAAAACAAGACGTATCGAATCGTGAAGAAAGGGATATTCAGATAAGGTTCCTTATGCAGTAAAATAGGATCATGCATTACAGCATCATGGTGGGTCCAATGATATAGATCATGCAGTCCGAAAAACAT
>SWCD01006823.1_pt1 | contig 13089 bp, 12 predicted proteins | sample 4693011 | NCBI WGS metagenome assembly SWCD01 (sample SAMN10267278, study PRJNA491770) | bioreactor metagenome | isolation source: DHS bioreactor inoculated with marine | place: Japan: Omine Ridge, Nankai Trough | reverse complement strand
TATGGCGTGTATGGCGATTTTGCGCCCGAGATTATCTCCCATGCAGGTGATGATTTCCCTAATCTCTGCATCTCCATCTTTTATAAGAGTGATGGCGTGTTTGGCATTATGGCCAATGTGCTGGCCACCTATATTATTCTCTTTGTGATCTTTGGCGCCTTTTTGGAAAAATGCGGAGCCCAGAAGTTCTTTATCGACTTTCCCCTTGCTGCGGTGGGCCATAAGGTTGGTGGTCCTGGCAAGGTAGCAGTGGTCGCCAGTGGTTTGTTCGGTTCGATATCGGGTAGCGCCATTGCCAATACCGTTTCCACCGGCGCTTTTACTATCCCCATGATGAAAAAGGCGGGCTTTAGGCCCCATGTAGCAGGCGCCATTGAACCAGCGGCTTCCATAGGCGGTATGTTCATGCCGCCGATCATGGGGGCTGGCGGTTTTATTATGGCAGAGATGACAGGCCTTCCCTACTCACGGATTATGCTGGTGGCCCTTTTCCCGGCCCTTATGTACTTCTTTTCCGTTTTTGTAATGGTCCATTATGAAGCCAAGAAGGAACATGTCCCCGGAGAAAAGTCAGAGTTTAGTGCCGTGGAAATTCTTAAACAGGAGTGGTATTATGTGCTCCCGCTGATCACCATTACCGTTTTGATGCTTATGGGTTTTTCCCCAGGATATTCAGCGATCTACGGTATTGTCAGTTGCATAGTGATAAGCTGGTTTAGAAAGAACACCCGTATAGGCTTACGCGGCTTTGTCCAGGCCTCCCGGGCCGGGGCGGAAAATAGTTTGAAAATCGGAGCCACTGTCGGCGTCATCGGTATTATTATCGGCGTGCTTACATATAGTGGTTTGGTGCTCACCTTTGCCGATATTGTTATTGACCTTGCTCAAGGCTCACTTTTTCTTACCATCCTCCTCATTGCTCTGGCTTCTCTGGTACTGGGAATGGGGGTGCCGGTAACAGCAGCCTATCTTATTACCGCTGTAGTGGCTGTGCCTGCTTTGACCCATCTTGGCGTTAATCCGCTTGCCTCCCATATGATCGTCTACTGGCTCTCACAGGATTCCAATATCACACCACCGGTCTGCATTGCCGCCTTTGCCGGCGCCACCATTGCTAAGGCAAATATGTGGAAGACAGCCTTTACCGCTTTCAAATTTGCTAAATTTCTCTACCTGGCTCCCTTTCTTTTTGGTTACGTGCCAGGCTTTTCCCTCCAGGGCGACAGCATGGACATCGTCAAGTCCCTTGTCTTAATTATGTTTGGTACCTATGTCTACTCTTGGATTTTGAGTGGGATTTGGCTGGGGCCTTTGAAAGCGATGTTTGGCCGGAAGGCCTAGATAAGCGATGTCATTTCCGCGCAGGCGGTAATGACTGGGAGGATAGACGATTTCTAGTTGTCAAACGTCAGGCGATTAAACCCACCCTTTTCATACCACGGACGGCTGGCGGTAAAGCCGGTGATCTCAACAATATACACCTCTATAACGAGATAGGTCTTAGTGCCTTTGCGAGTGCAAACGGTCATGGACTTGCCGTGGTCGCCTAAGGCAGTGTGGAGATGGATTTTGGGTTCATCATGCTCGTCCCAATAGATTGATCCGGTACCTAAGAGCTCCTTGGGGGAGTCAACCTTCTCCCAGATTGGCTCAGGCGGCATTGTTGGCTCCTTAGGGCCGATGACAACATCTCCCTCGGCCAAGCCGCCAATGCAATGGAACCAACCATTTCTGATCTGTTCTTTTTTGACAACTTCCTGAAGGCCTTCAAGGAAATCATCTCCCTGGTCAAAACGCACAACAAAGGCGCGATTCATGGTGCCGCTGCGATATTCCATGTTCTACCCCTTTTGCAGTTTAGCGGTATCGGCCGCAGCTTTAAGCGTTCGAAAAATCTCCCGGGTGTACGTTGTTTTGCGAGTGCGGGAAAAGCGTTTGGCAGCCTTTCTGATATCCATTTCGTCCAGGTTCGGGAAAAGAGAGAGAGCCTTATCCAGAGCAGGGGAGGGCCAGTCATCACCCAAAGGTTCATCCTCACGAAAGGCTTCTTCCACCCCGGCCAAAACATCAGTGATGATGTCGTCGCGGAGTCTTTCCAAGTCATGAAATTCGCTGTTTTGTTTAAGTCGCGAACCTTTGCGGTCTTCCAAGAAATTAAGCAGCGGTTCCGGGTCAATCTCTCTGATCTGTTTAGTGATATACTTGATCTGCCTCTTACGGGCCCCAGCTTTCAGGGGTTGGGCAGTGCGAATCTCCTCTTTAAGAAAATCATCACAGGGAAGCTTCTTTATCTCATTTGCTGAGAGAGTCACAAGTTCACTGGCCAGACTTTCGATGCGTTTCGCTTGGCGTTTTTTTTCGGAGCGGGAGATGTGGTAGGACACAGTGGACCCTTTTTTTGAAAAAAATGTGTAATCACAGGAAGTTGGTCCTGCATGCAGCCTTTTATTGTTGCCAGGATGACAACTAAAAGACTATTATCGTTTTTTAGGCACGCGACAGTAATTCATTGTCTTCACGGCCTAATAATTCATGTAAAGAAGCTCTTATTGATCATATAAAAGGAAAGCACAATGATTGCATCGAAAAAATTTATTGTAACCCAGCCAACCCAGATCCATTTTGGTGTCGGTATGGTGGAGAGTTTGGCCCAGGTTGTCAAAGATTGCGGCGGCAGCAAGGTTCTGTTGGTTGTTGATCCTGGCCTTAAAGACGTGGGCCTGCTCGATAAGATTACCGCACCTTTGGAAGCTGCCGGTACTGATTTTGTCCTTTTTGATCATGTTGATCCTGAACCTGGCCTGCTTTTAGCTGACGAGGGCACAGCTTTGGCTAAAGAAAAGGGCTGTGATTGTGTGATTGGTGCTGGTGGCGGTTCTGCAATGGATATTGCCAAGGCAATTAGTATCCTAATCACTAACGGCGGCAAAGCAGAGGATTATCTTGGCCTTGGTAAGATTGGCAAGGCAGGCGTGCCCAAAATTATGGTGCCCACCACAGCTGGTACCGGTGCAGAGGTGACCTTTACGGCCGTTTTTATTAATGAGAAGACCAAGAGTAAGGGGGGGATGAACGGCGACCCTCTTTATCCGGATGCCGCTGTTCTCGATCCAGCCCTGACTTTGACTTTGCCTCCCCATGTTACGGCAGCGCCAGGTATTGATGCCTTTGTTCATGCCATGGAGGCCTTTACCTCCACCCAGTCCCATGCCATCTCCGATATGTATGCCCTGGAGGCAATGGAGCTGATTAGTCAGAACTTGCCTTTGGCCTATGCCAATGGCCAAAATCTGGAGGCCCGGTCTGCTATGCTCCTGGGCTCACTTCTTGGAGGCAAGGCGTTGGCCACTGCGGGTGTCGGCCTCATCCATGCCATGGCCTATCCCTTAGGCGGTATGTTTGGTATCCCCCATGGTTTGGCCAATGCAGTGCTTATGCCCTTTGTGGTGGATTATAATATCATTGGTGATCCGTTAAAATATGCCCGCATTGCCGATGTCATGGGCTATGATATCGCTGATTTGAGCCTGCGCGAGGCAGCTGCAACTGCCATTGAAGCTGTCTATAACTTGAATAGTGATGTGGCCATCCCCACCAGCCTAGCTGAACTTGATATTCCTGCCAAGAAGATACCGGAAATGGCCGAGATAGCCCTGACCGTAACCAGGCCTGTGGAGAATAATCCTCGCCAGCCCTCTTTGGACGAGGTGATCGCAATTTACGAGATAGCGCATAAGGGTTGGTAAAGTTGGGAGTGGCACCTTGCAAACGACTTATCTGGGTTAAGAATTAAAAAATACATTAGTCAGAATACAACTGGAGAGAGATCATGCCGGGTTTTGAGGTTTTTGGAGCGGAAGAAAAGAAAGAGATCATGGATGTGCTGGATACTGGTGTTTTGTTTCGCTATGAATTTGGCGACCAGCGTAACGGCATTTTTAAGGTTCGTGAATTCGAGGACAAATTTGCCGCCTATTGCGGTTCTCAGCATGGCCAGGCCGTAACTTCCGGCACAGCGGCGCTCAAGGTCGCCATGGCTGCTTTGGGTATTGGCCCGGGTGACGAGGTTATTACCCAAGGCTTTACCTTTGTTGCCACCTGGGAGGCAATTTTTGATGTGGGTGCGGTGCCTGTTTTTACCGAGGTGGACGAAACTCTGAACATGGACCCTGCTGATCTTGAAAAAAAGATCACTGACAAAACCAAACTGATTGTGCCGGTTCATATGCTTGGCGCCCAGGCCCGTATCAAAGAGATTATGGCCATTGCCAAAAAAAAGGGGATTCCCGTTCTTGAGGATACGGCCCAGGCACCCGGCGCTAAATTAAACGGTAAAGCACTGGGGAGTTTTGGTGTCTGCGGCACCTTCTCCTTTGATTCAGTTAAAACCATCACCACCGGCGAGGGGGGGATGATCATCACCGACGATGAGACACTCTGGCGCCATATGAGCGAGTACCATGATCATGGCCATGACCACGCTGTGAACCCAGGGGGCCGGGGCGGAGAGGGGCGCAGCTTTATCGGTTTCAATTACCGGATGATGGAGCTCCAAGGTGCCATGGGGCTGGCACAGCTTGCTAAACTTGATGAAATCGTTGCCAGCCAACAGAAAAATAAGGCGGCCATCAAAGAGGCCGTAGCCCATATTCCAGGAGTGACCTTTCGAACCATCCTTGATGAGCAGGGCGATTCAGCCTCCTTTATTGGCTTTTTTCTCCCCGATGCTGAGGCCGCAACCAAGGTTAATGACATCCTTGCTGAAAACGGTGCCGGTGCCATTCCATTTGGCTCCAACACTTGGCATTTTTATCCAAAATGGGAACATCTCATGGCTGGCTCCACTTTGACCAAGTCTGGTTGGCCCTTCAAGTCTCACGGTAAGCGCCGGGTTATTTATGATGCTGATGTCTTACCGCAATCCGCGGCCTTAATGGACCGCCTTTTAGTCTACCCAGTACCGGTGAATCTACCAGAAGAGCGATTGCGCCAGATAACTGAAGCGCTAAATAAGGCAGTAAATTACTAGGGAGTGGTTGCGCAGCTGTGAGGCCAGAAAAAGAATATTGTTTTTTTGAGCCGCAATGCTTAAGCGCTCATAGGCATCTTTACGAAGAATTATAAAAAAAGTGAATAACGCTTAAAAAACTATAGAGAATTTGCGGTACGTTGCTGGAAACGAGCACCATTGTAGACGTAAAAAAAAGACAAGGGGAGAAACCTCCTTGTCTTTTTTTGTTTAAGCTACTTTCCGCGAGGCAAGATCCCAGGCAACTGATTCAGGATCATTGAAATAAATACCACCGAACTCAGCGCTGCACCTGGGGCAGCCACGGAGCCAGATAAGATTATGGCGGTACTGCATTTTTGAGAGCTGCCGTGCTACCCATTGGCTTTCGTTGCAGTCTATACAGTAAAGAAGGGTCCATGCCTCGTCAGTGAGACCTTCAAGGCATTCCTGGCAAACAGGGATGACAAGTTCTCCCTTATCAGTGATCGTGCCGTTGGCATGTTTTTTCCCCACGGGCAAAACAAGATAATCAACAGCACGATGAGGTTCTGTGTCGCGGGGGCCGTGATTAAGTTCGCAGTGACTGTGAGCTAAATCTGCCTCTAAGCCTAATACATCAATTTCGTCTATCATGGGTTCCCTCCCTTTGTATATAAGGACAGCAAGAATGATGCCCATACTTTACTTATCGGTACAAATACGGAGTTGATAAAAAAAGATGAGAAGGAAAATGAATGCTCCCAATTTAAAAAAAAGAGGGAGCATTTTATGAAGAAAGCAAGAGCTACTTTTTTGGATATGTCACTTGCAGACCAGCCTGTTTCCACTCGTCAAGGCCGCCGCGCAGGTTGTAGATCTCGGTGAAACCGTGTCTGACCATGACTTTGCCTGCGGCAAAGCTTCTCCCGCCCACGGCACAAACCACCAAGATAGGAGTGTTTTTGGGGATGGGAATTTCGTTTTTAAAGATGGCTTTTAGCGAGGCCTGCTGTGAGCCGGGAATGGCACCGTAGTTGACAATTTCCCCGGTTGTGCGGGTGTCGAGAATAAGGAGGCCTTCCTTTTCGGCAATAAGTTTTTGAGCTGCCTGGGCAGAAATGGAAGTGAAAGGTGATTGTTGTGGTTTGACAGGCTCAATGGGGATTTGAGTTGCCATGGGTGGTTCTTCCTGGGTGGAAGATGCTTTTTGGGGTTCAGACTGTTCAGAGGAACAGCTGGCAAGGATCAGAAGTAAGATTATGGCGGTAATTTTCTTCATTTTTAAAAAGTTAACTCATTGTTGAAGTGAAAGTGGTTTGCTAGCAGTTGGGGAAATAGACGTCAAAACGACTGTTCTTGCTTTTGATTGATAAAGGCGGTTTTTTGTTCCCTAGAAATGAAGCTCCTTTGGGACGCTTTACCACCACCCGGCCAGGGCAACAGGAAATGGCCCAAGTGAGAAGATTGTCTGCGTCTTCATCGTCACCAACTAGTGCTCTGGTAATCCGCATCTCTTTTTTTACCAGGCTTGATTTTTGGCGATGAGGATACATGGGATCAAGAAAAATGACATCCATAAAATCCTCTGGGCACGCTGTTTGTTGCGAGTCTGCAAGGGTAAGGGACATTCTTTCAATGATCTCGGTAATTTCCTCATCACCCATGCCACGTTGTAAGCCATTTTCAAGAAGAGCGTGGAGAATGGGGGAACGCTCCACGAGGCGAACTGTGCAGCCAAGTGAGGCAAGAACAAAGGCGTCTCTACCCAACCCGGCAGTGGCATCAAGAACAGAGGGGCAGCGATTTTTCTTCAGGCCCACGGCCTTGGCAATGGGTTGATTCCTGCCACCGCCGTGTAAACGACGATAGGCTGATTTGCCGGTAGTAAAATCAACAAAAACAGGACCTGGCTTGCCTTGACCTATCTCTCTTAATTCAAGCCTGTCAGCGTTAAAATGAAGATGAAAAGAGCAATCCTGCTTTTCAGTTGCCAAAGGGAGATGCAGACGTTTGGCAAGGGCAATGGCCTGTTTCTTGTCCAGCTCTTCCTGCCAGGAAACAGCAAGGTCGTTGTTTGGTTCTGTTAACGGTTTAACCATGGAAAATGAGACTTATCAAAGAGACGAGAATAGAGTAAGATAGCTGGTCTTTATCTGGTTGCGGCGCATCTTGCTGCGCGTAACTGCATTTATGAGAGAGTAACAGGAAAATATGGATTTAGAACATAAAAATGAACCCAAGGTAGTGGCCATTATTCCGGCCAGGTACCACTCCAATAGATTTAAGGGAAAACCGCTTGCCGAAATCTGCGGAAAGCCGATGATCCAGCATGTCTATGAACGGGCCCAGGCAGCCGCCATTTTAAGCAGAGTGGCAGTGGCAACCGATGACGAGCGGATTGCCGATTGTGTGAGAGGTTTTGGCGGCGAAGTGGTGATGACCAGCAGTGATCATGTCTCCGGTACAGACCGTCTGGCCGAGGCTGCTACGATCATGGACATCCCTGAGCAGGATGTGGTGGTGAATATTCAAGGCGATCAGCCTCTCTTTCCGTCGGAGATCGTCAGCCAGGTTGCTCAACCATTACTGGATGACCCGTCACTCCCCATGTCCACACTCATATACAAAATTATTCGTCCCGAGGAGATAAACGATCCCAACCATGTCAAAACTGTTTTTGACCGGCATGGCATGGCCCTTTATTTTTCCCGGGCTCCCATTCCTTTCCAGCGTAACCCTGAAGATCCGCAGTCTCCCACCTATTACAAACATCTTGGCTTTTATGCCTACCGTAAAGGGTTTTTGCTCAGCTTCGTGGCCCTGCCGGAAGGAGAGTGGGAGCGTTTTGAGAAACTTGAGCAGCTTAGGGCGCTGGAGTATGGTTATGGGATTAAGGTCGTGCTTACCACCCATGATTCAGTAGAGGTAGATACTCCTGCTGATGCAAAACGGGTTGGCGAGTTGTGTCAGGAACAGTAACAGCCTTCGTTTATCTTTAAACGAAGGAGAATCGGTAAAAAGTTATTACCATAACAAGACGAACTGTCCTCCGGTCATTCCCGCGCAGGCGGGAATCCCGCAATTCAGAGAAAAAGCTTATGGATCGAAGTCTACGCTTATCTCCCGCCTGCGCGGGAATGACTCGAGATTAGATAAATTTTTGGTAATCACATAATAAAATAGAAAGGAATAATAAAATGCGTAAGAAAATAACAATAATTGGTGCCGGTAATGTAGGAGCTACAGCAGCCCATTGGGCGGCAAGCCGTGGACTTGGCGATGTGGTTTTACTTGATGTTGTTGAGGGTGTTCCTCAGGGTAAGGCCTTGGACCTTTCTCAGTCTGGACCGGTGGATCCTTTCCCTGGTATGGTTATCGGCAGCAATGATTATGCTGATTCAGCAAATTCAGATGTTATTATTATCACCGCCGGTTTGGCCCGTAAACCAGGCATGAGCCGTGACGACTTGCTTGCCAAGAATGTGGCCATTGTAAAATCTTGCGCTGAGCAGGCTGCCCAGCATTCTCCCAATGCAGTGCTCATCGTGGTAACTAACCCTATCGACGCTATGGTGTATACTGGCTTCAAGGTCTCAGGGTTTCCTAAGGAAAGAGTCATTGGTATGGCTGGAGTACTTGATTCCGCCCGCTACCGGACTTTCCTTGCTCAGGCAATCGGTGTGGCGCCCCGTGATGTCAATGCCATGGTGATGGGTATCCATGGCGATAATATGATACCCTTAATTCGACTGGCCAATGTTTCCGGTGTGCCGGTTACTGATCTTTTAAGTGAAGATGAACTGGCTGCTATTGTTAAACGGACCCAGACCGGTGGCGCAGAGATTGTTAACCACTTAAAAACCGGTTCTGCTTTTTATACCCCAGGTCTTGCTGCAGTGGAGATGGCTGAGGCTGTGCTTGCTGACTCCAAGCGTGTTTTGCCTTGTGCTGCATATCTGGAAGGTGAGTTTGGCATTTCTGGCTGTTTCCTCGGCGTTCCTGTTGTTATTGGTAGTAAAGGCATCGAGCGTATTATCGAGTTTGAACTCACTGCTGACGAACAAGCCGCCATGAAGGAGTCCGAGGCTGCGGTTCGTAACCAAATGGCAGCAACTGGCCTGTAAAAATAGTTTTCCAGCAAAGTTTGACGCGCAAAAGGCTAAATACCAACTCTGCCATTTTTGTTGGCAGGGTTGGTTAATTTAACCAAATATAATATGACCAAAAATCTCACCAGTCTACCAAGTGCTGACAAGGTAGTGACCAGTCTGCAAAAGGCCACTGCCAGCCGTTTCAGCCCCCTTGATCTCATCCCCAGGAGGACTCTGGTTGAAAAGCTCATTGAGCTTGTCCTGTCAGGTGTTCCTAGGGATTTTGCTGAAATGATAGCCCCTCTGGAGGATCTTGCCGATGCCCTGCATGAGGTGGATGCTTCAGAGCTGAAGGTGGTTGTCTTGGGTGGCGGCAGCGGTCTTTCCAACCTGGTTGGTGGTGATAGTAATCGTAAGAACTGGCCTCAGTCTCCCTTTGCCGGGCTGAAAGAGATTTTTCCAAAAACAAAGGCCATTGTCTGCGTCACTGATGATGGCGGCTCTACCGGTGAGCTTCTTAAAGATTTTCCGGTTATCGGTCTTGGCGATATCCGCCATGTTCTTCTCTCGTCAATCCAGAAGGCTAATCTTGTTCGCCTCTATGATCTGACAGAAGCCCGAGCCACCAAGCTGGTACGTTGCCTGCACAGCCTTTTTACCCTACGCTTTGATATCAAGCCTCACTCCATTTCTGACCTTCTTGAGGGCAGTGGTTGTGACTTGCCTGAAATGCCTGAGCCTCTTGTTAAAGAATTAACAGAGCTCTTGGAGTTTCTTTTTAAAGATTCACGACTTAAAAAGGCTCTTGGTCGTCCCCATTGTTTGGGAAATCTCCTGATTGCGGCAGCTATCTATAAACTGACCCCACCTAAAGAAGATAAACCGGAATCTGAAGCTGTGCTTGAGGGGTTGAAAGGGCTTTCTGCTTTGATTGGTGCTGGTGAAGGTTCTGTGCTTCCCTGTACTACGACCCCTGCTCATCTTAATTTGCTCTATGGTAACGGCGTGGTTGTCACTGGCGAGAGCAAGTCTGAAGGTGGTCATCGTAATGCTGCCATTGACCGCGTTTTCGTGGAGTTTTCAGAAGAGCCGTATGTACCTCAAGAGGTGCTCAATGCCTTAAATGGTGCGGATATAATCCTCTTTGCGCCGGGAAGTCTTTACACCTCAATTATCCCTATTCTTCATGTGCCTGGCATTGCCGAGGCAGTACGTGCCAATAAAAATGCTTTGAAGATTTTGGTTGCCAACCTCTGGGTTCAAAAGGGAGAGACTGACCTGATCTGGAATGATATCCGCCGCCGTTTCCATGTCTCCGATATGATCAAGGCATATGAACGTAACATTCCCGGCGGTATTAAAGGTCTTTTTGCCCAGGTACTTCTGCTTGGCCTTCGTGATATTCCCGGTTCCATCTTGCAGAGTTATGCGGTGGAGCAGAAAATGCCAATTTTCCTAGATCGAGGCCAGGTCTGGCAGCTTGGTCTTATGCCGGTAGAGGCCAAACTCTTTTCAGAATCCGCCCTGCAACGGCGCGTTGTTCAACATGATCCGGCTGCACTCGCTGAAGCTGTAAAGATAGTCTGGAGTGTTCGTGAGCATGCCACCCGGGCCGATGTTTCCAGTAATGGGGTGTATCCCAGTCCGACACCTCTTATCTGTCGAGAGAGGTTGACTCCTGATCAGCGGATGCGCCGTTTTGAAGAGTTGCTACAAGTTCCCATGGTGGGTTCGGTGCGCAGTGCCTTGCTGGACATCGTCTGGCGGCACTGGGATATCCGTCATGATCATTTCATGAATTTCAAAGGCGTTGAACTCGTCAGCAAGAGTGATTGGGATCGTTGCCAGCGCTGGGATAAAATCCACTCTTTTTTTGATCCACGCGACGGAATCATTAGAATCCGCGAGGATGTTTTTCATGATCAGCAAAAGCAAGAGGTGGCTATTCTTGTGGCCTTAGGCCAGTCCTTACTTGGCAACTATGCTGAAGACAAAGAGATACTACCCCTTCAAGACGGTGACCATGATGTGGGTAAGATCTACCGTCTTACCCTGCGAGAAGATGGGGCGCGCGCATGCTTTTTCAGCGGTGCTGAGTTGGCCGAATACCTTACCCTGGTGCGCATGAAACAGGCTGATAACAATCCGCTGCTTTACACTCGTCTTATTAATGGCCAAGAGGGTTTTACGCCGCCTGGTATGTTGATGGGGCTTATCTATGCCTGGTATATTGATAATCGTCTTGCCGCTCATATCGAGTATAAAATGGCCATTACCCGTATTCCAGGTTCCAGCCTGGTCCCTGAGCAACTGAAAATGCTAAACAGGCGCCAGAACATGATTCGTTTTTTCCGCAAGGTGGTTTTCCGCCACAATTCTTCCCGCTATGAGTAAAGGCTCCATTTTAGCCCGGTTCAGTAAGGGCGAGTGCCTTGATCCCGGCGGTGATGTGCAATTACTAGCCGAATTAAACTGCCAAAGTGAAGCTGTTTGCCGGTCTTTACAAAATGAGTTGGAGCCCCTGCCTTGCCAGATAGAATGGCACGCCTCCAGTGACCATCTTATTGTTTATGTCTTGGGCGATAAAAATGCAGACCAGGATCAACTACTTGCAGCCATTGCCGATTTCATTGATGGCCAGCCCGGCCAAATTCATTTTGTTGAAAATAGATTAGTTCAAGATTGTTCGGTCTTCAGTGCTCGTCATGGGTTTCGGTTTGTCAACAGCGACCCAGCTGGGGATAAGGAAATCCTGCTGGCTGCTGGCAGCCACGCCTTTGGCTCCGGTAGCCATCCTTCAACCAGCCTTGTTGTGGAGTTTCTGGAAGAACTTGCTGAGATTCCATCTCCGGTACTGGATGTGGGCTGCGGGACAGGGATACTTTCCCTTGTTGCCGCCCGTCTCGGTGCTGGGCAGGTGGTGGGGATAGATATTGATCAGAAGGCGGTGGATGTTGCGGCAACCAATGCCTGCTCGAACCATCTGGAGGAAAAAGTTTCCTTTAGCAGCGCCTCGCTCCAGGAGCTGCAGGGGGCATTCCCACTTATCCTTGCCAACCTGACAGGTTCCGTGCTCTTTCGCCTATTGGAAGATATAAGCGCTAAGGCCGGTCCCGGTTCGCGGCTCATCATCTCTGGTCTGCAAGGACGGCAAGGCGATGAGGCAGAAAAGCTTGCCTCAAATTATGGGTGGAAAGTGGAGTCACGAAAATCAATGGGGAAATGGCAGGCTCTACTTTTTGATAAAACTGTAGCTTTATAGGTATGTTTACTTATGAATTTTCGAAAAATTCACCTCTCCTCTTTTTCTTCGTTGCAAGTAAAAAAGCTTTTCTGTAAAGTTTTTAATTAGATTCGATAATAGAAAGATTTAATTACATATATAGGGGAAAAGGTATGAAAAGGGGAAAGTTTGTTAGGTGTTTTGTTGTTGGTTTAGGTGTTATGTCAGCTACACTTTTGACAGGTTTTGTGCAAAATTCTGAAGCACGAGATGTTCCGGGTCTTCAGCAGATACAACGTGGTGCTTGGCAAGAGTCAACGCCTATGAAGAGCTACACTGTTTATCGAAATCTCTGCATTGATAAGCTGCAGTTTCTAACCATGGAAGGATATGCCTGGGGGCAGAGTTCTTCCACATCAAGCCATATGATTCAGGTGATGGACGCAAACGGTAAACCCAAAACCTGTCAGTAGAACCTCTGAGGTTGTTTTTGGAAGTCTAGGTGTATAAGAGCCTCCAGGCCCCATACATTAAGACAATGTGCATGGTGTTATCCACCACAACATAGACAAAAACATAAAATCCAGACTGCAAGGCCACTGTGGGTGAATAAGTTTTATTGACCGGGTCGGCAATAAAACGGTTGAGATTTCTGCCGTTTATGAGCTTTAAATATCCTTCCGCAAGACCGAACTTATCTATAAAAAAGTGTGACAAAAAAACAGCAGTCATCCAAAGTATATTCCACTCCCACATGAGCAGGCAAACTGCCACGGTGTAAATAA
>SWCD01024134.1_pt1 | contig 13093 bp, 17 predicted proteins | sample 4693011 | NCBI WGS metagenome assembly SWCD01 (sample SAMN10267278, study PRJNA491770) | bioreactor metagenome | isolation source: DHS bioreactor inoculated with marine | place: Japan: Omine Ridge, Nankai Trough | reverse complement strand
TTCAAGCCGAAGCCGCTTCGCGGCTCGGCTTAACTCAGGCGTTAGGCTACATGAGCAAATTCATGGTGACCGTCGTTCTAGTGTTTCTCGCAGGTTGTGCATCGCACCCGCGAGAAACACTGACGGAAAGTGAGATCCTCAAGATTGCCCAGAGCGCTTCTTACAACTATTGCCATACTGGCTCCAGCGCGGGCTACCAGAAAGTTGGGTGTGAGCTAAGCGCACTATTTACGGACAACACTTGGAGCGTCATTGCTCATTCGGTGTACCGAAATGACAAAGGCGAGACCTTACAAGTTATGGGTTCTGACATGCTGTATGTCTTCAGCCCATCTGGCAAGTTGCTTAGCACGCACCCAGGCATGTAGCCTAACAATTCATTCAAGCCGACGCCGCTTCGTTCCGGCTGCAGGCACGGCAGAAAAAGCTTGCCATGCCTGCAGCCTCCACTACGCAGCGCGGCTTAATTCAGCAACTGTCTTGTAACCGCAGCGCTCAGGCCGTCAGCAATCCCTCCTCGCGCAGCTCATCGCGACGCCTTGCATTGACGATCCCGAGCAGTTTTCGCATGCACGCCACGAGCGCGACCTTGCCGAGTTTCCCGCGCGCCCGCAGCTGCTGGTAATGGGCGCGCATGGTGGGGTCCCAGCGCACGGCCGAGAGTGTGGCCATGTACAGCGCCACGCGCACCGGCGCACGACCGCCGCGGATGCGGCGTTTGCCCTGGCCCTGCCCGCTGTCGCGGTTCATGGGGGCGACCCCTGCGAGCTTGGTGATCTGGCGACGGTCCAGGTGGCCCAGCTCTGGCAGCAGCGCCAAGGCCGTGGCCTGGAACACCGGACCGAGCCCCTTGCTGGAGCGCAGGGCGGGCGTGGCGTGCTGCTTGAGCAACGCCTGCATCGCGCGATCGATGGCTGCCAGTTCGCGCGTGAGCGCCGCGATGGTGCGCCTGGCCAGCACACGCACCGTGGCCGGCGCCATCGCCGCCTGCTGCTTCTGCATCTGCAGCACGGTCACGACCTGGCCGCGCCGACGCAGCCAATCACGCAGTTCGCGCTGCCAGGCCGGGGCGGCGACGTGCGGCCGCAGGCGGTCGGCGAACAGCCGCGCCATCAGCGCCAGCAGGCGCGCATCGATGGCATCGGTCTTCGCCAGCTCGCCGGTGGCGCGGGCGAAGTCACGTGCTTGGCGCGGGTTGACCCGGGCCACCCAGAAGCCGGCGTCGCAACAGGCATCGAGCAGCGGTTCCTCGTATCCCCCGGTGGCTTCCATCACGATCCTGGGGGCCGGCAAGCGTCGCAGCCGCCGCACTAGCTGGCCAATTCCCGCCCTGGTGTTGGCGAACCGGGCCACGTCCGGCTGTCCCGCCACGGCCACGTCCAGCGCCGCCTTGCCCACGTCGATTCCTACTGCCGTCATGTGCGTTCTCCGTTACAGTTGGCCAGTCGAGAGCATCGCGCCCGAGGCCCACGCTTATCGGTACGAGGCTTGCCTCGTGCAACTGTCCGGGCGCAGGGCGCGAGATCCGGCGTGCGGCCCCTGCTGAATTACGGTGGTCTGACACCGAGGCGTTACCGGGCGCGCACGCCGGGCTCTCGGCTCTTAGGCTAGGCGAAACTCAAGACATAAGGCGTTAGGGCGCACCGACACATGGTCATAGTTCGGTCTCTTGATTTTATGCATGCCTCAATCTCCGAGTTGCACTCGGATGGCGCAGCCAAAGGCCGACTCTTTGCTACAGCAGCACTTTCTGTGCTGTTCTTTCCGTCCGTACTAGCTTTTTCCCCACTAACCGCGTCTAGGTATCAATCGCTGGTCTACCTCCCAGTTGGATTTGCATTGGCATTCGTCTACGTGCGCTTGCGTCACCATCAAATTGAATCTGCGCGCGCGGCATTACAAACCCCTGTTCCTGTGAGGACCCGGTTGATCATCTCGCTATTCTTTTTTGTTGGCACTGCCTGCTCGGCTTTAGCGGGTAGGTACTCACCGTTGGCTGCCGTTTCTGTTCTTTTGGCTGTAGCCTGTCTCCCGTGGCAAGGTTGGGCGGCTCCGCACCGTGCGCCCTAACAATTCATTCAAGCCGAAACCGCTTCTCGGCTCGACTTGCGTGGTGACGTGTACCACTCCGCCGGTCCGCACAGCGGTCAGCCTCAACCCAAGTGTTAGGCCTACATAAAATGCTTCAACGACGGACGCTGATTGTTTTCGCCATGTTGCTAATCGCTTATGGCATGCTTTTGCTGCCTGCAATTCTCTCGCACTCCTACTCTGATTCGTTTGCGGGCATTTTTGTGCGTGTTCCCATCATTTCGCTCTATGTCTTTCACCAAGCCGGAGCGTCTGGTCTGCTGGAGCACAATGGCCTGTGCGGTTGGGGTTGGTGCCGTCCCACTTTGCTTGGTTGGTCTCTCGCTGTTGTCTTCTGGCTCGTCGCTACATGGCTCGTGGCGTGGGGCGTGGCCTCGCTCACAAGGCTGCGTCTGGCACCTACATCAATGCCGCTTTTGCGGGGATCATGGTCATGGGCTTTATTCTTTCGGTCTGGCGGCCGCGTACTGCAACCGCGGCCTGACAATTCATCCAAGCCCTACCCGCTTCGCGGCGCGGCTAGACCCAGGCGTCAGACCACAACATGAAAAACTCCTCACTACTCAAGCCGATACTTGGCGTTGCAATCACGACGGCGCTGCTGCTGCTCATTCCGCTAGTCGCGATGCAATTCACGCAAGAAGTTGCATGGGGTCCGGGAGACTTCATCGTCGCTGCTGGCTTGCTGTTTTCGGCAGGCGCGCTGATTGTTGCGGGATTCACTCGCGAGAAACGTACCGCGTATCGCATCGTTATCGTGGTGGCGGTCGCAGTCGGCATGGCCGTGGTTTGGGCGGAGCTCGCAGTGGGGTTGTTGGCCTAGGGTGTTACCGGGCGCGCACGCCGGGCTCCCGGCACCTAGACTAGGGGAAACCCAAGGCATCAGGCGCCGGGCGGCGCGACGAGCTGGAGGCTGCGATGGCAAGGATCACCGGGATCGGCGGCGTGTTCTTCAAGAGCAAGGGCGATGCCGCTGCGCTGGCGGCGTGGTACCGGAAGCACCTGGGCATGGCCCTGGAAGACTTCGGTGGCGCGGTGCTCAAATGGCCGGACGACAAGGCCGAAGACCGGGGCCTCACCGTGTGGCACGTGGCAGATGCGGACAGCCAATGGTTCAGTCCGAGCGATTCGTCCTTCATGATCAACTACCGGGTCGACGACCTCGACGGGCTGCTTGCGCAACTGCGCGCGGACGGCGTGGCCGTCGTCGGCGGCCCGGAGGCGCACGAGAACGGAAAGTTCGCGTGGATCATGGATCCGGATGGAAACAAGGTCGAGCTCTGGCAGCCGATGCCGTGGGACGACAAGAACAAGGACGCCTGAAGACCTTGCCTGCGCCGCCAGGCAATTCGTTCAAACCCTGGCCGCTGCGCAGGTCGGATCGACCCGGTCGCCAGCCCCGCCAACCGGAGCAACCCGCCATGAGACATCTCGTTACATTGCTGCTCTTCGTCGCCGCCATCGCCGCATACCTCGCCGGCAGCACGCCGGGGGCGGCGGCGCTCATCGTGGTTGGCCTGGTCCTGGAATCAGTGGCCTGGTACCGGCTGCTGCGCGGCAAGCGGCATCGGCCTGCTTCGACGCATTAAGTCGTTCATCCGGGTCGAACCCGCTTCGCGGGCCGACAGGATCCAGGCGTCATCCCTTGCCCGCAACCACCCCGGCGGAGTCGAACATGAGCTACACGCATGTCTGGGAGTTCCAGGTGTCGCCCGACTTCCAATCCGAGTTCGAGCAGCACTATCGTCCTGGCGGGACATGGGCGCGGTTGTTTGCAGGCTCCGCGGGCTACATCGAAACCATCCTGCTCAAGGACAGGACCACGGCCGGCCGTTACCTGACCCTGGACCGGTGGCGGGACGAGCAGGCCTTCCAGGCCTTTCGCTCGTCGTTTTCCCGGCAATACGAGCAGCTTGACCGGGAGTGCGAGCGACTCACGACAGGCGAGCGATTGATCGGCATGTTCACCGATTGCGCGGCCTAGCCATCCGGGCCGCGTTCGCGTCGCGGGTCGGCTTGTTCGCGCCAGGCAGCAATGGAGGCAAGCGGATGCACAGACTCTTCAAGCACCACGCCGATCCCCGGCTGGCGCGGAAAATCGCACGCCTCCGGGCCTTGGGGCTGCTGCTGGGAACGCTGGTGGTGGCTGCCGTTGCAGTCGTGGCCGCCGGCGGCGAGATGACGGCCCGGGGCTCGGCGTTTGGCGGGCGATTCGTCGCCGATGGCGTCCTGCGGACGATTGCCTGGTCCGACTCGCCGGCGACCTACCTGGCCGTGGCGACGTGGTACGCCGCAATGGGCCTGCTGCTGGTCACAGGCATCTACGCGGTGCTTGCACGGCTGGTCGAGAAGCGACATGGCCGCCCCTTCTTCCGGCGGAAGTATCCTTACTGACGCGGCGCCTGGCGAACCACGCCCAGCGCCGCGGGTCGCGTGCTTCCGGCCATGCGCCACGGCCACGGCCGATCCACTCCCCTACGTCACGGGACTTGCAACCATGAAAACTTCGCTGCTGCTCGCTTCGATGCTCGGCTTGCTCGCCACCCATCCTGCGTCGGCAACACCGCCGGCCGAGGTCGAGTTCCTCAATTCGGGCAAGGTCGTCCCCACCGACCTTCCGTTCTCGGAGGCGGTGCGCGTCGACGACACGCTGTACCTGTCGGGGCAGATCGGTATCGTGCCCGGCACCCTCAAGCTGGCGCCCGGTGGCCTGGCCGGGGAGGCGCGACAGGCCATGGACAACATCCGGACCACGCTGCAGGCCCACGGCCTGGCGATGGGCGACCTGGTCAAGTGCACGGTGATGCTGGCGGACATGTCCAAATGGGCCGAGTTCAACAAGGTCTACCGGACCTATTTCAGCGGCCGCTATCCGGCGCGAAGCGCCCTGGGGGCAAACGGACTGGCGCTGGGGGCGCAGGTGGAGATCGAATGCATCGCGGTGGCGGGCGCGGCCGCAGGCAAATAATCCCTCCGGACCGCAGCCGCTTGGCGTCGGTTACCGCAGGCCTCGTCGCGGCCTGGCGCGGTGCATGCGTGGTTGCCAGCATTTCCTGCTGCCTGCGATGGGCTGCGGGCGTCCACCGGACCCATGTGGCATGATCGCCTGGCAACGCCATCGCGTACCCACGCGCCCTGCGCACAGGCCTTGCCTCCCTGGCATCGAGACGCGGATGACAGACCTCGCAGCCATTGCCTATACCAGCCGCGCGGTGCGCCTGCTCGACAGCAACGCGCTCGACTGGATCCTGATCGATGCGCGCGCCTTCAACGACCAGGTCCGGGTCACCGGCGCCCTGCTCCACCACCAGGGCAGATTCTTCCAGTATTTCGAAGGACCTCCGGGCGCGGTGGCGCGTGTTTACGCGCGCATCAAGGCTTCCAGCCAGCATGGCGACCTGGTCGAACTGCTGCAGCAGCCGATCGCCGCCCGGCAGTTCGGGGACTGGCACATGGCCTTCAGCGAGGCGCCTGCGACGGTGCTGGAGGAACTTTGCAACGAGTATTGGGAGATGACGCTGCCCGGATTGCTCGACCGCCAGGCGCCCTCGCCCGGGCTGAAGCTGCTGCTGGATTTCTGGGAAGCGGCGGGACGCGGGCACGCACCCGGCTGATCGCGCGTGCCGTGCGTGTCGTGCATGCCGGCGTCGCAGCGAGCATGGACGCGACGCGGCGGGACGCAAAACGAAACGGCCACCCGAAGGTGGCCGTTCCGGTATCGATGTGCAGGGCGCTTACTCCGTCGCAGCGGCCTCGGCGGCGGCTTCGGCCTTGGCGCGGGCATTGCCGGCGAGGTCTTCCTTGATGCGCGCCTTCTTGCCTTCCAGCTCGCGCAGGTAGTACAGCTTGCCGGCGCGCACGGCGCCGCGGCGCTTGACCTCGACCGAGTCGATGATCGCGCTGTGGGTCTGGAACACGCGCTCGACGCCGTAGCCGTGCGAGATCTTGCGCACGGTGAAGGCGGAGTTGAGGCCGGCGTTCTTCTTGCCGATGACCACGCCCTCGTAGGCCTGCACGCGCTCGCGGTTGCCTTCCTTGACCTTGACCTTGACGACGACGGTGTCGCCGGGGCCGAAGTCGGGCAGCTTGCGGGTCGCCTGGGCGGACTCGAAGTCCTGCAGCATGGTGTTGAGGGAGGGCTTGTTCATGGCGCGGCCTGCTTGTGCTTGGATTCTGTCTGGGTCGGGACGCCCGGCGGCCTGTACCGTACGCGGGCGCTTGGCGGCGGAGTAAGCCGGGCATTATAGCGGGGTTTTTGTCGTCGAGGCTAGGGTGCTGGCGGGCTCTGTCGGGGGCGTGACCCCGACCTACCGGGGGCGTAACCCTGAGACCTACGTGGGGTCGTCCGGAGTCTCGTGGGAAGCCTTGAAAGCAGCCAGCAGGTGGCGGTCGGCCGCCGACAGGCTGGCCTCGTCGAGCAGGTCCGGGCGTCGCAGCCAGGTGCGGCCCAGCGCCTGCTGGCGCCGCCAGCGGGCGATTTCGGCGTGGTTGCCCGACAGCAGCACTTCCGGCACGTCGCCCAGCGGGTGCTCGACCGGGCGGGTGTAGTGCGGGCAATCGAGCAGGACCGGGCCGTCGCCGGCGAAGGGTTCGAAGCTGTCCTGGGCGGCCGATCCGGCGTCGTTGAGGGCGCCGTCCTGCAGCCGGGCCACGGCATCGACCACCACCGCCGCGGCCAGCTCGCCGCCGGACAGCACGTAGTCGCCGATCGACAGCTCCTCGTCGACCTCGGCCGCGAGCAGGCGCTCGTCGACGCCTTCGTAGCGCCCGCACAGCAGCACCAGGCGCGGCAGCGCGGCCAGCTCGCGCACCCGGGCCTGGGTCAGCGGCGCGCCCTGCGGGCTGAGGTAGACCACGTGCGCGGGCCGCGCATCGGCCGCGCGCGCGGCGGCCAGGCAGTCGCGCAGCGGGTCGATCAGCATCACCATGCCCGGGCCGCCGCCGAAGGGGCGGTCGTCGACGCGGCGATAGCTGCCCTCGGCATGGTCGCGCGGGTTCCAGCCGTGCAGCGACAGCAGGCCGCGTTCGGCCGCGCGCCCGACCACGCCGTGGCCGGCGAGCTGGGCGACGAATTCGGGGAACAGGCTGACGATGTCGATGCGCATCAGAAGTCCGGGTCCCAGTCGACGGTGACCAGGCCGGCGTCGAAGTCGACCGACTTCACGTAATCGGGTTCGGCGAACGGGATCAGGCGCTCGCGCTCGCCGCGCACCACCAGCACGTCGTTGACGCCGGTCGAGAACAGGTGCGAGACGTGGCCGAACTCGATGCCTTCGACGTTGGCCACGCGCAGGCCTTCCAGGTCCACCCAGTAGTACTGGCCCGGCTTCGGCGCCGGCAGCGCCGCGCGGGGCGCCCACAGTTCGCAGCCGCGCAGGGCCTCGGCGGCGTCGCGATCGCCGATGTCGGGGAATACGGCGACGATACCCTTGGGCGTCTCGCGTCCGTGGGCGCCCTGCAGTTCACGAGAATGCCCCTGCGCGTCGCGCAGGGTCCAGGGCTGGTAGCCGAAGATCGCGCTGCGCGGCTCGGTGAAGGATTCGAGCTTGAGTTCGCCGCGCACGCCGAAGGCGCCGTGGAGCTTGCCCAGCAGGACCATGCCCGGCAGCGCCGGGCGCGCGTTCGCATCCATTGCCGTGCGGGCCGCGTGGATCACGCGGCCGTGACGTCAGGCTGCCGCGGCAGCCGCATCCGGGGTCGCAGACTTCGACGCTTCACGGTACAGGTTGCGCACCTTGTCGGTCATCTGCGCGCCCTGCCCGACCCAGTGGTCGACGCGGGCGATGTCCAGCTCGATGCGCTTCTCGTTGCCGGCGGCGACCGGGTTGTAGAAGCCCAGGCGCTCGATGTTGCGGCCGTCGCGCGCGCTGCGGTGGTCGGTGACGATGATGTGGTAGAAGGGGCGCTTCTTGGCGCCGCCGCGGGTAAGGCGGATCTTGACCATGGTTCTATGCTTCCGTGTTGCCCAGTCGCCAGGGTGGCGAGGTAAGCCGGATATTGTAGGACACCGGGCCGGCTGAAGGAAATGTGCCCGCAGGAAGCGCCCCTTGGGCGCGACTAAGCGCCCCTGCTTCAGGACGGCATGGAGCGCCCCTACAGGGGTTCCGTGGGTTGGCTGGCCAGGGCCGCGGCCAGCGCCGCCTGCAGCCGCGGATCCGCGCCCAGCGACATGCCGTCGATGGCGGCAATACCCCAGTAACCCCTTGAATTGCAGGCGAAGGCGGCGCGGAAGCCGGCCACCTCGGCCAGGTCGATTGCGCGAACGGCCTGGGGCACGCCCTGCGCCTCCAGCCCCTGCTGCAGCAGCCGCTCGCAGGTGCCGCGCAGGGCCGGCGCCTCGGGCCAGAGCACATGCCGGCCGTCCCAGAAGCCGAGGTTCCAGGCCGAGCCCTCGCTGATGCGCCCGGCCGCGTCCACGAACAGCGCATCGTCGAACCCGGCCTGCACCGCCAGCCGGCGGTGGTGGGTCAGCGGGAAGGTACCGACGTGCTTGAGGTGCGGGGCGGCGCGCGCGTAGCGGCAGGACTTCAGGCGCACCGGCATCGCAGGCGGCGCGGCCGGCGGCGCCAGCGCGACCAGCACCGCGGGCACGCAGTCCGCAGGCGGCGCGGCCGGATCGAAATCGGGCGCGAACACGGTCACGCGCAGGGTGCAGTCGCCGGCGTCGGCCTGTCGCAGCGCGTCGCACGCCAGCGCGCGCACGCGCGCGACGTCGAGGTCGCTGCCGAACAGTTCGCGCGTCGCATCCCGCAGCCGCTGCAGGTGCAGATCGACGCCGCGCGCAGCGCCACCGCGCACCTGCAGGGTGGTGAAGTGGCCGTAGTTCGTCAATGCCAATGCGCGCAGGTCGGCGGCGCTGGCAGGGTTGCCGTCGAGGAACATCCGGTTCATGCGCATTGCAGATCCCCACCAGCATTGGTATGCGTAACTAAAAGCGCCCCCATCCGCCCTTCGGGCACGTTCACTCGCACCATCCATGGCGCTCTCCCTCCGGGCGGCTATGCCGTGCAAGGCGGCAGTCCTGCCGCCTTGTCCCCCGCGCGCGGGGGAAGGGATTCACTTGTGATCGCGTCTTCCCGCGCGGGAAGGGATTCAAACATCACCCTGCCAAGTGCCTGGGGAGCCTACGAGGCGAACGCAGCGCGGAACAATCAGCGGAACGGCTGGCCACGGCCGCCCATCATGCCCTGCATGCCGCGCATCAATCCCTTCATGCCGCCGCGGCCCATCTTGCGCATCATCTTTTCCATCTGCTGGTACTGCTTCATCAGCTTGTTGACGTCGGACGGCTGCATGCCCGAGCCCCGGGCGATGCGTGCACGGCGCGAACCGTTGAGCAGGGCCGGGTTGCGGCGTTCCTTCTTGGTCATCGAATTGATGATCGCGACCATGCGCGGCACTTCCCTGCCGGTGACCTGGTCCTTGACCGCGTCGGGGATCTTCGCCATCCCCGGCAGCTTGTCCATCAGCCCGTGGATGCCGCCCATGCCCTGCATCTGCTCGAGCTGGTCGCGCATGTCGTTGAGGTCGAACCGGTGGCCCTTGGCGACCTTGGCGGCGAGTTTCTGCGCCTTGTCCTGGTCGACCTGGGTCTCGACCTGCTCGACCAAGCTCAGCACGTCGCCCATGTCGAGGATGCGGCTGGCGATGCGGTCGGGATGGAACACGTCGAGGCCGTCTGGCTTCTCGCTCACGCCGATGAACTTGATCGGCTTGCCGGTGATATAGCGCACCGAGAGCGCCGCGCCGCCGCGGGCGTCGCCGTCGGTCTTGGTCAGCACCACGCCGGTCAGCGGCAGCGCCTCGGAAAACGCCTTGGCGGTATTGGCCGCGTCCTGGCCGGTCATGGCGTCGACCACGAACAGGGTTTCGACCGGATTGCTTGCGGCGTGCAGCGCCTTGATCTCGGCCATCATCGCCGCGTCGATCGCGAGACGGCCGGCGGTGTCGACGATCAGCACGTCTGCGTAAGACTTCCTCGCGTCGGCGATCGCGGCACGCACGATGGCTTCGGGCTCCTGCCCGGCGTCGGACGGGAAGAACAGCACGTCGACCTGCTGCGCCAGCGTCTTGAGCTGTTCGATCGCGGCCGGACGATAGACGTCGGCGCTGACCACCATCACCTTCTTCTTGCGCTTGTCCTTGAGGTGCCTGGCCAGCTTGGCGACGGTGGTGGTCTTGCCCGCGCCCTGCAGGCCGGCCAGCAGGATCACCGCCGGCGCCGGCACGTTGAGGTTGAGCTCGTTGGCCTGCGCGCCCATCACCGCGGTCAGCTCGTCGCGCACGACCTTGATCAGGGCCTGGCCGGGGGTCAGCGACTTCAGCACTTCCTGGCCGACCGCGCGCACCTTGATGCGCTCGATCAGCGCCTGCACCACCGGCAGCGCGACATCGGCTTCCAGCAGCGCGATGCGCACCTCGCGGGTGGCCTCGCGGATGTTCTCCTCGCTCAGGCGGCCGCGCCCGCGCAGGCGCTCGATGGTGCCGGACAGGCGCTGGGTCAGGGATTCGAACATGTGTGGAATGCATGCGGAAAACGGACGCGGATTATAGCTTGCGGCTTGTCGCGCCCCGTAGGAGCGCACCCGGGCGCGACGGCTTTACCCGCAAAACCTGTCGCGCCCGGGTGCGCTCCTACAAAGGCCTGTCCGTGTGCCACACTTCCGCGATGACGATCGTTCTCGTCGCCATCGCCCTCTACCTGCTGGCCGCGATCCTGCTGGTGGCCGGCGCCCTGCGCCCGCAGGCGCGCGGCACGCGCGGCTGGCTGGCGCCGGCGCTGCCGGCCGTCGCGCTGCATGCCCTCTATCACCTGCTGGCCTGGCGGGCTGCCGGCGGCACCGACCTGCACTTCTTCTCCGCGCTGTCGCTGGTCGGACTGGGCATGGCGCTGCTGACCCTGCTGGTGGCCGTGCGCGGACGGCTGGCGACGCTGGGCGTGGTGGTGTTCCCGATCGCGGCGGCCTCGCTGGGCGCCTACGCCGCTTATGGCCACCATCTCGCCGAGGGCCTGGATTGGCGCCTGCAGCTGCACGCCTGGTGCGCCCTGCTCGCCTACGCGACGCTGGCGGTCGCCGCGCTGCTGGCGATGATGCTGTGGCTGCAGGAGCGCGCGCTGCGCCGGCGCGACTTCCACCGCTGGCTGCGGGTGCTGCCGCCGCTGACCGAACTCGAACTGCTGCTGTTCCGCACCATCGCCGCCGGCTTCATCCTGCTCACCGCGACCCTGCTGACCGGCGCGCTGTTCGTCGACGACCTGTTCGCCCAGCACCTGGTGCACAAGACGGTGCTCAGCGTGCTGTCCTGGCTGGCCTTCGGCGCGCTGCTGCTGGGCCGCTGGCGCCGGGGCTGGCGCGGCGCGGTGGCAGCGGGCTGGACGCTGGCGGCGATGGCGCTGCTGGTGCTGGCGTTTTTCGGCAGCAAGTTCGTGCTGGAGCTGGTGCTGCACCGCGCCGGCTGAGGTGGGGGCGGCCGGCCCACGCGGACCGCAAGGCAGCACTCCATTGCCGAAACAATCTTTGCCTTGACAAATATTGCATGGGCCGACATTATCCGCGCCCATGAACACCCCCATGCCACCGGCCGAGTGCACCGGCGCGACCCTCGCCCTGCTGTTCCGCCAGATCCGCGACGCCCTCTGGGCGCGGATGGCGCACGAGCTGTCCACCCTCGGCCACGACCTGAGCTTCAGCCAGTACATCGCGCTCAAGAAGCTCGCTGCGGGCGTTTCCAGCGTGACCGACCTGGCGCGGGCGGCGGAAGTCAATCCGGGCGCGATGACGCGGCTGCTGGACAAGCTCGAAGCGCGCGGCCTGCTGGTGCGCGACGCCGATCCCGGCGACCGCCGCGCCCTGCACATCCGCCTGACCGATGCCGGCATGGCAATCTGGCGCGACATCGACCAGTGCGGCGCGCGCGTGCGCGAACGCGCGCTGGCAGGCATGGACGCGACCGAGCGAGCGCGCCTGACGCGCATGCTCGAACAGGTCCGCGACAACCTATCGCCCCCGGACCCCTGAGCATGACGATGCCTCGCCCTCGCCCGCTTCGCGGGCCTATCGTGCTTTCCGCCATGCTCGGCGGCTTGCTCCTGCTGGCCGGCTGCGCCAGTACCCGCGGCCTGGCGCCGGAAGGCCGCATGGCCGATGCCGATGCCCTCGCCGCCACGCGCAGCCTCGGTCCGCACGCGCCGAGCGATGCCGCGTTCCCGAAGCAGGACTGGTGGAACGCGCTCGGCGACCCGCAGCTCGACGCGCTGGTCCGCGAGGCGCTGCGGGATTCGCCCTCGCTGGCCGCCGCCGATGCGCGCCTGCGCCAGGCCCAGGCGCAGGCCGGACTGGCCAATGCACAGCGCAAGCCGACGCTCGGCGCCAGCGCGCAGGAAACCGGCGTGCAGATCCCCTCGACGCTGGCACCGCCGCCGCTGGGCGGCGACCTGAAGTTCAGCACCATCCTGATGCTCGACTTCAAGTGGGCGCCGGACCTGTGGGGCGGCAAGCGCGCGCAGTACGAAGCCGCGGTCGGACAGGCGCGCGCGGCGGAGGTGGACGCGCAGGCCGCGCGGCTGGCGCTTTCGTCCGCGGTTGCGCGCACTTACATCGCGCTGGCGCAGGCCTTCGATGCGCTCGACGTCGCCGGCCGCGAGCAGGCGCGCGCCACGCACCTGTCCGAACTGAGCCGCCAGCGCGTCGACGCCGGCCTCGACAACCAGCTGCAGCTGCGCCAGGCCGAAAGCAGCATCGCAACGGCGCGACAGCAGGTGCAGGCCGCGCAGCAGCAGCTCGACGCGCTGCGCAATGCGCTGGCCGCGCTGCTCGGAAAGGGGCCGGACCGCGGCATCGACATCACCCGTCCGCAACTGCTCGACGCGCCCTCGCCCGCCGTGCCGGCGGTGCTGCCCAGCGAACTGCTCGGCCACCGCGCCGACGTGGTCGCCGCGCGCTGGCGGGTCGAAGCCGCGAGCCGCGGCATCGACGCCGCCAAGGCCGCGTTCAAGCCCAGC
>SWCD01011403.1_pt1 | contig 13097 bp, 13 predicted proteins | sample 4693011 | NCBI WGS metagenome assembly SWCD01 (sample SAMN10267278, study PRJNA491770) | bioreactor metagenome | isolation source: DHS bioreactor inoculated with marine | place: Japan: Omine Ridge, Nankai Trough | reverse complement strand
TTTTTCCCAAAGGTTTTCACAGTTTTACATTTTTTTTACTTATTTAATATTCTTAAAACTCCTACGATGAAAAACCATCGAGGAGGAGGAAAGCATTTTTTTCGGCGATGTCTGAAATCGAAAGGGGGCCGTCGGGTTGGAACCACATGATGGTCCAATTGGCGATGCCTAATACTTGTTTGATGGCTAAATTGCTATCAGTTGATACGAATTCGCCTGAGGTTATTCCATCATCGATGATGCTGCGCCAAAGGGCTTCAAATTTGTCACGTTGGGGGACGTGCTTGGCGTGCATCTTTGCATCTAAGGAGCGGTGTTCGAGGAGCAACACTGAACTTAGACCGCGATTGGTGATGAGGGTATTGAGATAGACTTTCATTGCGAGGATGAATTTGTCACGGGCGGGAAGCGATTGATCGACGACTTCTTGTAATTGTTCGATGAGGAGGTCTAAAGCCATATCTAGCAGGGCTACTAAAATTTCTTGTTTGCTGGAGACATGATGATAGAGGCTGGCTTTACGGAGATCTACGGATTCGGCGATCTCTTGCATGGAGGTGGCATGAAAGCCTTTCTCGGCAATAATTTTTGAGGCTGCTAATAAAATTTCGTCTCTTGTCATAGAATGTTCCCTACCGACCGGTCGGTAGTTCTTAGTATAGCAAAGGGCAGCGGGGGCTGTCAAGATTGTGCCTTTTTTCACGTGGATATTTAGAATTCCCTCAGTTATATGATCGAGAATATGGAAATAAAACTCTGCGATCGATTGAAGAATGCAGTTGATTCCGGTACTTATTTTTGAATGATTTAAAAAGCAAAGATCGTCAACTCTCATAGTTTTCCTCCCTTACAAATCTAATTATATCACAAAAAAGAACTGTTGTTCTATATGATGCTTGTTAACATTTTCTGATTCTTTAGGTTGATCCCCCCATTCCCCCACTTTCTTGCTATTAGAATATATTTACGCTATAATTTTATTTGTTCTTCGGGGCGTGGCGCAGACCGGTAGCGCGCTTGCATGGGGTGTAAGAGGCCGGAGGTTCGAATCCTCTCGCCCCGACAGACCAATTAAAAAATCCTGCTAAATAGCAGGATTTTTTTTGTAAATTGAAAATATTAGAAGACCCATATTTAACCAAATTAATGATGAATTATGAAGGGAAGAATTTTAGTTATTTAATTATTTTTCCTGATCGAGTATCTTATTTAAATTTTTTTCCATATTTAATCTTGTTAAAATAATTTTGCCCCCAATTTTTTGAGCTATCGTCAGATGCTTTTTTGCCTCTTCGGTGTTATTTTGAGAAAAAGCAATTCGAGCTATATTATAGTGAACAATTGCCTTACTAACCACTGCCATTTGGGTATATTCGTTTAAATCTAAAAGTACCTTTTTTCTCTTCTCTGTTTCATTAGAGCCCGGTGTAAGAATCCCAAGAGCCCCAAATCTATCTGCCTCAGACCAATAATCAGTATTCCCATCCCGGACAAGGTATTCATCCATTTCTTCGACCAGCCCATTTAACCCACAAAGATATGAAAGAATTTTATTTTGATCGCCATAATGCCTACCAGAAATATTATCGAATCTTGGAAATGGAAATTTTAACCCTGCAACCGAAACTGAGGAAATACTTACCCCAAAATAAGAAGAAAATATTGAGAATAACGAAACAATTAAAGCAACTGTAAACAATGGTTCCTTTATAAGGTTTCCAGTTTCTGGAGAGGTTCTAGCAACCCCTGATATTCCCATTCCCCGAACGGACACAACTGGACTATTTTTCATATCTGATTGGCTTGTTACAAGAATTGAGACCGAAATTGATTCTGTTGGATTTAAATTAGGGATTTCAATGGATAAAGTATCTCCAATAAAATTTGATGAATAATTCAAAGAAAGAGGTGCAGTAACCTTTAGCTCATCAATAAATGAATCAGGGAATTGAACCACCCCAACCACTTCTTCAATATTTGTACCTCCTGTATTTGAAATGACCACATTATATATAGCGAAATTTTTTCCAGCCCCCTGAAATGGACTTGTTTCTGGAGAGTCATAAACTAATTTTGGTTTTTTTGTTTGCAAATTAAATAGAATCATTCCTGCCATTATAGTTACAGCTCCTGTCATCAAAGCCGTTATAATTATTTTTTTCCAATTTATTTTTTTATCATCCATAATATATCCCTTACTTAATATCAAGTTCTAAATAAAATAAAAACTTTACAAATTAAAATATTGACTCAATAAAATAATTCAAAATGACGGATCCCCAACCCTAGTTTCGGACTATTTCCCATTCTTAAAATGATTATACAATATATTCTTTTGAGTTCTAATTGAAGAATGAGATAAATATTCTGTTTTACTTTTGATCAAAAATATTAATAATTTTTCCTTTTAACCATAGTTGCGGTAACCACCGAGCATTTTGAAAAGGCAGTCGCCCTTTATCTTAATGGGTTGGGGTTGACTTCAGGTGAGGTTTGGGATGATGGATACCAGGGACAGATCTTTGATGGAGGTGGGGATTTCCGATGATGCGCAGCCAGGTTATCGCCTTTTGCATGGGGTGTAAGAGGCCGGTGGTGAAAGGTAAAGCTTTTCACCTTAGAGTTTTCTTCGAAAACTCTCGTCTGATCTCCTCGACAAAGTCAAAAAAGATCCGTAAATGTGCAGGTCTTTATTGGTTTTAAAATTCACCCGTATTCCCGAAAATTTCTATATAAAATTTCTGATTTTCAATGTCGGATTTATTCTCAATCTACTGAGGGTTTTCTCTAAGATAGCTATTGTTTGAGATCTCTAACTCAAAGTAATAATCTTCCCCTTGTATCTTTGATTCCCCATTGTAGGGCGTTTTAATAAACAATTCAATTTTGCTATCTTCAATATCTAAAGAATTGAGGTTAAACCAAATTTTTCCGACTCTGTTAACTCCTGGATATATATGGCCACATGGTGTTGCAAAAAATTTATTCCACCAATCTGATAAGTCGATCTGATCACCATTGATCACGAGGAGAACACTACTTGGGAATATCTTGAGTCTTTCTTCTAAATTGCTGGTAATCGAAATTTTAATTTCTCCTATAAAATCCGAACTATCAAAATCACCATCTTCGAGAAAATCTAATCCTTGTTCAAAATAATCTGATTTTTTTCCTAATAAAACATGGTGTATGGTTATAGGGACAAATTTCCTCTTTTCACTTGCGGAAATAATCAACTCTGGAATTTCAATTTCCGCTTGGGAATTGGGAGAGTCTGAGGAGGGTGTTGATTTGGATTCAGTGGGTTCTGTATGGTTGCTAACATTTTCCCCCAAATTAATTTGATTTTCGTTCGACTTATTTTCTATAAACTCGTTTGATTGATTATCTTCTGCATTTGTTTGAGGGTTACAAGCAATAAGCAGATAAAAGGAAATAAATATACCCAAAAATAAAGTGATTTTCTTCATCAATTGACTCCAATTATAATCAATTGAGCTCCTCAAAAACTATATCATAAAAATAGAGCGGCTTTTTATATAATCGGGATGGGCAATAGTGGAAGGTAAAGTTTTTACCATTGTCGTTTAATTTGCAAACTGCACAACTTCATTGCCTCAAACAGACCCAAATATATAACCCAGTCTTTTAGCTGGTTTTTTTTAAATTATTATTTTTAAATGATGGGAATTCAATGATCCCCTGCATGACACTGTTCGGTAAATGCGATAGCAGGGGTGGAAACCGTTATAATGACTAAAATATTTATTTTTCTATGATTAGTGGAGTGGACGGATGGATCTTTCAAATACAATTCAGTTATTGGGCAATTTATTGGGGCAGGTGATTCGTGAGCAGGAATCTGTCGAAATTTTTGATATTGAGGAACGAATTCGAGCCGCATCGAAGGGGCGGCGGGCGGGCGAGAATAATGCAGCGGAGCTGTTAAAGAGCGAAGTGCGCAACTTGAATACAGAAGAGGCGCGGGCGATATCTTCAGCCTTTGCCTTATATTTTGATCTGGTGAATTTGGCAGAGGAAAACCATCGGGTCAATTCGCTGCGAGAGCGCCAACGAGATAGTTATCCGGAATCAATCTCAGAATCTATTGATGCGGCGATCAAGTATTTGAAAGATAGTGGGGCCACACCGAGCAATGTTGATCAATTGTTGGATGACTTGCAAATTGAATTGGTGCTGACAGCACACCCTACCCAAGCAAAACGACGTACGATATTGAGCAAGACCTTTAGAATCGCAGAAACATTAAAGGAAATTAACCTGCCAGGATTATTACCACAAGAACAAAAATCCCTGGAAAACCAGCTTTTGGCAGAAATAACTACCTTCTGGCTGACAAACCGTGCTCGTTCAAATAAGCCGGAAGTGACGGATGAAGTGAAAACTGGGTTGTATTTTATTGATGAAACATTTTGGACAGTGTTGCCAAAAATGTATGAGGAGCTGAAAAGCGCATTAGATAAATATTATCCGGGATTGAAAATCCGAAATAACTGGCTGCGACTGGCCTCGTGGATGGGAGGCGACCGTGATGGGAATCCATATGTTACGCATCAAATTACCGCTGAGACGCTGCGGCTCCACCGTGGGTTGGCGGTAGAAAAACACCGGAGCGCATTTGGGAAACTGTCTCGGATGATGTCTTTTGACGGCAAACAATTGTCCCCACCGAATGAATTAATTTCGTGGATCGATGATAAACGGCCCCTGCCCCCACACCTTGCTTTTTTGAATCAACGGTATGAACACGAACCTTATCGGCTGGCGTTGGCCTTGCTGGCGGCAGAGTTGAAGTATGCGAGTAATGAAGACATGACCGAGCGGTTACTTACGGATAAGCCACATAAAGCCCATATTGAAATTGGTGAGCTGACGAAACCGCTAGATATTATTGGTCGGGTTGTTCCTGAGCAGGTAAGAAGCGAGGTGATTGACCCACTGGCGCACCAGTTAAATATATTTGGTTTATATTCCGCACGGATTGACATACGGGAAGAATCCACACGGATCAATTCGGTGGTGAGTGAGATTTTGCGGGGGCTGGGCATTGAACAAAATTATGAAAAGTTGACGGGGAAAGAACGGCTGGTGATCCTCAATGAACTTTTGAGCAAACCCAAACCACAACTGGCGCGGTATGCAGGCATTACCAAAGAAACGGCGGAAACATGGTCTGTGTTTAAATTGCTGGCGCGTGCTAAGGAAATATATGGCACAGAATTAATCGGGCCATTTATTATCTCAATGACGAAAAGCGCGGCAGATGTTTTGGCCGTGCTACTTCTGGCAAAGTGGGCAGGGTGTGACGAGGGTTTGCAAATTGCCCCATTATTTGAAACGGTATTAGACCTGGAAGAATCACCGGAAGTATTGGAAACCTTGTTTACTCACCCACAATATGCAAAATTATTGAAAACTTATAAGAACGAACAGGTGGTGATGATCGGGTATTCGGATAGCAATAAGGATGGGGGATATTTGACGGCAAACTGGGAACTCTACCAAGCACAAGAAAATATAATGGCGATATGCAAAAAGCATGATGTGATGCTTACCTTGTTCCATGGACGCGGTGGGACGGTTGCACGCGGGGGTGGGCCGGCAAACCGTGCAATTTTGGCACAACCGCCGGGGACGATCAACGGACGTTTCCGGGTTACAGAACAGGGCGAAGTCATATCCAGTCGTTATGCAAACCCAGCTTTGGCACATCGGCATTTGGAGCAAATTGTGAGCGCAGTGCTGATGGCCTCGGCCCCTCAGCGAAATAAGGATTCTGTAACGGCTGAATGGCGTGAAACGATGGATAAGATGTCAAATTTAGCTAAAGATAAATTCCGTTCATTGGTGTATGAAACACCCGATTTTCTGAAATTTTGGCAAGAGGTGACCCCGTTGAATGAGATCACCCAGATGCGGATTGGATCACGCCCATCGAGCCGTTCGGCAGGGCCCAAAAATGTTACTAAGATACGGGCTATTCCTTGGGTGTTTTCGTGGATGCAAAGCCGGTTCAATTTGCCGAGTTGGTATGGGCTTGGGAGCGGGTTGGCTGCAGCGGGAGATGTGGAAACATTGAAGGCGATGTATGGCGAGTGGCCTTTCTTCCGGGCATTATTGGATAATACTGAAATGTCTTTGTTGAAGGCAGATATGGGCATTGCTGAATTGTACGTTTCCCTTGCAAGTGATAAGGATTTTGCACAGAAAACTTTTGGGACCATTAAAAGGGAGTATGAAAAAACCCGAGAGATGATCCAGGCAATCACGGGACATGAGACTTTGTTAGAAAATGAGCCGCGTGTTCAACGCTCGGTGGCATTGCGCAATCCTTATGTGGACCCGTTGAATTATATACAGGTGGAGATATTGCGAAGATTGAGAAAAATCCCTATTGATAGCGAAGAAGCATTGGCATTGCAGGAAACAATGATTTTAACTGTGAATGGCATTGCAGCAGGCTTGAGGAATACTGGGTGAGCATGATAAGAATAATGCTTATATTTATCATTGAAAATTCTTATGAAACCTTCATTTGATTGCGATAAAGTATAAGACTAAAACTTTTCATAGGAGTGATAATGAAGATCACGAAAGACACTAAGGTTTCTGAGATATTAGAGGAATATGGCGATATTGCGGATGTGATGGAGATTTTTGGGGTAAATAGAGTAGCAAAATACTCGTTAAGAAAATTCATCACCAAGGCAATTACTGTACAAACTGCAGCCAAGGTTCATAGAGTACCCTTGGACGAGTTTATGGAAAAATTGAACCAAGCAGTGGAAATGAAAGCGGAGATGGCGGAATAAGCGAATTATTTCCGAAATATAAAAAAGGTTTATCAAGTAGCGATAAACCTTTTTAATTTTAATATCTAGAAGCAGATTATGCAATTTGCAAGTCTTCCCCTTCGGCGATTTTTGCTAAAAGCAAACGGGTCAATTGTGCGTCTTGCAGCGCTCGGTGACTGTTGGGTTCCGGAATTTTGAAGTATTTTACTGCAAAATCTAGATTGAGGTAATTATTCTTTAACAATTGATTGGATGCATTTAAATAATATTTTCCCTGCAACATCCCAATGCAGCTCCTCATCAAAACGAGATCTCGCGGATAGCTGCATCACTTGATATATATCCTCATTTTTCATAAGTGATTTGATTTTTTTGACATATGCTTCTGGCGAACTTTTGGCTGGCAAAACGAAACCGGTAATTCCATCTTTCACGGTAGTAGCGAGTCCCCCCACATTATTTGTTACAGTTGGAACTCCAAAGGCAGCAGCTTCACTTATCACTATACCAGCTGAATGAAAACGAGCGGGATGCAACAAAATATCTGCCCATTTGTAATTTTCAAAATATGCTTCAATTTCACCTGGTTGTTCTTTGTGGAAAGCACCTTTAAAATTAACAAATTTAGTATCATTTTCATCCATTCCAACTATACGTAAATCAGCAGGAACACCATTTTTGTTTAATTGCTTAACGACTTCTATGGCAATATCTGCTCCCCGAAGGTGAAAACGTTTTCCCACAAATAGTAAATTTAATCTTTTGCCAAAATGTTTTGAAATTGAATTTCTGTCTGGAATAAGTTTTTTGGGCACCTGTGAAGGAATTGGAAAAACGATAATGTCGTTAGGAGATTTTCCATAGGCTTCCGTAATTACTTCAGCATTTGCCTGGCTATAAGTTATCACCTTGGTAGCCATACGAATAATTTTCTCTTCCCATTTTTCCATTCGGTCATATGTAAAGGAGCTGTATTCTTTAGCAGTTTCTCGTGCCCAAATAATGGTAGAGTCGCACATGTATACGAAGGGAATTTTCAAATCTACATATACCAGGGGGGCACTGTATTTTGAGAAAATCACATCGGGTTGAAATCTTTTTACTGCATCTTCTACGATTTTAGCACTTTTTTTTAGATAAGAAATTGAATGTTTAATTGGTCTTTTCTTGAATAATCTTGGGAACTTATAATAAATTCTATCTAAAATCTCGGGAGGAAAATTAAACGGTCCCACAAGTTCCACCTCAACATTTGGTTGATTTTTTATTGCATGATAAGCTCCATAATCATTACCACTATATTCATCCTGGATTCTAGGGTCCCATCTATTTGCAATATATAGCACTTTCAATTGATCTTCCTCCGGCCATCCGTTATTTCCCCGAATTATACAATACTAATCTTGTAGTAAATTAGTTTCTGCAGTATTCATTTAACCAAAACAATAAAAAATATTGAGCTTGTTTTCCTGGAGATGAATAAATAATATTCCTCAATGATCCCCATTTAAATCTTATGTCTGGCATAGAAATTTCTAACCTATTCTTTATCTGTCTATGTGATAATTGATGCTATAAGACTTTCATGGAAGCGAGAATGAATTGAATAAATAAGCTATTAAGCGGTCCTATTAAATTAAACTTTATGATTAGGGTAAACTTTTTAGGTAAGCTGTACTTCTAAATATACATATCTATTATCATCAATAGGCCAAGAATAATTATAAACAAGGGCAAAAGCCCCCCGCCCAGGTATGCTACCCAAGATTTTTCACTTTTGGTACCAAATATAATTCCAGGGATAATTCCGATTAATCCTGATATTAATCCCACCAAAAATAAATATTGAATAGGGGTATTATCTGAATTTAGGATTGAAAAAACAGGTAATACAATGAATCCACCCACAAAACCTTTCAAACCATCCTGCATCCACTTCTTCATTTTCTAGTCCTCCTTGAATAAGTAGCTCCAGTACAAGTATACAGATATTTTGAAGATTCTCCTAGCCGACTTGAAGATCTTCCCCTTCGGCGATTTTTGCTAAAAGCAAACGAGTCAATTGTGTGTCTTGTAGCGCTCGGTGATTATTGGGTTCAGGAATTTTGAAGTATTTTCCTGCAAAATCTAGGCTTTTCCATTTGAAGGACCCAAAACGGGGATTGATCTCACCAAAGTATTGGGCGAATAATTCCATCACACAAAGGTCTTCTGCGTATGGGGGATGCCAGTGTACGTTGGTTGCAGCGCAAGTTTGTTGGATCAGGCGGAGATCGAATTTGGCATTATAGATGGCTAATAAGCGGCCATTAAGCGCATCTTGGACTTCAGACCAAATCTGGGGCCAGGTGGGGGCTGAGATCAGTGAGGAATCGCTAATGCCGTGCACCTTGGCTGCACCGGGGGAAACTCTTTTTGTGGGTTTGGTTAAGGAATCAAATAAAACCTTTCCATCCCAATCAACGATAGAAATTTCTACGATCTGGTCAGAGCTTTCAGTGCCGGTCGTCTCGGTATCTAAAAAGACCGGTTTTCTATCAATCATCTTTTGGGCGATGCGGGTTGCTTCTTCACGGGGGTTTTTCATATTTACTCTTTTTCCTACTTATCTTTCTTCAGTTTGAACTGGATTGGCTAATTCTCCCAACCCTTCAATCGACACGGTGACGATATCAGAGGGGGTTAACGCCCCCACTCCTGCAGGTGTGCCGGTCAATATTAGATCTCCGGGTTCGAGGGTCATCACGGTCGAGATGTAAGCAATTAATTGGCGGATGGGAAAGACCATATCGCGGGTTGAGGCCATTTGGCGAAGCTCCTCGTTTACATGGCAACTTACCAATGTATCAGTAGGATCAAAATTGGTATCGATCCAAGGACCGACCGGGCAAAACGTGTCGAATCCTTTGCCGCGGGTCCACTGCTTATCCGATCTTTGTAGATCTCTGGCGGTAACATCATTGGCTATCGTATATCCAAAGATGTAATCGGTGGCCTGGTCAGGAGTGATCCAGCGACCGCGTTTTCCGATGACGAGGGCAAGTTCGGCTTCATGTTCTACTTTGCTAGATTGCGGGGGAAGAACGATCGATTGACCGGGGCCGATAATGGTTGAGGGGGGTTTGAGAAATAAAAGGGGAAGGTCGGGCACTTCTGCACCATGTTCTTCGGCATGGGCTGCATAATTTCTGCCGATACATATAATCTTGCTGGGTTGAACAGGGGCAAGTAATTGGACATCATTCAAATCAATTTCCGCATCCAAGCGGCGAAATCCATCGGTGATGGATCCTTCGACCCGCCCCACCTTGTCGTCTAATACCCATCCATAGCGGGGTTTTTCTTTTTTGGTCTGATACCGAATGATCCTCATATTTACCTCAAATAAAAAATAGTGATTGATCTCGATCATCAATCACTAAGAATAGTTATCGCTGGATAAGTATATTCTAATTCTATGAAAGGAGGAAGATTATTATCCTGATTGAATTCGATCAAACAGGGCTTCGATAGCTTCTTCGGTCCCGACCAATCGATCTTTGTACTGCCAACCGAGGGCATCGGCCAACGCATATACAATGGCATCGACCACGACAATGCTGATGTTGACGTCTTCTTGGTTTTGAGCGGCGAGTACGACCTCTGCTTGATTTGCGGAAGCATGGGAGGCGGAACCGACTATGGCGGCAGTCTTTATGCTGAGAGATTTTGCTTCAGATAAGGCCCGGGCGATAAAAGGCGCATCGCCGGTGACATCGATCACCAAAAGAAGGTCTTCTTTTGTGGCGGTCGAAATTGTGCGGGCAAGGTCGGTTGCGCTGGGTTGAGTTTGGGTGACGAGGAAACCGCCCTGCTCGAGTAAGTTTACGAGGTTATAAGCAGCGGCCTGCCCTAAACTTTCTGGGGCGATTATCACGCGGCGGGCAGTTCCGATCAGTTCAACGAGTTTTGATACAGAATCGGGGTTGAGCATTAAACGAGCTTGTTCAAGGGATTCGCTAAGTCGTAACATACTCCCCCGAATGACTCCTGCGATTGAATTAGGATCCTCAGCTTTTTGAGGGCTGAGCAAAAGATCTTGCATTACGCGGTCTTTAATTTCCGTTTGCATTTCTGGAAATCCTGAATATTCAAGTTTTTGCGCGAAGCGAACTACTGTAGCCGCGTCAACATCTACCTGATGAGCAAGTTCCGTGGCGGTCATTAAAGCTGCCTGGATATAGCCATCTAAGATGTAGTCTGCTAACTTCGAAAAACTCTTAGACATCCGAGGCCGTGCCTCGCGGATGCGTTCTTCATAATTCATGTTTTCAATATAGCATAATTGGGAAACAAACGCAATTGCAAAAAGGATGTTTTTTGTAGTTTTGATTGCAAATCATGTTTTGGGAGGGAAAAATAATTATTAAGCGGAGGGGGCGAGGTATAAATACACAGAAAAGAAATGGCAAATGCTTCCCGCTAAGACGAAAATATGCCAAACGGAGTGCATATAGGGCACTTTTTTTAATGCATAAAAAATAACGCCAAGGGTATAGGCCGCTCCCCCAATTCCTAACCAGATCAGACCGCCTATTTCAATATTTTCGGCCAGTCCGTTGATCATGAGGACACTCAACCAACCCATCAAAACGTAGGCGAGGGTGGATAATTTTTGAAATCGGTCGATAAAAAAGGCTTTGAAACTTATGCCGAGCACTGCCAAGCCCCAAATGATGGCAAATAAGATCCAGCCGAATTTATCTTGTAAGCCCACTAACAAAAAAGGTGTATAGGTGCCGGCAATTAGTAAAAATATTGAAGAGTGATCAATGATCTTAAAAACTCTTTTAACTTTGGGGTTCTGGAAGCTGTGATATAGGGTTGAGGCTAAATAGAGAATGACGAGGGATGCGCCGTAGATGCTGAAGCTGACTACTTGGTAGACATCTCCCTTGATGGATGCTAAAAATACCAGAAGGGTGAGACCGGCTACGGACAGGGCTGCACCGATGCCGTGGGTGATGCTGTTGGCGATTTCCTCGCCGAGGGTATATAGGCGCTGCGAAGTATTTTTCTTAGTATTTTTTATCTTGGTTGACATCTTTTTTCTCCAGAACAGCTCCATTATACCGCTCTTCGGAGAGAAAATTTTAGGGTATAATTGCCGCCGATGGGCGGATAGCTCAGTTGGTTAGAGCGTCCCGCTTACACCGGGAAGGTCGTAGGTTCGAGTCCTATTCCGCCCACTTACAATAAAGCCGCATTAGCGGCTTTATTGTTTAAGAGTTTTGGCTACGCCAAAACTCTACATATTGCTAGATTTCTGGTTCGGCACAGGTCTCTTTCCCCCCACTTACAAAATGGCTGCAAATACGGCTTTTTGTTTAAGAGTTATCTACAGAAACTCTATCGTTCGGATGATGACCTACAGCAGTCTTACTATAGTAAAGGTTTAGGGTTTTCATTTATCCTATTGATTTTTTGATCTTGCCGATTGTTAGCTTATGGGTTCAAAGCCAACCGCTTTCCAGCGGTTGGCTTTAGTTAACCGCCTGAGATTGAATAAATTACCCCCTTGACATACTGTTTATTACACACTATACTGCCATATAGGATAATATATGAAAAACAATAAGATGTATGAAAACACACTAAATGAACTACGGCGCGGCATGATTGTGCTGGCGGTCCTCAGCCAACTCGATGAAGAACAATACGGCTATTCGCTACTGAAGCGCCTTGCGGATCTCGGGCTGGAAATGGATCAGGGGACACTCTACCCGCTGCTGCGGAGGTTGGAATCACGCGGCCTCCTCAGCTCGGATTGGAATACAGAAGGCTCACGCCCGCGTCGTTACTACGTTATCAGCCAGGAAGGGCAGGAGCTGCTGCCGATGTTAAAAGAAGAATGGGACAATAATGTGTCCATGATGAAGAGAATGTTCAAATAATAATAATTGTCTATATTGTCGAAAGGATCGATAGGAAAGACAGCAAGGAGAACCAAAATGAATCTCATAGATCGCTACGTAACAGAAGTCGGCAAACACCTGCCGCGCAAAAACCGTCTCGACATTGAGGCGGAAATCCGCTCTACACTCGAAGACATGCTGGAAGACCGTAAGGCATCGGGCGACACAACAAATATTGAAGAAATGACGGAAGATTTATTGATGGAATTCGGCCCACCCAAAAAGGTGGCTGAGACCTACCAAACTCATCCCTACTTGATCGGCCCAGGAATGTTTCCTACCTACATTTTCGTATTGAAAATCGTGCTGGCTGCCGTGACATTGGGGC
>SWCD01000308.1_pt1 | contig 13099 bp, 9 predicted proteins | sample 4693011 | NCBI WGS metagenome assembly SWCD01 (sample SAMN10267278, study PRJNA491770) | bioreactor metagenome | isolation source: DHS bioreactor inoculated with marine | place: Japan: Omine Ridge, Nankai Trough | reverse complement strand
GGGGGGGGAGGTCTTTCTCTCCACCCGGGAGCACAGCTGCGGCACGGACCGGATCGCCGAGGTCGCGGAGAAGTTCCCCGAGGAGTCGTACTTCGTCAACCTCCAGGGTGACGAGCCGGAGATCGACCCCGTGGACATCGACCTCCTGGTATCGACGTTGACCGCGGCGGGGACCGAGATGGCCACCCTGGCCGCGCCGCTCACGACCGAGGACGAGTTTCGCGACCCGGCGGTGGTGAAGGTCGTGATGGACGAGGCCGGCGACGCGCTCTACTTCAGTCGCGCGCCGATTCCTCACGACCGCGACGGGGACGGGCCGGCGGCGGTTTGCCGCCATCTCGGGATTTACGGTTTCACCGCGGATGCGCTTCGGCGGTTCGCGGAGCAACCTCCGACGAAACTCGAACGGACCGAGAAGCTGGAGCAGCTTCGGGCGCTCGGCGCCGGAATGAAGATCCGCGTGGCGATGGTTGAGTCCGCGCCACCGGGCATAGACACGATGGCCTCCTACCAGGCTTTCGTCGAACGCAGACTAAAGGAAGGCAAGGGATAGCCGGATGCCCAAGTACATCTTCACGACGGGCGGTGTGGTCTCCTCTCTGGGAAAGGGCCTGACCTCCGCGGCCATCGGGCTGCTGCTCGAGGCGCGGGGCTTCAAGGTGGCCCTCCAGAAGCTCGACCCGTACATCAACGTGGACCCGGGGACGATGAACCCGTTCCAGCACGGCGAAGTCTACGTGACCCGCGACGGGACGGAGGCGGACCTCGACCTCGGCCACTACGAGCGGTTCACCCACGCCGACATCAACCGCCACTCCAACTACACCACCGGGCAGATCTACAACGAGGTCATCCGGAAGGAGCGGCGGGGCGACTACCTCGGCGCCTGCATCCAGGTCGTTCCCCACATCACCAACGCCATCAAGGACTGCATCAAGCGTGTGGACGGGAACGTGGACGTGGTGATCACCGAGATCGGCGGCACCGTGGGTGACATCGAGGGCCTGCCGTTCCTCGAGGCCATCCGCCAGATGGCGCTGGACCAGGGGCCGGGGAACACCATGTTCATCCACCTGACCCTGCTGCCCTACCTGCCGACCTCCGGCGAGACGAAGACGAAGCCGACCCAGCACTCGGTGGCGAAGCTCCGCGAGATCGGTATTCAGCCGGCCGTGGTGATCTGTCGCAGCTCGGTGCCGCTCGAGGACGAGCACCGGAACAAGATCAGCCTGTTCTGCAACGTCCCGGTGAAGGCGGTCATCGAGGAGCGGGACGTCACCTACTCCATCTACGAGGTCCCGCTGGTGCTCAGGGAGGAGCACCTCGACGAACTCATCCTCTCGCACCTCGGTCTCACCTCGCGACAGGAGCCGGATCTCTCGGACTGGGAGGCCATGATCGAGGCGATCAAGGCCCCGGAGGGCGAGGTCGAGATCGCGGTGGTAGGGAAGTACATCGAGCTGCACGACGCCTACAAGTCGATCTACGAGTCCCTCTCCCACGGGGGCATCGCCAACCGGGTGAAGCTCAAGTTCCGCAAGGTGGCGGCGGAGACCATCGAGGCGGAGGGCGCGGAAAGCCTCCTCGCGGGCGTGCACGGCCTGCTCGTTCCCGGTGGTTTCGGGGAGCGGGGGATCGAGGGCAAGGTCCGGGCGATCCGCTACGCGCGCGAGAACGACATCCCCTTCTTCGGGATCTGCCTCGGCATGCAGTGCGCCACGATCGAGAGCGCGCGCCACATGGCCGGACTCACGGACGCGCACAGCACGGAGTTCGTGAAGGAGACGCCGCACCCCGTGATCTCCCTCCTCGAGGAGCAGCGGGAGATCGAGGACATGGGCGGAACGATGCGGCTCGGGAACTACGAGTGCCGCGTCGCGCCGGACTCCCTGGCCGGTCAGGCCTACGCCGTGACGGACATCGAGGAGCGCCACCGTCACCGCTACGAATTCAACAACGAGTATCGCGAGCGTCTGGCAGAGGGCGGCCTTTTGGCCACCGGCATCAACGTGGACCACGACCTGGTGGAGATCGTCGAGATCCCCGGACACCCCTGGTTCGTGGGCGTGCAGTTCCACCCCGAATTCAACTCCAAGCCCACCGCCCCTCACCCGCTCTTCCGGGACTTCGTGAAGGCGGCGGCGGCGCTCGCGCGCAGATCGGAGGGTTGAGATGACCGAGGCGAAGAACTCTCTTCCGAAAGCGGACTTCGCGTTCTTCTGTTACTCACTGGGTTCCCAGGCGATGGTCCATCTCGGGCTGGCCCCGAACCCCGCCTCCGGGGAGGTGGAGGAGGACCTCACGCAGGCCAAGTACACGATCGACCTGATCGAGATGTTGAAGGACAAGACGGCCGGGAATCTCACCGATGAAGAATCGAAGCTCATGATGAGCCTGCTATTCGACCTCAGAATGCGCTACGTGGAGAAGAGTCGCATCTCCTGAGCACCCTACGATCCTTTGTGGTAGGGAGCCTCCGTACACCCCTCTTGACCACAAGATGTAGGGCGGCAATTTCATTCCATCCCTGCATGTTGTCAACTTTGCGCTTGACCGAATCAAGGTGATGGATACACTTCCGTCAAGGTCATGAAGGGCAAAGGAAACACCCAACGCACCGGGCTTGTGGAGGATCGAAGGCGATCTCCTCCTCCCGGTGCACGCCATCACTTCGCAAGTGAGCCGGAGGACCGGGGAATGTTCCTCAGCCGAACGCGAGTGGACGGGGACCGTGCAGGGCCGCGCGGTGGCGGGAAGGTCTCGAAATCAGGCGGACTTCCCGACGCGTGGTCTGCGGTCAGATGGAAAGGGGTGCGCTGTGGTCAAAGCAACCGCAGAAACGGAACGGCTTTGGCGGAAATACAAGCAGACCGGTGACTCCGGGCTGCGCAACCATCTCATCCTCCGCTATCTGCCTCTGGTGAAGTACATCTCGGACCGGATCTTCGCCCGCCTGCCGCGGCGCGTGGATATCCGTGACCTGCACTCGGCCGGCATCTTCGGGCTGATCCGGGCGATCGAGCGCTTCGACATGAGCCGTGGGATCAAGTTCGAAACCTACTGCTCGGTTCGCGTGCGCGGGTCCATCCTCGACGAGCTTAGGGCGCAGGACTGGGTGCCGCGCCCGGTACGCCATCGGACGCAGATGCTCAAGCTCGCCCAGGACGAGTTGCAGGGCGAGCTCGGCCGTACCGCCACCGACCAGGAAATCGCGAGCCACATGGGCGTGGACCAGGCCGAGGTCCGGAACCTCGGCCGCGAGAGCGCGGCCACGACCTTCGTGTCGCTGTCCGGCAGCGGCGACGAGAACGACGCGCACGGCGGGCTGCAGCGCCTCGATCTCCTCGCCGAGGGCGCCGACAGCGATCCGGTGGAGCAGTTGCAGAAGGCGGACATCGCCGAGATCATCAACCGGAACCTCGACGAGAAGGAGCGCCAGGTCCTCATCCTCTACTACTACGAGAACCTGACGATGCGCGAGATCGGCCGTTTTCTGAACCTCTCGGAGTCGAGAGTCTGCCAGATCCACGCGCGCATCATGGACCGCCTGAAGGAAGACCTGGCGGCCCAGGAGAAGGATCTTCTGGTTTCCTGACCCCCTCCCTGAGCCGTTCAAATCCCGTTCACCAACCATTCCTTGCCCCCCTTGGGCTTGCCCGTTCGGACGCCCCCCCCCAAATCCGTTTTCCTCCCCCTTGAATCCAACCAGGCGCCGACGGCGCGGCGCCCTCCACCCTGCGCGTCCGACCGCAGGGTGGAGGGCCGACCGCTGTGTCGGCCGGTTTCAATTCCGACCAAAAAGGCCCGGCACAGTAGGTCGATTTCAAGGGCGGCGTTTCCCGAAACCCATGCCCTGTGCTAGCGTTTCTCTCCTAGGACCAAGGGAGGGCGAGATGGAGTATCTGCACTACGAGCTTCGGGATCGCGACCTCTTCTGCGAGGGCGTGCCCGTCAGCGGGATCGCCGAGAAGGTCGGGACACCGGTCTACGTCTACAGCCGCGACATCATCGAGCAGCACTTCGCCCGGCTCGTGGACGCTTTCGCCGACATCGAAACCCTGGTCTGCTACTCCGTGAAGTCCCTCTCGAACCTGGCCGTCTGCCAGGTGCTCCGCGAGTTGGGGTCCGGCTTCGACGTGGTCTCCGGCGGCGAACTCTTCCGGGTGCTGCAGGCCGGCGGTCACCCCAAGAAGATCGTTTTCGCCGGCGTCGGAAAGACCCCGGAGGAGATCGAGTTCGCTCTCGACCGGCGCATCCTGATGTTCAACGTCGAAAGCGAGGCCGAGCTCGAGATGATCGATCTCATCGCCTCCCAGAAGAGCCTGGTGGCCGACGTGGCCCTGCGCGTCAACCCCGACGTGGATCCGAAGACGCACCGCTACATCACCACCGGCAAGAAGGAATCGAAGTTCGGCATCGACCTCGAGACCGCCGAGCGGCTCGCCACCGACCTTCCCGGGCGGAGCGGTGTGCAGATGGTGGGCGTTCACGCGCACATCGGTTCGCAGATCACCGACGTCGAGCCGCACCGGCAGGCCCTCGAGAAGGTCAAGGCCTTCGCCGATCGCTGCCGGGAGCTCGGCAATCCGGTGACGTACCTGAACCTCGGTGGGGGGTTCGGCATTCACTACCGCGAGGGCGAGGCCCTCCCCGCCAGCGACTACGCGGAAGCGCTGCTCCCACACTTGCAGGGCCTGGACTACCGGCTCATCATCGAGCCCGGCCGTTTCATCGTGGGCAACGCGGGGCTCCTCCTCACGCGTGTTCTCTACGTGAAGGAGAGCGGCGACAAACGCTTCATCATCGTGGACGCTGCCATGAACGACCTGCTCCGCCCGTCGCTCTACGGCGCCCACCACGAAGTGTGGCCGATCACCTCCGAGTACGAGAAGGGCAGCCCCGAGGCCGAGGCCGTCTCCACACCCGCCGACGTCGTCGGCCCCGTCTGCGAGACCGGCGACTTCTTCGCCCTCGATCGCAACCTCCCCCCGGTGAAGCAGGGCGACCTCCTCGTCGTGTTCTCCACCGGCGCCTACGGCATGGTCATGGCCAGCAACTACAACTCGCGCCCCCGCCCCGCGGAGGTGCTGGTTACCGGAGACTTCTACGACGTCGTCCGCACCCGTGAGACCTGGGACGACCTGATCCGCGGCGAGCGCAAGGTGGCTCGTTGGGATTGAGCCTGGTGGTCAAATGAAGACAATGTTCATCGCGGCGGCCCTGCTGATCCTGTGCGGGCCTGTTCTGGCCCAGGGCAGCGAGTCTCCCGACTGGTCGAAGACCGACCCGCAGGCTCTCGAGAAGGAGTTGGAGACGGCCGTCGCCGCCTCCGTCGCCCTCGGCGAAAACAACCGGGCGGGGGCCGCGGCGGCGCTCAAGCTTTCCGCCATCCCGGAGGCCGAGCAGGCCGCCTGGGCGGAGAAGGTGACCGGCCGGATCGAAGCCTTGCGCGAGCTGCTGCGCACCCTCGACGAGCGGTCCCGGCTGCTCCCTGCGGCGACGATCTACGAGCAGATGGGAAGCGCCCGGGTCCGGCTGGGCATCGCGGAGAAGGCCTCCGTCCCGCGGGTTTCCCCGGATGCGGACGAGGAGGGACTCTCCCGTCTCCGCGAGGAGATGACGCGACTCCGCGAAGAGCACGAGGCCGCCGAGAGGACCTACGAGAACCGGAAGGCGCAGCTTCAACTGATCCGCGACGAGCAGCGTCTGCTCCCGGCGCGGACGCAGGATCTCGACAAGCTCCTCGAGGACTTCACTCCCGCGCGCGGTGACTCCCTCGGGGTCTACGAGCGCGGAAACCTGGAGATCCGGCTCCGGCTGGCGCGGGAGCGAATGGACTTCGCGGCCCTGGCCGTGGAGCGCTGGCCGGTCCTGCTCGAGCTCAGGGACCTGGAGCGCAGGATCGCGGCGCAGAAGGCGGGACAGGCTGAGGCCGTGGCGCAGGCCACGGCGGAGGCGCTCGGGCAGCAGCTCGGCGTCGCGCTCACTCGGGCGGAAGTGGAACTGAGAGACGCCTTGGCGGCGGTTCCTCCCACCGATCCCCTGATCCTTCATCAGCTCCGCGTGAACCGCGACGTGCTCCGATTCCGGGTGGCGAACAAGGCCGACGAGAGATCGCGCCTGGAGTTCGACGCCGCGAAGGCGCGGGTGGAAGCCGTCAACGACCAGGTCGAGGAGCGCATCGTCCGGCTGCGCGAGCGCTTTACCGACACCGGCGGCGTCTCCGCTCGTACCCCCGAGTTGCTGAAGTCGAACCGCAGCTTCGCCGAAGAGAGCCGCACCATGCTCGAGCGAAGGCAGCTGCCGGAGCTCCGTGCGAGCTTGAGGGACAATGTCCTCCGGCGCGCCGAGGTCCAGGACCTCCTGGTGGAGGCGAGTGCGGTGCCGCTCAACACGCCGGAGGGTCTGAGGAAGCTCATCGACGAGGCGGGAAAGCCGCGCGAAGCGGAAGCCCGCCGGGCGTTCGAGCACGGGCAGGAGGAACTCCGCGTTGTATTGCAGGCCCGCTACGACGTCCTGAACCAGATCGTCCAGATCCTCCTCGACACGGACAAGGCCTACAGTGCCCGGAAGCAGTGGTTCGACGATCTCGAGACCCTCGTTGTCAGGCACATGTACTGGGTGCAGAGCGACGACCCCCTCGGACCGGCGACGATGACCGGGATTTTCACCGAGTTGACCCGGATCGGACGAGCCTACACGAACCGGGAGATGTCCGACTCGGTGGAGAGGACGTGGCTCGAGGGAGGCTGGAAGTTCGGCGTGGCCTTCCTGGTTTTTGTCGCGCTGATCGGGACCGGTTTCCTGCTCAATCGCCGCTTGGGCCGCATCAAGGGACGCCCGCACTACGCGGGAGGCCCGTTGCTGGTCATCCTCCAGCGCCTGCTCGTCACCGCGTTCCTCTCCCTGCTGGCGCCGGTCAGCCTGGTACTGGCCTCGCTGCTGCTGGGACTGCTCAACCTTCCCGACCGCCTGGCGGGTCCCCTCACCCCCCTCTTGCTCGGCCTTGCCGGCATCTGGTTCTTTCGGAGGTTCCTGCTCGCGGTCTTCGACGAGGCCGGCGTCGCCGTCCAGGAGATGCACGCACCCGCCGACGTGGCCGCCCAGATCCGTCGGGCTGCCCACCGGGTGGCCGGGGGCCTGCTGTTTCTCGGGTTGCCGTGGTGGATCCTGCGCTCCCTCGAGGTATCCCCCCGGCTGGAGCTTCTGCCCCGGCTGCTCACCACCCTGATGCTGATCTGGTTCTCCTTCCTGTTGATCCTGATGCTGCGACGACGGGCTCCCCTGGTCGCCCGCATCGTGGGCACCGAAGGGCTCGCCTTCAACCTGTGGGGATTCGTGACGCCCGGCCTGGCCCTCGGTGCCCTCGGGATCGTGGTCATGGACGTGCTGGGATACCGTTTCGGCTCGCAACTCCTGGCGCTCAACTCCCTGCAGACGTTCCTCACCGCTCTCGTCCTGATCGGGATCTACAACCTCGTGACCGGCCTGCTCGAGCAGACCGTGAAGAAGTTCCGGGACCGGCGGCGGACCGAGGTCGGTGCGAAGGAGGCCCGCGCGCAGGCCGAGGCATTCTCCCGCCAGGTGGTGCGGGCGGCGGGGGTGGGAGTTATCGTCCTCGCGCTCGCGCTCCTTTCGAAATACTGGGGGCTGGGCGACGGCCTGCGGCGGTTCTTCACCGCGATGCAGATCACCCTCATCGACGAGAAGACCGATCAGTGGCTCACGGGGTGGGACGTGCTGCGGGCGATGCTCTGGGTCGGCGCGGGGCACTTCCTGGTCGCTCACCTGCCGGGACTGCTCGAGGTGCTGCTGTTCTCACGCTTCGCCCGATTGCAGGCCGGCACGCGGTTCATCCTGATGACCATCGTGCGCTACGCCACTCTCTTCGTGGCCTACAGCGCGGCCATCCTCAGCCTGCACCTCAGCTTCTCGAACCTCGGCTGGGCGCTCGCCGCGGTCAGCCTCGGCGTCGGCTTCGGTATGCAGGAGATCATCTCGAACTTCGTGAGCGGCCTGATCCTCTTCTTCGAGCGACCGATCCGGGTGGGGGACGTGGTTACGGTCGGGACGACCACCGGAACCGTGGACCAGATCAACATCCGCGCCACGCACATCCTGAACTGGGACCGCCAGGTCATCGTCATCCCCAACCGGAAGTTCATCAGCGAGGAGGTCGTCAACTGGACGCACAACGACCTCGTCATGAGGATCCTGATCGAAATCGGCGTCGCCTACGGCACGGACGTGGCCCGGGTCCGCGAGGTTCTCTTCGAACTGGTGAAGGCGCACCCGCGCGTACTCGCCACACCACCTCCCCGCGTGTGGTTCTGGGCCTTCGGCGACTCCACCCTGGTGATCCGCGTCTTCGTCTTCACCGAGCTGGACTACCGCGTGGAGACGATCAACGACCTGAACCTCGCCATCAGCCGCCGTTTCGCCGAGGAGGGCATCGAGATCGCCTTCCCGCAGCGCGATCTGCACTTCCGGACGGTCCCGGATCCGGCTTTGCTGAAGGCCCTCGGCGGGGTCGCCGCGGTCCCGCTGACGAGCGAGCCCGAGCCGCTGGTGCCCGCTCCGCGAGAGGATCCTTGATGCCGAAGCCGTCCCCGTTGCCCGAGAGCTACATCGCGGCGGACCACCCGGGATCGGGCGTTCGGCCGCCTCGTCCCCCAGGATCCCGCCGCCCTTGCCGTCCGGCCGGCATGCATGCAGCAGACCGTTGTCGGTATTCACTGCTTCACTGACTTCGCACCCTCCGCAGCCCCGGGCTCGTCCTGCGCCACGGTGATCTCCACCCGAAGCGCTCGGACGCCGTCGGCCTCCAGGATCTTCGCCGTTGCACCCTCGAGCAGGACCTCCTCGTCCGCCACGAGAAGGCGCCCCTCCCTCGCCACGAGGAAACCCGAGATCGTGTCCACGTCCGAAGCGTGCAGATCCAGCCCGGTGCGCCGGTTGACCATATCGAGCGGAGCGCCGCCACGAATGATGAATCGTCCCCCTCCCGAGTCGACGACATCCGGGATCTCGTCGTCGAACTCGTCCTCGACCGGCCCCACGATCTCCTCGAGCACGTTCTCCAGGCTGACGATGCCGGCCAACGTTCCGTGCTCGTCCACCACGAGCGCCATGAGTTCGTGCGTCAGCTGAAAGTGCTTCAGGAGCCTGCTGATGGGCATGCTCTCCGGTACGTGGCGGGGCGGCCGCAGGATGCTCGAGAGGTCGAAGCCCTGCTCGGCGGAGACCCCGACCAGGTCCTTGATGTGGGCGATGCCGACCACCCGGTCGAGCGACCCGTCACAGACGGGGTAACGAGTGTGCTTCGTTTCCCGCGCGAGGACGAGGCTCGCGCCGAGGTCGGCGTTCAGGTCCAGAAAGACGACTTCAGAACGCGGCACCATGACGCGACGGGTCACCAGGTCGTCGAATTCGAACACGGCGTGCAACATGCGGTGCTCGGAGCGGGACAGTTCCCCCACGGCGTGGGCCCGGGAAAGCGCCGCTCGGATTTCATCCTCGCTGAGGGTCGCCTCGTGCTCCGCTCCACCGGTGATCCCGACCCGGCGCAGCAGCGCTTCGGTCACCACCTTCAAGACCATCAGGAAGGGGTAGAGGAGAACGTAGAAGAACTTCATCGGAGCCGCGCACCAGAGCAGCATCGTCTCCGGCCGGCGGATGGCGAAGATCTTGGGGGCCTGTTCGCCGATCACCAGGTGCAGGGCGGTGATGAGGGTGAAGGCGATGATGAAGGAGATGGTGTGCTGGGCGGCCGCGGAAGTCACGCCGACGGCGTTCAACAGCGGCGTGATCATGCGGGCGAAGGCGGGCTCCCCGACCCAGCCTAGGCCGAGGGAGGCCATGGTGATGCCGAGCTGGCAAGCGGAGAGCGCGGCGTCCATGCGTTTCGCAAGCCAGCGGGCGGTCCCGGCGAAGGGCCGCCCCTTCCGCACCAGTTCATCGAGCCGCCCCAGCCGGATCTTCACCAGGGCGAACTCCGCGGCGACGAAGAAACCGTTCAGCAGCACCAGGAAGACCGCGCCGAGGATGAAGAGCGCGTCCTGCATCCAGCTTTCCAAGACAACCTCGCTCTGCTGATCTCCACATCAGCGTGACAGTCGAATTCTCCGGCACTACACCAGGTGGCTCTGAAACAGAGCGGCAAACCCGGCACCGGACCGGTTCACGATCATTCCCAACCCGATCACGTGCTCTCGCCGGGGGGAGCCACCACCATCATGCTCGAGGCGAGATCGTCGATCACCCCCTCGTGCGGGTGGCCATCCGGAAGCGCGGCCCGGATCGCCTCGATCTTCTTCGTGCCCTTCTCGAGCCGTCCCAGGTGGTAGACCGGTTCGCCGGGGCTCACTGCGGGCAGGGTGGTCATGCCCAGCACGGCGGCGTCGAAGGGGGCGCACATCACCTCCTCCTCCTTCCCGAGAAGGCTGGTGTTCGTGGCGATGGGGTCCCCCTTCTTGACGACCTCCCCCGGAGGAACGTGGAAGCGGAGCAAGCCAGCCGCATTCGCCCGGACCCACTTCGTGGTCTTCAGGATGTTCCGAAACGGGGGTTTGAGGACCTCGCCGTCGATCATGTCCAGGTGCGCGAGCACGTTGTGTATGCCCCGCATCGTGCTTTCGAGGATCGCCGGCTCGACCTTCCAGACTTCCCCGCCTTCGAGGAGGATCGTCGGGCAACCCGCCTTGCAGGCCTCCCGCCGCAGCGCCCCCTTGGGGCCGACCGCGTTGATGGTGAACTCCGATCCGTAGGCCAGGGCGAGGCGTTCCACCTCGGGTTGACCGAGATCCGCGCGCACGTTCGGATAGTTCGTCCGTCGCACCGCGGCGGTGTGCAGATCGATGCCGTAGTCGGACCGCAGGACGATCTCGTCGAAGATCAAGCGGGCGATCCTGCTGGCCAGGCTGCCCTTTTTGATCCCGGGAAAACAGCGGTTCAGGTCACGGCGGTCCGGGAGGTAACGGGAGTGGCGTTCGAATGCGAGGACGTTCAGGACCGGCACCAGGATCAGGGCCCCACGCTTCAGCACGAGGGACTCGTCCCGAATCAGCGCCCGCACCACTCCGGTGCCGTTGATCTCGTCCCCGTGCAGCGCGGCGGTGATGAACAGGACCGGACCTTCCTTTGCCCCGCGCATGACGTGGAGGGGGATACGCAGTTCCGATCCGCTGTAGCTCTCGCCCAGGCTGATGAAGATGTCGGACCGCTCGCCCGGGCCGATGCTCACCCCCTCCCACTCCTCGATGGACCGTTTCTCCCTGGGGCTGCTGTCTGTCATCGGGGCTCCTCCGTCGAAGGAAGGGCCACCACCTTCGGACGCCGCTTCCGCTGCGCCTTGCCCGGCACGAGGTCCCGCATCAGCTCCAGCTTGCCGAAACAGAGGAGCCGGTCGCCGGCCTCCAGCACCCGGCTCGCTCGCGGGTTCGGGATCACGGCCGTGCCGCGGTTCAGGGTGAGGATATTGATGTCCAGCTCGCGCAGCCCGGAGGCGGCGAGCGTCTTGCCTTCGAAGGCGGAACCCTCGGGAACGTGGAGTTCGGCCACACCGTAACCGCTACTCACGGTCAGCCTCTGCCGAACATCGACCTCCGGGAACTGCACCATCGCGGCGATGTAGTCGATGATCGCCCCGGCGACGTCCAGTTCGGTAGCCCGCTCGATGCCCTCCAGGCCCGGGGAGGAGTTGACCTCCATGACGAGGGGACCGTCGTGCCCTTCGAGCATGTCCACTCCGGCCACGCGCAGCCCCATGATCTGGGCCGAGCGGATGGCGGTCGTCGTGTACTCCTCGTCGAGTTTCACCACCTCGACGGCGCCGCCCCGGTGCACGTTGCTCCGGTACTCGTCGCCGGAGGCGGTGCGGCGCATGGCGGCGACCACGCGATCTCCCACCACGATGGCTCGCACGTCCCGGCCCCGGCTCTCCGAGATGAAACTCTGGACGAGGACGTTGTGCTCGGTGCTCTGCAGCGTCTCGATAATCGCCTCTGCCACCTTCACGGTCTCCGCCAGGATGACCCCGATGCCCTGGGTTCCCTCGAGAAGCTTGACGATGACCGGGGCGCCCCCGATCCGCTGAATGGCCGGCAGGATGTCCCTGCGGTCTCGGACGAAGGTGGTCTGCGGAATGCCGATGTGGTGCCGGCTCAGGAACTGCAGCGACCGGAGTTTGTCCCGGGAGTTCGCGATCCCGTTGGAGGAGTTCGCGCTGAACACGTCCATCTGTTCGAACTGCCGGACGACGGCCATCCCGAAGAAGGTGATGGACGCGCCGATCCGGGGCAGCACCGCGTCGTACGCGCTGAGCTTCTTACCCCGGAAGTGAAGCCGCGGGTCACCCCGCGCCAGGTCCATGGAGAAGCGGAGGGTGTTCAGGACCTTCGCGGTGTGGCCTCGGTCGAGAGCGGCCTGCTTCAATCGTCGCGTACTGTAGCTGTGTGGGTTGCGGGAGAGGATGGCGAGTTTCATGGTTCTCCAGGTCACGCTCCGGTCAATCAGAAGCGCTCTTCTTCTTCAGTCTGGTCTTGATCTTCCGCTTCTTGCGACGGGGTCGCCCGGAGTAGAAGGATCGGCCCGGGTCCACCAGAAATCGGTGTCTCACCGCCTGGCGTCCGAGCAACATGCGAAATCCCATCGCATCCCGGTTCGCCAGAGTCACCTCGATTCTCCACTCCTGACCGAGGAGGATCACCGTGGTTAAGATGACGGGGCGAAGTGCACTCTGTCCGGTCGAACTGCGAACCCTACGGTACTCCAGAACCCGGGCTTCCACGCGAACTGTGTCGGTGGTACTCCGCTGCAGCGGGTGGATCCCGAACCGCACCCACTTGCGACTTCCCCGGCGGAACTGTTCGAGGTCGAAGACGTGGAGGCTGGAGGTCCGCGCCCCGGTGTCGATCTTGGCCTTGATGGCCTTCAGCCCGAGGTCGGGAAGGGCTACCCACTCCCGCCAACCTACGATCGGCAGAGGCTTGGGGGCTGAGGTGGTCATGGGTAAGGTTACTGTACTCCTCTCTCTCCGGATCACCGCGCCTTCCCCCAAGCCGTTCCATCCACGTCCAACGACCCTGTCGCCCCCCCCCCC
>SWCD01004636.1_pt1 | contig 13109 bp, 13 predicted proteins | sample 4693011 | NCBI WGS metagenome assembly SWCD01 (sample SAMN10267278, study PRJNA491770) | bioreactor metagenome | isolation source: DHS bioreactor inoculated with marine | place: Japan: Omine Ridge, Nankai Trough | reverse complement strand
ACCCGGCTGATCAGCGCCGACTTCAACCCCAGCCGCGCCGTCCCGCAGGCCATGTTCGTCGGCGATCCCCCGATGTACTTCTCGAACGACCCCATCTCCTCCAACCGGCCCCCAACCTGAGACCCGTAAAGATCAACCCCGGCTCGGCCAATCGTGATCACGTCAAGCAACTTGCTCATCAATCCGTCCTTCGGTCTGTTGCTCCGGGCTCTTGGGTGTTCTTTTCGGTCATGCGCTCAGGGTCAAGATCCGACGCTCCGTCTGCTTCATTTTGTTGCATTTCGCGCCATTCCTTTCGTCCCAGATCGTGCCAGGCTCAACCGTACAGCCCGGGCTTCGCGATCATGTCGCAGGCGATCACCTCGCCCGTGTCCGCCGCCCTGATCCCGGCGTCCGAGACGACCTGGATGGCATAGCCGTCCCAGGCCGAGGGGCCTGTCACCGTGCCGGTCTTCGCCGCGGTGATGAAGTCCTGCAGCTCGGTATCGTAGGCGGCGATGAAGCGCTCGCGCCAGTCCGCGGGCACGCGGCCGGAAAACCCGTCGCCGGCCTTCAGCACCACCCGGTTGGACTCCGCCAGTTCCGCGGTGCCCTTCTCGCCCGACACCTCGCCGCGAATATCGTAGCCGTACTGGATGTTGACCGACACCTCGACAGTCACCACCGCGCCGCCGGCCATTTCCATCACCCCCAGGATCGGGTCGCGCAACCTGCCGCCGAGCGCATTCCTGCGGCCGGCGATCACCCGGATGCGGGCGACCTCGTCGTCGAGCAGGAAGCGGGCGACGTCGATATCATGCACCATGGTATCGGCGATGGCCATGTCGTCGGTATAGAGATCCGGCGGCACGCTGGCGTTGCGATGGGCCGAATGATACATCAGCGGCGCGCCGATCGCGCCGCTGTCGATCGTTGCCTTGAGCGCGGCATAGGCGGCGTCGTAGCGGCGCATGTAGCCGACCTGGATCAGCCGTTTTCCCAGCGCCACCTCGGCGTCGATGATCCGCAGGCAATCTTCCTGGCTGACCGCCAGCGGCTTTTCGACGAAGAGCGGCTTTGCGGCGGCGAGCCCGGGCAGCACCGCATCGATATGCGCCGGCCCCCAGGAGCAGATCAGCACCGCGTCCACCCTGTCGGAAGCAATCAGCGCGGCCGCGTCGTCGAACACAATGGCGCCGCGCCTGGCCGCCACCTCTTCGGCGCGGGCCCGGTCGACATCGGTCACCGCGGTGATCTCGGCGCCCGAAAGCACCTCGGATATCCGGCGGATATGGTCCTGCCCGATCATGCCGGTGCCGACGACACCGATGTTCAACTTGTCCGTCATTGTCCGTATCCCCCTCGGGCTGTGTCGCGCGTTTCCCGGGCTGCCCCGGTCACTTGAAATGCTTGCGCATCAGCTCGTCGATGCGCTGGCGGTTGAACCGGCCGCTGTCGTCGGCGCGCTCTTCCCAGGCAAAGACGCAGACGGTCATGATCCCGTCGAAACCGATCTCGCCCAGCACCTCGAACACGTCGTCCCACGGCACCTCGCCCTGGCCGATGTCGAGGTGCTGGTGCACCCGGTGGGTCGAGCCCGGCGGGTTGATGATGTAGCGCAGGCCCGACGAGGCCTTGTGGTTATAGGTATCGGCGATGTGCACATGCGCGAGCACGTCGGCGCATTCGCGCAGCATCGCCTTGGTGTCGTCGCCGAAATAATAGGTGTGCGGCGTGCAGTAGAGAAACTTCACCCGGTCCGAATTGATCGTGCGGATGAAGTCGACCGAGGGTTGCAGCGTCTCGACCCAGTCTTCCGGATGCGGCTCGATATGCAGGTTGATCCCCTCGCGCTCGAAGATCGGCACCAGTTCCTCCATCGACCGCCACCAGCTCTCCTCGGCGCTTTCGGTCATCGCCCCGCCGCCGTGGCACGACGGGCAGCACTGGCCCTTGTCGGGGTGCGGGCCGCGGCCGAACTCCGAGTTCATCGTGTCGACCTCCATCTCGACCGCGACCTCGATGGCGCGCTTCCAGTTGGCCACCGCGGCCCGGCGCTCGTCTTCGTCCGGGCTCGCCCAGCGGTACATCGGCAGCAGGCTGGCGATGCCGACCTCATGGTCCTTCAGGCTCTGCTTGAAGCGCCTGATGCGATCGGGGAACACCCGCGGGCGCTTGAACCATTCGAAGAAATCCTCGCGCGGGCTGAGCTCGATCCAGTCGTAGCCGAGCGCCTTGGCTTTCGGCGCCAGCTGCTCCAGCGGCAGGTGGCGGTGCATGAACGGGTCAAGGGCGATCTTCATCGGTGTCTCCTTCGGTTCTTGCGTGTCGCTTCCACATTCGGCCGCCCGCGCTGCTTGGGTCAGGCGGCGTTTTCGTAGCCCTGGCCGGTTTTGGCGCCGGTGATGTACTGGACGATGTCCTGCGGGTCGGTTTCGTCCTTGGTCAGGTTGGCGCAGATCCGGCCGCGGCGGAACACCACGATCCGGTCCGAGAGGTCGAACACCTGGCGCATGTTGTGGCTGATGATGATCAGCGGCTGGCCGGCCTCCTTGAGGGTGCGGATGATGTTCTCCACCATCGCCGTCTCCTGCACCCCCAGCGCCGCGGTCGGTTCGTCCATGATCGTCAGCTTCGCCTGGAAGCTCGCGGTGCGTGCGATCGCCACGCATTGCCGCTGGCCGCCCGACATGTTGCGGATCGTGTTGTTGATGTTGGGGATCTTCACCGCGGTCTTCTCCAGCCCCTCCAGCGTCGCGTTCTTCATCGACTTGTAATCGAGGATCCGGAACGGGCCGAGCCAGTTGGCGAAGGTGATCTCGCGGCCGAGGAAGATATTGTCGGGCACGTCGAGATCGTCCGCCAGCGCGAGGTCCTGGAACACCGTCTCGATCCCCGCCTCGCGCGCCTCCAGCGGGCCGCCGAAGTTGACCGGACGGCCGTCGAAGATGATCTCGCCCCGGGTCTTCTGCTCGACCGCGGTGATCTGGCGCACGAAGGTCGACTTGCCGGCGCCGTTGTCGCCGACGATCGCCACGTGCTCGCCCCGGCGCAGCACGAAGTCGGCGTCTTCCAGCGCGTGCACGCCGCCGTAATGCTTGGTCAGGCCCCGGGTTTCGAGAATGATGTCGTCGCTCATGGTCGTTCTCCTGGCTCAGGCTTTTGCCGCTGCACGCTGCTGGCGCCACTGGTCGAGCACCACCGCCGCGACGATGATCGCCCCCTTCACCATCTCCTGGTAGAAGGCGTCGAGCTTGAGATAGGTGAAGCCCGAGATGATCACCCCGAAGATCAGCGCCCCCAGCACCGTGCCGAGGATCGAGCCGCGCCCGCCGTTCAGCGAGGTGCCGCCGATCACCGCCATCGCGATCGCGTCGAGCTCGTAGACCAGACCCATGCCCGATTGCGCGGTGAGGTTCTTCGAGCTCAGCACGATCGCGGCGAAGGCCGCCAGCATCCCGGCGATGGCATAGACCAGCACCTTGTGCCGCGCCACCCCGATCCCCGACATCCGCGCCGCGTCCTCGTTCGAGCCGATCGCATAGGTGTGCTTGCCGTAGAGCGTGTATTTCATCACGAAGTGGAACAGGATCGCGAGCAGCGCGAACCACACCACCGGCATCATCCCCGAGCCGATCCAGGCATATTGCTCGGTCGGGAACGAGATCGGGTTGCCGCGCGACCACCACTTGGCCACGCCCCGCGCCGTCACCATCATCCCCAGCGTCGCGATGAACGGCGGGATCCGGGTATAGGCGATCAGCGCGCCGTTGACCACACCGGCCACCACCCCGCAGACCAGGCCGATCACCACCGGGATCAGCACCGGCAGATCCATCGCCCAGGGGCCGAAGATCGCCTTCGGGTTGGGCTGGCCGTTGACCAGCTCGGTCTGGGCGAAGGACATCGCGATCATCGCCGTCGCCCCCACCACCGAGCCCGAACTGAGGTCGATCCCGTGGCTGATGATCACCTGGGTCACCCCCAGCGCGATGATGCCGATGATCGACACCTGCAGGATGATGATCTGCAGCCGCGCCTCGTTGAAGATCGTGTCGAACCGCCCGCGGGTGTCGAACAGCAGCGACTGGTTGTCCATGTAGGGCAGCAGCTGCCCCAGCGCCTCGAAGATCCCGATGATCAGGATCAGCGCGAAAAAGATGTTGATCTCGTTCGGCCAGCTGCGCTTCGAGGTGTCGAACGCGAGCCCGCCGGTGCCTTTCGCCTTGTCCGACATGGGGTTCTCCCTGTTTTTGTGTTCCAGTCCGGCTGTTCGGAGCTGGTGGAGCGGCGCCGCAAGGCACCGCCCCTGTCTCCTGGCCAACCCGCAGGTCAGTTCTTCGCGTAGTAGGTATCGATATTGGCCGGGGTCACCAGTTCGAACGGGATGTAGACCTTCTGGGCCACGTCCTCGCCGGCGGCCAGCGCGACCGCAGCGTCAAGCGCACCCGCGCCCTGGCCCGCGGCGTTCTGGAACACCGTCACATCGAGATCGCCGGCCGCCATGGCGGCCAGCGCGTCCTGCGTGGCATCGACACCGCCGACCACGATTTCGGCCATGTCGAGCCCCGCCGCCTTCATCGCCTGGATCGCCCCGATCGCCATCTCGTCGTTGTTGGCGATCACCGCATCGAAGTCTTCGCCGGCCGACAGCCAGTTGGTCATCAGGTCCTGCGCCTCGTCGCGCGACCAGTTCGCCGTCTGCTCGTCGATGACCTCGATGAAGCTGCACATGTCGGCGGCGAGGATGTCATGGATATCCTTGGTGCGCTGCACCGCGGCCTGGTTCGACAGCTCGCCCATCATCACATAGGCGCGCGCGCCGTCGCCCTTGCCCTGCCCGCGCAGGATCTTGCAGATCTCGAAGGTTTCGAGCGTGCCGCTTTCGATTTCGTTCGAGGCCACGAAGGCCTGGTTGTCCGGCAGGCTGTCGACATTGACAGGCTGACGGTTGACATAGACCAGCGGCACACCGGCCGAGGCAGCCGCGTCGGTCATCGCCTGGGTCGCCGAGGTGTCGACCGCGTTGACGACGATCGCATCGACACCGGAGGCGATGAAGTTGTTGATCTGGTCGAGTTGCTTGGCAACGTCGTTCTGCGCATCTTCGACGCTGATGCCGATGCCGCGCTCGCCGGCCATCTCTTCCATGCCGTTGCGCAGCACGGTCAGAAAGTTGTCGTCGAACAGCGCCATCGAAACGCCGATGTTCTGCGCCATCGCGGCCGTCCCCATCAGCGAAACAAACGCAGTCGCAGCGATCAAGGTCGTCTTCATTGGTTGGGTTCCTCCCTTTGTGGTGTCCGGCACACCGTTTCTCTCGCCGGAACCCCGCCGGGGCGGGGGTCTGCGGGGCGCCCTATGCGGCGTTTGCCCGCAGGTGCGATTCGATAAACTCGAATGATGTCTTGATGTCGCGGTAGGGGTCCGCCAGCGCCTGCGTTTCGGGCGAGAAGCATTCGTAGGAAAACACCCCGTCGTAACCCGCCGCCAACAGCCCGGCGATCTGGTCGAGATTGCCCAGCCGGTCGCGCGCGTCGATCAGCACCCGGTGCGCGTCCTGCATCTCGTCGACCGGCACCTCCGGATCGACCACCGCCGAGATGTGCACGATGCCGGTGTAATCGGGGTAATAGGCGCCGCCCCCCGCGAGGGTATGGTGGAAGGTGTCATGGACCAGCTTGTAGCGCCCCTTCGCCCCGAGCGCGTCGATCACGGCGACGAGCTCCGCCTTCTGGCGCAGCGACGAGACCGGGAAGCCGAGCGGCTCGACCAGCGCGGTGATGTCGGCCGCCTCGAGCAAGGGCAGGATCCGCTTCATCGCCAGGCGCAGGTTGGCCTGACGCTCGCCTTCGGCGGTGCCGGTGCCGTCGTTGCGCGGGATCAGGCTGATGGTCTCGGCACCGGCCGCCGTGGCGAGGGCGATGAGGTCGCGCACCTCCTGTTCGACCGCGTCCGACCAGGCGTTGAACGGGTAGACCTGGCTGAGCCCGACCAGCCGCAGGCCCCGCGCGCGCACCAGCGCACCCGCCTTGTCCGGCGCCATCCCGTCGAACAGCGGCCGCGCGATATCGTTGCGCACTTCGACACCTGTGCAGCCGAGGCGCGCCGCGAGATCGAGGAAATCCTCGTAGCCCAGGGTGGGCGTGGTCATGTGATTGAGGGCCCAAAGCATCGCGTATTCCTCCCAGCTCGGCATCGTCGGCCCGGCCGGCGATTGCGCATTCGATGCGGAGGACCCTGGGTCGGCGCGGTGGTTTTCGTCAATAGGACCGCCGCGATTTGATCTCATCTATGAGAGATTCATGTCAGGACTCGGTGATAGTTTTCTTTCATCATATCGCTTCCCGGATATAGAGCCTCGGGTCGAGAAAATGCTGTCCCGGCACGCTGCCCGGGCCCTGCCTCACGGTTTCGATCATGTTGCCCACGAGCGCCTGGCACAGCTCGGCCAGCGGGGTTGCGATGACCATCGTCACGTAACCGTCCGACAGGCCCGCGCGGCTGTCGGCGATCAGTTCGTTGACGACGAGGACGACCTTGCCGGGGTTGCGGGTCTCGCGCAGTGCCGTGATCGCCCCTTCCATGCCGCCGCCGGCGACATAGATCCCGGCCAGGTCCGGGTGCCGGTGCAACAGATCCAGCGTCGCCTCGTAGGTGACCTGGCGGGTCTCGAGGTTCACCAGCGTATCGAGCACGGTAAACGCCGGCGCGGTGTCGCGAAAGAACGAACGCAACCCGGTCTCGCGCAGCTCGTGCCCGTGCCAGCGGTTGCCGCCGACAAAGACCGCGATCTTGCCCGGATGCGACACGCTCAACGACAGCATCGAGGCGGCGATCCGCCCGACCTGCATGTTGTTGAGGCCGAAATAGGTCTCGCGCACCCCCTGGGCGAAGTCGTTCAGCAGCGAAAATGTGGCGATGCCCCGGTCCTTGATCTGCCCCACCAGGGTGTTGAGCGAATGGTGGTTGACCGCCGAGCTCGCAATCGCATCGACCTTGCCGGACAGCGCCTCGATCAGCGCCGCGAAGTCCTCCGGGCTCTGTGATGGCGCATAGCGGATCGTCACCCGGCCGCGAATGTCGCGCCGCGCGGCGACGGCGGCTTCGATCTCGCGCGCGAAATTCTGGTAGAACTCCTGCTTTTCCTTGTGCAGCACGAAACCGAAATGCATCTCCGGGATGTCGGGCGCGAGCCGATGCTCGATCAACCCGCGGGCGTGGTAGCCGATCCGGTGTGCGGCGTCGGCGACCTTGCCGGCGGTTTCGTCGCGCACTCTCGCCCGCCCGTTCAGCACCCGGTCGACGGTGGCCACGCTCACCCCGGCCTCTCGGGCCAGGTCCTGGATCGTCGGGCGCCGTGCCATCGGGGCCTCCGTGATAGTTTTCTTTCAATCGGTTTTGCCCATGATGAGAGTTTTTGAGAGAATTTCAACCTGTTGGTCTGGCGCGGGGTCGCCCGGTCCGCCATGCTCGCCGGACAGCCATCCGACAGCCTCGGGGAGACGTCCGTGAGCCAACGCAATTATTCCATGCTCGGACCCGACGCCGCCCGCGCGGTCGAGACCGGTCTGGCGACGGCCGACTGGTATCGCACCGAGATCCCCCGCAAGCAGATGAAGGCGCTGATGCAGCGCGCCGACCAGCCCGCGATCCGCGACACCCTGGTGCTGTTCGCGGCGTTGATCCTGTGCGCCGGGCTCGGCATCGCGCTCTGGCCGTCCTGGGCCTCGGCCCCGTTCTGGCTGGCCTACGGCGTGCTCTACGGCTCGGCGATGGACGCCCGCTGGCACGAATGCTCGCACGGCACCGCCTTCAGGACCCGCTGGATGAACGACTGGCTCTACCAGCTCGCCTGCTTTTGCATGATCCGCAACCCGGTCACCTGGCGCTGGAGCCATGCCCGCCACCACACCGATACCATCGTGGTCGGGCGCGACCCCGAGATCGCGCTGATGCGTCCGCCGGTCTTCTTCAAGCTCATCGCCAATTTCTTCGGCGTTTTCGACACCTTCACCGGGCTCGACCGGATGCTGCGCAACGCCGCCGGCCGGCTGCACCCGGAAGAAGCCACCTGGATCCCCGCATCCGAACACCCCAAGGCGATCCGCGCCGCACGGGTCTGGGTGCTGATCTATGCCGCCACCGTCGGGCTCGCCCTGTGGTCGGGGTCGATCCTGCCCCTGATGGTGATCGGGCTGCCCCGCCTCTACGGCGCCTGGCACCACGTGATGACCGGAGTGCTGCAACACGGCGGGCTCGCCGACAACGTGACCGACCACCGGCTGAACAGCCGCACGGTCTACATGAACCCGGTCAGCCGTTTCATCTACTGGAACATGAACTACCACGTCGAACACCACATGTTCCCGATGGTGCCCTACCACCGGCTCCCGGCCCTGCATGAGGCGATCCGGCACGATCTGCCGGCGCCCTCCCCCTCGATCGCGGCCGGCTTCGCCGAGATGTGGCCGGCGCTCAGGCGCCAGCTGCGCAACGAGGAATATTTCATCCGCCGCGCATTGCCCGCGACGGCGCATCCTTACCACGAACCCCTCGCCGCGACCGGCGCCGGGTGAGACACCAACAGGGAGACCCGCCATGCCATGGATCGACGCCTGCGCCGCCGACGACATCGAAGCCGAAGACGTGATCCGGTTCGATCACGCCGGGCGCACCTTCGCTGTGTACCGGTCGCCCGAGGATGACTACTTCTGCACCGACGGGCTGTGCTCGCACGAGCAGGTCCATCTCGCCGACGGTCTGGTGATGGACCACGAGATCGAATGCCCCAAGCACAACGCCACCTTCGACTACCGCACCGGCGCGGTCCTGCGCGCCCCGGCCTGCGTCGCTCTCGAGACCTACAAGACCAGGGTCGACCGCGGCCGGGTGTGGATCGAGCTGTGAGCGGGCTTCATCACACCCGCCCGACCGTGGCCGACATCCGCGCGCTCAAGGGCAAACGGACCTTGACGATGCTCTTCGTCGATACCCCGGACGAAGCCGCCGCCGCGGCCGCCGCGGGGATCGACATTCTCTCGATCATCGATCCGGTCTGGACCCCTGAGATGCGCGACGCCGCCGGCGATTGCTTCGTCCAGGTGGGCCTGCTCTACGGCACCCTCGTCACCGCCGAAGACTACCAGCGCGCCGCCCACCGGGTGATGCAGATCGGCGGCGACTGCGTCTATTGCGCCTCGAATTTCGACACCATCGCCCTGCTCGCCTCCGACGGGATCCCGGTGGTGAGCCATGTCGGTCTGATCCCCTCGAAAGCGACCTGGACGGGCGGCTTCAGGGCCGTCGGCAAGACCGCCGAAAGCGCGCTGGCGGTGATGGCGCATGTGCGACGGCTCGAAGACATCGGCGCCTTCGGGGCCGAGCTCGAAGTGGTGCCCGACCGGGTCGCCGCCGAGATCGCCAAGCGCAGCGCGCTGGTCCTCTTCGGCATGGGCGCAGGCCCCCACGCCGATGCCCAATACCTCTTCGCCGAGGATGTGCTCGGCTACACCCGCGGCCACAAACCGCGCCACGCCAAGACCTACCGCAACTTCCGCGCCGAGCTCGACCGTCTCCAGGCCGAGCGGGTCGCCGCGTTCCGCGCGTTCAGGGCCGACGTCGCCACCGGCGCCTATCCCGGCCCGGAACACGCCGTGCCGATATCGGACGCCGAGTTCGACGTCTTCCTGCACCGGCTCGGTTGAGCGCGAAACCCCGCCCCGGGCCACACCGACATCGACGCAAGAAACCCCGCCCGGCCTCGGCCCGCAGAGGTCGCGGCCAAAGCCCCCGCCGCGACCAGATCGGCAACGGCCCGCGGACAGCGCGCGAGATCGGCCCGGCACCATCCCGTCGCAAGGCCCTGTCCGACAGCGGCGTGTTCTGGCGACCCCTTAAGTCGCCATTTCTAGATCCGTGAAACGCCAAGGTTGTCCGAAGTTGATTGAAAAGTAATGGGTTTATCCCAACTTTTGGTCCGGCACCGTCTTGAGTGTTCCAATACGTTTCCCCATATTGAGGGGGAACAGATGGGGAACGAAAATGCCCGGAACCGTCACCGAAAAGCGCAAGAGCCTGACCGCCGCCATCGTGGCTTCACTCTCAGCACCCGGCAAGTATCACGACGGCAAGGGTACCGGCCTGTTTCTGCTGGTAAAGAACACTGGCGCGAAGTCCTGGGTGCAGCGGATCGTCATTCGCGGGAAGCGCCGCGAGATCGGGTTGGGGGCACCGCCTGTCGTCACGCTGGCGCAAGCGCGGGAACAGGCTCTTGAGAACAAGCGCCTTGCCCACGCGGGCGGCGATCCCCTTGCCGCGAAGCGGAAGGCGCGACGCGTCCTGAGTTTCGAGGAAGCGGCGCGAAAGGCGCACGCGAGAAATGCCCCATCCTTGAAGAACCCGAAGGACCGCGCCGCCTACCTCAAATCAATGGAAACCTACATCTTCCCGCACTTCGGATCGGTCACGCTTCCGGACGTGACCAGCGCCGACGTGCGCCGCGCGATCCTGCTGGCGCGCGAGAAAGCCCCGGGCGTGGCGCGCAAGCTAATCTACCGGGTTTCTGCTGTCTTCAAATGGGGTATCGCGGAAGGCATGTGCACCGGCAACCCTGCGACAGGTGAGGCACTGGCGCTGCCTAAACTTGAACGCACCGTGGAGCACCGCAAGGCCCTACCCTATGCCGAGGTGGCCGGTTGCATCGAGGCGGTCAAGGCATCGGGCGCGGGCGCGACAACGAAACTCGCTCTGGAAATCCTGATCCTGACCGCCACGCGCTCGGGCGAGACCCGGGAAGCGCGATGGGAAGAAATGGATTTCGAGGGCGGGGACTGTGCGACACGTGCGACACGTGCGACATGGATCATCCCGAAAGAGCGGATCAAGATGAAGCGCGATCATCGCGTGCCGTTGTCAGGACGGGCACTCGAAATCCTTCGTGAAGCCGAGACGTTGGCAGATGGGTCGGGGCTCGTGTTTCCCGGAACGAAACCGGGAAAGCCGTTGTCGGACATGACCCTTTCGAAGCTGGTGAAGGAACTGGGATTCGAGGCCGACGTGCACGGCTTCCGCACGTCCTTCCGTACCTGGGTTCAGGAGCAAACGAACTTCCCTCGGGAAGTTGCCGAAGCTGCGCTTGCACACAAAGTCGGCGACGCAGCGGAACAAGCCTACGCGCGTTCCGATCTTTTCGGGAAGCGGCGCATGATGATGGAAACTTGGGCCAGTTATCTTGGCGGAGGAAGCGCAAAAATCGTCAAAATCCCCCGGCAGAAATGAGCGATCGACCACAGGTCGGTCATCAATGCGTTGCGCGATGAGCACAAATTCATCCCGTAGCCTCTCATTCATGAGTATTCGGCGGGGGATAACCTGTTGATAATTGGCACGGTCTCGGGGGCGAAGGCCGCATTTCAACACGACGAGAGAAGGCACGCCTCGATACAGAGCTCGCCAAAAAGTGGCGTAAAAACAGAGTATTATCCTGAATAACGACGGACAGGTGACCCATCGCCAAACAGGAAAAACGGAAACATTCCTTCGTTTCCCTGCGAATTGTATCTGGATTCTCCCACTTGGTCTTGGCGCTCCCCGGAACCTATCGTTCTCGGCATCGGTGATTTCGCGAGAGAAACCGGTGGCCGACCCGGGGCTCCGACACCTCGGGCCGACCGGAGTGGGATAGAAAATCGAATTCTCCCTTTCCCATTCCCTCTCTCACATAAAAAGGGCCGCGGGAAAATTGGATTCCGGGGCATGAGAGAAAGGATTTCCTATGGACGCACGCATGTTGCGCCGCCCCGAAGTCGAAACGCGCACCGGGCTTTCAAGATCCACCATCTACGCCATGATTTCCGAAGGCACGTTCCCCAAGCCGATTCGGTTGGGCAAGCGTGCAGTCGGCTGGCCTGAAACCTGCATTCAGGAGTGGATTGAAGATCGCAAACGCGATCAGGTGTAGAATCTTGACCGGGCTGAAACTGGCCCGGAACCTGAGGCAACAGGCACCGGACCGGGACAACCGCTATGCGAAAAATGCGGCGGTTGAAGCCAAACAATCGAGCGCGAGTGACCGCTTTTCGGACACTGCAAAAAAAGCGCGCGCAACCCAAGAAACCGCCGACGGCTACAGGCGGGTTATTGCCCGCCTCTGCGATGGCTGGCGGGTGATCGTCTGCAAGGACGACCTTCTGTGGATCTTGCAGCGCCGCAAGAATGGCGGCGCGGAACACCCATGGCGGGGCGTCGGCTACTTCCGGACCTGCGAAGCGCTGATGCGCCTCTGCGCCGCCTCCTGTTTGCGGATTGACCCCGCGGCGTTGGCGGCTTTGGCCGCGCTTCCGGAGCGGATCGGGGGTTCGGCATGACCGACGCGCGCAGCCTCACACTCGACCTGGGCGGCAAGTGGTATCGGCGGTACGGGGCCGCACCTTGCCCGGTCTGCCAGCCGGAACGCCGGAAGGGGCAGAACGCTCTGACCCTGAATGACGGTCGAAACGGGCGGCTCTTGCTCCATTGCAAAGAGTCCGGATGCGACTTTCGGGCCATTCTGGCGGCGGCGGGTATCTCCGGCGCGGACTACATGGCCCCCGCCCCGGAAAGGCGCATACACGCTCTATGGGCGGCGGCTGGCGGTGCACCTCATGGCGCAACCCGGTGTGGCCCGGGACTTCATGGCCGACCCCAAAGCCCACGACACGGGGTTTCTCGCCCGCTTCCTGATCTGCGAACCGCCCAGCTCAATCGGCACGCGGTTCCACCACAAATCCCGGCAGAACCCCGAGGCGCTCGATCGGTTCGGGACGCGGTTGCGTATGGTCCTGGAAACCGCCTTGCCGATGGACCCGGAAACCCGCGCCCTGTCGCCGCGCACCTTGCCACTCGCCCCCGAGGCGCGGGTATTGCTGGTGCGGTTTCACGATGTGATCGAGGCGCAAATGGCCCCCGGCGGCGACCTCGACCACGTAGCCGGCGCGGCATCGAAGGCAGCGGAACAGGCCGCGCGCATTGCTGGCGTTCTGACGCTCTGGCACGATCTGGACGCGCCGCACGTGAGTGCGAAGGACATGGCGGATGGCATCGCGCTGGCGCAATTCTACCTCGGCGAAGCGGCCCGGCTGGCCGACGCG
>SWCD01005065.1_pt1 | contig 13116 bp, 11 predicted proteins | sample 4693011 | NCBI WGS metagenome assembly SWCD01 (sample SAMN10267278, study PRJNA491770) | bioreactor metagenome | isolation source: DHS bioreactor inoculated with marine | place: Japan: Omine Ridge, Nankai Trough | reverse complement strand
GCGGATCTATTTAAAAGAAGGAAAAGGCAATATTCAGATCAACAAACGTGATTATAAAGAGTTCTTCGCAACTGCTACATTACACTATGTTGTTGAGCAACCCCTGTTACTTACTGAAAACATGGGTAAATACGACATCAATGTAAACTTAAAAGGTGGCGGAATAACCGGTCAGGCTGAAGCATTACGCCTTGCCATTTCACGTGCCCTTATTAAAATTGATCCTGAATATCGTCCGGTTTTAAAAGAAAACGGCCTTCTGAGGCGTGACCCACGTATGGTAGAACGTAAAAAACCGGGACAACCAAAAGCTCGTAAAAAATTCCAGTTCAGTAAACGTTAAAATATTTCATTTACAGCGGAAAGAGTTTAGTATCCAAATTGCCATAACTTCATTAATGAGCTATATGGCAATTGTTAAAGAGAATGTAAACAAAATAAAATTTAAAAAATGACTAGAGTAAGTTTCGACGATTTGCTTGATGCAGGTGTTCATTTTGGCCACCTCAAACGCAAATGGAATCCAAACATGGCGCCGTACATCTTTATGGAGCGCAATGGAATTCATATTATTGACCTTTACAAAACCCAGGCTAAACTGGAAGAAGCGCAGAAAGCTTTAAAACAAATAGCTAAATCAGGCAGGAGAATCCTGTTTGTGGCTACAAAAAAACAGGCCAAAGAATTGGTGTCTGAATCAGTAAAAAAAGTGAACATGCCGTATGTTACTGAGCGTTGGCCGGGTGGTATGTTAACCAACTTTGCTACGATTCGTAAAGCGGTGCGAAAGATGGCGAACATCGACAAGATGATGAATACAAATTCATACAATAACCTGTCGAAACGTGAGAAATTACAGGTAAGCCGTGAGCGTGCGAAGCTGGAGAAAAACCTTGGAAGTATTGCAGATATGAGCCGCTTACCGGCAGCTTTGTTCGTGGTAGACATCAATAAGGAGAAAATTGCAGTGGCTGAAGCCCGTAAATTAAATATTCCCATTTTCGCGATGGCAGATACGAATACTGATCCGAACCTGGTGGATTTTGCCATTCCGGCAAATGATGATGCTTCAAAATCGATATCCATTATTGTAAATGCCGCGGTTATTGCTGTGGCCGAAGGATTGAAAGAACGGAAATTGGCGAAAGAGAAAGATGAGGAAGAAGCTGAAGCTTTAGAGTTAGCTGCTGATATTAAAGCCAAATCGCAAACACTGGCACAGGCGGAAGAAGAAGCGGATAAAGAAGCTGAAAAAGGTAAGAAGGAAGTCAAGTCGAAGAAATCGATGGATGATGACGACAAACCTGCTAAATCAAAACGCCCCAGGAAACCAATAACAAAAAAGAAATAGATTAAAAATTATAAAAGCTGAGATAAAAATGAATATTACAGCCCAACAGGTAAACGAATTAAGAAAAATCACCGGCGCCGGCATGATGGATTGCAAAAAAGCGTTGATTGAAAGCGAAGGTGATGTTGAAAAAGCTATTGACATACTAAGAAAAAAAGGACAAAAAGTGGCGGCTAACCGTGCTGACCGTTCTGCCAATGAAGGTGTTGTATTAGCCAAAGTAATTGAAGATAAAACTTTTGCAGCCGCTGTGATGGTGAACTGCGAAACTGATTTTGTAGCAAAAAACGCTGATTTTATTGCTTATACTGAATCAATTCTTGATGCGGCCATAAAAAATAAAGTTAAAGATATTGATTCGTTGAAATCAATGGATATAGATGGTCATACGGTGGAAGAAACCATTACCAACCAAACAGGTGTAATTGGTGAGAAGATTGAACTTGGTAAATATGAAGTGGTGGAAGCCGCTAGCACTTACGCGTATATTCACCCGGGTAACCGAATTGCGACGATTGCAGGTTTTAACAAAGCCGGTGATTTTGATGCAGAAGGAAAAGATGTGGTGATGCAGATTGCTGCGATGGCACCGGTATCGTTAAGCAAAGATGATGTACCTTCGGATGTAATCGCTCATGAAATTGAGATTGGTAAAGATATGGCACGCCAGGAAGGAAAACCTGAAGAAATGCTGGAAAAGATCGCTATGGGAAAATTGAACAAATTTTTCAAAGAAAACACGCTTTTGAACCAGACTTTTATTAAGGATAGCAAGAAAAGTGTGGCCGAATACCTACAGTCGAAAGACAAAGATTTGACCGTTGTTGATTTTAAAAGAATCGCTCTCGGCTCATAATCACAGAAAACAATAATGAAAAAAAGACCGGCGAACGCCGGTCTTTTTTTTGCCCATTAATTGCTGAGAAGGTCCCTCACAATTTTGGAAACAAGACGGTTGTCCGCTTTACCGGCCAACTGTTTTGTAACCATGCCCATCACTCTTCCCATATCCTTCATCCCTGTGGCAGATATTTCTTCAACCACCTGTCGCACCACTGCCTCAACTTCTGTTTCATTCATTTGCTCAGGCAAATATGCCTGTATAATTTTGGCCTGAAATTCTTCTTCTTCGGCCAACTCGGGGCGTCCTTTATCACGATAAATAGCCGCGGCCTCATTCCTTTGTTTTACCAGTTTTTGTAATACTTTTAATTCGACACTTTCAGGAATTTCACCGGCAACCACATCTTTGCCGGTTTTTTCCATCAACAAAGCTGCTTTTATTGCCCTTAATGCATTCAGCTTTTCCTTATCCCTTGCAAGCATGGCCGACTTAATGTCGTTGTTGATCAGTATTTCTAATTGCATATCGATATCTTTCAAGTTAACTAGTCCACATTGTCGTGTAAAAATGAATTGTCGGTTTTTATCACAGGATTGTTATTTTCATCTTCGCCAAGCGTATATCTTGACACTACAGACTCTGATGAATAAGAAGGCGAATACAAATCAATTTTCTTACGGACATAGGCCGGCACGTTTTCCATTTGTGCCACATCCTCAGGACTTTTTACCTGGCTTAATGATTTCAGTTTGTTCGCCCTGTCTTCCATGTTTTTCTTAATAGCCTGATCTTCTTCTTCAATCGTGTGTGGTCTTTCCTCAACTGTTTTTGTGGAAGAGATGGTATGGCTTACACCCGGAGGCATTTTGTCTGATCTTTTAGTAACAGAAAACAGTCCATCGCTCGGATTATTAGCCGTGGTTTCTCTTTCTTTGGGTGTTAGATCTGTTGAAACCGTTCTTCTAATCATCCCTGAACCGTCATTTGTTTGAGGGGTGTTATCGTCACCTGTTTTATTGACAATATGAATGCCCGAAGTGGTTTCATTTTCTTCTTTGCGGGTTCTGTGCAGCATTGATTCAAAGGCAGGCACTTCAATCACATCTTCCTCTACTTCCTCTTCCTTTTTTATTTCGATGGTCGGCATTTCCTCTTTAATAGCAGTTTTTGGTATTTCTTCTTTCGCATTTGTTCCGATGGTGCCAACTGTTTTTGTTGTCCTGATAGCTGATGGCCTCTTTGAGTTGAAACCAGTTGCTATAATGGTGATGCCAATTTTATTGCCCAGTGCTTCATCTTTGCCATTACCCCAGATCACATCGGCTTCGTTATCGCTGCCGCATTCTTGCTGCACATAGTCGGTAATTTCGGTGATTTCGTCCATTGTAAGGTCTTCTGAGCCTGTCATGATGTATAGCAGTATGTTCTGGGCGCCTTTGATATCATTATCATTTAACAATGGTGAACTCATAGCCTCTTCAATAGCCAGCAAGGCACGTCCTTCGCCTTCGGCTGTGGCTGATCCCATGATAGCTTTGCCGCTGTCTTCAATTACGGTTTTCACATCCTGGAAATCTATGTTAATATAACCTGTAACCGTAATTAGCTCGGCGATACCTTTTGCAGCTGAGGTTAATACATTGTCGGCTTTTGCAAAGGCTTCACTTACTGTTTGGTTGCCATATTGTTCACGCAGTTTGTCGTTGCTGATCACAAGCAAGGTGTCTACGTATTTTTTTATTTCTTCAATACCAGCTTCGGCTTGTTGTTTGCGCCTGCGGCCTTCCCACGAAAAGGGTAGGGTCACAATTCCTACGGTTAGAATGCCCAATTCCCGTGCTTGTTTTGCAATGATGGGCGCGGCACCTGTACCGGTGCCACCACCCATTCCTGCCGTTATGAATAGCATTTGGGTATCTTCAGTTAAGGTTTCTTTAATTTTTTCAATAGATTCTTCCGCCGCAGTCCTTCCCACTTCGGGTTTTGAGCCGGCACCAAGTCCACCTTTATTACCCATTTCTATCTTAACAGGAACCGGGCTTGATTCAAGTGCTTGTACATCGGTATTACAAACAACAAAATCAACTCCTTTTATTCCTTGAGTAAACATATGATTTACAGCGTTACTGCCTCCGCCTCCTACGCCTAATACTTTGATATAGGCTGGTCGTTGTTTTGGTTCGAAAGTGATCATTTTTGGTATGTTGGTTTTAATTAAAAATACTGTATTCTAAAAGTTATAAAATTCAATGTGTATATAGTTTTTAACAAACAAAAGTTAATTTTTAGTTATTCGTTGGTATCGCTGTCAAACCAGTTCTCGAGCATATTTAAAAACCTCCTGGAGCCTGGTTCACCACTTTGACTTTTCTTCTTTTTCTTTTTGGCTTTTTTATTGCCATCCGAATCATATTCAAAATTTTCCCGCTGCTTGTCGTAATCAAAACGGTGGATGCCTTCAATAACCAATCCTACACCTGTGGCATACATAGGGCTGGCCATTTCGTCTGGCACATCATTTGCCAGGTGTTCGTTCGGGTATCCAATTCGCGTGTCCATTCCGGTTGAGAACTCGGCCAATTGATCAATATGCTTCAGTTGCGCACCGCCACCTGTTAACACGATGCCTGCAATAAGTTTTTTCTCAAAACCTGAGTTTTTGATCTCAAAATACATTTGCTCAATAATTTCTTCCATGCGTGCCTGGATAATGGAAGCCAGGTTTTTCAATGTGATTTCCTTTGGCGGACGGCCACGAAGCCCTGGAATAGCCACCACCTCATCTTCCCTGTTTTCGCTGGCAAGTGCCGAACCGAATTTCACTTTCAATTCTTCAGCATGTTTTTTAATGATTGTGCAACCTTCTTTTACATCTTCGGTGACCACTTCACCACCAAATGGAATAACTGCTGTGTGCCTGATGATGTTATCCTGGAAAATAGCAATGTCGGTGGTTCCGCCGCCAATATCAACCAGTGCCACGCCTGCTTCCTTTTCTTCATCGCTTAAAACAGCTTCGGCAGATGCAATGGGTTCAAGAATGAGGTCCACCATCTCCAGGTTGGCTTTTTTGATGCATTTGAGAATATTTTTGGCTGCAGCGGTTTGACCAATGATAATATGAAAATTTGCTTCAAGTGTATTGCCCAGCATGCCCACGGGCTGCCTGATTCCTACTTCGCCATCAATGATATATTCCTGTGCGATCACATCAATAATCTCTTCACCTGGTGCCATGCTCAGCTTGTACATATTTTGGGTGAGACGGTCAATTTCCGAAGCGTTTATCTCTTTGTCAGGATCTTCACGGATTATATTGCCGCGGTGCTGATGGCTTCTGATATGTTGTCCGGCAATGCCGACATTCACATATTTTATATCGACACCTGATTTCTGCTCTGCCTGGGTTACTGCCGTCTTAATAGACTGGACTGTATTTTCGATGTTGGCGACAAAGCCTCGTTTTACACCGATTGAATCGGTTTTACCATAGCCGAGTATCTCAATTTTTCCGAATTCATTTCTTCTGCCAACTATACAGGCAATTTTGGTTGTCCCTATGTCGAGGCCGACGATTATTTCTGATTCCATATCATTATTTTTTAGTGCAAACGATTTGGTTTGTATACATAAGGTTTATTATTTCGTATTTATCCCATCCCTCGGTTACAAGCTTTTTTCTATAGAAGGTCTCGAGGTTCCTGAGTTTTTCATCTAAATGATCTATTTGACCGAGCCTGATAGAGTGGCTTCCTAGCTCTGGTATAAGGTCGTATTCGTTTTTGCTATTCACATAAATCTGGCTTATTTGCGAATTTAAGAATGGCCTTGATGTGATATTTTTAGCCAATTTATATAATTCGGGCAATGCAGATTCGGTATAGATGCTATCTTGAACGCTTGATAATCCCTCAGGCTTTGGAGCATTGATATAGCCATTGGCTATTAAAAGTCTTGGTGTAAACCAGTCGCATAATGGGAATATCTTTCCTTCAAAATCTATATAAAAGCTGCTGTTGTCTGGTAAGTAAATCCGTAATAAAGCTTCTCTTTCTTTTATATTTAGGATCAATTCCCTGTTAATATTTATATAGGCATCCGCATATTCTATATAGGGATTTTGGCACAATTCATTTTCAATAAACGCTTCGTCAAAATCCGAAACCATGACCGTATCCATACCATTTAATTCATGTATAGAACTGAAAATGAGTTCCAGGTTCAGAAAACCCCCATTTCCAGTTTTGGAGATTTTTATTTTTGTTTTCTGGATAGGTTGCCGTCCATGCTCATACACGATAAATCCCATAAGGCTAAGCAAAGTAATACCCAGCAAAATAAAAAGTATGATATGGAATAATTGCTTCATGACCGTTTTACTATTTGTTCAATTTTATCAGCTAAAAATCCAATGTCTCCGGCGCCAATGGTCAGCAATACATCCGTTTTTAGCGTTTCAGCGTACCTGAGCACCTCTGCTTTGCTGAGAATGCGTTTATTGGAATTTTCAATTTTATCAAGTAACACTGAAGAAGAGATACCATTGATGGGTTTTTCGCGTGCCGGGTATATGTCGAGGAGTATGATGTGGTCGAGTTTGGAAAGTGAAGCTGCGAACTCATCTGCAAAATCACGTGTGCGGCTATAAAGATGAGGCTGAAAGATACCTGTAATTTTTCTTCCGGGATAGAGCATTCGGATAGCTTCAATCGTCACGTTAATTTCCGCAGGATGATGGGCGTAATCATCAATAAAAACTGGGTTGTTTATATGTCTTACCTCAAACCTCCTCGACACACCTTTAAAACTTTCAATGCCCTTTTTTAATTGTTCAGCATTCAAACCAAGTTTATAACCAATGGCCATCGCGGCGGTGGCATTTTCAATATAATGAGATCCGGGCACAGTCATTTTTATATTCTGTATGGTCATTCCCGGCGCTCTGAAATCAAAAATAAATGTACCTTCTTCAATTCTTACGTTTTGAGCTGCCATATCTGCTTGCACATCTATTCCATAATAAATAGTTTGACTGTTTTTCGGAAGTGCATTTTTTAATTTGGTTTGGCAAATAAACCAGCCTTCAGGTTTGATCAGTTTTGTGAATTTTATAAAACTATCAACAAAACTATTCTTATTTTCATAAATATCCAGGTGGTCAGCATCCATAGATGAGATTACAGCAATATCAGGTTGTATTGTGAGAAATGAGCGATCAAACTCATCCGCTTCAAGTAGTATGTATTTGCTGTTTTCTGAAAGAATGACATTGGAGTTATAGTTTTTACAAATACCTCCGATAAGCGCTGTGATCGACATGCCGGACGATTTTAGCAGATGAGCGCTAAGTGCGCTGATGCTGGTTTTGCCATGCGTGCCGGCTATAGCAATTGTGAATATTTTTTCAGACAGCATCCCCAGTACCTTTGAACGTTTTAAAACCGGGGTGTCGCCATGTCGGAAATACTCAAAAAGTCTATTTTCTTTCGGTATTGCAGGCGTGTAAATAATTAGATCAATTTGGGGTGGTAATGAATCGATTTTTTCATCAAACTGGATAGTCATACCTTCAACAATGAGTGCTTCGGTTAGGGGTGTAGCGGTTAAATCGTAACCAAATATTTCTTTTCCTTGCTGATTGAAGTACCGTGCCAAGGCACTCATGCCAATACCTCCGATACCGAGAAAAAAGATTTTATGTATTTGGTTAAAATCCATTAATTGATCATTTTAATAATTTCATCTACAATTTTTTCTGTGGCATCAGGATGTTTAAATCGTTTCAGATTTTGAACCATTACCAGTCGGTTTGATCCTGCTGCCAGCAGGTCATTTATTACCGGAGCCAATACTTCTTTAGCTTCATTTTCTTTCACCAGGATCGCTGCTTTTCCTTTTACTAATTCCTGGGCATTTTTTGTCTGGTGGTCTTCTGCCGCCGTTGGAAGCGGAATGAAAATAGCAGGCTTGTTTACGGCTACAATTTCGGCAATGGCAATTGCGCCAGCCCTTGAAATAACTAGGTCAGCCACTGCATACGCCAAATCCATCCTGGAAATGAAATTCACTACTTTAATAAAATTCCTTTTTGGTGAACGTTCAGCGTATTCCTTGGCAAGCGCATAAGATGCTTTGCCCGTTTGCCAAATCATTTGGATATTATCTTTTACAATTTTATCAAGTTGTTCGCCGATGGCTTCATTTATTTTTAAAGCACCCTGGCTGCCGCCAATTACAAGGATGGTTGTTTTATCCCTGTTGATATTAAAATATTCTACCCCCTCTTCTTTGGTAGCTTTCAAATCATTAATCTCTTTTCTGATTGGGCTGCCGGTGATGAGAATTTTATCCTCAGGAAAATATTTTCCCATACCTTCATAGGCCACACATACTTTTCTCACTGTTTTGCCGAGAAGTTTATTGGTAATTCCCGGATAAGAGTTCTGTTCGAGAATAAGCGTCGATATTTTCTTTTTGGATGCAATGTATAGTAAGGGGCCACTTGCATATCCACCTGTCCCAATCACAACATCGGGTTTGAACTTGCTTATAATCGAACTGGCTTTCAACAAGCTGCTTAAAAGTTTAATAGGAAAGCTCACATTTTGCAGATTCATTTTTCGCTGTAGGCCACTGATCCATAGGCCTTCAATAGGATACCCGGCCTGAGGTACTTTCTCCATTTCCATCTTGCCTTTGGCTCCTACGAATAGAATATTGGCTTCAGGAATTCTTACCCTGAGACCGTTCGCAATGGCTATTGCCGGGAAAATATGGCCCCCTGTACCGCCACCGCTTACCAATATGTTCACCGATTTACGCATAGCTCGTTTCCGTTTTAATCAGATCATTTTTTTTCGGCTCTTCCTTTTTCTCCAATTCTTTGCTCACACTTAAAATAATGCCAATGGCTAGACTGGTAAACCAAATTGATGTGCCACCCATGCTTATAAGTGGTAGTGGTTGTCCTGTAACCGGCAGTAAGTTTACCGCAACACCCATATTGATCATAGCCTGGAAAACAAGACTAAAAGCCACGCCAATCGACAAGAATGCCCCGAAGGTGCCCGGTATCCTGGTCATGATTTTTACAGCCCTGAAAAATAAGATCAGGTAAAGCAATACAACAAATCCACCACCGATGGCACCGTATTCTTCCACAATAATGGCAAAAATAAAGTCAGAATAGGGGTGGGGTAAAAAATTTCTTTGGGTGCTGTTTCCCGGCATTTTACCCAGAATTCCTCCTGTTGCAATTGCAATTTTCGCCTGTTCCACCTGGTAATGTTCCTCACCACCTCCATCTACAAAATTTGTAATGCGGTTTTTCCAGGTGCCAAGACGACCCTGCTTTTCGGCGGGCATCACGTACAATACAGCTATTCCGATGGCAAGTGCAACCACACCAATACCTACCATGCCGAGGATGTAACGTACTTTAACCCGACCAATAAAAATAAGCACCAGGCTGGTTACAAAAAGTAAGGCGGCGGTAGAAAAATTAGCAGGGAAGATCAGCCCTGTGACGATCAGTACAGGAAGCATTAGTGGGACGAATGCCGATTTAAAATCCTTGATCTGCTCCTGCTTTTTAGTTAACATACGTGCTAAATAAATAATCAAAGTGACTTTCGCAAGGTCGGATGTTTGGAAAGTCAAATTAAACGGGAGAGGAAGTACGCGTTTTGCTTCATTCAAATTGAGCCCAAAAATTAAAGTGATCAGTAATAAAGGCACGGCTATGTATAAGGCAATCTGGAATATTCGTGAATAATAAGTGTATTTTAATAAATGCGCAAAGTACATGAGTAACAATCCAAATAGCAGGATGACAGCATGTTTGAACATATAGTATTCGGTATTGCCACCATGGTATTTATAAGCCAGGGTGCCCGTGGAGCTATATACGGCCAAAAATGATACCAGGGTGAGCAGGAATACTACTGCCCATATTACTTTGTCGCCTTTTATTTTGGATAAGATTGAATGCATTTTTACAGGTTGTTAACAGCTTGTTTAAATTGATTTCCCCTATCCTCGTAATTCTCAAACAAATCGAAGCTGGCGCAGGCGGGTGACATTAAAACCGTATCTCCTTTTGAGGCAATTTGGTAAGCAGCTTGGACAGCTTCTTCGGCAGTTTCAGTGTCGAAGATCAGTTCAACATCATCAGCAAATGCTTCATGTATTTTATGATTGTCAAGGCCCAGGCAAACGATGGCCTTCACTTTTTGTTTTACGAGAGACTTGATAGAATTGTAATCATTTCCTTTATCAATGCCCCCGGCAATCCATACAGTTGGATGTTCGGCACTTTCAAGGGCATACCAAGTGGAATTTACATTGGTAGCTTTTGAATCGTTAATAAACCGGATGCCGTGCACACTACCTACGTATTCAAGACGATGGGCGATATTCTGAAAGTCAGATAAGCACTGTTTGATGGTGTCATTTCTGATTTCCATTAATTTTGCTGCCACACCGGCTGCCATCGAATTATAAACATTGTGTTTTCCCTGTAACGCTAACTGTTCCAATGTCATGTCAAATTCTTTTTTATGGTGTTTAATTATTAATTTTCCTTTATCTATATAAGCGCCATTCGCCACATCTAAATATTTAAGGCTGAACGGAAACTGTTTAATCCCGATTTTCATTTTTGCTAATTCATTTACTATTACCTGTTCATCGAAGCAATAAATGATAGCATCATTTTTAGATTGATTTTGAAGAATTCTGAATTTAGAGTTGATGTAGTTTTCAAATTTGTTGTCATACCTATCCAGATGATCCGGGGTAATGTTCAGCAGTATGGAAATATCTGCCTTGAAATTATGCATGCCATCCAGTTGAAAGCTGCTCAGCTCGAGCACGAACACATCTTTGTCGTCTTCTGCCACCTGCCAGGCAAAGCTTTTTCCAATATTTCCGGCCACACCTACGTTCAATCCTGCTGTTTTTAAAATATAACCGAGTAGTAGCGTGGTGGTCGTTTTTCCGTTACTGCCTGTTATGCCAATCAGCTTTGCAGATGTATACCGTGCTGCAAATTCAATCTCAGAGATTACAGGAATATTTTTCCTCCTGATGGCTTCTATTAACGGAATCGTATCCGGTATGCCCGGGCTTTTTATGACTTCATCTGCCTCTAGAATCCGGTTCGTATCATGATTTCCTTCTTCAAAATCAATGTCAAAATGTATAAGAACGCTTTTGTATGTCTCTTTGATAGCTCCTTTGTCGCTAACAAAAACTTTCAGTCCCTTTTTTTGAGCGAGAACAGCTGCCCCGGTGCCACTTTCGGCAGCCCCCAGTACAACTATTTCCCTGTATCTTTTCATTTATTATGGTCATTTATTATCTTAGTTTTAAAGTGATGATCGTGAACACCGCTAGCATAATTCCAACAATGAAAAACCGGAGTACAATTTTGGGTTCCGGATATCCAAGTTTTTGAAAATGATGGTGTAACGGCGACATTTTGAAAACTCGCACACCCGCACCTCTTGTCCTTTTCGTGTATTTGAAATAACTAACCTGGATAATGACGGATAAGCTTTCTGCCAGGAAAATACCGCAGAGGATCGGGATGAGCAGTTCTTTACGGATGATGATGGCGAAAACCGCGATGATACCACCAATAGCCAGGCTACCGGTATCTCCCATAAAAACTTGCGCAGGATAGGTATTGTACCACAGAAACCCGACTGTGGCACCCACAAACGCACTGATGTAAATGGTGAGTTCACCCACATTTGGTAAATACATGATGTTCAGGTAGTCCGCAAAAATGATATTGCCCGAAACCCATGCCAGTATGCCAAGTGTTAGTCCGATAATTGCCGAGGTTCCTGTAGCGAGACCATCCATGCCATCCGTTAAATTAGCGCCATTAGAAACCGCTACTATGATAAGGATTACAATCGGTATAAAAATTAAAAAGGCCCATTTCTGGTAACCGTCGCCCAGCCATTTCAGCAGCAGGGCATAATCAAATTCATTATTTTTAAAAAACGGTATTGTGGTTTTTGTCGATCTTGCTTCTTCGATAATGAAATTTTCAGCCGGCGTTGCTTCATCAGTGCCCGAAATTGTTTGTACTACTGCTGATTGTTGCTTTTCGCGCACAACCACAGCAGGATTGTAATACATAACCAATCCAACGATCAGCCCGAGAACTACTTGTGCTATAATTTTATATTTTCCGCTTAACCCAGATTTGTCTTTTTTAAATACTTTAATATAATCATCCAGAAATCCAATGCCGCCAAGCCATACAGTGGTAAAGAGCATCAAAATGATATAGATATTATCAAGTTTGGCAAACAACAGTGCAGGAAGGAGAATTGAAGCCAGGATAATCAATCCGCCCATGGTAGGAGTTCCCTGCTTGTCGAGTTGCCCTTCGAGGCCAAGGTCGCGGATGGTTTCGCCTACCTGCCTTTTATTGAGGTAGCTGATCCATCTTTTACCAAACATCAAAGAAATAATTAGCGATGTGATGACAGCCATAGCAGCCCTGAAAGAGAGGTATTCGAATACCCCTGCCCCAGGCAGTGCATACATTTCATCGAGGTATTTAAATAAGTAATAAAGCATCTATACGGTTTCAAAAAGTTTCTTTACTATTTCCCTGTCATCAAAAGGGTATCTTACACCCTTTATCTCCTGGTATTTTTCGTGTCCCTTACCTGCAACCAGTATTATATCGCCTGGTTTAGCAAGATTTACCGCTGTTTTAATGGCTTCTTCCCTGCTGGTAATGGATAGTGTTTTATTTGTTTTAGCCGGATCAATTCCTGCCTGCATATCCTTAATGATCATCTCAGGCTCTTCCGATCGTGGATTGTCTGAAGTGAGAATGACCATGTCACTTAATAGAGATGCAATCCTGGCCATTTTGGGCCTCTTCTCGGTATCA
>SWCD01018569.1_pt2 | contig 13169 bp, 16 predicted proteins | sample 4693011 | NCBI WGS metagenome assembly SWCD01 (sample SAMN10267278, study PRJNA491770) | bioreactor metagenome | isolation source: DHS bioreactor inoculated with marine | place: Japan: Omine Ridge, Nankai Trough | reverse complement strand
TTCACCGTCATCAACTGCCCCGGCTTCAAGGCGGACCCTGTGCGTCACGGCTGCCGCTCGGAGACGGTGATCGCAATGAATTTCGACCGCAAGCTGATCCTCGTGGGCAATACCGAATACGCAGGCGAAAACAAGAAATCGGTTTTCTCGCTTCTGAACTACCTCTTGCCGGAAAAAGGCATCATGCCGATGCACTGCTCGGCCAACCACGCGCAGGGCAATCCGGTCGATACCGCCATCTTCTTTGGCCTGTCGGGCACTGGCAAGACCACGCTTTCGGCGGATCCCGACCGCACGCTCTTGGGAGATGACGAACATGGCTGGTCGGATCGCGGCACCTTCAATTTCGAAGGGGGCTGTTATGCCAAGACCGTAAATCTGAGCGCCGAGGCAGAGCCGGAAATCTATGCCACCTGCTCGATGTTCGGCACGATCATCGAAAACATGGTCTTCGATCCCGAAACGCTGGAACTGGATTTCGAGGACGACAGCCTGACGCCCAACATGCGCTGCGCCTATCCGCTGCATTACATCTCTAACGCATCCGAGACCGCCCTTGGCGGGCATCCCAAGAATGTCATCATGCTGACCTGCGATGCCTTTGGCGTGCTTCCGCCGATTTCGCGGCTGACCCCGGCGCAGGCGATGTATCATTTCCTGTCGGGCTTCACCTCCAAGATGGCAGGAACGGAACGTGGCGTGACCGAGCCGCAGCCCGTGTTTTCGACCTGTTTCGGTGCCCCCTTCATGCCGCGCCGCCCGGAGGTTTACGGCAATCTTTTGCGGGAAAAGATCGCCAAACACGGCGCAACCTGCTGGTTGGTCAATACCGGCTGGACCGGCGGCGCCTTTGGAACCGGATCGCGGATGCCGATCAAGGCCACGCGCGCGCTCTTGACCGCGGCGCTTGATGGCTCGCTCAACGGGGTCGAGTTCCGCAAGGACCCGAATTTCGGCTTTGACGTGCCCGTGGCGGTGCCCGGCGTGCCCGAAGTGCTGCTCGACCCGCGCCGCACCTGGGCGGATCCTGCCGCCTATGATGCGCAAGCGGCCAAATTGGTGCAAATGTTCGCCGACAACTTCGCACAATATGTACCTTTCATCGACGAGGATGTACGCGCAGCCTCGCTGGGCTAAGTCCACAGCCAAACAGATCCAGACCCTCGCCGTGACCGGCGGGGGTTTTTCTTTGGGCGCAATTCGCGCACGTCCGGTCGAATTTCCGATTTCCTTCCCTCGGCTCTGCGGTTAGCGTCCCGCCAAAGCATCCAGACAGGAGACCGAGACATGAGCCAGTTCGAGAAAAAGCTTGCCGAAATGGGCGTCACCCTACCCGAGGCTCCGGCCCCTGCGGCCAATTACGTGCCCTATGTGCTGGCCGGCGACATGCTCTTTGTCTCGGGTCAAATTGCCAAGGAGGGCGACACGCTCTTGACCGGCAAACTGGGCGCTGATCTGGATGTGGCCGATGGGGCCAAGGCCGCCCGCGCCTGTGCGATTGCCCTTTTGGCGCAGGTGAAGGCGGCCTGTGGCGGCGATCTCGACCGGCTGGTGCGGGTGGTGAAACTGACCGGGTTCGTCAACTCCACCGCAGATTTCACTCAGCAACCCGCCGTGATCAATGGCGCGTCGGATTTTATCGGCGAGGCCTTGGGCGACGCCGGCAAACACGCCCGCGCCGCGGTATCCGCCCCCTCGCTGCCCTTTGGCGTGGCGGTGGAAATCGACGGGGTATTCCAAATCAAATGAGCGCGCTGCCCGATGGTTTCCGCCGTATCCCGCTGGCCCATCGTGGCCTGCATGACAAGGCGCAGGGTCGCCCCGAGAATTCTCGCGCGGGCATCGCGGCGGCGATTGCTGCGGGCTATGGGATCGAGATTGACCTGCAACTGAGCCGTGACAATCAGGCGATGGTGTTTCACGACTACGATCTTGGTCGTCTCACGGCGGAAAAAGGCCCCGTGCGACAACGCGATGCGGCGCACCTCGCGCAAATCCCGCTCTTGGGCGGGGATGAGGGGATACCCGACCTACCACAGATCCTCAGCCTTGTGGCGGGCCGCGTCCCGCTCCTGATCGAATTGAAGGATCAGCAAGGGCAAATGGGCGCAAGCTGTGGCACGCTCGAGGCCGCCACCGCCGCAGCCCTTGCAGGATATGCAGGCCCCGTGGCGGTCATGTCCTTCAACCCGGACATGGTGGCGCAGATGGCCAAACTCGCCCCCGATACGCCACGCGGCATCGTCACCTGCGCCTACACGGCCGAGGATTGGCCGCTCTTGCGCGCTGAAACCCGCGCGCGCCTGCGCGACATTCCCGATTATGACGCAACAGGGGCGAGCTTTGTCAGCCATGACATCGACGATCTGAACGCCCCGCGCGTTGATGCCCTGCGCGCCCAGGGGGCCGCGATCCTCTGCTGGACCGTGCGCAGCCCAGAGGCCGAGGCCGAGGCCCGCAAACGCGCCGACAATATCACCTTCGAGGGCTATTTACCCGATCACCCGGCTTGATCCGCGCGCCGCGTGACCCAAGTAAACCGCCGGGGCAAAAGGGGCCGTCAGCGCCAATGACGCAAGGTCAAATCACGATCACCCTGCATGAGCGCCTGTCCGACATCGGGCAGGCCGATTGGGATGCCTGCGCCTGCCCCGAGGCCGCCACGGGCCGCCCCGAAGATCCCTTCACCACCTACCGTTTTCTCAAGGCGCTCGAGGACAGCCGCTCGGTCGGCGCGGGCAGCGGCTGGCAACCGCATTACCTGAGCGCCGATCAGGAGGGCCAGATCATCGCCGTGGCCCCGCTCTACCTCAAATCCCATTCTCAGGGCGAATACATCTTTGATCACAACTGGGCACATGCCTATGAGCGCGCGGGCGGGCGGTATTATCCGAAATTCCAGATCGCCGTGCCCTTTACCCCGGCCACCGGCCGCCGCCTGCTGACCCGTCCGGGGTTCGAGGCGGTGGGCCGGGCGGCGCTGGTCGAGGGCGCGCGCGATGTCGCGCAGCGCAATGACCTCTCGTCGCTGCATATCACCTTTTGCACCGGGAAAGAGGCAGAGGCGGGGGCCGCCCTTGGCCTCATGCCCCGGCGCACCCAGCAATATCACTGGATCAATCGCGGCTATGCCGATTTTGATGGCTTTTTGGCTGATCTGTCGTCACGCAAGCGCAAGGCGATCCGCAAGGAACGCGCCCGCGCAGCGGATTTCGGCGGCGAGATCGTCACCCTCACCGGGGATCAGATACAGCCTGAACACTGGGATGCGATCTGGGCCTTTTATCAGGACACCGGCGCGCGCAAATGGGGAACGCCCTATCTCACCCGCGCGTTTTTCAACCGCGCGCATGACACCCTGCGCGATGACATCCTGCTCATCCTCGCGCTGCGGGGGGGGCGGCCCGTGGCGGGGGCCATGAACCTGATCGGCGCATCGGCGCTTTATGGCCGGTATTGGGGCTGTATCGAGGATCACCCCTGCCTCCATTTCGAACTCTGCTATTACCGGGCGATCGAGTTTGCGATTGAAGCGGGGCTGCAAAGGGTAGAGGCTGGCGCGCAGGGCGAACACAAGCTGGCGCGTGGCTATCTGCCGGTGCCGACCCATTCGCTACATTGGCTGCGCGATCCAGGCTTTGCCGAGGCGGTAGCGCAGTATCTCAAGGCCGAGCGTGCCGCCGTTGACGAGGATATCGAAATTCTCACCAGCTATGGGCCGTTTCGCAAGACACCAGAAGAGGAAAACGAATGAGCGAGAAACTCAGCGACACCGCCCGCAAGACCACGCTGGCCCCGCTGCTGGAGAACGGCTGGACCATGGTCGAGGGGCGCGACGCCATCACCAAGACCTATAAATTCGCCGATTTTCCCGAGGCCATGGGGTTCATGACCCGCGCCGCGATTTGGGCGGAAAAATGGAACCATCACCCGGAATGGTTCAACGTCTACTCCAAGGTCGAAGTCACGCTGACCACGCATGACGTCGACGGCCTGAGCAGTCTTGACGTGAAACTCGCGCGCAAGTTCGACGGGTTGGCGGGCTGATCCCAGAAACGAAAACGCCCCGGCGGTTGGGCCGGGGCGTTTCCTGTTGCGTACATGCGCCGTGTCAGTGCTTGCGCAGCTTGCGGATCGCTTCCAGTTCCGACGCGCTGATGCCGGTGTTGCGGGCGATACTGTCGGGCTTTTGTCCAAAGCGGGCCATGTCGATCGCCTGTTCGATCATCCGATCACTGACCAGCCAATCGAAGTCGCGGCGCATTTCATCCATGCGGTCAGCGATGCTCATCAGCGAGGCCTCGTCGCTCAGGCCCAGCTTGTGCCCCAGACGGCGCGCGATCTGATCAATCTCCGCATCACTCAGCCGCAACATCTGACCGCTCAGATGCGCCAAGGTCTTTGCAATACGAACAGAGACTGCCACCAGCAGCGGCAGCGTGATCATGCAAAGCACCGCAAGCGCGTAGAGGGTAATTTCAAAGTAGGTCATGCTCTGCCTCGTCTCAGCGCGTCATCGCGCTGTAGTCTTGAAAAATGCTATCTGCGATGCGCTTGGCATCCACAGGATAGTTGCCGTTCGCGACAGCCTCCTTGATCCGCGAGACGCGCTCTGCGTCAAAGGGCGGACCTTGTTCGACCATCTTGTCGATCACCCCGACCGAAGCCGAGGAACTGAGTTTCACGGAATCCACCGCGCTGACCGGCTTGTGAGCCTTGGCACCGGCGGCACCGCCCGGCGCGCCTTCGGTCGACACCGGCATGAGCCGCGGTCGCGCGGCGTGGGAAGAATTGACTGAATCGACCATCTGATCTCTCCGGTGAGGCGTCATTCGGACGCTGTTCTTGGAGTGAAAAACGGCAGGTGTTCACCGAATGTTAGGACGCACCATCACTTTGTTGCGGCCCGTCACCGTGACGTGCACCACTTCGCCGCTTCCCGCGTTGGTTACGCGGATATCCTGCCCCAATTGACCGGGTTCAAGCGCGACGCCCGCCGCCTCGATCCGGATTCCGCCCAAAATAGTAACAATCGTTACCGGCCCGCCGTCCGTGACTTGCCAGTCATGGTCGAGGTGCCGCGCCAAGAGCGGCTGACCGGCCCCAAGGTTGCTCTTGAGACGGCGACCGATGGCGGTTTCCAGGGAAACGATCAGATCGCCACTTGTCCGCGTGCCAATCGGTGCTTCGCGCAGATGTGCGGCCTCAAGAATGGTGCCACGCGGCAGGCTCTCGGCCAGCACCAGTGCCGGGCGTTGCGGCTGATCCCCGGGCGCGCCCGGCACGCGCGGCGCGGCGGCACCACCCTCGATGCGGATCACCCGGCTCCAGCCGCCCGTCCCGGCGCAGCTCACTTGCACCGCCTGCCAGCCGCCCTGATGCGGGGCGACGTCGAGAGGGTCGGCACAGGGAGGATAGGGGCGACTGGCCGAAACCACAGGTGCGCCGCCCTGCCCGGCGTCGGCCAGCGCCTGCACGATCCGCGCCTGTACCGCGTGTCCATCGAGCGCCGCCGCGTGATGCGGCACGAGGCAAGCCAAAAGCACGGTAATACCGCCCCGGATCACAGCCCTGCCTCGACGAAATAGACACGCAACCCATCGAAACTGGCCGGGGTGCGCGTGGGATCAAGCGGGCGGAGCGTGGTATGGCGATTGTCGAGCGTGATCACTTCCAAAAGGCCAAAGCCGTCATTGGGATCATCGACAAAGGCAAGGCTTGCCCGTGTCAACCCATGCCGCCGCCCCAAGGGTACGCTCAGCCCGTCGGTAGCGAGGGCCAGACGCGCCTCGGCAGGCTGACAGGCCAGCCCATCCAGCATGGCGCGTACCTCCTGCAAAAGGCCCGCAGTCAAGTCGGCCTCGGCGCGGCTGCGGCTCTGGCCTGCGACGTATCCGACAACCCCTCCACGCGGCACCACGGCCTCGCGCTGAAAGCGACGTGAAAGGGTACTGCCATCCTGACCAGTCAAGGACAGGTCGAGCGCCAGACGCAGCACCTTGCCTTGCCGGTCCACAGTGATGCGCTGGCTCATGCGGTGATCGCCCGGCGCGGGCAGCGATTGTCCGCGGGTGAGTGCGGTGTAATCCAACGCCGCCGCCACAGGCGCGGCAGAAACGGGTGCGATACGTTCAAGATCGGTGTCAGGATGCGCGCGCAGCACCTCCATCAGATCGCGCGCCAACCCCTGTGCCAAGGGTTCGGCCCAAGCCGAGGCCTCGGGTGCCACGCGGATTTGCGGCGGCGTGGCGCTGACCGTCATGCGCCGACGCGACGCACAGGCCCCCACCGGCATCGGGCCAACTTCGGCAGCCACCCGCACCAGCCATTGCCCGTCCTGCAACTGGGCGGACAGGATACGGTGGGTCAGAATACGCCCCGTGGGACGCAGGATGGTCAGATCGGCGGTGATACGCCCCTTGTCCATCACGGTATGCCCACGCAGGGTCGCTCCACCCGACAATGCCGCAGATACCAGCGCCTCGCCAATCGCGCGGCGACGTGCGGCGTCCTGATCGGCCGGAGAGGCGACATAGGCCCGCCCCTCGGCCTCAACCCAGAGCGTTGCCTCCTTGGCCCCGGCCGCGGCACAAATAAGGCCGCTCAAGAGGACCATAAACCAGAATTGCGGTCTGAACACATGCCCCCACATGGCCTAGCCCCGCTGACGCACGGCGCGCAGGATGTAGCGGACCGTATCGGGATCGAGCGCCAACACGACCTCAAAGGAATCGTTGCCCTTGGGCGTGATCCGCAGTGTGCGCGCGCCCCGGATTTCACCCGCCACGACCGCGCGCACCGCGTCACTGCGCAGCACCTGATCGTGCAGCGTGCTTTCGGAATTGATGCGTATGCCGTGGATTTGCTCGGTCAGATCACGAATCGCCTCGAGTCGCGCGGCGCGGATCGCCATCAGGCGGCGCTCGTTGATCGAGGCCCCCGGCTGGGTCGAGACCTGCGACAGGCCAAGCCCGGTGAATTGCACGATCTCGGGCGCGCTGGCGGCGGCAGGCACGGGCAGGCCCGACAGATCATCCCGTAGCTGGGCGACGGCCTCGGTTCGAGGGCTGGCATCGGCTGGCAGGGCATCCACCGCCCGGCCGGGCGACATGCAGGCACCAAGCGGCATCAATGCCAAAGGCAGAAGGACGGGGCGAAGCAATCTGGATAGCATGGGAACCTCTTTCGACGGGGCCGGACAGGCGCGGTTTTCAGCGCCAGACCTGCAAGGCCCGTGCCAGCCCCGACCCAGTTCAGGCCCTCCCCCTTCCTCCGTGCCAAGCCCGCAAAATTGGCACGCGACTTGCACCCATTCCCCCGATGCGACGCAACACAAGGGATACCCGATGGCCGCGCTGAGCCGTGCCTCTTACCGCCCGCAACTCGGGGCTGGCCTGCTGCCTGTGGGCATCCTCGCCGTTGTGGCGATGATGGTGCTGCCGCTGCCCTTGGCGCTGCTCGACATTTTCTTTGTGTTCAACATCCTCTTGTCGCTTCTGGTGCTGATGGTCGCGCTCTACAGCTATCGGCCGCTTGATTTCTCGTCCTTTCCGTCGGTCCTGCTGATTGCCACCGTGTTCCGCCTCGCGCTCAACGTGGCCTCGACGCGGATCGTGCTGACCTCGGGACACGAGGGCACCGGCGCTGCGGGCAAGGTGATCGAAGCCTTTGGCAATTTCGTGATTGCGGGCAATTTCGCCGTGGGTCTGGTGGTCTTTGTCATCCTCGTCATCATCAACCTCATGGTCATCACCAAGGGTGCCGGTCGCGTGTCCGAGGTCTCGGCCCGCTTTACGCTCGATGCCATGCCGGGCAAGCAGATGGCGATTGACGCCGATCTCAACGCAGGGATCCTCACCCCCGAACAGGCCCGCGCCCGCCGCGCCGAAGTGGGCGAAGAGGCGGATTTCTACGGTGCCATGGATGGTGCGTCGAAATTCGTCAAGGGCGACGCCATAGCCGGCATCCTGATTTTGGCCGCCAATATTCTGGGCGGCATCGTCATTGGCACCTCGCAACATGCGCTCTCTCTTGGACAGGCGGCGGAAACCTATGTGCTACTGTCCATCGGCGATGGCCTAGTGGCGCAGATCCCCTCGCTCCTGCTCTCGATCGCCACGGCGGTGATCGTGACGCGCGTGGCCTCGACCAAGGACATGACAGGCCATATCGGAAGCCAGATCGGCATGCACCGGGCATGGCTGCCGGTGGCGGCGGTCATGGCCATCATGGGCCTCATTCCAGGCATGCCCAACCTGCTCTTTATCGTGGCGGCACTGGCTGCAGGCGGTGTGGCATGGGCCACCCGCAAACAACTTGCCCCCGGCGAAACCGCCGACGCCCCGGCCCCCGGTCAAGCGCCGCGTCGGGCCGCCCTGCCCGCCCCCAGCGGCGCAGGTACCAGCCAGCCGGGCGCACGCCCCGACTCCAGCGGTGCCATCACCGCCGAGGACGTCACGGATTATGCACCTATCACCATCCAGATCGGCTTTGGCCTCATTCCTCTGATCGAAGAGGGCGCGGGCGGCGCGCTTGTCTCGCGTATCACCGGCATCCGGCGCGAGGTTTCGACCGCGATGGGCTTTGTCATTCCGGGCGTGCGCATCCGCGACGATATGGGCCTCCCCGCCAACAGCTACCGCATCCGCATCCGTCAGGCCATCGTGGCCGAGGACGCGGCCTATCCTGACCGCAAACTGGCGTTGCCAGGCGGCGGCACCACCCGCAAACTGCGCGGCATCGAGGTCAAGGACCCGTCCTTTGGCATGGATGCCGTGTGGATTCAGCCACATCAACAGACCGAGGCCGAAGCCGATGACTACGTCGTGGTCGAACCCGCCTCTGTGGTCGCCACCCATCTCAGTCAGATGCTCTATGCCCATGCCGCCGACCTCTTGGGCGCGGATGACGTGCAGGGGCTCTTGGACAATCTGGAGCGCTCTGCCCCGACGCTGGTGGAATCCGTGGTGCCGAAACTGGTGCCGCTGCATGTGCTGACCGCCGTGTTGCGCGCGCTCTTGCGTGAGCGCATGCCGATTGCCGACCTGCCGCGCATTCTAGAGGATCTCGCCGGGATGTCCGCGCGCCTCAGTGAACCGCAAGACATGGCCGAGGCGCTGCGCCCGGCACTCGCCCCGCAACTGCTGCAACAGATTGCACCGCTCAAGGAAAGCCTGCATCTGATCACGCTCGCCCCCGATCTCGAAGACCTGCTGACCCGCTCGCAGCACGACACCGCTGGACTGATCGTCGAGCAGGGGCTGACGCGCCAGATCCTCGGGCAATTGAACGAGGCACAGGAATCACTGGCCGGTCAGGGCCGTCAGGCGGTCGTCGTGGTTTCCGCCGCGCTACGGCGTGCCTTTGCTGCCTTCCTGCGCACGCATGGCGTCGATGCCATCGTGATGGCGGTCTCCGAACTGCCTGACAACCGCCGCGTCGAAATTGCGGCCTCTATCGGCGGTGCCAGATCCACCCCGCCCAAACCGTCCAACTGAGGATGTGACCGATGAGCACGATGACCTTTCGCGCCCTCGACAGCGTAACCGCGCTGGAACAGGTGCAACGCCGCCTCGGGCCGGACGCCCTGATCTTGTCCAATGATCTGATCGACGGGCAGGTGGTGATCGTCGCCAGCGATGATGCCCCAGAAAGCATCGCGCATCCCGCGCCGCGTCTGCGGGCGGTGCCCTCGTCTCAGCGCGTTGACGTGGTGGTTAATGATCCGATTGACCCGATCATGCCGCCTGCCCCCGTGTTGACGGCGCCTGCGTCGCGCTTGCCCAGCTTTCTGAATGCCCAGGCCCCGAAACCCTTTGATCGAATACTTGGCGAGGCCAAGGCAACCGCCCCGACCACAGCCCCTGTCCCCGAGACGACCGAAGGCCAAGCTCCGGACATCCAGACGCCCCAGCCAGAGCCTGAAACACCGGCACCGAGCCTGCCTGATCCTGTCATCCTGCGCGACCGTCTCCTCTCAACCTCACGGATTGTCCTTGTCGGGCCGGTCGGTGCGGGCAAATCGCAGATCGCCTTGCAACTGGCCCTGATGCGTCTCACCCGCACACCAGGCCTCACTGTAGAATTCTGCTTTTGTGGCACCGGTTCTCATGGTGACGGCGCCGTCTTGGCACAGAAATCGCATCTGCTGGGTATGACAACCCTGTTTGACATACCCGACACCCTCGCCGCGCCCCAGACAGGCACGGTCCAGATCGTCGTGATTTCGGGGCGGGGCAGCGACGGCGCGACATTGGCCGAGACCGCTCTGAGCCTGCCAGAGGCCCGCGCCGCGCTGGTCGTGCCCGGTGGTCTGCGCCCCGAGCGCATCGCCGCTCTTCAGCACCGTTGGGCAGGACAGACCATATCCGCGATCCTTTCGGGCTGCGAGGACATGCCGGACGCCACCACAGATGTGGCGGCCTTGCGGTCTGTGGGCCTCGTGCCGCTCTGGTGTGCGTCCAACGACCGGCTGGTCGACGGGTTGCGCGTCATCGAGGACGACACCGCGACCGAAGCCGCGACCATCGATGACCAAACCGACACGTCACAGCCCACGCTCTTTCGCCACCACGGCCCCGATGCGGAGTCCCGGTCATGATCGCCCCCCAAGCCTATGCCGAACAACAGCCCAACCCGGCCCGTCTGGTCGAACAGCACATGCCACTGGTGCAACGGCTCGCCTGGCACTTTCATGGTCGCGTTGGCCGTTTTATCGAGATCGACGATTTGTTGCAGGCGGGCTACCTCGGGCTGATCGACGCCTCACAGCGCTATTCGGTCTGTGACGGGGTCAGCTTTGCGGCTTATGCAGCCATCCGCATTCGCGGTTCGATCATCGACCATCTGCGGCGTAATTCGAACCTCTGCCGCAACTCTATCACCATGCGCCAGAAAATCGAGGCCACCCGCCGCAAGCTATCGCAACAGCTGGGGCGCGAACCCGAGGTGCCGGAGCTGGCCAAATCGCTCGACCTCACGACCGAAGAATTCCAAGATTGGGAAAATCGCTTTCAGACCAATCAGCTTCAGTCGCTCGACGAGGTTTATACCGACCACTCGCTCCTTTTCAGCGACCATGGCACTACCCCCGAGGATGAGGTTGAACATATCCAGCTCAAGGCGCTGCTGCAAAGCGCGCTGGAAGACCTGCCCGAACGCTCGGCGCTGGTGCTGCAACTCTACTATGTCGAAGAACTCAACGTCTATGAAATCGCCGCCATCCTCGATGTCACGACCGGGCGTGTGTCACAGATCAAGAAGGCGGCCATCGGACAATTGCGCGACTTGATGCAGGCAAGGCTGCATCACGACGCGGCGGAGTGATCCGCCAAGGCACGCGCGCGTCAGCTTGCTAGGGGAAATTCTGCCTCGGGTGCGGCCTCGGGCCAGAGCGCAAGCGCCCGCCGGGTTTGCCAGACGCCCAAGGTTTCGGCCAGCGGCGGATAGGTCTGTCCGGCATAGCCGGCCGCTGCCAGAGCGGCATGAACCTCGGCTCGTCGCTCCGGGGACAGCCGCGCGATGATCTCTGGACAGGGATAGAGGCTCTCGATTGCCGTGCCATTGGCAAGGATCAGCGCGTGCCGATCCAGCAACAGGTGATGGTAGGCAATCCGCCCAGCCGGATGCGCAACGCGCACCCCCGGCATACCCACAAAACCCAATGCCGGACCAAGACAAAGCGCCCCATCGGTATCCGGCTCCGGGACCGGCAAGGGCAGATGATGCAACGGCGACAGCTTGAGCGGGCGCATGGGATGCCCCGCACCCAGCGCACCCACTTCAAAGCGGACGGGGGCCACGGAATTGGAGGTGAGCGGATCAAGATCGACCTCACTCACGCCCGCCCAGATCACCACCCGCTCTGCGCCAGAGGCATCCAGCACCCGATCGCCCACGTCCAGTGTCTGCACCTTTCGCGCACCCGTCGGAGTCAGGATTTCGGTGCCCGCGGCCAGACCCAGTGGGCCGCCTGCATCGCAGCGATAACCAATAGGGGCCAGATCGACGATCAGCGCCACCATGTTCGGCGCATAGGGCGCTCCTCGGGGGTAAACATAATAGGTCTCGCCGGTATCTTCCTGCCGCAACAGGAGCAGATCATGGGCCTCGCCCTCAGGCTCGATGACATCGAGCAGGGGCATGCCCGGCTGGATATGGCCGGATCCGAGCACGATGCATGGTGCGTCGCGCAGCGTCACGCGCGTTCCCACCTCGAGCAGGAAACCATCCACCGATAGCGCACCTTCGCGCAACTCTCCGAGATCATCGCGCAGAACCGCCTCACGTACGTAGGTAGGGCACGTCGCAAAAGACGCGCCGCCATAGACCTGATAGACCACATGCCACTCAGCCATGCCGCTTGCCTTTCTGTGGTGCCGTCCCGCATCCCGGTGCGCAGTTTTGCGGATCACCGATCCGCATTCCACCCATCCACGAGGTTGGTCAGGTAATCGCCGGTCGAATTGAGCTGCGTCACGATCATTTCCATCTGGGTGAACTGGCTCAGATAGCGCGTGCGCACCTCTTCGGATCGCCCGTCCAGCGCCTCGAGCGCGGTGGTCTCGGTGGCGATCGAGGCCCCCAGTGCATCCTCACGCTGCGCCAGCGCATTGCCGTCCGCCAAGACACCTGACAAAAAGGATTGCAGGCTGCTGACCATGCTGGGTTGAAAATTGATCTCTGCCTGCTCAGTTCCGGCCGCGACGGTCAGCGTCAGACCACGCATCGGCCCCGAGGGCACGCGGTAGGTCCAATCGCCATTCTCCTGCGCCGAACCGATCAATCCAACACCGCCGAGCGTGGCCTCACCTGTCGCGGCATCGCGCGTCAGCGCAAAGCGCCCCGCCGTGGCAGCGGTGCCCGGAGTTCCAGCGATCTGCACATCCTTGCCCACCAGATCGTCACGGATCAGCGGATCGAGCAGCCCAGGATTGGCGCTCAGGGCTGCGGAAAAGCGATCCGCGTCAAGGGCGAGGCTCCCGTCGCGTTCGGTGCGAATTCCGATGTCCGACAGATGCACGCCCTGCACGCCAAACCCGCGCGAGAGCACGGATTGCATGCCACGCAACACACCATCGGCCAGACTGTCGCCCGCCAGATCGCCCGCCACGCCGCCTTCGCCGAAACCGCGCGATGTCAGACTTTTCACAAGGGTCTGCGTGGCATTG
>SWCD01021672.1_pt1 | contig 13183 bp, 13 predicted proteins | sample 4693011 | NCBI WGS metagenome assembly SWCD01 (sample SAMN10267278, study PRJNA491770) | bioreactor metagenome | isolation source: DHS bioreactor inoculated with marine | place: Japan: Omine Ridge, Nankai Trough | reverse complement strand
TTTTTTTTAAGAAGGTAGATGCTGTTAATGATGAATGCAGTCTTACTTCTAAAATATATATGTGTGTGTCCAGAAACGTGAGATATCAGTAAAATCTCGTGGTTCAATTAAAACGTGGCGTACTATCGCATTGATCCGAACCGTTCCAAAAAAACATTTGAATGTCTGATTGAAAACTGGCGGGAAATCCTGATCAGCGACAATTACGGACTATATCACAACTGGGTTAAGGATCGACTGACCTGCCTGCCCCCCCTCTGATCCGTAAAGCGTTAGCCTGGCGGAGATGCGTAAACGAAAACGCTTAGGTCAGAGCATGATTGTTTTACTTCGTCAACTGGCGAGGTTCACCCATCAGCTTCCGTCGCCAAGAAGGTGAAATTAATTATGCGCACACCTGCTGTTTACCCTGAGGTTATATGAACCCGATAAAGACGACACTGAAAGACTGACCCGACAGGTGCTACTGGAACTCGGTTCGCTCTGGGTTTTTCTTGATCAACCTGGAGTTGAACCGACCAAAACCTTGTGGAACGGGCCTTGCGGTTTGGCCAACTGTGGCGCAAACGCAACATAGGCACCCAAAGCGCGAAAGGTAGCTCTGTTGTTAAGAGAATCCTATCGTTAAAGGAAACTTACTGACTGTGTGAGCAACCAACTGTTCCGGTCCTGTGAACGGTTACCATAATAGCAATGCATCTATCATTTCATACAGGCGGACTACAGATACTTGGAGATAGGACGAAACAATATTTATTATCACTGCATCTTCTGGCCCGTGTGCACATAAAAGCCGGTTCAAATCTTAGTGGGGTGACCGTCACCACAATTTTCTGGGTGACCATCCAGAAAGTCAACTATGTATAGCGAAATGAGCTTGTGAGATCATCAAAAAAGGCCAGCGATAATGCAAATTCAGCAGGCTTTTGGGATAATGTCAAGAATAATCGACACATCCATACAATTTCAAATAGTTAAGGGTTGGGGACAGGGCTGTTAACGAGCAATATGTCAAATCGTGAGGACTTGAAATGAGGAGGCATCCAGCCAAGGGGCAGCTAGCCAAGATATCGACAAGGTATTAGGCTTTTTCGATTTACCCGTAACTAATGAAGTCAACGTCTATCCGCTATTTTTTGGAATAGAAATGGTAAACAATATGCAGACATGTTTACAAAAGGAATACGCATTTTAAGGAGATCGGGCGAATTGAAAATCATTATGGCGAAGTACAGCTTGGCAGATTGGAAAAACTGATACCTACCCTTGGGTAATGCCAGCGGTTACAACTTCCAATCGCAAGGATTGTTTAGCGCTAAAGAAACCGGGCGGGATGGGCCGGGATCGGGTGGGATTGTCTGGGATGTGTTGTGATGTCATGAAGTTGTGCGGGATTGTGTGGCGTGGTGACGCGGTTTAGGCTTTCCTTTTCATGCATAGATCCTATGTTACAGCTATCCACATTTAGCCAACCGGCAAATACATCAGCAGATAAGGCAGGCACCCCATGACAATGATCGAAACAGAAACCATCGCATGCCCGGCATGCAAAAAGAAACAGGCCGTTGACGTTTACCAGGCCATCAACGCCATGGAGAACCCGGAACTGGTGCAAAAGCTGATGGCCGGCGAAATAAGTGTCCTTACCTGCGCCGCCTGCGGCCATGTAGCTAAAATTCATACTCCGCTATTGTTCAACGATCCCCGGATGGATTTGAAGATACAGTTTTACCCGGAACACTTGCTGGTGGAAAATCCCGAATATGTCGGTAACGATTATCTGGAGATGCTGAAGCAGATGGAAAAATTCCGGCAGGATTTTAGCCTGTTTATGCCAGATCTGAACAAGCCGGGAAAACTGTTGGTGGTGTTTTCGATGGATGAAATGATAAACCAGATCAAGTTCAGAACCCAACTGGTTGAAATGGCCAATAGCGCGATGAATGACTGAAGGGCCTGCTTATGAGAGATGACTGACACCCAACGAATGAGGTTTTAAATTTCTCGCCCAATGATTCGAAACGGTGTCGTCGTGATCCAACATATTTCGCTGTTAAGGTTTAGCATTAAAGATAAAGAGTACTATTTGTGAGTAGGATTATAAATTTGCAGAGAGGAATTTGCCATCGCTGAAACCATATTAAAAAGGTTACCGGCCATTAAGTTGTCAACTCTGGCATCGATCGTATTCTTTAGCCACCGCAGTGGCTTTATTTTTGACAATCTGTTTCAAATACACTGACCGGAATTGGCAAACAGCAGGCCTGAAATCTGGCACAATAAATACAATCTGCTGATATAAAATCAAATCCTGAAATTCTTTCCGGCCGGCAAAAAATCTGCCTGTTCAACAAACAGCTAAGGGAAACAATACCACAATGAACTACCCCGCAGCAGAGCTGGCGGGGTATCAACCACTAACTGCAAAAAAGGAAACGCAGCAAGCTGCGGGGAATTTACCCCAAGAGATTGAATTGAACTGAGTTGATACAGGAAACTCTGATAATTGGACTGCTCTGAATCTCCCTCTCGATTTCAGGCAAGGCCTGCACCCTGGGTCTTGCCTTTTATTTTTTTGACACGCTTGCTTCAACCGGCGGTAAAGAAATTGACGCTATCCAAAAAATTCAGACAGAAGATAATGTTTAACCCACAAGAATTCCACCAGATATAACATTTATGGAAAACGGCATGGGATATGCTATATTGATCAGTGAAGGCAAAACACGCCCCGTCCTTCCTCCTCTCTCTGACAAGGCCTCAATGATCGGGCCTTGTCTTTTTTTGTGGATTCATCGTATGTTCCTGATTATCCCCTTCCCATCTATTTGCATCATCCGCTGGAGGCAATACAAATGGCATACGAAATCGACCCCAAAGAAATTGTAGATTTTCGAGAACTTGTGATGACCAACTCTATCCAGGTAGACACGATGTATCGGTTACTCATCGAAAAAGGGTATTTCACCGAGGCGGAATTTTTAGACAAAATGAAGGAGGTGCAGACGTTATTTATGAAGGGTAAAAATCAACCCATCACCAACTGATTGTCAATTTAAAAGCAACGTATTAGATTCAATCGCAAGAAGATCCTAGTAGATTGATATAATGAGGCTGGCTGGTGCTATTATTAATTCAAGTGAGATTGTCATTTTTCAGCGGGTGTGCCGTGCAAAAACCGATGAATTGCGGAAGATCCTTCCCATCGTCAATAGGTATGGATTACGATGACGTCGTCGGATTACTGGGACCGCTGGCGAATGCAATGGAACCATTGGCATAAAAAAATTGTGTGTGGGGCAATGAGAAAAACCCATTTAAATCCGCTTCGCAGGTGACAAGGAAATGGTTTTCTCTGGCAGGGGCCTTTAAAAAAGGCCAACCCGTTTTTCAGGTTTCACCTCTCCTTACACCAATGAATTCCTCATCAACTCTGCGATTTGCGAATTGACATATTATCGCAAATGGACATTTTCATAATTTTGGAATGATTTGTAATTTTTACAGATAGTCCGGATGTTCAAAAAACTGTCAGCACAAGCCAACGGAATTTTTTAAATTGCTGTTCGGTTTTAATGGTTCCACAAGCACTTTGCTCTGCAGGTAGATGACTTTCTGATTCATTGTTCAGTTATCCAAATGAGGTGGTGGTGAATTCTAATAAATCCGGTATTGTCGTATACGGAATGTCCTTGGTTCTTTTTGCAGGTTAAGCAGTAATGGGTTTAACAATTACACACGGAGATAAGCATGGCCTTTCTGACGATCGATGAAACCAAGTGCAAACAGGACGGAATCTGCGCAGCCGAGTGCCCCAGAGGGATTATCACCCAGGAAGATGACAAGCGTTTCCCCCAAATTTCCGAAGCTGATCAAACCTATTGCATGACCTGTGGACACTGCGTTGCCATCTGCCCTCACGGTGCTTTGAGCGTAACCGGGATGGACATTGAAGACTGCCCGGTAATAAAAAAAGACTTGGCCCCGTCCTGGGATCAGGCCGAACAGTTCCTCCGCTCCCGGCGATCCATTAGATTGTTCAAGGACAAGACCATTGACCGGAAGACCTTGGAAAAATTAATCGAGACGGCCCGTTACGCCCCCACAGCCAGCAACGCCCAGAACCTTCATTGGACGGTGATCGAAGGGCGGGACAAGTTGGAATCGCTGTCCCAGGAAACCATCAACTGGATGGAACGGGTCATCGAAGCCCAGCCTGATTCTCCGGCGGCCGATTACTTTCGCCCAGTGGTGGCTCGCTGGGCCAACGGCTACGACGGCATCCTGCGCACCGCCCAGACCCTCATTGTTCCCTCCGCTCCCAAAGAGAACGCCAACGGCTTGGTGGACTTGAGCATCTCCCTGTCTTATCTGGAGCTGGCCGCCCTGCCCCTGGGTGTGGGCACCTGCTGGGCAGGGTTGCTCCGGGGGGCCATGCTGGCCACCCCTGAGCTGGTGGAATCCATGGGCCTACCCGAGGGACACACCTGGTTTTATCCAATGATGATCGGGTATCCCAAGTTTAAGTATCATCGTTTGCCTGAGAGGAAACCACCGGTAATTCACTGGAAGTAGGGCTGCCAGATACCTTCCTCGCTATTTTTTTTACCAGCCTAAAAAAATGATGACGGATACGAGTCTGCTCTACATGGATTCAGGGTTGAATTCGTACTCGCTGTGACGATCCTCCAATGAATGGGCATTTAATGAATAGTCAGATCGTGCCACACGGTTTGGATGACATGTGCCATCTGCTGATAAATCGTTGTCTCAATTCACCAGATCGGTCAACAATCCTTAAGCAACGCAGTCCCTGTAACTAACCACCTTTGATTCAAATCGTAAATTACCTTGATTTTTATTAAAAAATTGTGTTGGTTGATGATTTCAAATAAATATCGAGCAAAACGTATATCCTAAAAAAGTAGAATACTTTAAGGCATATAGCCGCTTATCAATTCTTTAAAGGGAGCTAGAATGGATCTCCGAATTGATATTGAAAAGGATATTGCTTACATCAAATTATCGGGTAAAATTGATAAAAATACATTTCTCGATGCATTTGAGTTGACGGTATCTGACAAGAGGTACAAAAAGGGCATGGGCAGATTATGGGATTTAAGAGATACGAATCTATCCGGCCTTCAATCTAAAACCATTGTTGAAATTGCTCAATATCCTAATACGTTTCCACCGGGGATAAACGATGTCAAAGTGGCTTTTGTGGCCCGCAGAGATATTGAGTTTGGACTTGCCCGGATGGTTGAAATGTCATCATTGGGGTCGACGAAAATACAGGTTTTTAGGACCATGGATGAGGCCGAGGCGTGGATGACGGAACCATGAAGACCTTTTGTGGGTCGGCCGGCAATTGATTCGCGAGGCTGAAAATTAAGTTGCTCACATAATTTTCCAAAGCGCCAGGGCAGAGTCATATACCGCTTTTTCAGATTCAGCAGGGTACAAACGCCATCGGACTGCGTCGCTTCAATTCGTTTGGTTGCGGTCCAAATTGCTCCGACTTATCTTCACCAAGCGCTTTATTGAAAAATGATTGTTTTTATTGTTGAGGCCGGTTGGGCGTCTGCGTTGGAATACAGGATAAAAGACATGAAAATGCAAAGCAGAAAAAATTTGCCTGACAGAATCATTCGGTTAATGGCAGAAGCACGCATGTGTATTTCTTAAACACAATCAAGTTTTTGTGTCATTGAAAAGAAATATTTTTGCTTTTTTCCCGATACCGATAACGGTTCCTTTTTCATCTAAGGCCTTCACGGTGATTTCATAACTGTGCTTAAGATTGGGATATGGCGGATCCGGGCCATTATAGCTTCCCTTCACAGTACCACGGGCGATAATTCCTGAGCCATCGTTGTCCACGTAGCCGCTGCCATGATCGAACCCATTGAGATTGAGATCGACCAGGCTGACAAGAAATCGTTTGGTACCGTCCGGCACGCCAAGCAGTCGTATCGCTGGATTTTCCTGAGCGCCTTTATCGATCTGCTGCCATTCAAAATCGACGCCCATTTGAGCAGCATTCTTGGATTCATTGGTGCAGGAAAAAAGGGTTAGCAGTGTTAAAGTTGTCGATAGAAGGAATACCGTTTTTTTCAACCGTTCCTCCTTTTGTAGCCGTTCACGGGGTTGAAAAGATCAACGTGTTGAAAACAACGAACGGTAAGCGTTTACAGGGTGCCGTAGATGCAAGGCGTCGGGCATGCAGACGTACGGTTTGTACTTCAAATGCCCGGTAACGAAGCAGATGCGTTACCCTGTGAACGCTTACAAATATTCAAATACGAATCCGTTTCACAGAAGTTGAGAATATCCCAGCAAATCCGGGTTTGTCAAAACATTCACTTTTTTTAAATTATCGGCTCTGCCCCAAAGAAACGGATGTGTTGGAATCGTCGGTGAAATTTACGGAATCGGTGGCAGATCAATAGTGGCACTTTTCTTTGTGGAAAAAACATGAAAAGAACATTTGACGGATACGATATTGCTAAATATGAGTATATATCCGCATTTTCGCGATAACTCCTTACGAAATATGGGATGTGAAGTGACGTCGAACGATGGGCCTGCTCCTGATCCCTTTCCCGCCCGTACGTCGAAGTGTCAGGAGATCACATTATTCCAAATAAGGAACCACTCCGCCGCAAGCACCGGAGTACCCTCGAAGGATTAAACCATTTTACCGTCGCAAGCGAAGGGGTATTATCCCCTCCGCTTCGCGATAAAAAGACGGAGTAAATCATTGAATTTAAGAGAAACGACCAAACTAGAAATCGGCACCATCCTGGATATCCATAGAAAAGCATTCGGTGAAAATAAAGGACCAGAAATTGCGAGCCTTGTTAAAGGACTCCTATGCGACCAGACTGCCAAACCTTTTTTATCCCTTATTGCTATTAACAACAATAACAAAGCCGTCGGCCATATCCTGTATACAAAAGCAAAACTAAACCAGGCGAATGAAACCGCCTCAGTCCAATTGCTGGCACCCCTTGCAGTTCTTCCAGAAGCCCAGGATCAGGGTGTGGGTGGCCAACTTATCAAAGAAGGGCTGAGGCGGTTAAAAAAAGCAGGTGTCGAACTGGTCTTTGTTCTTGGACACCCCGACTACTATCCGAAATATGGATTCAAACCAGCAGGTGCGCTTGGTTATGAAGCGCCATACCCCATTCCGGAAGAACATGCTGGTGCATGGATGGTTCAAGCGCTTTGCAGTGGTGTCGTGGGAAAGGTTGGTGGAAAAGTTCAATGCTCCGATGTACTTAATCAACCGCAGCATTGGCGTGAATAAATGAAAATTGTTGCATGGCAAATACCTATGGACGACAAAAACCACCGCCCCACAAATAAGGAAACACCATGCCTGACGTTACCCGAATAAAACTTCTCGGTGCGGCGGCGGCAAGCACTGTGATGGCGGTATTGAAACAATCGGCGCTGTTTGCAGCGCAAAGAAAGGTGAACCTGATGCCCCCGCCATCAACCGAGGATAGCGTGCCATGGAGGTCGGCGTTGAAAAACCGCAAATTCACATGTTCATTCAGCACCAAACCGATAGGCCTCAATAGATCGATTTTACTTCCGCAAGGACAAAGGAACTTCGCGTGGCATTTACGCCCTTCGAGTTGAACACGTCCTGCAGAACGACCTGAGAGTAATGCTGCATGTCCCGAGCAACAATTTCGAGCATCAAGTCTACTTCACCGGACACCGCGAATACGCTGACGACACCCTCTATTTTTGCAAGATTGCAGGCGACTTCTTCCCACCCCACGTCTTCTTTTCGAATCACACCACAATACGCACGAACGGAAAGCCCGATTTTTTGTCGATCCGTCAGGGCGCGATACCCGACGATGACACCTTCCCGTTCAAGCCGGGCGATGCGTCTTGAACAGCTTGAGTGGGACAGGTTGACCAGTCCCGCAACATCAATATTGGAAAGTCGTCCGTTGGCTTGTAAGGCGGCAATGATCTTCCGGTCGTAATTGTCTATTTTGGTCATTTGCAAAACCTTTGCAATCATATTCATGGTATCGGCTTAATTCGTATCTATTTTGCATTTTCCGTTATAATATGCAAGTTTTTCGTTTTTTTTTAACGTTTATAAAATGTATTTGCAAAACAAAAAGATAAATCCTATCGTTTAAAACGTAGCTGAATAATTTGCCTGCACTATAGAAGAAACGTAAGATATTCATTTGAGGCTTTGAAGTATGACGCCCCCTTCATCTGCTGCCAGGTCAACAACCCTCAAAGCGGGGTTGAACGCCGGATGGCCCATCTGCCTGGGTTACCTGCCCATCGGCATGGCTTTCGGGGTTTTGGCCCAGAAGGCGGGGCTGACACCCCTCCAGATCGGCCTGATGTCCATCCTGGTCTTTGCCGGCAGCGCCCAATTCATTGCCGTCTCCATGCTGGCCGCCGGGGCCTCGGCGCCGGCCATCGTCACCACCACCTTTGTGGTCAATTTACGCCATGTGCTGATGAGTTCGGCCCTGGCCGTCTATTTGCGATCCGCCCACCGGGGATTACTTGCTCTGTACGCGTATGGTGTAACGGACGAAAGCTTCGCCGTCAATCTGCCCCGGTTCAATGCCCGCACCTGGAGTCTGCCCCGGGCCCTGGTGGTCAACCACGCTGCCAACCTGACCTGGTTCATCAGTACCGTGGCAGGCGGAATTGGTGGCCGCTTTATCCCTGAAGGGGCGTTGGGCATCGATTATGCCCTTATCGCCATGTTCATCTGCCTGCTCATCTATCAAATCAGAAAGCTGATTCACCTGTTAACTGCCGTAATCGCCGGATTAACGGCTGTGGGGCTGGCCCTAATGATTCCCGGAAATACCTATATCGTCATCGCCTCCATCGCTGCCGCCACAGTGGGGGTAATCATCCAACGGAGGTTGATGAGGAGTAATCCGAACAATGGCTGATTACCTGTTACTCCTCCTGGGAATGGGCCTGGTGACCTACCTGCCCCGCTGGCTGCCCCTGCACTATCTTTCCCGTCGATCCCTGCCGGAATGGTTCATCCAATGGCTGGAACTGATACCGGCTGCCATTCTCAGCGCGCTGCTGCTGCCGGCCTTAATCCTTGATGGAGAACCCAGATATATTGACCTCCTGCGGCCTGAGTTGTGGGTGGCCCTGCCGACGTTTGCCTTTGCCTGGTGGACGCGATCATTGGGTGGAACGGTGGTCGTTGGGATGCTACTATTCTGGATGGCGGGTAAGGTGGAACCGCTGTTGTTTGCCTGGATGGGATGAAACTGACCGGGGCATTGAAAAAAGTATCTCCAAAAAACAGATGGTTGCCAGCCTGAGGCAGTTTACGACTGGTTACGGACTAGGTTCCTGAGGGCAGTGGTGTCGGTCTGGGTCCGCCGCCAGGAGGTCTGACAGGCGGCCGCACTCCCGGGGGCTTGCCTATCGGAGGCGTGCGTATAATTCCCCCACGGTTGTATTGCTCTTCTTCGTCTTTCTCCTGCAGCTTCGCCGCCTCTTCCTCGCGTTGTTGTTCGGCCCTTTGTTGTTCGGCATCCCTTTCCGCGGCTTGACGTTGTTTTTGCTGAACATAGTCATCCGCTTCCTGGACGGACTCTTCGACCATTTTGTCGTAAGCCCGCCGTTGCTGATCGCTCGCATGAGCAACTGTCAGGTCTGATGAAACCATCACACCTGCCAGGGCTAACATTAACCAGATTCTCATAGTATAAGGTTCCTCACTGTTTGGTGTGGATCACCCAGCTCGTCACGTTCCGGGGATTTCATCAAAATGATTCGGGGCAATCCGTTTTTGGACAGATGGCAAAATTAATCCGGTTATTGGCCAATTTACGTAACTGTTGATAATCTTCCAAAGCAGATGCCACAATCCTATCTGTTTTATTAAATGTAACTCTTTTGGAGAGCGGCCATAATTATACGCCCTTAATTTCCAAGAAGTAGATTTAATATTGAGGTGTTTGCATTACTTTCTTTTACTTCAAAGTTTTCATTTTGGCTAAAAAATGAATAAATGTCAGCGTATATACCTGGTGTATTCCATGGCATAATTTCATGACCCGTATTCTCATATAATTGGAAGGTGACATTGCAACCAATGTTTTTCATAAAACCGGCCATGTTTTCAACCCGCACCGGGTCAGTCTTTCCAAATAGGTTATCAATAAAATCGATTTGGTCTTGAGTCCAAAAGCCATCCGGGTTAGGCCACTTAAAATGAGAATTTTCTGTGTCATTCTCTCCAATGTATATATACTGAGGGACCTGCCGATAGACAAAGTTATTGAAACCGAACCCCACCAGCGTCCGTAAATCACCGATACCAATCGCCCAGGGCAATGCAGTGCCTCCATATTGACTGACCGGCAGTGTGAGGCTTCCACCGCATTGTCCCGCGGCGATGGCTTGCACTTTAGTTGGATGAATCAGGCAATATCTTTGGGCAAACATTCCTCCTGCAGAAAAACCCTCAACAAATACTTTTTCATTTACCACATAGCCGTTACTTTCAAGTTCATTTGTCAGGTTTACAATCATCTGATTAACTTTTAAGTCTGGCCTGGTGTACATGGGATCAGTTTTGGATAAAAAGCACTGACGATCAAAAGCCACAGTATAAATATCTGTGGGGGTATTCGTCCGAGGAATTGATGGAGTTAGAAGGATAAATTTATATGATTCAGAAAGATACTTAATGTTTTCTGTATACAATCTTACTTGCTCAGTGTTTTCAGCATAATCAAAAAGCCCCCCGGTAACTGAAACTAGTATAAAAACTTTTTCTGATTTTTCTATACTTTCGGGCACGTATGAAAACCAATTATAAATAATGTCTTCATTTGCGGGGTGGAGTTGAACAACGCCTTCGCTTATTTCAGCAAGTGCTGAAGTAGAACTTATAGAAAAAATAATCGATAAATAACAAAAAAATATTATGTGTCTGCGCATTGAAAAATTCCATAAATAAGGGCGGTTAATCAAATTTGGCCTGTTTATCATGTTTTCCATGGGTTTATGACCACTCGGTACTTTTCGAAGCACCAGAGAGCTTAAAATCCATTGCTTCCTCAGGCATCGAAACAGTAATTGTGTGGACACCACCGACATCATAGGAAAAGCATCCGGCTTCTGTATCTCCACCAAGTTTATACCGACTTTTCGCACTGTTGGATTTATAGGTCAAGTTCGAATATGTCGAAGGGAAATGTCGTTCCCAAACAATATTTTTTGGGCATCAATAAATTCGTAGTTCCTATGAAAGCGATTCCGATTTCACCTTGACACAAGTCCCTCTTTCTGAGAACAATTTTTATTCAGAATCCATTCTTGTCTTCCCAACCAAAATAGTAACGCCAAGAGGGGGAATCATGAAATTTTTTTCGGCCGGGATTATTATTTTAGCTGGATTTCTGTTTAGCACTCCCATCTATTCGGCAACCTATGATCTGAGCGGTTCCTGGCAATGCACATTCTCAGGTGCCTGGGCCAACGGTGATATTGGATGCAACACCGGACCCAACCCATCCTCGAGTTGTACCATTGAACAGACCGGCGATAGTTTTTCGCTGGTACTAAATACATCCTGTGACCCCGCCTTTACCTGCACTTTTAACGGTTCGGTTATTAACGCCACCTACACAGGAAATAATTCCGGTCCTCTGGATGGCGGGGGGACCGTGCAGAACCTGTTGAGTTTTGAAGCCTCATCCATGACGGACGCTACCGGTTATGGTACTTCTCAAGCAACTTTTCCTGACTGGTCGTGTTCGTGGGGATTCAGCAGCGTGATCCTGACCAGAGGCGCTATTCCCGAAAAATATGCGCTGACGGTGAACGTCAACGGTTCGGGGCGTGTTACGCTTGATCCGGAAGGCGGAGTCTACAATGCTGGCACAGTGGTGACCCTTACGGCAATTCCGGATTCAGGATGGCAATTTGATTCATGGGCGGGGGATGCCGACGGCTCCCAAAAATCTGTGGACATTGTCATGAATGAAGATAAAACGGTAACGGCGATATTTACCAGGATAAAAGGCTCGGGAAGCGGAGCGCTGCACCTGCTCCTTGGAGATTGAGTCAGTAAAATCGTTGGTTTCTCAATATTGAAGTATAGTTGCCATACATTGCTTGTGACAATTAAATGTGTCGTTACTGAATCATATATTCATAAATTAAGGTTGCAAAAAATGAACAAATTCAGAGAAATAAGTATCGTTTTTATTTTAACTGCCACATTGATAACCCCTTGTGGTGTTTACGCTAATGGCAATTCGCACTGGGACACGGAGAATCCTTTGAACACCGCTCGAGATCAATTTGGCGGAGGCGTCGTCAACAAAAAAATCTATGTATTTGGCGGCAATTCGGTAACCGGTCTGAACCTCAAATCAACAGAGATGTTTGATCCCGCTACCCACGGATGGAATTATCGTGCAACCAACGAGCATAATGACGGAAATGGCGTTGAGGAATTAACCAGTGCCGTATTAAATGGAAACTTATATTTTTTTGGCGCCTGGGGTGGAGGAACCCCTTATGGTGTTTTTAATTTTGTAGAAGAATACAACCCCGATACAGACACTTGGTCCTCAAAAGCTGGCATGCCAACGACAAGATCTGGCTGCACAGCAGTAATTTATAAGGACGAAATTTATGTTTTCGGAGGTTATTACTCATATGACGGCGGGAACAATACTTTTTATGATGTCGTGGAAGCATATAACCCGACAAGTAATTCTTGGAGGTCAGTCACAAAAATTCCAGACGGACGAACACAATCAGCTATTGCCGTTTATGGCGACACTGTCTACCTGTTTGGTGGTTATTCGCCAAATACTGAGCAAATTTTAAGTGATGTTTTAACCTACGATTTTAAAACCAACGAATGGAATACAACGGGCGTATCTTTACCTGCCCCGAGAGTTTTCTCGTATAGCAGTGCTGCACCGCTGGTAAATGGAAAAGTGTATTTGATCGGCGGTATTGAGGCAAATACCACTGATTATTACCCTTCTGATAGGGTAGACATTTATGTTGTTTCGACTAATTCTTGGATCAATGGCCCTTCATTACCTCAAGCAACAGATGGTCATCTTGTAGTTCATTCAGGAAATAGTATTTATGTGGTTGGTGGAACGACACAATTTGCGACCAT
>SWCD01011984.1_pt1 | contig 13193 bp, 10 predicted proteins | sample 4693011 | NCBI WGS metagenome assembly SWCD01 (sample SAMN10267278, study PRJNA491770) | bioreactor metagenome | isolation source: DHS bioreactor inoculated with marine | place: Japan: Omine Ridge, Nankai Trough | reverse complement strand
GGAGGGCCGACCGCCGTGTCGGCCTCGTTCAACGACCCTGGTGCGTTTCCCCTTGGGAGGGCGGGGCAGGGTGGTTGGACGGGGTTCAGCAGCTCAAGCCCGAACGCGCAATCCCAAGGAGAGCGCGTTCGGGCAGTCGGTTGTCAGCGAACCTGGAAGACCACTCCCTCGAACACGAAGTCGACCTTCCCCAGCGCGAGGAAGAGTCCGAGAGCCGGGTTCTTCTCGATGAGCTTGAAGTAGGCCTCGGAGAAGAGCTCCAGTTTCTCGATCTTCGCGTCCTTCGGCAGGTCGGCCTGGATCCAGATCTCGCCTCGCTTGTAGAAGGCGACGCCTTCGATGAGCTGCATCAGCTCCTTCAGCGAGCGGCCGGCATCCGGGACGTAGCCGTGGCTGTCCTTGTCGAGGGACTCGCCCTTCAGGCGCTTGGCTTCCTTGCTGGCGGCCACGGCGGCGCCGCCGGTGGCGCTGCGCAGGCCCTCGCCGAGTTCGGCGCTCTTCTCCGCCGTGGGCTCCTCACGGTCGTCGCCTGCGCCGCCCGAGAAAGCGCCTGGAGAGGTCGGGTCGGGGGCGTCCGCAGGCGGCGGTGTCCGACGGCCGCCACTGCCACCGCCCCGGCCTCCGCCACTTGCGCGCCCGCCGCCGGCGTCGCCCCAGCCGCGGTCGCGCCCGGCCGTTTCGTCCAGCTCACGGCCCGAGGAGGGCCGGTTCGCGGTCTGACGCAGCCGGTCGTCCTCCAGCACCAGGAACGAGGTGTAGGGCGTGACCACGCCGTGGAGCTTCGCCAGGCGCACGATCTCGTCCTTCAGCTCCTTCGTTTCCCCGTGCAGGCGGATCTCGTCGAGGAGGAAGCCGATCTTGCGGATCGCCCACAGGCGGGGGAGGAAGTTGTTCCCGGTCTCCTTCTCCGGCAGCTTCACGTCGTGGGCGATGGGGACGGTCTCGCCGGCCACCTTGCCGGTCAGCTTGACCGCCCGGGAGCCGGGCTCGGCGTACCGGCCGACCACCACGAGCTGCGAACCCTTGAAAAGGTCCGGCAGACGCTTCGGGTACACGTCGTGAATGCGTGTGTCCGGGAACTGGAGATCGAGGTCCGAAAGGACCGGGTGGGAGATCTTGGCGTAGAAGTTGGAGACCTTCAGCTCCAGGTCCTCCTCCTCGGCCACGTAGTCCCGCGTCCCGCGGTTGTTCTCCGCGAGTTTGTCGAGGAGGTGGGTGTTGACGTCGTTGCCGAGCCCGAACGCGAACAGGCGAACGTTGCCCTTGTTCAGGGCGGTCACGTTCGCGAGGATCACGGGCTCCTTGGTCTCACCGATCGTCGGCAGGCCGTCGGTGAGGAAGACCACCATGTAGGGACGGTCGGAGTTGGGTGACAACCTGAGGGCGGTGGTGAGGGCGTCGTCGATCGCCGTGCCGCCCGCCGCGCGCATGCCGGCGACGTACTCCACGGCACGTCCGATGTTCTCCTTCGTGGCCGGGAGGAGTTCGTCGGAGAACTTCCGGGCCTCCGTGGAGAAGGGTACCAGATTGAACCGGTCCCCGGTGTTCAGGGCCTGCACGCAGAACTTCAGCGCCGCCTTGGCCTGCTCCATCTTCTTGCCCTGCATCGAACCGGACGTGTCGAGGACGAAGCAGACGTCCTTGGCGATCACCTTGTCCGTCTTCGAGCCCGGGGAGAGAAGCAGCATGAAATATCCGTCCTCACTCGGCGAGCCGCGGTGCGTGAGGAAGTTCATGGAGAAGTCCTCCGCCGAGATCGCGTAGTAAAGCGAGAGGTCGCGATCCGGGGTGACGTTGCGCGCCTCGTAGGCCACGCGGACCTGGTTCTCCGACTTCTTCACCACCTCCACCGGGTGGGTCGGGCAGGTGATGTTCTTGATCGGGTGCTTGCCCTCGATATCGATCACCACGGAGACGTCCTCCAGCGGACGGCTCGAGAACTTCTCGGTGTTCAACGGGTAGCGGTAGTGGACCATGCCGCCGTCGGCCCGGCAGATCTCGGAGTAGGAGAGCTTCACCCGCTTCTCGCCGCGGGCGGGGATCGGGAAGATCGAGGCCTTGAACATGTCGCGGCCGGCGTACTCGAGCAGTGCCGGGTCCTTCATGGCGCGGACGATGTCCTGATAGATCTTCCGGGCCTTGTCCTTCTCCAGGAGTTCCCCGGGCATCTCCTTCCCGTCGATGAACATGGAGAAGGCCGAGATGGAGGCCGACTCCGGCAACGGGAAGATGTAGGTGCCTTCGAGCTGATACGGGTTCGGATTGATGAAGACCTGGTCGATCTCCGTGATCGCCACCTGGTCCTTGATCGTGACCGTCACCCGGTGGTACTTCACCGCCAGGGGGATGGTCCGAACTTCAGGCTGGTTGGGCCGATGGCGTTCCACGATGATGAAACCATCCGCCAGCACCTGGCCGCAAAATGCCATAAACAGAATGGCTACAATGATTAAGGGCGTTCTTCGCATGGCCGCTACCTCCGGGAATTGCTTGCCTCGAAGGTATATACGCAATAAAAGAGCGCGAGTTTCCACCAACCTTTCCGTTCCCGCCGGGAGTGCCTCCCATGGCCAACTTCTACGTCGACAATCCGGACCTCCGTTTCTTCATGTCCGAGGCGGACTGGTCTCGCCTGGCCCCGCTGCTCGAGCTCGGATTCAGCTCCGACGACCCCGAGGCGCCCACCGGCGTCGAGGAGTACATCGAGACGAACGAGGCCATCCTGGAACTCATCGGCGAGGTGGTGGCGGAGGAGCTGGCCCCTTACGCCGCCGAGGTGGACCAGCAGGGCTGTCGCATGGTGGATGGCGTCCCGCAGTATGCGACGCGGACGCAGGCCCAGATCGAGAAGTTCGCGGAACTCGGTCTGATGGGGCTCGTGATCGGCCGCGAGTACGGTGGACTGGGGCTCTCGCAGACGCTCTACAACGCGGCGGTGGAGATGGTCTCGCGCGGCGATGCGGGGTTCATGACGATTTTCGTCATGGGCTCCTGCGGCGAACTGCTGGAGCGCTTCGCGAACGAAGAGATCAAGGAGCGTTGCCTTCGGAACATCGCCGAGGGAGCGACGGCGGCGATGGCCTTCACCGAGCCGAACTTCGGCTCCGCCCTCGGGTCGGTGCGCACGCGCGCGGTGGAGATCCCGGACGAGCCGGGGGTCTTCCTGATTCACGGCGCCAAGCAGTTCATCACCAACGGCGCCGGCCGGTATCAGCTCGTCCTGGCTCGTTCGGAGGAGGGTTCGAAGGATGCCCGCGGCCTCTCCATGTTCCTGGTGGAGATGGGCGAAGGCGTCAGCGTCACGAAGCTCGAGGAGAAGCTCGGCATCCACGGTTCCATGACCTGCGCCGTGAACTACGACGGCGCGCGCGGCTATCTGGTGGGGGAGCGGGGGAAGGGGCTGACTCGCATCGGGCTCTTCCTGATGCATACCGTTCGGCTCGAGGTTGCGGCGCAGGCCATCGGCGTGGCGCAGGCGGCGCAGGCGGCGGCCGCAGACTATGCGAAGGCCCGCACCCAGTTCGACCGGCCGATCGAGGAGTTCCCGGCGGTCCGGGAGATGCTCGTCAGAAACGAGCTCGAGATCCAGATGGCCCGCACGCTGGTCTACGACACCTGCGCGTGGGTGGACACCCGCGACGGCCTGACGCGGGGGCTTGCGAAGGGGATCTACGAGGGCGAGGAGAGGGAGAGCGCCGAGAAGGAACTCCGTGCGGCGGAATCGATGTGCGACATCCTGACGCCGCTCTCCAAGTACTTCGCCGCCGAGATGTCGAACCGCGTGGCCAATCGGGCGCTGCAGATCCACGGAGGGTATGGCTACACCCGTGAGTACCCGGTGGAGCGCCACTACCGCGATGCGCGGATCACCAACATCTACGAGGGCACGTCGGAGATCCAGTTGGGCGGCATCGTCGGCCTGCTGGTGCGCTACGGCAGCCGGAAGCTGATCGACCCGCTGCGCGACCGGGCGACCGCTCCCGCCGGGCTCGAGTGGGCCCTCCCCGCGCTCGAGGAGTGCGTGGCGCTCTTCGAGACCGCCGCCGGTCACCTGAAGCAGGCCCGGGATCGCGACTACACCCAGCTCCACGCGCGGGCGCTGGCGGACATGATGGTGGACATCTTCACCGGGTACCGTTTCCTCGAGCAGGCAGGACGAAGCGAGGCGAAGCTGCCGGTGGCGCGCGCGCACCTCTCGGACCTGGTGGCCCGCGGGCGCTACCTGAGCGACCGCATCACCCGCGGCGAGCGCGGCCCGATCACCGAGTACGACGGATTGATGGCCGCCTACTGATACGGAGGCAGGTTCGTTTTTCCAGACTCTGTAAATTCGTCCCGGAGCAAAAAAAACAGAGTCGGTAAAAAGGTGTCAGCCTCCGTACTACGGCAGCGCCGTGGCGCCCACCGAGAGCAGCGTCTTCAGGGCCTCGCTGACCTTGATGTCGAGGGGTTGGATCTGCGCTTCGGGGACGAGAAGCAGACGGCCCGTGGCGGGGTTCGGGGAGCCGGGCAGAAAGACGAGCACCTTTCGCACGCCCTGCCGGTCGAGCATCTCGTTCGTGACGAGCCCGAGCTCCAGCGCGCCGCTGTAGGGACTCTCGACGAGCACCGCCTTCCGGAAGACCGCATCGTCTCCATCCGCGTAGCCGAGGATCTGCTTGAACGTCGAGTAGAGCCGGCCGAGCGCGGGGAGGGAGGCGAGCACCCGATCGAGCAGCCCGAGGATCCACCGGCCGAGGAAGGATGACACGATCAGGCCGAGGATGTACAGGGCGACAAAGCAGACGAGCAGCGCCATGCCCGGAAAGTAGAAATCCTGCTTGCCGATCCAGGAATCGGCCAGCTCGGACTCGACGTAGACGATGAAGAGGATCGTCCCGCCCACCGGCAGGATGGCGATGATGCCCGCGATGATGCACCGCGAGAAGTGCTTGAGGATCGTACCCATGACAGCCCTCCGGAACTCAGCCGCCGGATTCTACGCGATTCGGGCTGTGACTCTAGCCTGGAGGACTCGGAGTTCTCAACCCAGCGCGACGTCGAGGAACATCATCGCGGCGAAACCGAGCATGGCGCCGATGGTTACGGTGTCACTGTGCTGCGCCTCTGCGTGCCCCTCGGGGATCAACTCCTCGACGACCACGTAGATCATGGCGCCCGCCGCGAAGGCGAGGGCATAGGGGAGAATGGGGGTCAGGGTGATGACCGCGAGAGCCCCGATAACTCCGGCGATGGGCTCCACGAAACCGGACGCCTGCCCGTAGACAAACGCCCTCCATCGCGACATGCCCTCGCGGCGAAGCGGTACCGATACGGCCGCTCCCTCCGGCAGGTTCTGGATGCCGATGCCGATCGCCAGCGCGATGGCCCCGGTCAACGTCGCGCCGGTCGCACCGGTGGCGACCGCGCCGAACGCCACCCCGACCGCCAGACCCTCCGGGATGTTGTGCAGCGTGATGGCGAGCACGAGGAGGATGCTCCGCTCCCAGCTCGTCTTGATTCCCTCGGCGTTGGCTCTCGGCTGTCCCGGGTGCAGGTGTGGAAGCGTGCGGTCGATGATCCACAGGAACGCTCCGCCCAGCAGGAATCCGACGAGGGCCGGGAGCCACGAGATGCCGCCGGAGGCCTCCGTCATCTCGATAGCCGGCAGGAGGAGGGACCAGAAGCTGGCGGCGATCATCACCCCGGCCGCGAAGCCGAGCATCGCGTTCAGCGCCCGTCGGCTGACCGTCGCGAAGGGGAAGACCACCGCCGCGCCGAGGGCCGTGAGGCTCCAGGTGAAAAGGGTCGCCAGAAGTGCCTGAAAGCCGGGATGCAGTTGTTCGAACCATTCCATGATGGGGCTGGAGCATACCCACTGGAGGCCGACTCAGTGCGAAATTCGACTTACCGTGCCGGGCCCGATTGGTCGATTTTCGCCCCTGCCCCGCCCGGCGGACTTCATACTCCCTGAGGCCCCGATGCGCCTGGTGACCCGCGGTGAGCATGGAAACCTTCGACGCCGACCTCAGTGATCTCCAGCCGAGCCAGCTCTACATCTCCTCGGCCAAGCTGGCGGAGGTCCAACGCCTCGTGGGTGCGAAAGCTTCGCCCCTTCCCGTCAGGAGGATCGGGGGAAGGGTCGTCCTCACCGACGGCCACACCAGGGCCCTCGCCGCCTGGCGGGAGGGTCGGAGAACTGTGCAGGTCCACTGGGATGACGACGCACTGGACTGGGAAGCCTACGAGATCTGCGTGGAATGGTGTCTTGAAGAGGGCATCCGGTCGGTCGCCGATCTCGCGACGAGAGTCGTAGCCGCTCGGCAGTACGAGGAACTCTGGCTCGACCGCTGCCGCGCCATGCACCGGCAGCTGGCCGAGCAACGCGGGGGATGAACCGGATGATCACCGCTGCAGGGTCGGCGATTCCCTGAACCCTGATCTTCCCCGCGACTACGAACGATCTCTCGACCCGCCTGCTAGTATCCCGGGGCGCTCGGCCCTGACTCATTCGGCCGCGCGCCGAATCTCTTCCACGGATGAAAGGGTGAACTGCGTTGAATTCCAGGGAAAGCACATCGGGCGAAATGGACGAGAACGTGAACGAGGCGGATGCCGCCGCCGAGCCGACGGTCAGGACGAAGCGGGAACACGCCGAGTTTCACAACGCGTACACGATCGAATCCGTGAAGCGTGACGTGCGCTTCCTGCGGGTGATCCACGGGGATGAGCTTCGCATCTCCGAAGGGGATGTCGACGCGGCTTTTATCGAGAGGCTGAAGGGGTACGGAACCGACCTCTACTACTTCATCGCCTCCCTGACGCCGGACACCACGCCCCAGATCTACCTGCAGCGGAAACACACCTTCGCCGTCTCGCGGATCAACGATGGGGATCCGCACCTGTTCTTCCTGACCTGGAACGGCCTGGTCACCAACGACAGCTTCAAACGCATCCTGCGGCAGAAGTTCGGCCTGGATCAGTTCGGGAGCACTCTCTGCCCCCAGCACATTCCCGCCTCCGGTTCGAAGTTCACGCGCTACCGCACGAAGTTCGTCCTGGCCGAGGACATGGCCTCGAATCCCGACGGGTCGAGGCGCACGAGCGGTCGCGCCCTCGACGACGGCAGCGGGTTGATCATGCGCGAGGAACTCGTGTGGCTGCCCAACGGCAAGTGTGTTCCCGTCTACCCGAATGCCTACGTTCCGCTCAATCAGACCCAGATGATCCTGGTCCGCCACGGTCGGTCGATCCACGAGTCCGGCGGCGACAATCCCGAGTTCGTCGGCTCGGGCTATGCGGACACCTGGGAGAAGAACCGGCGCGTGTCGCGCTCCGTGGGGAACAGCCTCGGCCCGGACGGCATCGCCACCGCCCAGGCGCTCGGGCGGGACTTCGGCGTTGCGGTGCAGAGCCTCGAGCAGGCCGGGAACCAGTTCTGGTCGTACTCGAAGAAGAACCCGGTTCCGGTGTTCGGCAGCGAGTCGGAGAACACCGAGCAGACGGCGCGCTACTTCCTCTCCTCTTCGGGCTACACGAACATGAACTTCCAGGCGATCTGGGGCCTGAACTCGCAGCAGTACGGCTCGCTGACTCATCGATTCAAGAAGGATGTCTTCGGCGAGATCGTGAAGATCTACGGCGAGAACTGGAAGGGGTCGGAGAAGGAGCGGGCGCAGCAGGCCAAGGTTATGCTCAAGAACAGGTTCTTCCAGTATCCCGAGGGCGAGACGCTCATCGAGGCGGACTGGCGAATCGGCTGGTCGTTCATCGATCTCCTCCGTGAGAACCAGGGCCGCCGGATTCTCCTCTGCGATCACTCCGGCGCCATCCGGGTGTTCGAGGCGATCATCAAGACCCTGGACTTCGCCGAGTACGCCTCCCGCAAGGAGGCGCAGGATTCGATCATGTCCATCTGCCGCCAGCCCGGGAAGAACGTCCGCTACGACTTCCTCCAGCATTCCAGTTTCAAGCTGAGCTGATCCGCCCTGCAACCAAATGGAGCGTGGTGCGCTTTCCACGGCTGAATTCAAGGCCCTCCTCGCGTCTTGCGGGGCACGCGCATCGGCGCTCTCGGTGTGACGGCGAACCTGGGCCCCGGGACACTAGCCTGCAATTCTCACCAGGGTGCGCGGTTTTCGCCGGACCGCGCTTCCGATCTCATCGTCAGACCTCCTCCGAGGCCCGCCCGGGCCGCGTCGTTGGTCTTCCTTGATCTCGAAACCGCTGCCTCGGCGAAAACACCCTGTCCGGTCAGGCAGCGTCTCCAGTGCGCTTGAAGCCGCGATGTCTGCTTTCGCTCGGCCCTGCGCGCCGCACCCCCTGGTGAGAAGTGCAGGCTAGGCCCCGGGACACTGGCTTCTATTCGCCAGGATCTGATCCGCCGACCGATAGCGATTGTGGATCCAGAGATACTGCTCCGGGAATCGCACGATCAGCCGCTCCAGCGCCAGGTTCATGCGGCAGATCAGTCTCTCCACGTCCGCCGCGGTATCCCCGGTGATTTCCGGAACGAGGACCTCGCCGACCTCGATCCTGAACCGGAAACCCACTCCCAGCCGGATGCACGACGCGACGACGAAGGGGTAGCCCTTCCGCACCGCCAGCGCCGCCGCGGCCCGTTCCGTGCTGGCCAGTTCTCCGAAGAACGGCGCGAGCACGCCCCGCTTGCGCTGGTTCTGATCCACCACCTGCAAGGCGCCGAAGCCGTTCTCGAGAGCGCGGGCGATCTGGCGGATGCCGCCGCGACGGTCGTGGACGATGAGCCCGGCGCGCGCGCGGTTTTCCGCCAGCCAGCGCTCAGCCAGAGGGTTCTTCATGAGGCGGGCCGTGGCGTGAGCTTCCTTCGCCAGTCGCGCCGCACCGATGCCCCCGCACTCCCAGCTGCCGTGGTGTCCGGTTACGGCAATCCAGGGGGGACTCAGACCGATGGCCTCGAGCTGGCTGATATCGATTCGCTCGTCGATGCTTCCCTTCTCGATGCTCCGGGCCACGCGGGCGACATCGAGAACGACGCGGAGCAGGTTTCCGGTACCGCGCCGGCCGTAGCGGAGGAGGACGCGTTCGTCCGTCTCCTCGGGGAAGGCGTTTCTGAGCATCCGCAGTGCGTACTGTCGCCGTTTCTTCGAGAGTGTGAAGAAGAGGCCTCCGAGCCAGCCGGCAATCCGATAGGACACGCCCTCCGGCACCACCGCGGCGAACCCGAACGCTCCCCGCGTCAGAATGTACTCAAGGCGATGCTTGAGCGAGGCGCGGGCGGTCCTGATCGGCGTCTCCCGGGAACTGAGTACGGAGGCAGAAACCTTTCTCCAATGACGGGAGAAACTGCTCCGGGACGAATCAACCGTGATTGGAGAAAGGTTTCTGCCTCCGTATTCTACCCTACTGCTGATCTTCCTCGAATTCGAGCGACATGACCCAGGCGAGGAAGGCCTCCTGCACCATGGCCAGATCGCCGCCCATTCGCTCGCGGAAGATCGAGGCGCCGCGCTCCACATGGTCGTCCGCGGTCAGCCCGGCGTCGACCATGGCCTTCACCGCGCCGCGGTAGAGCGCCTTCAGGCTCTCGTCCGGCGTCTCCTTGAAGAACCAGTAGAAGGCGCAGGCCTGGTAGTAGAAGAGCGAGTCGCCCCGCTCCCAGCGCATGAGTTCCTCGATGTCGCGGACCTCGTGGAGCCGGACGAGGGTTTGGAAACGAGCGAGGGGGGCGTCGCGGGCGATGCGCGGCAGAACCACGCCCCGGTCGAAGGAGAGGGAGCCCTTGCCGTAGCCGGCGCAGTAGGTGGCGAGACCCTCGGCGTACCAGGTGGGCATGGCGACGTGCTCCTTGCCCGTGGCCTGCTCGTGGCCGAGGTTGAAGTAGCCGTGGGCGACTTCGTGGATCGCCGTGGAAATCACCTGCTCCTTCGACTGCGTGCCATCGATGGCGCAGTGGTCTCCCAGGCACTTGCCCTTGTTGGTGGGGTGCGGCTTCTCCCGGCCGAGTTTCTCCCAGTAGCCCTCGTAGGCCTTGCGGGTTCGGAGAATGTAGACCGAGATCCGCTTCGTCACGTCGAAGCCGGTCTCCTCGGCGTAGATCTCCCGGGCCGCCTCGAGCGCCCGGCCCACGGTGCGGCAGAGCCGTCCGGAGACGTTCGTCTCGATCTGGAAGTGCTCGGTCGTGAGCTTCCAGCCCTCGCTCCAGGGCACGACCTCGGGGATGTCCGAGACCTTGACGAGCTTCCCGGCCACAACCTCGTATTGATCGAAGACCGAGATGGAGAGCGAGGTGGGCAGGTTCCCGAGTTTTGGCTCGGACAGCACTCCCTGTTCGTCGAAGGACACCGGTCCGGGGGCCAGGCGAAGCGCCAGGGCGGTTTCCTCGACGGACTCCTCGACGAACACCATGTCGTCGAGCCAGCGGGCCAATTCGAGCCTCGCCTGCGCCTCCGCCGTCATCAACTCCGCGAACTTCCGCTCGAGCTTTTCGAGCTTGCGTCGCTGGGGCTTGCTGGGGTTGCTCTTCACTTCGAGCGAGAAGTCGATTACGTCGTCGTTGCCGGGGTCGAGATCCTCGGCCCGCACGTACGCCCGGCGAGTCAGATCCTCGCCGCGATTGCGCCGGGCCTCCTTCGCCACCTTGATGTACTCGGAGGCGAAGCGGACCTCGATCTTCCGACGGCGCTGCCGGATCTCCTCGTCCTCCGCCGGTGCGAGACCGCTCAAGAGCATGACCGCGAGAACCGCGGGTAGAAGTCGCCGCCAATCCACCATCCCGAACGCTCCCTTCAACCACTTCGCTCCCGCCCATCGCGAGAGGGTGCCCTATCTCCCATCGGATTTCCGGCGGCGGGAGTGGAGCGGTTCCGGGTGGGGGACCCGGTTTCTGTCGAGTCTGGCGGTGAGCCAGTCGAGGTCCGGGGCCACGAGGTCGGCCTGCGTATCGCTCGCCTCGTAGGCTTCACGCGTCGTTTCCCCGGTGAGGACGAGGATCGTCAGGAGGTCGTTGTCGCGGCCCATCTCGATGTCGGTGTAGAGACGGTCCCCCACCATCACCGCATCGGCGAGAGTCAGGCCGAGTTCGTCGAGCTTCGCCTGCAGAAAGGCGGGCTCCGGCTTGCCGAACGTCTTCGCCGGCATCCGGCCCGTGGCCATGCGGAACATCTCGATGAAGGTCCCGGCGTCGGGCATGCCGCCCCGCGGCGTGGGGCAGACCACGTCGATGTGAGTGGCGAAGTAAGGCCGGCCTTCGTTGAGGAGGACGGTGAAGGTCTCGAGCTTCGCGTAGTCGAGTTCGGTGTCGTAGGTGAGGAGGAGCGCGTCCGGCTCTTCGGAAACGAGTTCGAAGCCCTGGCTGGCCACGAACTTCAGGACCTCCCGGTTGGCCAGGCAATGAAGCCTGCGGTAGCCGGATCGCCTCAGATGTGCGAGCGCCGGCTCGATCGAGACCAGGACGTTCGACGGCTCGAGGTCGAACCCCGCCTGACGGAGAGTCCGGTGGTGGGCTCGAGGGCTCTTGCTGGAGTTGTTGGTCAGGACGAAGAAACTCGCTCCGATCGCCTTCAACCGCGCGAGGAAACGATCCGCCCCGGGCAGCTTCTCGTTGCTGAGGGAGAGGGTGCCGTCCCGGTCCAGGAACCAGGCCTTGCGGCGGACGAGATCGTCGGCGTCGCGACTCATGGACCTAGGGTACCGGGACGGGTTCGATTTTTTCACCATTCAGGCGCGCCTCTTGCTGTTGGAATGTCCTCTGTGAAAACACCGATCCCGTCTCGGCCCGGAGGACCCTCATGAATCGCGCCACCCTGCTGTTCCCCCTGCTCCTTGTTTTCGCCGGCTGCCAGCAGGTCGGCGACATCCTGGGCTCGCTCGACAAGCCGTCGGTTCGCGTGGCGGACGCAGCCCTCTCCGACCTCTCGCTCGAGGCGGTCACCCTCGACCTCGATCTCGAAGTCTCGAACCCCTACTCCGTGGCGCTGCCGCTCCTCGGGGCGGAGTACCGGCTCTCGAGCGGCGGGAGGCAGTTTCTCTCCGGCGCCGGTGAGCAGGGCGGGTCGATCCCCGCGGGCGGCAAGGGCACCTATCCCGTGACGGCCCGCATCCCCTTCGCCGATCTGCTCACCGTGCTCAGCGGCATCAAGCCCGGCGCGAGGGTGCCCTACGAGGCCGAGATGGGGCTCTTCGTGGATGCCCCGGCCCTCGGCAAAATCGAGCTTCCGGTGAGCCACAGCGGCGAGTTCCCGGTGCCCGCGGTCCCCGAGGTGGATCTCGCCGAGATCAAGTGGGACGAGCTGAGCCTCACCCGCGTGGCCGCCTCCCTCTCCCTCGACATCAAGAACACCAACGACTTCCCCATCTCTCTCGACGAGCTCTCCTACGCCCTGAAACTCGGCGGGGTGAACGTCGGGAAGGCCGGCGCGGAGCGCGACGCAGCCTTCACCGCCGGGGGCACCGAGCGCCTGACGGTCCCGCTCAACTTCTCCCCGATGGACGCCGGCATCGGCCTCTTCAACATGCTGACCGGCTCCGGCGGGAGTTACGAGATCACGGGCGCCCTGAAGGCGATGACCGACTACGGGGCGGTGGACCTCCCGTTCTCACGGAAGGGCGAAACGTTGTTCTCCAAGTAAACCGCCCCTGCCGTTGAGCCGCGTCCACCAACCCTTCCCCGTCCCCCTTGGACTTGAGGGTTCGGGCGCCCCCGTGAGCTGTTCCAGACCCGTCCATCTACCCTGCCGCCTCCCCCTTGGGATTGCGGGTTCTACCGCCCCCCCGAATACGTTTCCTCCCCCAATAAACCAGGCTCCGACGAAGCGGAGCCCTTCGAAGCTCGAGATGATCCGACACCTCCTCGGAGGGGCGGGCTCCGTCCCGACCGCGCCGCCAGGCTCAGGATTCCGACCAAAAAGGCCCGGCACGGTAGGTCGGAATTCGACCCCTGCTCACCGAACCAACGGCGACCACGGATACTCCTTCTTCAGCCGCTCCAGATACGCCTTGGCAGCCTCCTCATTTCCCCGCTCCCGTTCCAGCGACGAGAGCAGATAGAGGGCCTGGTCGGCGTACTCCGACTCCGGGTTGCCCCTGAGCAGGCCGAGGAGTTCGCGCTCCGCGAGGGGGGCCTCGAGACGGAGCAGGAGGGCCTTGGCACAGGCGATGCGGTGCAGGCCGGTGTAGCGCTCGGCGGTGCCACTGCCCTCCCACTCGGCCAGGCTCTCGAGCACCCGTCGTGGCTG
>SWCD01012465.1_pt1 | contig 13197 bp, 11 predicted proteins | sample 4693011 | NCBI WGS metagenome assembly SWCD01 (sample SAMN10267278, study PRJNA491770) | bioreactor metagenome | isolation source: DHS bioreactor inoculated with marine | place: Japan: Omine Ridge, Nankai Trough | reverse complement strand
TTCGCGCCCCGTCAGGCTCACAGGCTTCGGGCGCGTCACCGTCAGCCGGGTCTCGACCTTCTTGTGGAAGCGCTTGAAATACGTGAACTCGCACTCCCCGGCCTCGATCTGAACCTCGATCTCGGCCCCGGCATCGACATGGACCGGCTTGACCGAGAGCACATCCTTGCGCCGGCTGCTGTCGAGATGATCGATCACCATGTCGATGGCCTCGGCCAGGCTGGTCTTGCCCGCCTCGTTGGGCCCGACGACCACCGTCACTCCGTTCGGCTGGAACTCGACGTCACACCGGGAGATGCCGCGGTAGTTGCGGAGTCGGATGCGGCGGAGCTTCACCGGCCACCTCCCGCCAGCCGTACGAGGAGGGCGAGGGCGTCTCGTGCCTCCTCGTCGCCGGTCAGGGCAGCCTGCCGGAGCTCGGCCACGGCTTCTTCCGCGAAACCCGCGAGGTCGAGATCCGCGAAGTCCGCGTCGTCCGGGAGGATCGCCAGATCGGAGCGTCGCTCCCAGACCTCGACGGCCGCGAAGACGTTCCGGGCTTCTTCGAGCACGGTGTCGAACGCGGCCTTTCCCGACAGGGAGAGTGTTCCGCGCAGCGCGAGCCTCAGAATCGTGCAGGACTTGTCGGGGAGTGCGGCCAGATCCGACCGAACCTGCTCGAGATCGCTTGCGAGGTCGAAGGTGAACTCACGGTCCCCGAATCGCCAGGTCGAGACGGGAATCGTCTCCACGGTGAGAGAGTCGCCGTCCAGTTCAACGACGAGCACGTTTCCGGGAGCACTCTCGACGTAGCTCGTCGGTTCCGGCGTGCCCGAGTACCGGATCCGCTCGGTCGAACCCACGATCGTCGTGGAGTGGCGATCGCCGAGGGCGAGATAATCGAGCTTGCCCTCGGCGATCGCACGTTCCGCGGCCTCCAGTCGAATCAGCGAAGGGTCCGCCGTATCGAAAACGACCTCGTCCACGCCTCCGTGGGCCACCATGACGCGGAAGGGCGTGTGTTTCGGGCCCAACTCGGCGCAGGCTCGACCGACAAGGTCTGCGGTGGGGCTCCTCGATTTCCACGGGACACCGATCAGTTCCACGCCGGGCCGAACCTCAAACGGTTCGAAGGAGTTCAAACAACGCACGTGCTCTGGGCAGGAACTCGTGAATTCCGGTCGGCCGTAGACGCTCGATACGTCCAGGGCATCGTGATTGCCCGGCAGCAGCAAGACCGGGACCGGGATTCCCCTCAGGGCTTCGAGGCCGCGGGCGATGGTTCGCCGATCGACCTGATTGGAATCAAAGACGTCTCCCGCCACGACCGCGAATTCGCATCCCTGCTCGAGAACGACCCGCGCGATCTTCTCCACCGCCGAGATGCGGGCGGCCGAGAATCTAGCCTGTGCATCCTCGTCGAGGAAGTGGCGACTCATGCCCAATTGCCAGTCCGATGTGTGGAGGAATCGCGTCCGCATCAGGACTCCCTGTGGTTGCCGTACCGCATCCGATCAGCTCATCCGGACCAAACGGTACTATGGGTCCGCCCAGCGACACGCTCCTGGTCAACGGCCGCGATCGGCACGTAGATATCGAGTTCGCCCGACAGGCGGATTAGGGCTTCCATTTCGACGGCTTCAGCACGTTCCAGCTTTGGGTCCGTAACGGCTTCCCGGGCCGTCCGGGAGGCCCGACCCACACCATCCCGCAGGCTACGCCTCTCTCCCTCCCCGTCAAGCCCGTTCTGCTGCTCGATTCCGCCCCCTTTCGCCCGACTCTGCCCGAATCCGCCCCGCCCGCGGCCCTTCCCGCCGAGTTTCAAGGGAAGGTCGAGCACCTCGCTGGCCGGGCCTCTGCGCCGCCGGAGGTGCGCGGGGGTCGTAGCAGTCGTCATCCCCGGCCTTGCGCGCTCTCACGTGGCGCAGCAGGCGGTCGATCAGCGTCGAGGTGGTGATCACCGAGATCACACGCATCCCTGCCCCTGAGCTGCGGCAGGTCAGCGGGTCCACCCCGCAGACCAGGCGCAGGAGCCGGGCCCACCTGGCCCGACTCTTCGGCAGAGGGTGGTGCCCAGGGAAACGGTCAGCGTGGTGCTGGAGATACCCCTGTGTGGTGAGTCTGAAGCCCCCCGTCACACCGAGAGCGCCGGTGCGCACGCCACGCAAGGAGCGAGGAGGGCGCAACCTTGCTGGTTTCAACCGATGAGCAACGCAGCGGGGCGCGATGCAGCGGCCCTCGAATGCAGGTGGGATTTCGGACTCACCACCCTAGAAGTCGAGATCCAGAACCAGACCGACGCCTCCGGGCACGGCTTCGTCAGGGAACCGGGCGAGGATCTTCTCCTTCTGCCGCGTGCAGTGGGTCGGGCAGATCCGCTCCATCCCGTCGAGGAGGTCGAGGTCCGAGAAGCCGTGGAACCCACCGACGACGGCACGGGGTCGTCCGATGCGGGAGGCGACCTCGAGGATTGCCTTGAGGCCCGGATGCGCGCAGCCCACCACCACCGCCACTCCTCCGCCCGTCCGGACGACGACGGACTGTTCGATCCCGCCCAGTTCCCCGGTGGACCAGACCCCCGGCCAGAGCTCCCGCGGCTCCGGAAGGTAGGCCACCTCGCGGGCACGCCGGACGCCGCGGAAGGAGGGCGGCGCGAAGACGGTCACATCGGGGTTGGCATCGAGGACCGCGGAGAGCCCGCCGGTGTGGTCAAAGTGGGCGTGGGAGACGAAGATCGCCTCGAGATCTCCGGGCGAGAAACCGAGCCGCTGCATGTTCCCGAGCAAGACCGCCCCGCTCCCGCCCGTATCGAAGAGAATCCGCGGCGCGCCATCGATCTCGAGGATTGCGGAGAAGCCCCAGTCCGCAACAAGGTCGTCCCGCTGCGTCTCGTTGTCGTAGAGGATCGTCAGCTTCACCTTTGCTCTCCCTCCCCGTCGAAAGATCAGTCCACGACGCGCACCTCACCAGGATGCTCCCCGACGACGCGGCCGATGACGTCGATGTCACCGGCACTCTCGTCGCGCAGCCGGCCCAACAGCTCATCCGCTCCCTCCGGAGCGACGGCGATCAGCAGGCCGCCCGAGGTCTCGGAGCTGTAGAGCAGCGTCTCGAAGATGGGGTCCGAAGCCTCGAATCGAATGCCCTGGTGAAACGAGTTCCGGTTCATCTTGTGGCTGCCGTCTACGATCCCCTCGCCGATGAGCTCCGGCACCATCGGGAAGAGAGGCAGCCGGGACGCCTCGATCACGATGCCGACCCGGCTGGCATTCGCCATTTCGAAACAGTGGCCGAGGAACCCGAATCCGGTGACGTCCGTGCATGCGGAGGCGCCGACCTCGCGCATCGCCCGTGCCGCCGCGGCGTTCGATGTCCGCATCGCATGCACGGCCTCCTGGAACGACCTGCCGGGGGCCGCACCGCGCGAGATCGTGCACTGGACCACGGTCCCGGTGCCGAGCGGCTTGGTCAGAACGAGGACATCCCCCTCCCGAGCGCTCGAGTTGGTGAAGATCCGGTCCGGATGGATCCGGCCGGTGATCGCCAGACCGTAGCGGATCTCGGCGTCCTGGAACGTGTGGCCGCCGACCACGGCCGCGCCGGCGGCGACAACGACGTCCTGGCTTCCCCTGAGGATCTCGCCGAGAACGTCCGGTCCCAGGGCGGTGGGCCAGCCGACGACGTTCAGGCATACCAGGGGGTCGCCGCCCATGGCGTAGATGTCGGAGAGGCAATTCGTGGCCGCGATCGCGCCGAAGTCGTAGGGGTCGTCGACCACCGGCGCGAGCAGATCGACGGTCGTCACGAGCGCCAGGTCGTCGTCGATGGAGAAGACCCCGGCGTCGTCGGCGTTGTTGTGGCCGACGAGCACGCGCGAGTCGGAGATCGAGGGCAGATTCTCGAGGGCGAGCGCCAACTGCGCCCGGGGGATTTTGGACGCTCACCCGGGGCAGGTGACGGTGGCCAGCAGGCCCGGCCGCCGCTTGACCCGCTCCGCCGCTTCGGGGGAGAAGAAGAGGTGGCACTCGCAGTGGCCCTGCCGCTCGACTTCTTCGTGGAAGGTCTCGCAGGGGCAGACCGGATCCACGTCCGGCCGGAGGGGGTAGTTCTGCTTGCAGGGGCAGTAGAGGCGGCCGTGGTTCGCCTTGTTCTCGGTCAGTTGGCGGGCGAGACGGCTGAGGTGCGCGGGATCGGGGTTCAGCTCGTACCCATGGCGCTCGGCGACCTTGGCCGCGAACCGCAGGACGGGGCGGAGCGCGTCCTCCGTTGACTCGGCGGGACTTGTCATATCGGATCGACTCCGGTGCGGCGGGATTACCAGCATAGCCCGGCCTCCCCGAAGATTCGTGCAAACTTCTCACGGTCGCCGGTTCTTGCCGCGCTCGGACGAAAGTCCTCGAGCGACGACGCCTTCTACGGGTCGGCAGGCCAATCCGACGCCCGGTCGAGAGCGGCCTGGAGGTGGACGCGGGCAGCGATGAACTTGTTATCCAGATCTGCGATGCCGCTGCGAATCCGAGGCGCCTTCTCCAATGGGAGGGCTCAAGTCTCTCCGACTACAGCAAGTGGCTGCGCCGGGTGCCGGGCGTCGATTGCTCGGGTGTGGGCCCGGCGGATCCGCTCGGCCCCGGAGTGAAGCGGGGGGCGGCTACGCCGTCAGCGCGGCCTTACGCTCCGTGAGCTGGCTGACGTGGCGCATCTCCTCGTCGATGATGAGGTCGATCTCGCGCCGGTCTTCTTCGCCCTTGAGGGCGCGGTGAATACCGGTGAAGAAAAGCACCGCGTCCTTCTCGCGTTCTATGGCGCGGTCGATGATGTTCTCGATGGTCTCGCCGCCCTTGAACTCCTCTTCGGGAGTCTGCGACAGCTTGAAGACCACCGTGCCGGCGATGGAGTGCAGGTAGGCCACCGCCAGGTCGTCGTAGTCACCGGCGTCCAGGTTGCTGCGCCCGGCCTTGTCGACCAGCTTCTCCTTGAGGCGCCGGTAGATCCCCTCGTGTGTGATCTCCTGGTCCGCCAGGTCGTTCAGCCACTCTGCGTGCTCCGGGCAGAACTCGGCCGCCTTCCGATAGAACGCCTGACCGTTGACCTCGATCTGGATCGCGATGGTCAGAACTTCCTCAAAGCCGAACGCCTGTGCCATGTTCGCCCCTCCGCATTGACTCGATGAAGCGAAGTCTACAGGGTGAGCCGGTCTCCAATCCCGGTTTTCGCGCTGGACCGGGATCGTCTCGATCTCGGTCACGGGACGCGGCGGGGTGGCCGGCGGGCCCTCGTTCCGGGGATCTCATCTCCCGGTACTTCTGCAGCGACGATTGAACCGACTATGGAAAGCTCTCCATAGTCGGTGATCACGCTGATTGCAGCCTTGAGAACTGGCCGGGATGGCCGATGGGGCAATTGTCCAAGGGCCAGAAGGCGGGGCGAAAGCCGAGGCGCCTGCCCCGGCCGCCCGGGTCGCCCCAGTTGCGGCTCGCAGACCGACAGTTCTCGGCCCTGTAGTACCAGCACCCACCGCGGTCGACGCGGTACGGCATGCCCGGTTCCCACTCCTCACCACCCTCCGTCCAGGCCGTGCCGTCTGCCGGAGCGGCCTCGTAATCCTCGTGGTAGGTCTCCTCACACCACTCCCACACGTTGCCGTGCAAGTCGTGAAACCCCCAGGCGTTCCCCCGGCGAGTACTCGCTCCGCTCGTGCTCCGGTGCAAAGACCTCGTACCGCTCGTTGGCGACTACCGATCGGACGCAAACGGTCATGACTGGACACCCGCTTCTCTGGCGGCGTTTTGTGCGGTGGCCTCGGTCCCGTCCCGGGCCCGTCAGGCGGCTCGTCGAGAGGAATCCGGAAGCGGATCTCGACCTTCGCGCCGGAGGTGCGCGGGGGTCGTGGCAGTCGTCATCCCCGGCCCTGTGCGCTCTCACGTGGCGCAGCAGGCGGTCGATCAGCGTCGAGGTGGTGATCACCGAGATCACACGCATCCCTGACCCCGAGCTGCAGCAGGTCAGCGGGTCCACCCCGCACACCAGGCGCGGGAGCCGGCCCAACTGGCCCGACTCCTCGGCAGAGGGTGGTGGTCCCCGGGGGAGTTGGGCCGGGCGGAAACCGGGCTCTCCCCGTCCCGGTAGCGGCGCCGGCAGCGGTTGGCGTGCCCCCGTAGACCGGACCAGATGGCTCCGGAGAATGAATGACTCGCTGCGATCGTGGTCCGCTTCGCCGAAGAGAATCCTGAAGCCTCTTGGGCAAAGCTCACCCCGGATTGTGAAAGAAGGTTCCCGGCTCCATACCCGTACCCCCGTGTCCTCGGCGGTGACGACTGTCAGAGCCGCGGGAGGAGGAGAGAGAGGAGGCTCCGCGCCTCGTTCGTGAGCGCACCCTTCAGGCGCGTCAGGGCGTAGGTCTGTCCGAGGGTCAGCCAGATTGCCAGCGGGTCCTCCGGGACGCGGGCATCTTCGGGTGCTTCAAGAACCCGATACCGGGTCACGCTCCGGAAGAAGCGGCCACCCTCGTCCGACTGCCGGACATCGGCGCGAGCCCAAAGGCCTCCGTCGTCCAGACAGAAGGAGGCGAGATCCGTCGGGCCGGCCATGGGGAGGCCGGTCTGCGCCGTCGGACCGAATTGCAGCCCCTCCCCAAACCCCACCTCCGGGCTGCCCCGGAGCAGGAAGCGGAGGACTCCGTCGCGGCTTTGGGCAAGGAGGACCGCATCCGCCTCGGCCGTGCTCGCTGCAAGCGGCTGGTCCCAGTTCTCGACCTCACGGCCCGCACACCGGACGTCGAAGAAGATGATGTCAAATCCTGCGCCATTCCCGGCCCGCACTCCGTCGTTCTCGACGGTCCAGCCGTGAAGCGTGTCGAGGGGCCGGAGTTCACTGGCGATCCGGAACGTCCTCCGCATCCTGGCGAGGCGAGCGAGGACGGAGTCGATCGGATCCCGCGCCAAAAACGAATCGCGGAGCGCATCCCGGAAGGCGTCCGGCTCCCCGTGCGACTCGAAGGGGCGCCCGTCCGGGGCGAGGGCGTGCCAGTCGGAGCAGACGAGAGTCGAGCGGGCGTCCGTGTTGATCGTGAAGTCCTCGGCCAGGGCGGCCAGCAGAGCCCGTGCGGAGACCCAGCGCCAGGCGTCCGAGGCCGGGTCGGGACCGTCGCCCGGGACCACGACGGTCACATTCCGATTGTACTTGCCGAGGAATCGGGAGCCCTGCTCCGACTGGAGCCCGTCCGATAGGATCCGGCCCCTGGGCTCGGCGCCGGTGAACCAGTCGAGATAGGCAGTCGGAGCGCCTCCATGGCGGCGCAGGTAGTTGCTCTCTGTGGCCTGCACGGTCGGGGCGAGTTGGACGTCGGCGACGTTTCCGGGCTCGGCCTTCGCCTGGACGAGGATCTCCGCATCGAAGCGGGGACGCCGGACGAGGAAACCCAGGATCCCGATCTCCGGTTGGAGGATCATCGGTTGCTCCACACCGTCGAGCACGGCATCGGCCGATCGGGATTGGACCCCCACCACGGAGAAGAAAGCGCCCGACCGGTGGTCGATCCGCCCCAGGGAGAGCCGCCAGTCCGTCGACTCCGAAAGCCGGATGGGGCGGCTTTCGAGGGCGCTTGCGGCCCTGCGCTCGGCGAGCCAGGGCCCGAAGGTCGTGGGGCGGGTCAAGCGCACACCTCCGCGAGGATCTCCCGTGCGGCCCGGAGCATGTCGTCCGGATCCGGCGGGACCGGCAGATCGCGCCCCGTTCGCTTCACCGTGACCCGGTTGAGGACGTGGCCCCGTGACTTTCCCGCGATCCGGCAGAAGAGCGAATTCGCGTCGAGCCCGGATACCCGGAAAAGATCGGCGGTCAGCGGGTTCACGAAGAGCGCCCGAAGCGGCTTCCTGATGGCGTGGGCGACCCCTGACCGGTCGCGCGTTCGCGCCACGGCCTCGATTTTTGCACGAAGGTCCGAGAGGGGGGTCGCGGCGAGGAGCGGGGCGAGTGCGTCGTGCTCCGGACTCGCCGCTTCGTAGCAGCCGTCCGGCCTCTTCCGGCGGTAATGAGTGATGAGGTGGAGGACCGTGATCGCCTCGTCGAACGAAACCCGCGCGCCGTGCCGCCAGATGCGGAGCAGCCAGTCCTCCGCAGGCGTCCGGTAGATCTCGCGGGCGAGGCGCCAGGGCCCGACCGCGCGCGCGAGCTCCGTCTGGAAAGCCCACGCGCTGCAGGGCTCGAACAGGTTCTCCGAGTCGTTAAAGGCGTGCCGGAGCCGGCGGCGTCCCGGACTTCTCTTCGTAAACGAAGGCACCGGCCCTCCATCCGTTTCCCGAACCTCGTCGGCCCGCGCCGCGCGCCCGATGTAGAGATCTGCTCCGCCGTCGAGTGCGGCGCATGCGCGCTTAAGGTGGTCGGGCAGCCACACATCGTCGTGGTTCAGGAGAGCGATCCGTTCCGAGTCGGCGAGTGCCATGCCGATCGAGTTCGGTCCCGCCTGCTCGCCGAACCGGGCGGGGAGGTTCACGTAGGCGATGCGCGGGTCGGCGAGGGTGTCGAGGATCGCCCCGGTCCGTTCGTCGCACCCGTCCCCGACGACGAGCATCCGCCAGTCCTTCAGGGTTTGCCCAATTGCCGACCGAACCGCAGCGCGCAGCGCGTCGGGTCGATTCCAGGTTGCCACCACAATCGTGAACAAGGCCTGCCCCATGCGAGGGATCGTACTAAGACGAGAGAAGGCTGCAAAGATGACCAGGGTGGTCATCGTCCGCCGCCGGCCCCCTTCGGGTGGGTGGCTCGGCGGCTCATGGCCCGGAGTTCGATGACTCTCGACGATCTGCAGGCGTCCGGCTGAAGTTGAGGGCTTGTGCTGGGCGACCGCCGTCTGCCATGATTGCGTCGTGACTGCGGGCGGGCTGGCGCCTTGATGCGCAGGAAGGGGCCCGCAGCAAGGAGGAGACATGCTCAAGGCGACCGCTCTCTCTGCCGGATTCGGGCTTCTCTTCGTGCTCCTGGCCGCCGGGTGCGGCGGCGGAGGGTCCACTGCCAGTATGACTCTCGCCCAGGTCCATCCTCCCGAGGGTCTGCTCGCAGGCGGCACGGAAGTCACGCTCTTCGGAACCCGCTTCGGTGAGCACGTTGACGCCGTCCTCTTCGGCGATCGGGAAGCGACGAACCTGCATTACGTGAACAACACGACGGTCCGGTGTGTCACGCCCCCCGGCGATCTCGGCCCCTGCAGCGTCTGGATCATGGTCGACGGGACCCGCGCCGGGCTGCCGTATGCCTTCACGTACAAGGCACCGCCGACGCCGACGCTCACCGCCGTCACCCCGGACGAGGGCCCACCCGGCGTACCCACCGGTATCACGCTGACGGGTTCCGGATTCATCCACGCGCCCGTGACCGTGACGATCGACGGCATGCCCTGCCCCAACGTCACCGTGCTGAGCGACTCGAGCCTCACATGCTCCGTGCCGGCGAGCAGATCTGGCCAGAACCTGACCGTCACGGTCACCACAGCCGGGGGTTCGGCCTCACTCCCGAACGCGTTCTCCTACCTCGTGTACCCGTATCGGGGCACGTACTTCTTCGTGGAGTTCAGCGGCCTCACGATCGACAACGAGCCGGGTCAGCAGCCGACCCGGATACCGGCCGCACGCGCGAGTTGGGGCACCCTGCTCACGGACGGCGGGGGAATCCACACGGGCGGTGAGGTCTGGACGAACGACCAGGGTGCGATCTCCGGCCCCACGGCACCACCTTCCATGCCCCATCAAGTCGAGGAAGATCGTCGATTCACGTGGGGGTCGTCCACCAATCCCGACCTGGTGGGTCGGATCACCGCTGATGGCAGCCTCGGGATCCTGGGCACCGTGAAAAGGGGAGTCCAACCGGCGGTCATGATCGTGGGGCGCGTCGAGGAAGGGCCCTACGACGAAGGCAGTCTCTCCGGCGTCTACCACGTGGGGGCCGTCTTCGGAGACGACACCTTCCGCGGCGCCCTCTGGGGCACCACCGAGTTCGATGGAGGCGGCGGCGCGGCATCGGAGATCGGCTACAACGGCGAGGGGGCCACCCTTGGCCCGTTCTTCGGAAGCGATACCTACACCATCTCCCCGGAGGGTAGAGTCACCTATGCCTTGCCGAACTTCGCTCTGAACTTCGAGGGGCAGATCCTTCAGGGCGGCGAGCTCGTGATCCTGGCGGGGGGGAACGCAAGCCAGGAGTTCCCGACGGTCGTGGTCCTGGTGAAAGCGACCTCCGGGGCGGCACTGAGCGCGCTTTCGGGGAACTACGCGTTCGCCGCCATGCTCAAGGGAAACCCGGGGTGGGACGTCAACACCGGAACGGCCGAATCGCAAGGCGACGGTAACTGCACCGTGTTGGACCTTCTCGGGCACGATGGTTCCGTGACATGGACCGACTGGCCCGAGTCCCCGTACGACTTCACGTACACCGTGTCGACGGTCGATGGCCGGCTGGAGGCGTACGTCGATGGTACCGTGACGGGAGGGGGGGGCATGCTCACCCAAGGCGCCACCATGCTCGGAGGCGACTTCGCGTTTTTCGCGGGCTCCCGGACATTCGGAGAGCGCCCCATGCTCTGGTTCCTGCTCCGCTGACGGTGTTCGCGATGCCAGGACGCCGCTGAGGGCGGTAGCCTGAGTTGACTTGATATCCCTTGCTCGGGTCAGGGGTTTCCCTGCCTATGCACTTGAGTCAGCCGGTGTCACCCCCGCCGGGTGGTCTGCTGGCATGAATGACACCAACCCTGCGACGGAATGGACAACAGCTCAGGGGGGCGCCCGATCCCGCAATCCCAAGGGGAATGAGCAAGGGTGGTTAAGCGAGGCCGACACGGCGGTCGGCCCTCCAAAAGGACTCCCGGTGTTGTTTTTCCGCCTGCATTGGAGGCGCGGTCGGCACGGAGGCCGGCCCTCCGACGTCACTCCAGCACAATCAGCGGATGGTTGAACTTCACCTCGCCGGCGTCCTCCGGGACGATGCGGACCACCCTCGCCTCGTCGGGAAAGCCGTCGCCGCCGTAGATGATCTGGTTGAAGCACTTCATCACTTCCACCAGGCCGAGGACCTGGCCGCGCTTGACCACGTCGCCCTCGGCGACGTAGTTCGGCTCGTCCGGGGAGGGACGGCGGTAGAAGATGCCGTCGGTGGGGGCGCGCAGGGCGAACATGCCCTCCGGGACCTCCTCGTCGGGGGAATCGGCGGCGCCCGCCCGGCCCGCCGCGCCGAAGTCCACGGCGCCGGCCTCGTGGGTCAGGGTCAGGAGCGCCTGGCCGTACTCCACGGCCACGGAGCGGCCGCGGACCAGGACCTCCGTGACCACTCCCCCACCGTTCTTCGGAACGATCAGGGTCAGCGTGCGCTGCAGGATCTTCAACTGTCCGGCGGCCGATCCCGGGGAAAGGAAGGTCCCCACCGGCGGCGGGTTCAGGTAGCGGCCCACGCCGGGCGCCGAGAGGGTGAGGTCGCCGGCGAGCAGATTGATCGTGTCCTTCATGATCCGAAGTCCTCGGTCAAGACCGCGATGTCGTGCATGGACCAGATGCGGGGGTTCTTCACCCGGCGGTAGCCGGTCCCCTGGTAGCACATCTCCACCATGGCCCTTAAGTACTCGCGCAGCTCACCCATCAGGACCACCTCGTCGGTGTCCATCAGGGCCGCGGAGTGCAGCGGGTTCATGTCCTTGGTGATCCGGTCCTCCACCTTCTTCATGCCCTTTTCCACCTTCGCCCGCTCCTCGGGATCGTCGGAGATGATCTCGAAGTTGTCATCGAGGCGGGTGCGGTAGGCGCCGATGGCGAGGGTCCGGCCCTCCATCACGGCCAGGCGCGTGATCGGGGTGGAGATCTGCAGCACCGGGTCGTAGGGCGCGCCGGCCATGGCGTAGTAGCCCGCGCCGGAGGCCTTCCGGAGGAGCACCGTGATCATCGGCGTCTTGTTGGTTGAGTTGGTGTAGATGAGGTTGCTGCCGTAACCGAGCAACCCCTCCTTCTCCGCCTCCGCGCCGATGTCGAAGCCCGAGATGTCCTGCAGCCAGATGATCGGGATGCCGTCGGACTCGCAGGCGCGCGAGAACTGGGAGATCTTGGCGATCCCCTCCTTGTAGAGGATGCCGCCGGGCCGCTTCTGGTCCGCCAGGTCGGGGTGGTCGATCAGGTGCTGGTTGTTGGCGATGAACCCGGCGTAGAGGCCGCCCACCCGCGCCACACCGGTGATCATCTCCTCGCCGCGGTGGCTCATCAGTTCCCAGAAGAGACTGTTGTCCGTGAGCCTCGCGATCAACTGCCTGACGTCGTAGGGCATGCGGTAGTCCGCGGGGAACAGGCTCTCCAGGTCGGACGGCGGGTAGAGCGGTTCCGCGGTGTCGCCGCCGTACTTGTAGTACTCGATCGCCGTGCTCGGCAGGAGCGAGACGTCCCGCCGGATCATGTCGATCACCGCCTCGTCGTCGGGTCCGCGGAAGTCCGCGCAGTTGCTCAAGTGGACGTGGATGTCCGGGCCGCCGATGGTCAGCGAGGTGATGTTCTGCGACTTGCCGCCCTTGATGAGCGCCGCCCCGGCGATGACCATGTAGGCCTGCTCGGTCATGTACACCCGGTCGGAGATGATCGGCATGTAGCCGCCGCCGGCGATGCAATCCCCGAAGACGCCCGCGATCTGCGGGACGTGCTCCGCGGAGAGCAGGCTGTTCATCTTGAAGATGTGGCCCGCCCCCACCGGCCCCGGGAAGGACCGCGACTGCTCCGGCAGGAAGAGCCCGCTGCAGTCCACCAGGTAGATCACCGGCAGTCGGAGCCGGCGCCCGATCTCCTGGGCCCGCTCGATCTTCTCCGGCGTCAGCGGCCACCACGCCCCGGAGGCCACCGTGTTGTCGTTGGCGATGACCACGGTGTGGCGGTCGTGGACCTTCACGAAGGCGGTGACCACGCCCGCGCCGGGACAGGTCTTGCCGCCCTCGAACTCCACGCCGTGATTCACCAGGGTGCCGACCGGGAAGACCGTGGTGCCGGGATCCTTCAGCCGCTCGATCCGCTCCCAGGCGGTGAGTTTGCCCTTCTTGTGAACGCGGGCGGCGTACTCCTCGCCCCATCCGGCGCGGACGTGCGCCCGGCCGTCGATGACGGGCTGAGCGCTCTTCGCCATCGCCTCCCGGTTCGCCACGGTGTCCTTCTCGGTCAGGAAGCCCTCGAGGGGCGAACCGATCGATTGCAGGAGGACCTTAGCCAT
>SWCD01007619.1_pt1 | contig 13204 bp, 8 predicted proteins | sample 4693011 | NCBI WGS metagenome assembly SWCD01 (sample SAMN10267278, study PRJNA491770) | bioreactor metagenome | isolation source: DHS bioreactor inoculated with marine | place: Japan: Omine Ridge, Nankai Trough | reverse complement strand
TTTGGCCTCATCAGATAAAAACTTGAAGTATAAGTGCCCTGTTCGACCTGAATAGCCAATGAATCTATTGGGCCCGATGGGGGAAGCAGGAATGCGCCACCAAAAGGCAGGCCAAACGGAAATTCCAGCCGCACCGGTGGTGACCGTTGCTTCTTCTCCAGTTTCAAGATGTCGATACCGACCGGCGTATCTGGATAGTTTACTGGTTTCCATCGGAACAGACTTGGGTGTTGCGGTGCCGGTGACTGCAGGCAATACATAGTCTGCCATCATGATGAAGTTACGATTATAGCCGCCTGAATTGTCGATGGGTTGGGCAGTAAAGACAGTAACCAGGCGTAAGTCAGGAACCACAAAAATGTGCTGCCCACCGCGTCCAGAGGCAAAAAAGAGGTCAACCAGTTGGTCACCGATTACTGCCTGTCCCAAGCGCCACTGGTATCCATATCCGCACCCGTATTCAGCCGTCACTCGTTTAGTTAGGGAGTCCTCCACCCATTCTTCGCTTACGATCCGATTGCCTTGCCAAACACCCTTGTCCAGCATTAACTGGCCAATCTTGGCCATGTCGCGCGGGCGCAGGTACAATCCTCCCTGGCAGTTGACGACGCCAAGGCGGCTGCGGTGCCATCCCTCGATATAGATCCCCATGGGATGAAACAAATGCCGTTCCGCAAACCCGCCCAAGTCCATGCCGGAAGTCCTCGAAACAATTTCGCCCAGCAACACCGTCATACCGCCAGCATAATTAAAATGTGTCCCCGGCGGTTCGACCAATTTATGGTTGAGAATGAAAGGAAGCCAATCGTCACCGTCCGTCATGGCTCGGATGCTGTTCTTTGGATCGCTGAGTGGGCGACTGCGCTCATCCCAATCCGTGCCGTGGGCCATGGTCAGTAAATTCTCTATGGTAATCGGATAGGGCTTGTCGATCCATTCGAGACCATGATAGTCGTCGAAATAGGTGTGCACAGGATCATTCACTGCAATCAAACCTTGGTCAACAGCTACACCGACAAGAATCGACGTCACACTCTTCGATACAGAGTGCATCTCGTAGAATTGGTAGCGATGATGGCCAGCAAAATATTCCTCGAAAACCAATTTGCCATCTTTGACCAGCAGAACACTATAAACCCGCGGAAATGTTTTATCCAGGATGCGGCTGACCAATGCAGCCAAAGGCTGTTGGTGAATGCCTGCCGCTGCCAGCGATTGGGTTTGCCATCTATCCCGGTCAATCGACGGCACGCTATAACGATAGTTTGAATCGTTGGCTTGTTTTTCGACCGGCAGCGGCCTGGAGAATGCACAGGCACTAAGAATAACGGTCAGGAACAACCCCATAACCCAACCGGAGGTCGCAGCATTCATTCTATTGTTAAATTCTACCATTTTTGGATACCCAGATGGAGGGGATTCCACTTAGTTAATTTCAGGGAAACGTGCGATGGCTGAATAATGATCTTTTATTTCATCCATGGTCCTGAAAAGGTGTTTGTGTGATGTACGCACGTTTGTGACAACCAAGATGGCATTTCTTTTTTGCAGGTCGATGGCAACTTGAGCGATAAAACCCTCATTGCCGCCAGGATGCCACAACAAGGACTCGTTATTTTTTGAGGTCAACGTATACCACCCCAAGGCATAGTTCAGAGAAGGGATTCCATATCCTCTTTCCTCTGCTCCTTTTCGCCACATCGATGAATCCGGTTGCGTGTGCAGCTTGATCAAGGATTCCTCGGTGAGATCGACCTTGCTTGCTTCTTGAAGGTCCACATGCAGAAGGATGAACCTAGCCCAGTCTTCAATGGAGACGTGAGTGGCGGCTGTTGGTGCCATATATTCAGGAAAGTCGCTGCTGATGGGTGATCGAAACAGGCCGAAATGACCGACTGGTTGATGGCCCGGATGCATTTTTACAGGCGGACCAAATCCGGCCGAAGCCATCGACAATGGTTTAAACAATTTTTCGGTGATCACCTGTTCGTAAGGTTCACCCATTATTTTTTCGATCAGCGCCCCTGCCATGATATAGCCGCTGTTGGAGTAATATATTGTATTTCCCGGCTTGTCAGATAGGGGTTGCCTCACCGTCTCTTTTAGATAGGCCAATCTTTTTCCTTCAGGAGATTCTCCATCCGACCACCAGGCGCTAAGATTATCAATCCATTCCGGCAGTCCAGATCGATGCGACAACAACTGAAGAAGGGTAACGCCTTCATATTCCTTTCGCATCCTGATTAGGGGAAAGGCTTCTCTCAGGGTCGTGTTCCAGCCAAGATGCCCTTGCTCGACCAATATTGCGCTCAATGTTGCCGTATAGGCCTTGGCGCACGAAGCGATAAGGAATTGGTCGGCGACGCTGACCCAATTATTGGTGTTGACCTTCCGGGTGCCTACTGCAGCGGTTGAATGAATATTGCCGTCTATGATGATCGCTGCGGCAATGGAAGGTAGCTTTTCTCTGATTCGGATCGATTCAAGCAATTGAGCCAGATCAATGTCGCCCGAACGCGGTAAGATTGGAGCTGGTGCCGCCGCACAACCCAAAAAGCTTAAAATCAAAACGCGTATGACAATGTTTCCGATGATATGATGGCTTTTACCTGGCATTTTTTCTATCGGTCATTATGGTTCAGAAAACCCAATGAAATAAATCCCAAAAAAAAGATAGCGACTTTTGTTATCTACGCAAATGCCCTTTGACTGAATGTAGAAGTGCGCTGAAGATGTTCACTAAACCCTCATCATTATCATCATTGATTAACACGGCGATTGTCGTATCGAGATCCGGTAAATGCATTACCAGTGATTTGAAACCAAACGTATTCCCGCCATGGCCCCACATGCGGACACCGCTGATGCCGAAGGCCTTTTCTGTCAAATCCGCGTCCAAATACATCAACCCAAGACCATATCCTGATAAGGGTGGGTCATTCGGCGCCGGAGAATGAAACGATGTCATTTGCTCAAGGTATTCGGCCGGCAATACCCGTTTTTCATAGAATAGAAGATGAATCCAACGTGCCAGATCAGCGGAGGTGGTATAAATCAGGTGGGGCGAGGTGGCGGTCCAGGGCTGAGGTTTGGGGGCCAAGTCCACATAACCTGCTGAACTCCAGTTATTGGCGATAGTCATATCGGAAGGCGCGCTGCCTAATGGATCGATACACACAGTGTGTTTTAAATTCAATGGAATGAAGTAGCGCGTTTTAAGCGCATCGGAAATATTGGTGGTCAGTATTTTTTCGGCAATCATTCGCAGCAAAATATAGTTGGTCGTAGAATAATGCCATCCGCTGCCGGGTGAAAAGTAAGGTGCAGATACCAGTTCCTTGAGGATGGCTTCCTGTTTCCAGATCTTGGTTGATTGGTAGACCATCTGCCATGGAGAGTCGGGGTGCTTCACGAAATCGAATACCCCGCTTGTATGATTGAGCAACTGGCGAACAGTTATCTCACCGGCGATGTTCGGATAGCGATCCAACCAATCTTCTAAAGGATCATCCAGATTTAGCCTGCCTTCATGACAAAGTTGAAGGATAAGGGTTGCCACGTAATTTTTACCGACACTGCCAATATCGAAAAGCATATCCGGTGTTATAGGTGTTTCGGCAGTTGGATCAGACATACCACTGCAACCGATCCAGATAGGTTGACCGGCTACCATCACTGATGCCGAGGCGCCAATGACGGTTGCTTTTTCTCGTGCTTCATCTAACGCTGATTGCAGTGTTTGAGAGAGTGGCAGTTCGGAAGAGAGGAAGGGCTTCTGGGGAATCGTTTGGCCGCCACATCCATAAAGACAAAGCGCAAGAGCCGTTCCTAAATATAATAGCGCCCAATTTTTCATTGCAACCCCCATATGGTGCGAATGATCAAACTGTGCACAAACAGGATTACCCCATGAAATATGGAGCCGATTTATGTCATTTTATCCAATTTTTTAAGAAAGGCGGAAAAAAGTAAGCGAATATGTTTTGAATATAATGGATTTGCAAAGGTGGTCAAGGGTCAAACCTAACTGTATTTATGTAACCGTTCACGGGGTAAAAACGATCAACGTGTTAGAAAACGACGAACGGTAAGCGTTTACAGGGTGCCGTAGATGCAAGGCGCCGGGCATGCAGACGTACTCTTTGTACTTCAAATGCCCGGTAACGAAGCAGATGCGGTACCCTGTGAGCGCTTACGTATTTATTGCTACCTCAGTTTACCATCTGCCTACCCAAGCGTTGTTGGGCGTATAGCATGAAAACAGGGTGACCGGAAACGGCAGATACCTTGCCATCCCCCATAACTATCAAGAAATACATTTAATTTTCAATTAGCAAATGATATCATTGGATTACTTTGGGCGCTCTGTTCAGATTTCCACACCTATAGCCAGTGTACACGGAGTCAACAGGTCGATGGCGCCGCCTGCATCCCCTCCCGTGCCGATGTAGCCGAAAAAAAGTAGAGCCTATCAGAGATGACGGGAAGGCGCTTCATTCAAGAAACTAATGCGATGCAGGGCCAATATTGGATAAAGAAATCTCCGGGGAAAGGTGATTTCTCTATTCGACCGACAGGGAAAATTCCACGAAACCCTTTTCGCCATCCGGTGCGGGTTTGATTTGAACCGGTTTCACTTGAATGCGCCCGGCATCGACGCCGGCCTGTTCGGTCAAATAGGCGCTCACCTTTTCTGCCCGTCTCTGGGCAAGTTCCTCCAGGCGTCCGTCGTCGATGGCCTGGTCGGTATCCGTTTCCGCCGGTGCTTCATCCCCGGACGACGGAGCATCTCCGGGTTCTTTTTCCCCGGGCGATTCTCCCCTTACAGCGGCCCCGTCCATCCGCCGGTCGGCCGTTCCCACGATGCCCAGGGTCAGGGCTTTTCTCTCTTTCAACAAGGATGCCAGGGAATTCAATTTCTGGATTTCGCGGTCCTGCAGTTCCGAAAAGCCGAATTCAAATGCAACCGTGCGCAATTCTTCACCTGTAAACCCATCGACCGAAGTGATGGCAGCAAAGGGTGCGCTGCCGGCATCTTCGATGGTGCCCGTAAGCGCGTTTCGAATGGCCCTTGCGAAATCGAACTGCGGATCCTTGACGTTGCCTTCGATCGGCACCTGGACTTTGATGCGACCCTCGCTGTCCTTCAGCAGCGTCACACCGAGCTTGATGGGCAGGTTAAGGGCATCGGGGCTGTCGACCCGTTCGCCCAGCTCCAGTTGATCGATAATGATGATATGGTTGCCGTCGACGGTATCATTGGCCACCAGGTATTTCAGGTCCGTGCGCAGGGTTCCCTGGTCGATCTTGAAGCCAATGAACTTTCCCGAGTAGGGCGAGACGGGTTTCAGCTCGAAATCATTCAACGACACATCCACTTTGCTGTACTGCAGCGCATTCATCGGGTTCATCTGACCAGATCCCTTGAGGGTGGCTCTCGCGTCGATGCTACCGTTGAACTTGAAATCGGCCTTGGCGGCCGGGTCGGAGGATAAGCCCGTGGCCGTGGCGTCAGTGATCTCCACATGCGTCTCGTAGGATGGTGAAATGGAGGCATCAACAAAATCACCGGTGAACGTCTTGAGCTGAACCCGGTCAACACGCATCGGCATGGGGCCCTTGAACTGCAGGATAAGGAGATTGACCAGACGTTTCAGCAAATTTTCTTCTTCTTTCTTCTTCTCTTTCTCGACGGGGACGAAAGCTTTGACCACATTGACTACACCGGCCTCGTCGATGGTGACCCGGGCATGGGGTCGGTCGATGAGAACCTGAGAAATATTCAATTGGTTGGGACGCAGTACCAGACCGATCCCACGGGTTTTGAGTTGGGCCAGGGTGATGAAGTCTTCGGCTTGGACGCGGTCCTGGATTTTCACATCGTCGACGCTGAAATCGCCTTCGTACCGAATCTGTGGCTGGTTGTCCATTCCGCGATAGCGGATGCGGCCGCTCGAACTGGTGGTTCCGGAGGCGATTTGGGCATTGACGGCGTCGTCGACATAGGGTTGAAAGGACTTCAGGGCAATTTTAGTGGTAACCACGTTCAGATCGGCCTGCAATGGAACAATGCCTGCCTTTCCCTTGATCTTGACATCCCCCGCCTGGTTGATCCGCATGGAGACGCCGAGTGTAGCCGTCTTGTGTTTTTTATTGTTTAGGTTTTCCACGACCACATCGATATTGTCGGCTGACAGCTTCGCCGGATGGGTCAGCGTCCGGTCCTCGAAAGCCAGTTCCCAGTTTTTCACCTCCATTTTCTTGAGCGCCACCTGCCAGGGTTGGGCGGGGGCCGGGTCAGGCTCGGGTTCCCCGGTCTTTTTCTTCTTCATCAATTTTTCGAGATCCTGCAGGAAGAGCCGCTGGAGTTCTATGGTTCCCTCCGGCGACAGCCAGGATTGGATTCGGCCATCCACCGTTTGAATCAGTTCAACGTTCATTTCACGGGCCTGCAGATCGGCGCCAATTCCCTTTATGGAGAAGGCGGGCAACGCGACCAGCACCTCTTTCTTGCCCTTTTCCACCAATTCGAAATCGTTGAGCGTGTATGCACCATTATCCAGCCGGGCGCTGAGCTTGCCGTCATCGACCGTCAGGGTGAAGTCACCGGATGCACCGGTCGAGCCGTTGACAATCTGAAAGGAAACATGGTCCTTGATGTGTTCCCAGAAGTGGCTCAGCTTGGCATTCGCCATGGAATAGCGACCCTGGGTCCACACCGGGTTGACAGTCAGCTCTCCATTCAACTGATAGATCCCGCCGCTGGGTCCAATGCCGTCGAAGGCGTAGGTTCCCCGCTGATCCGCTGCGGTGCTCAGGTTCTCCACGGTAAACGTGTTGAGGGCCGCGGTCTCGCGGATCGATTCTTTTCCGGTCCGCGCGTCGATGGTGAATTGCCAGTTTTTCACGTCGACATGATCGACAGTCGCTTCCCAGGGGGCGGCGTCGGAGGTTTCTGCCTTGGTCTCAGTCGTTTTCTCCCCCTTCATCGCCATCAGTTTTTCGATATCCGGTTGGAACAGACGCTGCAGCTCCGATGTCCCATCCGCCGCCACCCAGGACTTAAAGGCAGCGTTGGCGGCGTAGACCCGATCGACCTCGATCTCACGGGCTTTCAGGTCGGCAGCGATGCCTTGGATGGACAGGGTCGGTAAGGCGATCAGCACCTCTTCCTTCCCCTTTTCCACCAGCTTGAAATCGTCGAGTTCGAAGATGCAGTTTTCCATCCTGGCATTGAGCTGGCCATCGACGATCTCAACCGTGTATTCGCCGGATATATCCGTGGTCCCGCTGATTACCTGAAAGGAGACAAGATCCTTGAGATGTTCCCAGTAATGGCTGATCCGGGTGTCGGTGATGGTGAAGTCTCCCTGAAGCCGGACCGGATTGACCGTGATTTTTCCATCGATTTCAAATTGCCCGTTCATAGGGCCCACACCCACAAAACGGTATTCGCCCTGGCGGCCCTCCAATGTACTCAGGTTCTCGAGCGTGAACGAAATGGGGGCAATTTGTTCTCGGATCGGCTCCTTGCCCGACAGATTTTCGACGGCCGCCTTACCGTCGATGACCTGGAATTTCTCGATGATGGCACGCGGGAGTCCGGCCTCCTCCTTCGGTTCTGGTTTGGGTGCGCTCAATTTGGCCAGGATGTCGTCGATATTCAGCTTGTTGTCGGGCAGCAGCTTCAGCACTCCGAAGGGACCCTGGACGCGGATCTCCCTGACGGTGAAAGCCCATTTGAAAATGGACGAGACCTGGGCGTTGGCGTATAGCGCTTCGAAGCCGGCGAAGGGTTGCCCATCGATCTCATGAACCGTCAGGTCGGATATCGTAGCAGAGAGGACCAGGGGATTGAGTTTGATTTCTGCGATGTTGACCTTGCGGCCCAGCAGGCCGGACAATTGCGCTTCAAGTTTGGGCTTGAGCAGCGGAGCAACGACCCAAAAACCAATAATCACATAAAGCAAGAACAGCCCCGCGACAATCAGACCTATTTTTTTAACCAATTTAATGCGTTCGTTTTTCTTGTTCCGATCATCTGTCATGATGATCATCCTTTCGATGTGCAGCATGCTTTGCTGTTTCACCACAGGAGAAACAATTCGAAAATTTTATTAATATAATATTCTAAACGCAAAACCATCCAATTCAAGTAGAGAGGTTACAGCATGGAAGGGCAGATGAAATGATTGGATGTGTTGTCACGACAAGAGTCTAAACGTTGAGTACCTGTTCATTGAGAGCAGCTTGGGATGATACGTATTATCCAACATTGGGATAGCTGGGTTTCAAGCTTGTTAATTTAATCATAATGACCAGCAAATACGTCATGGCCAACCCAATAAATCGATCCCCACCGAATCCGTTGCAGAACGCCAGCCGGTATCCAACTCCGTTCACAGGTTACATTCGAATTAAAATAGCATGACACTGAATATTCGATCAAGCCTGTCATCTAAGGTAGCAGAAAAAGTCTATTCAGCGAACCCTTGTTTTTTTCCGCCAGATTGATGTAGAAAGTCAGGATCGATTTTTCATCATTACGGATGATTCCAATCACCCCTTTTTCAGGAACCGGCGCATGATATCCACCGACAAATTTCCGCCACGTATTTCCCTGGCCAATACCCCCACCCCCCTGCAAAAAATGGAACGGCTCAGCCAACAGGCCGGGGTGGAGATTTTTTTTAAACGCGACGACTATACCGGCAGCGAGCTGTCCGGCAACAAGGTGAGAAAACTGGAATTTATTATCGCCGATGCCAGGGCAAAAGGTGCCGACACGGTGCTCACCTGCGGCGGGGCCCAGTCCAACCACTGTCGCGCCACGGCCCTGGCGGCGGTCAGGGCCGGCCTTTCCTCCCTGCTGCTGCTGCGCACGGACGATCCCGACCATCCACCGGCGGTTTCGGGCAATATCCTGCTGGACGGTCTGGCCGGAGCCGAGATTGTCTGGGTTACGCCGGATCAATACCGGGCGCGTGAAGCGGTTTTTGAGCGTGAGGCCCTGCGGTTGCGCAACACGGGACGCCACCCGTATATCATTCCCGAAGGCGGTTCAACGGCCCTGGGTGCCTGGGGGTATGTTGCCGCCATGCAGGAACTGGTGGCCGATCTGAAACACCTGGACGGAGGAGCCGTGAAGCCCACCACCGTAATCTGTGCCACCGGTTCCGGGGGCACCACCGCCGGCCTGGCCCTGGGTGCCCGCCTGTCGGATGCCGCCATCCGGGTGGCGGGGGTCAACGTCTGCGATGACCGGGACTATTTCGTGACCATCATCGACGCCATCTGCCGAGAGTTCAATCAGACCTGGCAGCCGGACGAGCTGTCTGCAGTTCCGCCCTATGAAATCGTCGACGGGTACGTGGGACGCGGTTACGCGTTGTCGCGGCCCGAGGAACTGGCCGCCATCCGGGATCTGGTTCGCCTGGAAGGGGTGGTGCTCGACCCGGTATACACCGGCAAGGCCTATTTCGGCATGATGGCGGAACTGGCCAAATCGCAGCGGGTATTCGGCGAACGCATCGTTTTCATTCATACGGGGGGCCTTTTCGGCCTTTTCCCGGTTGCCGACCAGTTCGCGGATCTTTTATAGCCGCCTGCCAGGCGCCAAAAAAACCAAAGGCACCGGAATTTCAGGAGGACGGGTATGCTGACTTCGGCCAAGGACTACCGAACACTGTGCGACAATTTTCAATGGGAGGTGCCGAAGCATTACAATATCGGTGTCGACATCTGCGACAAGTGGGCCCACCAACCCGACCGACTGGCCCTGATTTATGAAAGCGATAAGGGGATTACACAGCGATACACGTTCAGGGACCTCAAGCAGCGTTCCAATCGCCTGGCCAACGGCCTGCGTGCACTGGGCATCGGTTCCGGCGACCGGGTGGGTATCCTGTTGCCCCAGCGCCCCGAAACCGCGATCAGCCACATCGCCATATACAAGCTGGGCGCCATCGCCATACCGTTGTTCACCCTTTTCGGAACCGATGCGCTCTCCTACCGTCTGGGCAACAGCGAGGCACGGGGGGTGATCACCGATGCGGCCAATCTGCCCAAGATTCTTGCCATCCGCGATTCCCTGCCGCAGTTGAAGGTTATCATCGTCACCGAGGGCGACCTGCCGGAGGGGACCACTGATTTTCAGGGCTTGCTGGATAAGGGCAGCAGTCAGTTTGCGCCGGTGCAGACCCGGGCCGACGATCCGGCCCTGATCATCTATACGTCGGGCACCACCGGGCCGCCCAAGGGCGCACTGCACGCCCACCGGGTGCTGCTGGGCCACCTTCCCGGCGTTGAATTTCCGCATAACTTTTTCCCCCGCGAGGACGACCGGTTCTGGACGCCGGCGGACTGGGCCTGGATCGGGGGCCTCATCGATGTGCTTTTGCCCAGCTGGCACCATGGCGTTCCCGTTGTCGCCCATCGGGCCAGAAAGTTCGACCCGGAGGAGGCCTTCCACCTGCTGGCCAAGCACCGCATCCGCAACGCCTTCATGCCGCCCACAGCCCTGAAGCTCATGCGCCAGGTGCCGGAAGCACCCCTGCACCACGATTTTAAAATGAGAACCATCGGCAGCGGCGGCGAGACGTTGGGAGAAGAGTTGCTGGACTGGGGGCGCCGGGTCATGGGCGTGACCATCAACGAGTTTTACGGCCAGACCGAATGCAACCTGGTGGTCGGAAATTGCTCTGAAGTGATGCCCATCCGGGCCGGATCCATGGGCCGGCCCATACCGGGGCACACGGTGGCGGTGGTGGATGAGAATGGGCATCCGGTGCCGGCGGGCAGCGTGGGCGAAATTGGCGTCCGCAGCCCCGACCCGGTGATGTTTCTCGAGTACTGGAAAAACCCGGCGGCCACCCGGGAAAAGATCAATAACGGTTGGAGCCTTACCGGCGATCTGGCCCGGAATGACCAAGCCGGATACCTCTGGTTCGTGGGCCGCAAGGATGACCTGATCACCAGTGCGGGCTACCGCATCGGACCCGCGGAAATCGAAGATTGCATCATGAAGCACCCGGCCGTCAGCATGGTCGCCGTGGTCGGCCGGCCGGATCCCGTGCGTACCGAGATCGTCAAGGCGTTCATCGTCCCTCGGGAACCCGGCAACGCATCGGCAGAAACGGCCCGGGAGATTCAGCAGTTCGTTAAAGAGCGATTGGCCGCATACGAGTATCCGCGGGAAATCGAGTTTCTGAACAGCTTGGCCGTGACCGCCACCGGAAAGATCATGCGCCGGGAACTTAAAACCCGTTGAAAAAAATGACCTGAGATTAAGCAATCGGTTTGTGCCGAGATCCTCTCACGGAATGATGCTTGAACAATTCCCGGCCCTGACCGGTTAAAAGAAGCGTAACTGCCAATCATTTGAAGGAGCCGAAATGAATTCAACCACGAAAATAGGCATTATCATCTGTGACCGCTATCGCCGCTGTGCAGGCGGAAAGTGCCTTCGGTCCATGAGAAACAAGGAAGGCGCGTTCAGCATCTACCCGGATACCGACCTCGAACTGGTCGGCTTCACCACCTGCGATGGCTGTCCCGGCGGCAACATCGAATATGCCGGTGAGGAAATGGTCAAGAACGGCGCATCGGTAATTCATCTGGCCACCGGCATGGTGGTGGGTTATCCGCCTTGCCCCCATATCAATACCTTCAAGGCCTTTTTGGAAAAACGTTACGGTGTGCAGGTGGTCGTCGGCACGCACCCCATCCCCAAAAAATATCTGGACATGCACACCCATCTCGGGACCTGGATGGACGCGGCATGGCAGCCCCGAATTGCTCCGACCATGGCCGATGCGGCGATTCGAGCGCTTTATGACTGACCGTTGATCGGAGGATGATATGCCCGCGGTGTTTCAGACAAAGACGCTAAAATTGAAAAGTCGAAAGTCCCGTCTTGCCGAGTTTGAATGGTTGACGAGTTCCAGGCTGGCAAAGCTGGCTGGGGCCGACCACCTGGAATTCGACGTTCGTTCACTGGAACCGGACCGTTTCTCCTTCCCCTACCATTTCCACCGGGCGGCGGAGGAGTTGTTCCTGATCCTCTCCGGCGAAGCGACCCTGAGGTCGCCTGAAGGGTTTAAACGCATCGTCGCCGGGGACCTGGTCTTTTTTGAACAGGGAGACACGGGTGCCCATCAGTTCTACAACCACAGTGACGCGCCCTGCGTTTATCTGGACGTCCGGACAACGGTGGGCATAGACGTTTGTGAGTATCCCGATTCCGGTAAGTTGGCCATCCTGCCCACGCTGGAGGTGTTCGACGGTGGGTCGACAGTGGACTACTATCAGAAAGAAGAACAGGTGCGGTCCCAGTGGCCCGCAGAGATACTGCGAAAACTGCATGAGAGATAGCAGCATAAAAGAATTCAAGGGGCCGATGGTTCAAGGATACGAAAGAGATGCTCGACAATTAGATTGGGCCTGTGGACTTTGCTGAGATGATTATTTAAGATCACAAAGGAAGCAAATCGGGTATCTCTATTCCTTCACTTGGCCCCTTCAATCCTTGAACCCTTTTTTAAATCACGGAGGTTTTGATGAAACCAAAGACCAAAGACAACATCTACAAAGCGTTTATCGGTGAGGCCAAGGCATACTTTCGGCTGCTGGCTTATGCAAAAAAGGCGGATGAAGAGGATGTGCCCCAGGTTGCCCTGTTGTTTCGGGCCATCGCCGAGGCGGAGCGGGTGCATGCCACCCGGCAAATGAACCTGGTCAAGGACCTGATCGTGGAAGATACGGATACGAACCTGGAGAATTCCTTCCAACGCGAAAAATCCGTCAGCGAAAACGTATACCCGGATTTTCTCAAAGATGCAGAGGAAGAGGGCGAGACAATGGCCGCGCTGGCCTTCAGTCACGCCCGGGATGCGGAGGGCTACCACGCCAAACTTTACGAACGGGCGATCATGAACGTGATCAAGGACACGGTGAAGGAATACCATGTGTGCCAGGTGTGCGGGTATGTGACCGACAAGAGAATTCCAAAAAAATGCCCGGTCTGCGGTGCACCTCCGGAGCAGTTCAAGACCATCGACAGTTGAGTGGTTCGTCAAGCGGACGACCTATTGCCCATCCGGGACCGGTCTTATTGCCAGGCCTCTTTTTTATGCGGAAAATTTTACCCTCGGGATAGCAACCATATGCCTGCGGTAAAATTTTTCGCACGCCTTGATCTCGAACA
>SWCD01021597.1_pt1 | contig 13213 bp, 10 predicted proteins | sample 4693011 | NCBI WGS metagenome assembly SWCD01 (sample SAMN10267278, study PRJNA491770) | bioreactor metagenome | isolation source: DHS bioreactor inoculated with marine | place: Japan: Omine Ridge, Nankai Trough | reverse complement strand
GTGAACAACGCCATGATATGCCGCCCCTCAGGGGCCATCACCAACTTCTAGCTATACCTCCTATGACAAAGGCCGATACCGCAATATCAAAGTACCGGGAATATATGACGGAAATTCGCTTCCGCACCGATGTAATCAGTCGTGCAATTTCAACATTGCAAAGCGGCGATGCTCTCACTGGTTATCGAGAGAGCGATATAGAACTGATCTACCTTCAGTTCAGGCATTGCCTAGAGTTGATAATGTTTGCGTCACTGTCAGCGCACTATGCACATGGATATGAACTGTCACAAAGGCTCTTGAAGAAGGAGTACAATGCAACTCGGCTACTGCGGTTTCTGAAAGACAAGAACCCAAAGTTCTACCCCATTCCTATGGAATCTGGCGATATCAAGGGTGAAGACGGAATTTGGCAAACTATACCCGTGATCGAAGGTTTCCTTACACAGGATGATTTTTGTAGCCTATACGATCAGTCTTGTGGAAAATTACTACATGCACAAAGGACCTCAAAGTTTAAGGACGGTCATGAAAGACTTATTGAAAATGCCACATTCTATCGGGATCGGATGATGAAACTGCTAAACTGCCACTGGGTTACCCTAACTGAGGACATTTCTTTTCGTGTGATTATGAGGGATGCTGAAACTGGTGCAGTTGGGATTAACGTCATGAAACTTGTTGGCACAAAACGTTGACGTGCGAAGTGGGATCGCAAAACCGGACCTACGAGCACATACAGCGAAAGACCGTTTCGTCCCGCATCCCAGTCACTCGACCGCGCGACTCTAAAGGCCCGCTTTACCATCTCAGACCGAAGCCTTGATGACTGCGCCGGGCTGAGAGCCCCCATCGCATCCCCTACGACAAAACGCCGGTCCATCCCACCAACGGGGCGACCCACCCCCACCTTCATCGTTCCCAAAATACTCAAATCCCGCCCGGCACACCCCTTGCCATTCCTTGCCAGCACCGCGCGCCCCGGTCACACCCGGCCCCCGTCAGGCCCGCCCGCTTCCGCCACCGACGCGATACCGACAGGATACCGACGCGATACAGACACCGGCCAATTTCAGAGCGCAAAAATAATTAATTCAATATTTCAATGACTTATACGAATATCCAAGGAAAACCGCGACTCACCTGATTTCGGTTTACCACCCATTAACCACCCGTGCGCTATCCATGGCCTTGCAAGCAGGCGAGGTCACGGATGCCCAAGACTACTCATCCTTCCACTCACCCCCCACTCCCACCCACCACGGAAGATGACCGGGTGTCGTGGCTTCGCCTCTTGCGCTCTCGCCGGGTCGGTCCGGCCACCTTTCATCGGCTCCTCAGCGAACACGGCACCGCCCAGGCGGCGCTCAACGCCCTGCCCGAGGTCGCCCGCGCCGCCGGTGTCACCGACTACACCTCCTGCCCTGCAGGCGTCGCCGAGGCCGAATTGCGCGCCGGAAAAACGGCGGGCGCGACCCTGCTCACGCACGCAGATGCCAACTATCCCAAGGCCTTACGCGATCTGCCCGACGCCCCGCCCGTCCTCTGGGTGATGGGCGATATGGCCGTGCTCGACCGGCCCATGATTGCCCTCGTGGGTGCGCGCAACGCCTCGTCGCTCGGCACCCGCATGGCCCGGTCGCTCGCTGCCGACCTCTCGGCGCGCGGCTATCTCATTGTCTCGGGCCTCGCGCGCGGCATCGACACCGCCGCCCATCTCGGCAGTCTCGAAGCGGGCACCATCGCGGTCATGGCGGGCGGCGCCGATGTCATCTATCCAGCCGAAAACACCAAACTCGCGGGCGACATTCTCGCCACCGGCCTGCGCCTCTCGGAACAACCGATCGGCCTCATTCCGCAGGCACGCCATTTTCCCAGCCGCAATCGGCTGGTCAGTGGACTCGCACAGGCTGTGGTCGTGGTCGAGGCGGCGGCCAAATCCGGATCGCTCATCACCGCCCGCACCGCGCTCGACCAGGGGCGCGAGGTGATGGCCGTCCCCGGCCACCCGATCGATGCCCGCGCCAGCGGCTGCAATATGCTGATCCGCGACGGGGCCACTCTCATCCGCAACGCCGAGGATGTGATCGACGCGCTGCCACAGGTCCCGATCACGAAAACCGCTCCTCAGCCCGATCTGCCGCTGGCGCCCACGCCCACACTCCGCGACATCGCCAGCCTGCATGCGCAGATACTCAACCGTCTCGGGCCCTCTCCTCTGGCCGAGGATCAGCTTATCCGCGATCTGGCCACGCCGGCCCACCGGGTCGCCCCCGCCCTCTTGGATCTGGAGCTCGACGGGCGCATCACGCGGCATCCGGGCGGTCTTCTGGCCCTCGCACGGTAGCCACTACACCACAGAGGGTCATAAGGTCGCGCTCCTGCAACCCTTGCGGCCAGATTGACAATTCCCCTTGCCAGCCCACATGGTGCCCCGCCATAAGCCTCGACCAGAGTCGGAAGGAGTGCCCATGCCCGTTGTCGTTGTCGAATCGCCCGCCAAAGCCAAGACGATCAACAAGTATCTGGGCGACGGTTACACGGTTTTGGCAAGCTATGGCCATGTACGCGACTTGCCCGCCAAAGATGGCTCGGTCGATACCGAAAACGGTTTTGACATGACTTGGGAAGTCGGTCCCGACAGCCGCAAGCATGTCAAGGCCATTGCCGACGCGCTTAAGGATGACAACGCCCTTATCCTCGCCACCGACCCTGACCGCGAAGGCGAGGCAATCAGCTGGCACCTCGAAGAAACCCTGCGCAAACGCAAGGCGATCAACAAGGATACGCCCGTCAGCCGCGTGGTGTTCAACGCCATCACCAAATCCGCCGTAACCGAGGCGATGAAGAATCCCCGTCAGGTCGATGCGCCCTTGGTCGAGGCCTATCTCGCCCGCCGTGCGCTGGATTATCTCGTGGGCTTCAACCTCTCGCCGGTGCTCTGGCGCAAACTGCCCGGCGCGCGTTCTGCGGGGCGTGTGCAATCGGTCTGCCTGCGCCTCATCGTCGAGCGCGAGATGGAGATCGAGGCGTTCACCGCCCGCGAATACTGGTCCGTCAAGGCGCTGCTGACCACGCCACGCGGCCAAGAATATGAGGCCCGGCTTGTCTCCCTCGCGGGCAAGAAGCTCGACAAATTCGATCTGGAGAACGCCACTCAGGCCGAAATGGCGGTGCAAGCCATGACGTCGCGGTCCCTCACCGTCACCTCGGTCGAGGCGAAACCGGCCAGCCGCAACCCCTCCGCCCCCTTCATGACCTCGACGCTGCAACAAGAGGCCAGCCGCAAATTCGGCATGGGCGCCAAGCAGTGCATGTCCGCCGCGCAACGGCTCTATGAGGCGGGATATATCACCTATATGCGCACCGACGGGATCGACATGGCCCCCGAGGCGGTGATGGCCGCCCGCGATGCGATCAAGGACCGCTTCGGCCCGGAATATCTGCCGAAATCGCCCCGCATGTACAAGAATAAGGCCAAGAACGCCCAAGAGGCGCATGAATGTATCCGTCCCACAGACATGACGCGCGACGCTTTTTTTTTTTTTTTTTTTGATGCGGATCAGCGCAAACTCTACGATCTCATCTGGAAGCGCACCCTTGCGTGTCAGATGGAGGCCGCCCGGATGGAGCGCACCACCGTCGAGATCGGCAGCTCTGATGGTCAGGTCGGCCTGCGCGCCACCGGTCAGGTGATGCTGTTCGAGGGCTTTCTCAAAGTTTATGAAGAGGGCCGCGATGATGTGATCAGCGGCGACGACGACGATGGCCGCCTGCCCCAGATCATGCAAGGCGAGCCCGCCGACTTTGCCAAATCCACGCTCCGCGGCGAATTCGCCCGCGCCAGCGACGGGGCCGAGACAACCGCCGCCGTGCTCTCGCCCAACGAAGCCATCCTCGCACTGCGCCATTTCACCCAGCCCCCGCCCCGCTACACCGAGGCGACGTTGGTCAAGAAGATGGAAGAACTGGGCATTGGCCGCCCCTCGACCTATGCCAGTGTCCTGACCACGATCCAGGACCGCGAATATGTCCGCAAGGAGCAAAATCGCCTCTTCCCAGAGGATAAGGGCCGGATCGTCACGGTCTTTCTGATCAACTTCTTCCGTAAATACGTGGGCTACGAGTTCACCGCCAATCTCGAAGAGGATCTGGATCGCGTCAGTGCAGGCGAGGCGGATTACAAGGAAATCCTCGCCCGTTTCTGGCGCGATTTCTCTGCCGCCATTGCCGAAACCTCGGAACTGCGCATCACCGAAGTGCTCGACGTGCTCGACGCGGCCCTCGCGCCCACGCTCTATCCCCCGCGCGAGGATGGCAGCGACCCGCGCCAATGCCCGCTCTGCGGCACCGGTCAATTGCATCTCAAAACTTCCCGTTCGGGCGGGTTTGTCGGCTGCGGCAATTACCCCGAATGCCGTTATACCCGGCCCATTGGTGGCGATGCCGGGGAAAATGGCGATCGTATTCTGGGCGCGGATGACGCGGGCAACGAGATTTCGCTGCGCTCCGGCCGCTTTGGCCCCTATGTCCAGCGCGGCGAAGCGACGGAAGAGAACAAGAAGCCCGACCGCGCCAGCCTACCCAAAGGTTGGACCGCCGAGGCGATGACGCTGGACAAGGCGCTGACCCTGCTCAGCCTGCCGCGCGCGGTCGGTCAACACCCCGAAGGCGGCATGATCTCTGCCAATTTCGGGCGCTTCGGCCCCTATCTCATGCACCAATTGCCGGACGAGGCCAAACCCGTCTACGCCAACCTCAAAGACCCGAATGATGTGTTCGAGATCGGCATGAACCGCGCCGTCGAACTTCTGGCGGCCAAACGCGCCAATCCCGGCGGGCGCGGACGTGCCGCCGCCAAAGCGCTGCGCGATCTGGGCGAACATCCAGAGCATGGCGGCCCCATCCAGATCCTCGAAGGGCGCTATGGACCCTATATCAAATGGGACAAGGTCAACGCGACCCTGCCCAAGGGCACCGAACCCGAGGATGTGACCATGGAGATGGCGGTTGAGGCGATTGCCGCCAAGGCCACCAAGCCTGGCAAGGCGCGCAAAACCGCAGCCAAGAAACCCGCTGCCAAGGCCAAGGCCACCACGACCAAGAAGCCTGCCGCGAAAAAGGCACCTGCCAAACGCGCTGCCGCCGGGAAATAACCCGGCGCGCCGCCGCGCCCTACGTAAAGCTCTACGTAGAAATCCCTATTCCGTTGCGATGACCGGCGGCGCGCGTTGACTCGCGCCCGGCTTGCGCCGCATAGGAGGGGCAACCCACTGTCTGGAGGAGGTTCCACATGAACAAGGTTTACGGCTCGGCCGCCGAAGCGCTGGACGGGCTTTTGCGCGACGACATGCTGATTGCGGCGGGCGGCTTTGGCCTCTGCGGCATCCCCGAATTGCTCTTGGCCGCGATCCGCGACTCGGGCGTCAAGGATCTGACCTTCGCGTCCAACAATGCGGGTGTCGATGATTTCGGCATCGGCATCCTGCTGCAAACGCGGCAGGTGCGCAAAATGATGTCCTCTTACGTGGGCGAGAATGCCGAATTCATGCGCCAGTATCTCTCGGGCGAGCTTGAGCTGGAATTCAACCCCCAGGGCACGCTGGCCGAGCGGATGCGCGCAGGCGGCTGCGGCATCCCCGGCTTCTACACCAAGACCGGCGTGGGCACCCAGGTGGCCGAGGGCAAGGAACACAAAGAGTTCAACGGCGAGACCTATATTCTCGAACGCGGCATCTTTGCCGATCTGTCCATCGTCAAGGCATGGAAGGCCGACACCACCGGCAACGCGATCTTCCGCAAGACCGCGCGCAACTTCAACCCGCCCGCCGCCATGTGCGGCAAGATCTGCGTGATGGAGGTCGAGGAAATCGTCCAGCCTGGCGAACTCGACCCCGACTGCATCCACCTGCCCGGCATTTACGTGCATCGCCTTGTGCAGGGCACCCATGAGAAACGCATCGAACAACGCACCGTGAGGGCTGCATAATGGCTTGGGATCGCAATCAGATGGCCGCACGCGCGGCGCTCGAACTTCAGGACGGGACCTATGTGAACCTCGGGATCGGCATCCCGACACTGGTGCCCAATTTCATCCCCGAGGGCGTGCATGTCACGCTGCAATCGGAAAATGGCATGCTGGGCATGGGGCCCTTTCCCATCGCCGGCACCGAGGACCCTGACCTCATCAACGCGGGCAAGCAGACCATCACCGAACTGCCTGACACCTCTTATTTCGACAGCGCCACCTCTTTTGGTATGATCCGGGGCGGCAAGATCGCCATGGCGATCCTTGGGGCGATGGAAGTGGCCGAGAATGGCGATCTCGCCAACTGGATGATCCCCGGCAAGCTGGTCAAGGGCATGGGTGGGGCCATGGATCTGGTCGCGGGCGTGGGCCGCGTGGTCGTTGTCATGGATCACACCAACAAGCATGGTGAATCCAAAGTGCTGAAATCCTGCACCCTGCCGCTCACCGGCACGGGCGTGGTCAACCGGATCATCTCGAACCTTGGCGTCCTCGACGTGGTCGAGGGCGGGCTCAAGATTGTTGAACTGGCAGAAGGCGTAACCGACGCGGAACTGCGCGCCGCGACTGAGGCGACCATCGTCAACTGATCTGCAAGACCGGAAATCCAGGGGCCGGACACCGCAAGGGTCCGGCCCTTATTTCATCGCGAGATTGAGCGCGCAGGCATCCGTGATCAGCTCGGGCTGCGTCTTGCACAGGCCGCGCGCCACCTCATAGGCGGCCAGCACCTTGGGAATGTAATCGCGGGTCTCGGTATAGGGCGGCACGCCGCCATGCTGTTTGACCGCATTCTCGCCTGCGTTGTAACCCGCCAAGGCCAGCAGCACGTCGCCCTTGAACTCCTTCATCAGCCAATCGAGATAGGCCACCCCGCCCCGGATATTCTCGGCTGGTGACAGGCTATCGGTCACACCGAACCGGCGCGCGGTATCCGGCATGAGCTGCATCAGCCCCTGCGCCCCGGCAGAACTGACCGCCGCTGTGCGCCCCGAGGATTCCACCGCGATCACCGCCAAGACCAGAGCGGGCGAAATCTGCGTGCCGATGGTCTGGCTCAGGATATGGCTGCCTTCGGCGCGGGCAATCTCTTGCACCGATTGCAGGCGCGGCGCGCTCACCCCCTTGCCTGCGGGCGGTTTGGCCAGATGTTCCATCGCCGCGCGCAGGCGCAAAGCGCCATCCGTGCCAATATCGGCAGGAACCCTTTCCCAGAACCAGCCATAGGCGGCCTCGCGCGGCGTGACCGGGCCATCTGGTCCCTTTTCCGGCAGCGCTGCGCGCGGCGGCTCTGGCGCTGCGGGCTCGATCTGCACCAGAGGGCCACGCCGCATACCCGGTGCCGGGGCCTTTTCCCGCTTGAACGTGAATTCCTTGAACGGCTGCGGGGCCTGCGCCGCAACCGAACTTGCCCCTGCGAGAATCGCAGCAGAAACCAAAAGGCTTAAAAATTTCATAGCGGGCGCTGCTCTGCCTCTGATTGATTGTCGCCAGTATCGCAAAAATCCGGACTCCACGCCAGCATTGTTCAACATAACATCGCGAACCCCCCACATTTGCGCCACATTTACCGCCTCAAAGCCCTTTTCAGACAATTATTCAGAGTTTCTTTTGTTATCTTTCAGTATCTTAAGATTTTTTGAATGCTTTTTTCAGGCCACTCCAAAAACGATCCAGTCACGCCAAATTCCCGCCCGATTTGACCCGCTATATGGCATCACACCACGACGGCAACGGACCATAAAAAACTGGGGGTCCTAAACCGAAGCGGGTGTAACAACACAAGCAACTGATCCTTTGGAGGGACCAAACCATGATCAAATTCATCAAGAACTTCTCGAAAGACGAAGACGGCGCAGTGACGGTTGACTGGGTCGTGCTGACCGCAGCAGTCGTTGGCCTCGGCATCGCCGGCGTGTCCACCGTCAGCACCGGCATCGAAAACCTCGCCACCACCATCGGCACCGAAGTGGGCACCTCGGCGGTTGTCGACCTCGGCACCCTCGGCCAATAAGCGCCTGACGGCCCGGGCCTGAACCGGGCAATCACATAGAAATGGCCACGGATAGCTCCTATCCGTGGCCATTTTCTTTCGTGTCACGGCCACATCTCGCGGGGCTGAAAGGCGCTATATCGCCGCCGCTTGTCCCTGATTTTGACACAATGGCGCGATATCACGAGGTTTGATCACCGGTCCCCTGTCGGACCTCCTCTTGCGAAGAAAGGGAAACCCCATGCGAGCAGTTTTCGGATTGGTGCTGATCGTGGGCCTCGGGCTCGCGGGATTTGCGGTTTACATGGCCAAAAACTACATTGACGGTTATCAGCGCCAACTGGCGGCAGAGCGTCAACAACGCGCGCCCGTCATCGAAACCGTTGACATCTATGTTGCAACCCGCGCCTTGCAATATGGCGAAGCGATTGACAAAGACGCGGTGCGCCTCACGGCCTTCCCCAAAACATCCCTGCCCGAAGGCGTGTTCAAATCGAAAGAAGAGCTGTTTCCCAAGGGTGAGGTCGTCGCGCGCCGCGCCCTGCGCCGGATGGAGATGAACGAGCCCATTTTGGCTGTCAAGGTCACGGAACCGGGGGCCGAAGTGGGCATCACATCGCAACTCGAACGCGGCATGCGTGCCTTTGCCATCAAGGTCGATGTGACCAGCGGCGTTTCGGGCTTTCTTCGGCCCGGTGATACCATCGACATTTATTGGACCGGCAACGTCGGTGAGGGCAATATGCGGACCGAAGGTAATTCCATTGGCGAAGTCACCAAACTGATTGAAAACGGGGTCAAACTCATCGCCGTGGATCAGGTGGCCGACATGGATACCTCCGAGACGGTCATCGCCCGCACGGTGACGGTCGCGGTCAAACCGCAACAGGTGGCGGCCCTTGCTCAGGCACAATCGACCGGGCGTCTGTCGCTGTCGCTTGTGGGCGCGCTTGACGATACGGTGGCCGAGGTGATCGAAGTGGATCAACACAGGCTGCTTGGCATCACCGCCGAGGCCGTGGTCGAACAGGCCCCTCTGCCCGAGACCTGCACCATCCGCACCCGGCGCGGGGCAGAGGTGATCGAAACCCCGATCCCCTGCACCAACTGACCCGCCGCACCACATTCTGAAAGGGCACCCGGTCACGGGTGCCTTTTGCATATTTTGGAATTCGGTCACACTCTCAATAAAAATGCGCAAAAATGCATTGATTCTTGAAAAAAATCCCGAACTGCCCCAGAGTAACCGAAATGCGGGCGCTAAGACCCGAAAAATGAGGCGTGATCGGAAAGGCAGGTCACATGAAATTGCGTAGACATATTTGCGCGGCCCTATTGGGGGTTGCGCTTGTTGCGGGGCATGCGCCGCAACCTGCACAGGCGGAAAACATCCGCGTGGTGCGCAATGGCACCTCGAGCGCCCTCAGCGTTGCCATGAACCGCGCCGTGGTGGTCGAGAGCGACCAGCCCTTCGCGGAACTCAGCATCGCCAACCCGGCGATTGCCGATTTCTCCACCCTGTCGGATCGCACGATCTATGTGCTGGGCAAGACACCGGGGCGCACCACGCTCAGCCTCTTTGACGGCGTGGGCCAACTCATCACGAATATCGACGTGCATGTCAGCACCGATATCGAAGAGTTCAAGGAACGGCTGAAGCAGATTCTGCCGGGCGAACCCATCGAAGTGCGCAGCGCCAATGACGGGATCGTCATTTCCGGCACCGTGTCCAGCACCTCGCGCATGCAGCGCGCCCTTGATCTGGCCGAGCGCTATGCGCCCGAACGCGTGTCAAACCTGATGTCGGTCTCTGGCAAGCAGCAGGTCATGCTCAAGGTCCGCTTCGCCGAAATGCAGCGCAGCGTGTCCAAGGCGCTCTCGTCCTCGCTCTCTATTGACGCGCGCGGGGCCAACAAAGTGGGCATTATCGGCGGCACCAACACCACCAACACCCAAGGCGGCGTTCTGGGCACATTGGCCGGGGCCATTCCTGGCGCAAATGAAAACAACGCGGCTTTCGCCTTCGGCTTTGACGTGGGCTCGGTCGAGGTGGGCATCCTGCTCGAAGCGCTCGAAACCAAGGGCGTCGTGCGCACCCTGGCAGAGCCGAACCTGACCGCACTTTCAGGCCAAGAGGCCAAGTTCCTCGCAGGTGGCGAATTTCCCGTGCCCGTGGCGCAGGACAACAATACCACCTCCATCGAATTCAAACCTTTCGGGGTCGAACTGAACTTCGTGCCGCGCGTCGTCGACGATGGCATCATCAACCTTGAAATGGCCGCGGCCGTTTCTTCCATCGACACGGCCAATGCCTTGGTTTCAAACGGGTTTTCAATCCCCGCCTTCCGCCGCCGCGACACCTCGACCACCGTGGCCCTACGCGATGGAGAGAGTTTCGCCATCGCCGGCCTGCTTCAGGATGATTTCCGCGACAATGCCGGTCAGGTGCCATGGCTGGGCGATGTGCCGGTTCTGGGTGCCCTCTTCCGAAGCGCCGATTACCAGCGTTCGCAAACCGAACTGGTGATTATCATCTCGGCACATCTCGTGTCGCCCTCCCGTGGCGAGGCGCTGGCCCTGCCCACGGATCGTGTCAAACTGCCCTCGGAAAAGGATCTTTTCCTGAATGGTCGCGTCGCAAGAGGCGTCAATGACAAGGGGGCCGTGGGCGAGGTGGCCAAGCAGGATTTCACCGGCTCCTATGGCTATGTGATGGATTGAGCGGGGGAAACGGGCCATGAAACACGCTTTCGCAATCGTCGGCCTGATCGCCGCCACCGCCTGCACCTCGCAGGACGCCGTCTACCGCTCCTATTTCGGTGAGGTCGGCGCGCATGTGGACAACGGCCATTTCGGCGAGGCGGTGATGAACAACCACCTCGTGATGACCGGCGAGCGCAGCTATACCTTCGACCTCGCCAATCGCTTTGCCAGCGAGGTGATGAGCACCGTCAACTTCGCCTTCAACTCGGCCGAGTTGGATGCAGGTGCACGCGACACCCTGCGCGAACAGGCCCGATGGATACGTCAATTCCCCGAAGTGCGCTTTCGCGTCTATGGCCATACCGATGCGGTTGGCTCCGACAGCTATAACAAGACCCTCGGCATGCGCCGCGCTCAGGCCGTGGTCGCTTTCCTCACCAGCCAGGGCATAAGCCGCTCGCGGCTTGAGGCGGTTGCCTCCTTCGGCGAAACCCAACCGCTGATCGTGACCCAAGGCCGCGAGCGCCGCAACCGGCGCACCGTGACCGAAGTGTCGGGCTTCGTGCAGTCCCATCCGATAATCATGGATGGCAAATACGCCGAGGTCGTCTACCGCGAATACATCAACAGCGCTGCGCCACGATCGACCCTGTTGATGGTCGAATCCTCCGCCGGCGCGGACGACTCTGGCGGATAACGCCAAGAACCGTTTCTCCCTGTTCGGCTCTGTCCGGACCACCTCGAACCCGCCCCCACTTGGGCGGGTTTTTGTCTCTCAAGACCGCACAATTACGATCTTTTGGCCCAAATGTCGCCAATATTCCCGCGCATCTTGCACCAGAGCCAAAGGTTTCCGTCGCATGCGGTGCCGGGTTGGATGGCCAGATTTCCATGTCCAGCTCGCGTATTGGCGAACACCGCCGGAACGACGGCAAGAACAGGACCGAGAGAATGACGAGTAGTGTAGCGAAACAGCCTGATCCCATCCCGATCGTCGCCTGTACCATCAGTCGCGACGTGCAGAACTTTGACCTGCTGATCGAGGACATGGAAGCCGCCCTGGGCGAATCCTGGGGCGATCTGGGCTTCGCCGAAGCGCTGGCCTTTTTCAACCAGCCCGAGGCCAACTCCTTGGAATTCGTGGCAGTTGCCATCGACGAAGCCGACGAAGACGATCTTGTCATGCTGGGCGAAATCATCTCACTGTCCAACAAGACTTGATTCAAGTCTTGTCGCCCCGTCAGATGATTCAGCCCAGCCGCCCTGCACCAATTGCTGCGTCAGGGTGCCGATGAATTCGTCCCCTACCCCCTGCCCGAGGGCGAGCTTCAGGCCGCAATCGACCGCCTGCGCCATGCGCCCCCGCCCGCGCATGCCGCCCCGGCTGCTGCAAATACCCATCCTGCCCTTGCCAATCCGACGGCTGGGGACGGGGTGATTCTTGCTGTGCAAAGCCTCGCGGGTGGCACCGGAGCCACCACCCTCGCAGTCAACCTCGCGTGGGAGCTGGCCAATGTTGACAAGGCCAGCCCGCCGCGCGTCTGCCTGCTGGATTTCGGACTGCAATTCGGCTCGGTCGCGACCTATCTCGACTTGCCGCGCCGCGATGTCGTGTTCGAGATGTGGTCCGATACCGAGGTGCTCGATGATGACATATTCCGCCAGGCCCTTGTCGCCTTCGAGGACAAACTCTGGGTGCTGACCGCCCCCGCCGATGTGCTCCCACTCGACATGATTTCTTCCGAGGATGTGAACAAGTTGCTCGGCCTTGCGCGCAAACATTTCGACTACGTCGTGATCGACATGCCCGGCTCGTTGGTCCAATGGACCGAAGCGGTGCTGCACGCCTCCCAGATATACTTTGCCACGCTCGAGCTTGACATGCGCTCGGCCCAGAATGCGCTGCGGCTCAAACGGGCCATGCAGTCCGAAGATCTGCCAGTGGACAAACTACGCTATTGCCTTAACCGGTCGCCGAAATTCACCGACCTGAACGGCAAGAGCCGCGTTAAACGCATGGCCGAGAGCTTGGAAATCCGCATCGAACTTCTCTTGCCGGATGGCGGGCGGGCGGTCTGCCAGAGCTCGGATCATGGCCTGCCGCTGGCCTCCAGTTCCGCCAAGAATCCGCTGCGCCGCGAAATCGCCAAATTGGCCAGCTCCTTGCATGCTCTTGGCAAGAGCGACGCCGAAGCCGCCTAACCAGAGGTAGGACCAGATGTTCTCTCGTTACAAGAAATCCGCCAACGACCGGACCGCTCCAAAAGCCTCCGCAGCGCCCATGCCTCTCCCTCGGACCGCCCCGGTCGAGGCCGCCGCCCTCCCCTCCTTCCGCAAACCCGCGCAACAGGTTGCGGCAGTGCCTGTGGGCATGGACAAAGAACGCAAGCGCAAAGAACGGATCAGCGAGATCAAGATCGAATTGCACCGCGCAATGCTCGATCACCTCAATCTGGCCGCGCTCGATACGGCCACCGAATCCGACCTGC
>SWCD01021163.1_pt1 | contig 13214 bp, 12 predicted proteins | sample 4693011 | NCBI WGS metagenome assembly SWCD01 (sample SAMN10267278, study PRJNA491770) | bioreactor metagenome | isolation source: DHS bioreactor inoculated with marine | place: Japan: Omine Ridge, Nankai Trough | reverse complement strand
CTCGCCGCGCTTTCGCTCGGGTTGGGTGGTCCGGCGGGTTCCAACGACCTCCTTCGTGGAATGGAGGCGGTGGGGGAGGGACTCAACCGCGACGTCTTCCTCTTCGCCCTGGGTTTGACCGGTCACGCGGGAGCGCGCGACGTGTTGCTCGATCACCTGCTTCCGCGCCCCGCGGACGACGGCCCACGTCGGGCGCTGCTGGTCCACGCCCTCTCCCGCATCCCGGGAGAGGAGGTCACCTCGGACCTGACGCGGCGTCTGTCGGACCGGAGCCCGGTGGTGCGCGCGGCGGCCATCCTCTCCCTCTCCGATCGCCTCGACGACGCTCTCGGCCTGCGCGACGCCATCCGGGCCCGGGCGAAGGGTGGACCGGCGGGAACGCGCTCCGCGGCGCTCCTGGCCCTGACCCTGGCCGGAGACCGGACGGTCCTCGACCTGGCGCGCGAGGCGCTCAGGGAGAACGCCGCCCGGGAAAACGGCACCGCGGCGGTGGCGGCCTTCATGCTCGGTTACCTGAGATCCGCGGTGGACGGCCCCGCGCTGGTCGAGATCTTCTGCGACACCGGGGCGCCCGCCGACCTCCGCCGGGCCTGTGCCGTGGCGGCCGGCCTTACGAAGGCGCGCCACGGGGCCGAGCGCATGATCGCCATGATAGAGGAGGAGAAGGACCCCGTCGTGGCGGCCTTCGGAGCGATCGGGCTGGCCCTGCTCAAGAAAGAGGCGGCCCTGCCTCTCCTCGAGATCGCGCTCAGGAAGCAGGCCGACGACCGCGTCCGCCGTCTGCTCGTCATCGCCCTCGGCTACACCGGTGGAGAGCGCGCCGAGGAACTCCTGGTCAAGGCCTTCGGGGACGCCTACCGGGTGAATCGCGAAGCCCCGGTGAGCCTCTATCGACTCAATCCCGAGCGCGCCGTGACCGAGACGCTGAAGCGCCTCGAGAATCCGGACAATCCCTGGTCCCGCCGCTTCGCCGTCATGGCCCTCGGCCGGATCCTCTCATCGGAAGACCCCGTGCTCTTCGAGGAAGTGCTGCTCAGAAGCGGCATGTCGTTCACGACGCCGGTGGAGAGGCTCTTTCAGTACCTCGGCTGCTACGAATGAGAAGCGGACCAGGACGACCGGCCATCTAGAAGTCGAAGGAGAAGTGCACGTAGATCCCGCGATCGATGGCGTAGTCGGAGGTGGTCCAACTCACATACTCGAGCATCAGGCGGACGCGCTCGTTCAACTGGAGGCCGATGGACGGCAGGTGCAGATAGGAGTCCGGCTGGTTGTCCGCCTTGTCCGCCGAGTAGTTGTACCAGACCTCTATCGCCTGAAGCCACTCGCTGTCCTCGTTCGCGTAGAGGCGCAGGAAGAGTTCCACCAGGTAGGCGCGTCCCTTCTGGTCGGACTCTCCGCGGTCGTACCACAGGCTCTCGGCGGTCAGCTGGATCTCCGGGATCTTGATGAAGCCGAGGTCCACATCGGCGAAGGTCAACACCAGGTCGAGTTCCCAATCCTGCTGGGAGAGGGAGTCGGTTCGTTTCCCGTAGTGGTACGCGTCGGAGCCGTCCGCCGCGGACTCCCGAATCCTGCCCGTCAGGTAGGACCCGCCGAGGGTTCCGGAGACGCCGCCTCCCAGGTCGCCATTGAGCGCCAGGCGCCCGACGAACTGTCCTCGCTGCTCCCGCTCATCGAGGTCCGGGTCGTCCGTGAACTCCGGGCTCTGATACCCGGTTCCCTCCAGACCGAAGCCGGCGAGGGACGACGGTCCGTCGAGATCATCGGAGCGGTTCAGGTACGCGAGGGCGTAATCCAGGGTGAAACCGTCGGCGACAGGTAGGTTCCCCAGCGCGCGCAGGCCCCAGTCGGGTTCCAGCATGGAGCCCTTGTAGTAGATGACCGATCCGTACCAGGTGTGGTCCCACTCGATGCCGAAGGGCACGATGACCTTGCCGGCCTCCACGGTCACGACGTGCGCCGATCCGCCGCCGAGGTCGAAGGTCGGGATCTTCGCGTAGATCACCGCCTCGTTGATCCACCAGCGGCCCCAGGGACTGTCCGGGGTGTAGCGCGGAGTGTCGCGCAGCCCCAGCCAGGTTCTGAAGCCGAAGGGACCGGACTCGCCCGAGAAGAAGAGATACAGGTAGTCCATGTCCGCCCGGGGGCGTCCACCGTCCAGGCCGAGGCCGGAGGAGGGGTGGTTGTAGAAGAGCCACAGTTGTCCGCTCAGTTCGAACGTCATGCCGGTCCCCAGAAGGCCCGGGTTTCCCTTGACGACTCGGGTCACGCTTTCATCGAGGGTGTCCGAATCCGCGAAGTAGCGGTCGAGAGCGGCATCGATGTCGTCGGCTTCCGGGTCGATCCGGCTCAGGCGCTCCTCGAGTTCCCGAACGCGTTCCTCCAACTGGCGGACGCGCTCCGAATCCCCGTCCCGGGCCGCGACCACGGGCGCGGCGAGGAGGATGGTGATCAGGCAGATGGCAAGGGCTTTCATGGTGCTCACCTTTCGCTGACGAGTTGATCCGCGGGTGCCGGATCGACCGGGATGGAGTAGCTGCCCTCGCTGACCGGTTCGAGCGAGGTATTGAGTTCGGCCGGTTGTGGCCGGACCGCGGCGCACCGGGCTTCAGACGGCCGGGCGGTGAGAAGCGAAACCGTGACCAGGGTGATCGCCGAGAGGAGGACTCCGGTGCCCACGTAGAGGTAGCCGCGCGAGCCGGTGAGGAGGTCCGGAAAGCCCACCGAGGTGTGGTACTCGAGGTAGTACATCCCGAGGGTGCCGACGAAGCCGGCGACGATGGCCGCGAGCACGCCGGCGGAATTGGCCCGGCGCCAGAACATCGCCGCCACCGGCACCGCGATGCAGGCGGAGAGGACCCCGGAGGAGAGGTAGTAGACGTCGGCCAGACTCTCGCTGACGAGGGCGTAACCGAGTCCCAGAAGCAGCGCGACCACGCTGATCCCCTGCGCGCGACGGGTCGCCCGGACCCCGTTTCGCGGCCCGCGCGTTTCGGCCATCGGCTCAGCGAGATCGAAACAGATCGGCATCGCCGTCACGTTGGCGAAAGTGTCCACCGTGGACATCTGGCACGAGATCAGCCCGAGGACCATGAGGATCTGCAATGCCGGACTCATGCGCAGAATGAAGGCCGGGATGATGCCGTAGGCGTCCGCGCCCACTGCCGCGTTCGCCGCGTCGGCCACCGGGGGAAAAACGACGAGGGCGGCGAAGGCGACCAGGGCGGGAATGGCGATGACGAACAACCCGATCAAGAAGAGTGCGAGCATGGCGCCCTTCCTGGCCTCCCGGGTCGTGGGGGCGGACTGCACGCGTAACCAGAGATCCTGCTCCACCGCCCAGCCCGGCAGGTAGCCCACGAGGAGCGCGATCGGAAACACCCACCCGAGGACACCGAGGTCGAACGCATGGCCCGCGCCGCCCCATGGCGGGGCGCTTCGGCCGATGGCGTCGAGCACCTGCCCGGACGAGGCCGCGCTCGCCTGCGACCAGGCGGTCAGGCCGAGCACGACCATGAAGAGGACCATCGCCAGAAACTGCAGCAGGTCGGTGGTGACGATCGCCCGAAACGAGCCGAGCACGGTGTAGGCGGCGATTGGCAGGACGATGAGGACCATGATCACGCGCGCCGGGAGGCCGAGGAAGCCCGTGAGGAGCGAGCCGGCCATGAACAGCTCCGCGCCGGTCCAGGCGGTGAAGATCAGGATGGAAAGGACCGCCACCGCCACGCGGGCGCCGGAGCCGAACCGGTGCTGGATACTCTGCGGCAGCGACACCGCCGCCACCCGCCGGACGTACGGCACGAGGAAGATGATGAAGATGCAGAGGAGGAGCCAGGGGATCGGGAGAATCCACAGGCCGGTGGCGCCGTACATGTAGATCTGGCTCATCCCGAAGCCGATCCAGCCGAGCATGAGCCAGCCGGATGTCAGGGAAATGGCCAGCCGCCAGCCGGGCAGCTCGCGGTTGGCCATCCAGAATTCGAGGCCTTTCAAGCTCAGGCTGCGGGTCCGCTTTCGACGCCAGGCGGCAACGCCCAGGGCCACGACGGCGGCGGCGTAGGCCAGGAACACGAGCCGGAATCCGAGATTCTCCATGGTGCCTCCCAAAAGGGGGCGGGAGGACCGGCTCGGCCAGGATGGTGGGGATTAGCGGAGTGCGGTCTCCCGGTCGGTGCAGACACTGCACCGGGAAACCCCCGCTCAGTGCGGGTGCCGCGATCGAGGCGGCTTCGCTTCAAACCCATTGGTCATCGATAATGTTCCCACGTCACTGATCCCACCGTAGCGCTTGGCGGCCTGTTGTCAATCGCATGGAAACGAGAAAACGATGGCCCCGGCGCCGGACCCCCGGTCCTCCCGCGGGGGGCAGTGGCCACGAGGGGAAAGAAGCGGGAGATGCCCCCCTCCTCCCGCTGGAGATTGGCGGCGGGATGCCCGGGGGCGGTATGCTTTGCCCATGGAAGGGCGAACCCTCGACTTGCCGGCCGCGTTGGACCGCTCTACAGCGGTTTCCGTGTTCGAGGGAGTCCGGTCGGCGATCGGGGAAGGGTGCCGCCGGATCGGTCTCGACGCCGCCGGGGTGGAACGCATCGATGCCTTCGGCGCCGCCGCGCTGCTCGAAGCCTGGCGAGTGGCGAGGGATGCCGGGGTCGAGTTCACCCTGTCGAATGTGTCCCCGCGAACCCGCGAGACCCTGGCTCTGCTGCAGGTGGATCGGGTCCTTGGGGCCACGCCGGAAGTCCCCGTTCGCGAGCCGCTGCTGGCCCGCCTGGGAGGGTGGGGACTCGGCGTTCTGGATGCCGCAGTGCAGCAGGCCGCGCTCAACGTGGACGGGTTGTACCTGACGTTCGTGGCCCCCTTCAAGCGGCGCGGGGCGCGGGCGGCCCAGTTCTTCCACCAGTTGAATCTGATCGGCACACACGGCACGGGCATCGTCATACTGATCAGTTTCCTGATCGGCCTGATCATGGCCCTCCAGGCGGCCTATCAGCTTCGGCAGTTCGGCGCGAACATCTACGTGGCCGACCTGGTGGGCGTCTCGATGACCCGCGAGTTGGGCCCCCTCCTGACCGCGATCATCCTCTCGGCCCGCAGCGGTTCGTCGATCGCCGCCGAACTCGGCACGATGGTGGTCACGGAGGAAGTGGATGCGCTCAAGGTGATGGGCCTGTCCGTCCGGCGCTACCTGGTGGCGCCGCGTTTCGCCGCCCTGGTGCTGGCGCTGCCGTGTCTGGCCATCGTCGCCGACGTGGCGGGCATCGCCGGGGGCTTCGTGGTCGGCGTCTTCGGTCTGGATCTCGGCGCGACGCACTACTGGAACCAGACCATGAGTTCCCTGCATCTCTCCGACATCGTTTCCGGACTCTTCAAATCGTTCGCCTTGGCCAATGTGTTGGCGTGATCTCCTGCTACTGCGGCCTCTCCCTGACCGGGGGACCGGAGGAGGTCGGAAAGTCCACCACCCGCGCGGTGGTGCTGTCGATCATCGTCGTGATCCTGGCGGACTTCCTGTTCACCGCGATGTTCTTCCTCCTGGACTGATGGCAGAAACGACAAAGCCCATTCTCGAGATCCGGCAACTCATGGGGGGCTACCCCGGCCATGTGGTGCTTGACGACATCTCCTTCGACGTCCGTACGGGCGAGGTCTTCGTCATCATGGGGCCGTCGGGCTGCGGGAAGACGACGCTGCTGCGGACGCTCACGGGCCTCATCGATCCGCTCGACGGCGAAGTCCTCTACCGGGGAAAGCGGGTCGAGGGGCGCTCTGCCCTCGACGCCTACCGCCGGTCGTTCGGCATGGTCTTTCAGCAGGGCGCGCTCCTGAACTCCGTTTCGCTGATGGAGAACGTGGCGCTGCCCCTGAAGGAGCACACCGATCTGCCGGGCTGGATGATCCGCCAGGTGGTCCGGATGAAACTCGCCCAGGTGGGCCTGCTCGACGCCCGTCACCGCCTGCCGATGGAGCTGTCCGGCGGGATGCGGAAGCGCGCCGGTATCGCGCGGGCGCTGGCCCTGGAGCCGAGTCTGCTCTACTTCGACGAGCCCTCCGGCGGCCTGGATCCGATCACCGCGGACGGCATCGACAGCTTGATCCTGAGCTTGAAGAAGACTCTCCCCGTGACCATCGTGGTGGTCTCCCACGAGTTGGCCTCGATCTTCAAGATCGCGGACCGGGTGATGATGCTCCGGGACGGGGGGATCGCCGTGCTCTCCTCCCGCGATGGGGTGCGGGAGTCCGGGGACGAGGTCGTGCAGCAGTTCATTCATCGACGCGCTCCGGCCGAGGAGGGTGCGGCCGACCAGTTTCTCACCGACGTGGGAGGAGGCGGGGTATGACCGACCGATCCGAGAAAGTGAAGGCCGGGGTCTTCGTGCTGGTCACGGTATCGCTGATGGTGGCGCTCCTGGTGCTCGTCGCCGGCTTGCGCGTCATGAAGAACACCAGCACCTTCCACGTCAGATTCAGCGAGAGCATCACCGGTCTCGAGCGCTCCTCCACCGTTCGCTACAGTGGCGTGCCCATCGGGCGGGTGCTGGATATCGGGCTCGTCGAGGACGGCGGCTTGAAGATCGACGTGACCATCGAGGTCGATCCGGCGGTGCCGCTGCGCCCCGGCGTCCGGGCCAAGCTGAAACCCCAGGGCATCACGGGCATCAACTACATCGACCTGGCCGGGGGCGAGCTCGGCACCGCGCTGCTGCCGGTTGGTTCCACGATCCCGTCGGACCCCTCCACCTTCACGGACCTGCTCGCCACCATCGGGGAACTCCGGCAGCTGCTCGAGAAGATGAACGGCGTCATCGAGGAAAACCAGAGTTCGATTGCCGAGGCGGTGAAATCGATCCAGGCGGCGGCGGGTTCCGCGAGCGAGTCCCTGGAGCAACTCCCCGAGGCGCTGAAGAACGCCACGGAACTGACCGTGGAGCTGAAAGAGAAGCTCTCGGTGGTCCTCGACTCCGCGACCTCCTCCCTTTCCGCAGTGGAGGCGTGGGTCACGAGCCCGGAGATCGCCGCCATCCCCGCCAAGGTCACCGGCGTGCTCGACCGGGCGGATGCGGTGCTCGTCACCGCGGAGAAGAAGGTGGACTCGGTGGACCTGCAGGCCGTGCTGGATTCGCTTTCCGGCGCGCTCAACCAACTCGACGCCACCGCGGAGGAGATCACCGCGGCGGTCACGGATGTCCGAGGCCAGGTCTCCCGGAACAGCGGCACGCTCCTTCGGATCCTGTCCGATCTGCGCGCCTTCAGCACCACCATGCGCGAACTGGCCCAGGACGTCCGGGAGCAGCCGTCTCGGCTGGTGTTCCCCCGGAACCGCCCGGAGCGAAAGGAGGGGGAGTGATGAGATCCACAACGATGTCGGCGATGGGCCTTCTCGCCCTGGCTCTCCTTGTGGGCGGCTGTTTCTCCACCTCCGACGATGAGAAGCCGGAGCAGTTCTACCGCGTCACCGCAAAGCTCGCCCCGGGGGGCGATGTGTCGCCGCTCTCCATTGTGCTTCGGCCGTTCAACACCGACGAGAGCCTGGGTCGCGAAGGCGTCCTCTACCGCACCTCCGACGTGGACTGCGGCTACTGGGTGACGCACCGCTGGATCGAGCCGGTGGCCGGGATGGTCCGCAGCGCGGTGCAGGAGGGACTCGGCAGGAGCGGGCGGTTCAGCGTCGTGCACCTCTACGAGAACGAGAGCCTGGCGGATGTGGCGGTGGACGCGGAGATCCACTTCCTGGGCGAGGTGGACCGCCCGGACGGGTGGTACGGCGTATTGGACGTGACTTTCGAGGCGACTTCGGCAACGGACGGAACTCTCCTCTGGGGGCAGCGGCTGACCATCGAGGAGAAGGCGGCCACGAAGACGGTGGCGGATGTGGCCCGCGCGCTTTCGCGGGCCCTGACCACGGCGACGGAGAAGTTGGCGGCGGGCATCGCGGCGGGAGAGAAACCATGACGCGCAGGACGGAACAGGCGGCGTACTTCGGAAAACTGGCCGCGCTCCTGAAGGGTGGAATTCCACTCTTGAAGGCCATGGAGGTGTCCCTCGAGCGCGTGAACGACCCGGAACTGAGGGACGCCCTCGAACGCGTCCTCAAGCGCTGCTGGCAGGGGACCTGCCTGACCGATTCCTTTACGGAGGAGGCCGCCGTCTTCCCCACCGAGATCCGCTGCCTGATCGCAACCGGGGAAGAGTCCGGCGACCTGGAGGAGAAGGCGAAGGCCATCGCCGAAGGCCTGTCCTCGGGCGCCTTCGAATCCCGGGTCGGGGACGGCCCCGAAGTCTCCCCCTTCGACCGCCTGATCGAGGACGCTCTGGCGATCGATGCCACGGCGGTGCACCTCGTGCCGGTGGAGAGCGGCGTGGCCGTCCGGTGCCGCGTGTCCGGGAAGCTCAAGGAGGTCGCCGTCCTCGGCGAGAGCCTGGCTCTCGACCTCGTGGAGCGGATTCACCTGCGCTGCGGCCTCGACGCGGAGCCGTTCCCGGTGCCGCTTTCGGGGGAGTGCGTGGCTGGAGGCAGGGCCCTCTCGGCGAGCTTCTGCCCGCTTGCGGAAGGGGAGAGCCTGGTCCTTCGGATCGAGGCGGAGAAGGTCGAGGGTCCGCGGCTCATCGATCTCGGATTGTCGGAGGAGCAGGCGGCGTTGGTTGCCCGCTGGCTCGTTCGGCCGAACGGTTTCGTGCTCGTGGCCGGCCCTCCCGGCAGTGGCCGGCAGAGTATGCTGGCGGCCCTGATGGGGCGTCTCGACGCCGCCACCTCGCGTCTCTTCGCCATCGCCCGGGGCACCCTGCCCCGGATTCCCGGCGTCGGCCGGATCACCACCGGTGTCATCTCCCGCGCCGCGGCGCTCCGGTCCGCCATGGATCAGGACCTCGACGCGGTGATGCTCGACGAGATCCCGGACCGGGATACCGCCGCCGTGGCGACGCGGGTCGCCCGCCTGGGCCACCTGGTGCTGGCCGGCGTCAATGCGCGGGGCGCGGCGGAAGGGATCGGGGCGTTGCTGGAGTTCGGCCTGGCGGGGGAGGACGTAGCTGAGTTGACTCTCGGTGTGATTGCACTTTCGGGGCCTGAGGGGGGGATTGAAGTTCTCGAGATCGACGATGCGGCCCGCCGCACGATCATCGAGGATCCCGACCCCCGGTCGCTTCGGCGGCATCTCTCGGGGAGTTGAAGGTTCGCGTCCTCGGACCGTATCGAAAGCCGTTGTGGAGCCTCTGCGCTGTTGTTGCCTGTGACATTCTCTGCCGGGATCACACGATGGTCGGCACCGGCGGAGCTGCCCGTTCTGCGGGAAGGCGATGACGGACCAGGCGATCGCGCGCGGGGCGTGCGGGTGCTGTTGGCAGAAGACGTGGGTGAAAGAGGCGCTGCAGGCTTGAACGGAACCGGATGAGAGCCACCAAACGGTGACGTTGCCGGTCACCGGTCTGCGGTTTTGGCCTTTCATTCCGCGAAGTCCTAGAGGAGGATATTCCTTGACGTTGATGTGGGGAAGCATCATGAGCGAGCAGACAAAGGGGCCTCGCGCAGCGTACACCGCTTGAGCAACCGCCGCAGGTCCGATCCTCGCTCTTGAATCGTGCTCCGCCAGAGAAGCGGATCCTCTGGGAGACTGAGGAAGGGGCCTGCCGATGAAAGTCGTGACCTGCGCCGAAAACGTCACCCTTCAAGCCGACGGACTCGTCTCTGGTCTGGCCTACAGCAAGATCTTCCAGATCCCAAGTGGGATGCAGCACCTCGGTATGGTTCTCACTGTGCACACCCTGACCATGACCGGAGGCGGCGCGGCCAATGTCGTGGTCCAGCCGGAGAGCACCACCGACGGCGGGAACGAGTGGACTTCAGACCTCATACTGCTGGTCGCGACGCCCGGGGTGGGCTCAGTCCTGGTCGACGCCCCGGTGACCTACAGCACGTACAGTCTCCGCTTGGAGCTCACTTACGCCGGGCCACCGGCAACCTTGGCCTGGGCTACCTTTGACGTTCACGTGCGTTACTCGAAGTCGTAGCCACATTGGCCTCGAATTGCGCACACAAGGATTAAGAGTTAAGAGACCGGCGGCCCTGAAGGGCCTGCCCCAGAGAAGAGGGAGAAGAGTATGCCAGTCGTACGATTTGGGGACAACCTGACCTTGGTGACCCAGCAGGGAAACACCGCATCGATCAAGACCGATCCGTATCCCATGGGCGCCTTTAACCAGGCCGATGTGCGTGTCAACGTCGAGGTCCTCGACCAGGCCGCTGGTGGGGCTCAGGTCGATGTCAAGTGCGAGGCCAGCAACGACGGGCAGACGTTCCTCGCCTACAACCTCCTGGACGTGCTCGCAATTGTCGCGCCTGGTGTGGGCACCACCCAAGGTACGGCTCCGTTCGCCTTCATACGTTTCGTGATCGAGCTGACCACCGCCGGCGGCGCGGCCGGCGACATGGCCTGGACGACGCTGGACATGCATGTGAACTTCACGCAGACGTAGGGCTGACGATCAGTCGGCCACAGGAACTCGCAGGCACCGCGTCTGGCTGGGCGGATTGCCTCCTCGCACGATCTGCGGGACAGGAGGATGAAAAATGGGTGGTTTCCCGATAGTCGGCAACGACCTGGATCCGTTCACCCCGTTTCCGGCGACGGAGGTGAAGGCTGGTGCGGTCGTGTCCATGCCGTTGAACTGGGCGGTTCCGTACGAGCAACGCGGAGCCATCTTCGGGCAGAACGCGTTCTTCATGACTCCGGGGATGCCGGGAGGTGGAACTGCTGATCCGGGCGAGGATGTGCCCGGTGTGCGGCCCGGAGGAGAGGAACCACCTATTGTCCGGCCGGACCGACCTGGCTACAGCAGCGTGGCAGGCCCAGGTCTTGGGGTTGGACCATTCGCTGCGCCGATGATGAGTGCGGGCCCGATCCTGACCGAGTTGCCACAGACGGACTCCGAAGTGATGGGTGGCGTGGCTACAGGGCCTCACGTCAGCCCCGGTGCAACAGAGATCAGTCTGACCGGATCTGGGCCGATCGCGGATCAACGTGCCCCCTTCTTCGACGTGTGGTGGCCAGATCAAGACTTCCCGCTCCCTCCAGATGACCTTCCTCCCCCTCGGGGCCGGGTAAGGCCTCCACCACGCCCCCGAGGGCTTGGAGTTCGGCCGCCAGGCGCAAAGCCACTTCCACAACCGCCGATCCCTCACACGAAGACCCTTGAGGACATCCTCTTCGATGAGGGAGCCTTCAGGGGCGGAATCCTCTACTCCGGCCACCAGGAGCGAGTTTTAGACTGGTTGCTGAAAATGGCCTACCTCCACCAGGAGGGATTCGGGCTAGAGGTGGAATGGCGAGGTCTGATTTGGGAATTCGAGGAGAACTACACTGACATCCTGGGCCTCATCAGGGCTCACAACCGGAATCTGAAGCGGGCTGTTTCGAAGAGGGCGATACCAGACTATCTGGACCCTGAAGATGCAAACGAGGTCATTCTGAGGGCAGAGCACCTCCTGTTCTTCGCGATGGACAAAATCAACTCCGCAATCGATGCAGTTCGCGAGGATCCGAAAGGCCTCAGGTCATCGAGAGAGACGCTCGCTCTCATCAGGGAGGCAATCAATGAAGCCATAGACTTCTTGTGGCAAAAGAACACGCTGATACCCGAGATCAAGAGGAGGATCAGGGCTGCTGTACCGAGAAATGATCCCCCTCAGAAACCGAAGGAGCAGTTCTGATGGGTCTACTTGCGCTCCGGTGTTTTCAACTGGGGTGTCTGGCGACACTGTGCACCCACAACTAACCGAATGCCCGTGACCTCACATCTCAGACCCTCGGGGAAGTACTCCCGATGAAATGAGGATGTGGCATGTGTCTGCGATATCCAGGATCCTCCACGGACGATCCGCAATCCTGACCAGAACGGGCCCTGTTGCGGTGCAGGCTCTTTCGGTCTTGAGAAGCTGTCTGCGCACCATTCTGCAACGTTTCCATGCAGATCGTTAAAGCCCCATGAGTTGGGCTGTCTTCTGCCCACGTCATGCTCTCTTGCCTTCCACGTTAGGGACAACTCCAGGGCTGAGTACGGTGCATCGACGGGAAGCGTGGTCTTCCCCGAATTCCTCCAGAACCAAGCGTGTTGAAGGAGCAGTTCTGCGTCATCCCCGAAGCTCCAAGGCGTTCTCGATCCCGCCCTGCAGCAGTATTCCCACTCTCTCTCCCACGGTAGACGGGCATCCAGGCCAGTCCTCTCGGCAAGCCAACTGCAATAGGCCACGGATTCGAGCCAACTTACTCCGGAGACAGGTCTGCTGCCGACCGACGGGCGCCCAGGGCTCAGGAGAGGTGTATGCTCCCCATCGAACCGGGCATAGAGATCCACAGTGATCTCCGTTCTCGACATCCAGATGCTCGCGGGTATCTCTGTCCAACCACCGGGTGGTTCTCCAGAGTCGGTGGCTGGTTCGCCCTGCACGATCCTGAAAACGTCAGCCAGAAGCCGAGTGAGCCTCTCGGTGCCCTTGACGCTGCCCGACCCCATCCGGAAGTACCCCGGCCGCAACTCAATAAACTCAATCCCCTCAACCGTCAGCCGCCTCCCCGTCGGCCCCCCCGCCGGCGGCAGCCCGTAGTTCAGAATCAACCGAGGCGGCGGCCAGTCGCATCCCACCCAAACCGCGGTCAGGATCGCCCCCAAAAACAGGAGCACGGCGGCGCCAATCAGCAGCTTCTTCTTCGATTTCATCCCCATGCCCTGAGTCTACCCGCGATCGATGAGGGCGCAAGTCACGCCCGGTGCCGGATCCGCTCCAGCAGCCGCAGGTAGAATGCGCGGACCTCGGCGTGCCGGCCGCAGCGGGCGCAGGGGTGTCCTCCTCCGGCTCCTGGCTGTTGGCCACCCAGAAGATCATGGCCTGACCCTCCCTCTGGCCGCGCCGCCCTCCATATCCCCCGATGTTCGGAGTGAGACCTGCGCCGCTTCTTCGCGTGAAGAGGCGTCGCGGTTTCATCCGGGGGGAGGTGGGGCGGCATCTCCGGCCTCTCCTCGGGCTCAACCTCTGGGGATGCCGGCAGGAGATGCCATGAGCGAAGACAACGGACAGCCCGCACCGAAGACCGAGCCCTCGGTCCCCGACGAGATCGCCACCCGGATCCTCGATGGATTCCGAAAGGGTGAGCTCCCCTCCTGGATGAGCAGGACCTCCTACAACTCCGCGATCCTCAAGGTCGGCCTGGCGGACG
>SWCD01013565.1_pt2 | contig 13223 bp, 11 predicted proteins | sample 4693011 | NCBI WGS metagenome assembly SWCD01 (sample SAMN10267278, study PRJNA491770) | bioreactor metagenome | isolation source: DHS bioreactor inoculated with marine | place: Japan: Omine Ridge, Nankai Trough | reverse complement strand
TATTCAACAAGTTGGCTAATGGTTCTTCATCGTGATAGGCATGGTCAGGCTCTGCACCTTCTGAAGTATAAAGGCTTGTTAAAAAAGATTTTTTAATCATGGCGATTTCTGCCTTCGTCAACGGTATTTTATCCGGGTTGCCCAATCCAAAATACCAATCCATGATCTCCATCATATGTTTAAAATCCTGTTCTATATCACCCGTCAGGTTCACCCTGAAATCCCTGATCACTTCCACAAAAGACTGAGACGAAATGATCTGATGCTTTAGTATAGCCAGATCTGTATCATATTTCGTGGGTCTGTTACCAAGTGCCATGCCTCCGGTTTCGTGGTCGGCGGTGACAACAATCAATGTTTCTTCCGGGTGCGCTTTATAAAATTCGATGGCCACATCAATGGCATTTGAAAATTCAATGGTCTCGTGGATGGTTGATGCCGCATCATTGGCATGGCATGCCCAGTCGATTTTACCGCCTTCCACCATGATAAAAAAGCCTTCTTCTCCTTCCAGCACATCAATTGCTTTTCGCGTGAAATCACTTAATTGCAGGTTGGTCTCGTTCAGGTCAAGTGCATATCGCATGGCACCACTTTCTTCGGTCAAATTAGACACGGCAATAACGCGCCCGGAATTTTTATTTAGCGACTGAATTTCCTCAACAGTATTCACATAGTTGAACCCGTTCTTTTTGGCTTCATCAATCGCATTCATATAGGTGCCACCCACTTCACCTTCAGGAGATTTGAAACCACCTCCGCCAAAAAAATCAAACGATGAATGGACCAGATCTAATCCAATTTCAAAATAATTGTCGCGTGAAGGCTGGTGGGCATAGAATACAGCCGGAGTGGCATGATCAATTGATACACTCGACAGGATACCGACTTTCATTCCCATATCTTTGCATTTTTCAGCTATGGTTTTGTAGGATTCTGTAGCATCCGGATTCATGGATATCCGGTTGATATTGGTTTTTTTACCACAAGCCAAAGCTGTTCCTGCCGCCGCTGATCCGGTTATAAAACGGTTGTCGGCATACGTACTTGCATAGCCGGCTGCCGGAAATTGGGTAAAGGCAAAATGCTGAAATCCTTTTTCTTCATGTATCGCTGCCAAATAAGCTTCCGCTGCATTGACTTGCACCAGTCCCATCCCGTCGCCAATAAAATAAAATACATATTTGGCTTTATGATGTGGATGTTCGCATGAGTAAAACAACAGGCCGATTGCCAGGCTGATAAATACAAACTTTAAAAACTTTTTCATTGATACATTTTGTTTGATCATGGCAAAATTATCGATAATTGACAATCAGAACCTGTTCCCGTGTTAAATTATTATCAATCTAAGTTGCACATATCTTGCTATTTTTGCAGCAGTTAAAAACGAAGCATGACTGCAAAAGATATTGAAATAATGGCCCCGGTGGGCTCCTGCGCGTCGCTGATGGCTGCGATACAGGGAGGCGCTGACTCGGTATACTTTGGGATAGAAAACCTGAATATGCGCTCCAAATCGTCGCAGAATTTTACCATCGATGATTTAAAGGAAATTACGCGCATTTGCAGGGAAAACCAGATACGGACATACATCACACTGAATACGGTCATCTACGATCATGAGATGGAAAAAATGAGGTTGATCGTGGATGCGGCCAAAGCAAATAATATTACAGCCATCATAGCTTCTGATATGTCGGTGATCAATTACGCTTCGTCAGTGGGCATGGAGATCCATATGTCAACACAAACCAATATTACCAATATTGAAGCGGTAAAATACTATGCCCAATTTGCTGATGTGATGGTAACGGCTCGTGAATTGTCGCTCGAACAGGTGAAATCCATCACTACAGCGATCAAAGATCAAAATATAACTGGGCCATCCGGCGAACTCGTGCAGATTGAAGTATTTGCTCATGGCGCGCTTTGTATGGCGGTTTCGGGCAAATGTTACCTGAGCCTTGATAACCTGAATTCATCGGCCAACCGGGGTGCCTGTTTGCAACAGTGCCGTAGGAAATATATTGTAAAAGAAAAAGATTCCGACATCGAACTGGAAATTGACAATGAATACATCATGTCACCGAAAGATCTGAATACGGTGTCATTTCTGGATAAAATACTGGATGCCGGTGTGACGGTATTGAAACTGGAAGGCCGCGGGCGTTCGCCCGAATATGTGAAAACCGTGGCTTCGGTATACCGTGAAGCGGTGCATGCATGGTTTGAAGGAGCATACAACCAGGAGCAAATTGACCAATGGAATGAACGGCTTTCCAAGGTTTACAACCGTGGATTTTGGGATGGCTACTACCTGGGCAGGAAAACAGGGGAGTGGACTGAAGATTATGGGAACCAGGCAACCGTACGCAAAATGTATGTCGGAAAAATAACCAATTATTATACTAACATTGGAGTGGCTGAGATAAAGATTGAAACCAATTCACTGGCTTTAGATGATGAAATTAAAATCATCGGACCCACCACAGGTGTGTATGAAGATGTAATTTCAGAAATCAGGGTGGATTTAACAACGGTAGATGAAGCTGCCAAAGGGGATGTTTGCTCTGTCCGTGTAAAAGAATTGGTGCGCAGGGGCGACAAGCTTTACAAAATTGTACCGGCTGACCGAAGTGTTCCAAACTTAGTACAACAATAAATGATCATTTCTCAAATAGTGGCCGTTTCTCTGAACAATGTCATTGGAAAAGACAATGGTCTGCCCTGGCATATGCCCACGGACATGGCCTATTTTAAAAATACAAGCAGGGGGCATCATATTGTAACCGGAAGGCGGAATTACGAAGCAGAAGGAAAAGCCCTTTCCGGAAGAATCAATATCGTTTTAACACGCAACCCTGACTTTCAGATTGGCGATGGCTTCGTGGTGCATCAACTGGATGAAGCCATTGAGATTGCCCGCAAAGCAGGAGAAGATGAGTTGTTTATCGTGGGTGGCGCTGAAATTTACAAATTGGCCATGCCGGTAACTTATAGGATTTACCTCACAAGAATCTATACCCAAATAGCTGGCGACACCTTTTACCCTGAACTAGATATGCATGTTTGGAAACAAGTTTCTATCGACCGGAGAAAAGCAGATGAGAAAAATCCGTATGACTACGATTTTATAGTATATGAAAGACAACATGATCAATTATAACCTGCACCAACATACCTCATTTTCTGATGGGAAGGAGCCACCGCAGAAGTTTGTCGAAAGAGCTGTTGAGTTGGGATTTTCTCATATTGGTTTTTCAGAACACTCCCCACTTCCATTCCCTAATCTTTTTTCATTAAAGGAAGAGAATGTTGAAAACTATTTCGAAACGATAAAACAACTAAAAGAAAAATGTACCGAGCAGATAAAAATTTTCAGGGCACTGGAGATGGATTATATTCCCGGTATTTCAGAAGATTTTACATACTGGAGAGAAAGATGTAAAACAGATTACCTAATTGGCTCTGTACATTTGGTAAAACCCGATGGAACGAATGAATTATGGTTTACCGATGGACCTGATTACAAAATTTATGATACAGGCTTACAGCAATTTTTTGGTGGCGATATCCGTAAAGCCGTAAAAGCATTTTATCATCAAACCAACCGGATGATCGAAAGCCAGGATTTTGAAATTATTGGTCATCTCGACAAGATTAAAATGCATAACCGGGGAAGGTATTTTTCGGAAGATGAAAAATGGTACCGTAATCTGCTGGAAGAAACCCTCGAACTTGTCAAAAAGAATAACCTGATAGTTGAGGTGAACACCCGCGGCGTATATAAAAAAACGAGCGACAGTTTATTTCCCGATCATCAAACTTTAAAAAGAGTACAAGAATTAAATGTTCCTGTCATTATCAGTTCGGACGCCCATCACCCGGATGAGATCAATAACTTATTTGATTATACAGAAAAACGCCTGGTAGAATTCGGTTTTCAGGAAGTAATGATGCTTGAGAACCATTCCTGGGAATCAAGATCGCTACAATAATGAACGTTTCCAAGCGACATTTTTTCATTTTTGAGCATCAAAATAGGGGTGAAATCTGTCAAAATTTCTGAAAATACATTTGGCATTTATTTTGCGCAATAGTTTGTAAAGTAATTAAAACGAATTGTTTAACTAAAATTAAAAGGAGGGTTTTACCATGAAACTTATCAAAAGAAATGATGATTGGGGCTTCCCTTCAGTATGGGAAGATTTTTTTAACAACGACTTGTTTAATTTACCTGCAATGGCATCAAGAGGTGCTACAGTTCCGGCCGTAAATATCAATGAAACGGATAAAGAATTTGAACTTGAACTGGCTGCGCCCGGCTTGAAGAAAAATGATTTCAAGGTAAATATTGACCGCAATGTGCTGACGGTTTCTACCGAGAAAAAAGAGGAAAAAGAAGAAAAGGATAAGAGTTTTACCCGTAAGGAATTCAGTTATCACTCTTTCAGCAGGTCATTCACTTTACCCGAATCGATTAACCAGGAGAAAATTGATGCCAAGTATACGGATGGTGTATTAAAACTGGTGCTACCTAAAAAAGAAGAAGTAATACCAAAATCAAAAGAAATCAAAATTGCATAAAAAAGCGGCTTCTGCCGCTTTTTTTATGCCATAAATTTTTTATTTGGGATCGTAAGCCCATTTAATGTACATGGCGCCCCATGTAAATCCACCACCAAAAGCAGCTAAAATGATATTATCACCTTTTTTAAGCTTGTGTTCCCATTCGTGCATACACATGGGAATGGTGCCGTTGGTGGTATTTCCGTACCGTTCAATATTGATGGTTACCTTTTCAGGATCGAGACCCATTCTCCTCGCAGTTGCATCAATAATACGCAGATTGGCCTGGTGTGGCATCAGGTAAGCAATGTCATCGCTGGTGAGCTTATTGCGTTCCATCATTTCCACAGAAACATCTGCCATGCCCTTCACGGCAAATTTAAAAACCTGTTGTCCTTCCTGGTGGATGTAATGTTCTCGCGCATCAATAGTTTCGTGCGTAGGTGGCTTTACCGATCCGCCTGCAGTTTGGTATAGGTAAATACGACCTGAACCATCTGTATAATTCTGAGTATCGATAATACCGTAACCATCTGTATTAGGCTCTAAGAGTACAGCGCCACCGGCATCCCCGAAAAGAACACAGGTAGTGCGATCGGTATAATCTGTAATGGCCGACATCTTATCGGCACCAACCACCACCACTTTTTTGTACTGCCCCGTTTCAATAAATTTAGAAGCTGTTCCCAGAGCAAACAGAAATCCTGAACAGGCAGCATTCATATCAAAGCTCCAGGCATTCTTAATGCCCACTTTGTCGCAAACTATATTTGAAGAAGCCGGAAACAGCATGTCCGGTGTTACTGTAGCCATTATCAGCAAATCAATATCGTCGGGAGAGGTATTTGTTTTTTTAAGCAAACCTTTAACAGCTTCAGCACCAATATCAGATGATCCCAGACCTTCCCCTTTTAAAATATGCCTTTCTTTAATTCCCGTGCGGGTCATGATCCACTCATCGGTTGTGTCAACCATTTTTTCCAGCTCGGCATTGGTAAGTATATAGTCCGGAACCCATCCATGGATACCTGTTATTGCGGCTCGAACCTGTGTCATAATAAAGTCAATTAATTAATAATCGGGTGCAAAATTAACAATTTTAAATAGCAGACGGGTATAAATAAGCTTTTGAGAATGGGGTAGAAATTAAAAAACCCTTATCCGGTTCGGAACAAGGGTATCTTAAATCTTTGAATAAATTTATTTCTGAAACGATCTTTAAAAAGCTTGATTACTCAGCTTTCGCGTTTTCCATCACTACTTTACCTTTATAGTAAAGGTCACCATCCACATAATAAGCACGATGATATACATGAACTGTACCTGTTGTAGGGCAGGTGGCCAGCTGAGGAGCTTCCGCTTTATAATGCGTTCTTCTTTTATCTCTTCTCGTTTTAGAAATCTTTCTTTTTGGATGTGCCATTGTATTATTTCTTTATCGTTTATTTCAATTTTATATTCTTTAAAGTTTCCCAACGAGGGTCAACTTCGGGTTTTGAATGCGTGTCGATTTTCTTAATCATTTCCGGGTCACAGTCCTTAATGTTTGGATGTGTCCTCTGCATGGGCAGCAGTAAATTTACATATTCGTAAATATACTGGCTCAAATCAATCCGGCTTTCGGTTTTGGGAATGATAACCACTTCATCAGATTCTTCTTCATAATCTTCGCCAAATTTTACTATAAGCCTGAATTCGCCATCAATGGGTTGCAAATAATTGCCGAGGCATCTGTCGCATGTAACTTCAAATGTACCTTTGATGTTAAAATGCATATCCATTAAGGTCGATTCCCTGGTCAGTTCCAGTAAAACCGTTGCTGAACCACTTTTAATGTCTTGAAAATCAAATTTCTCAAAGAACGTTGCATCAATGTCAAATGTGAAATGATGCTGTCCGACTCCTAATCCTTTAAACGGTATTGCATACGCTGTTTCCATCTTCACCCATTCAAAATCGGGCGGCAAAAGTACTTATTATTATTTTGTTTTACAAATTTTTGTAAAATCGGGTGTATATTTTTTAGGGATCGTAATAAATTTACAATAAAGTATTTGCAGAATATTTTTACCTTTGCAATCCGTTTTTTAAAACGGTAAGCCTGAGTGGCGGAATTGGTAGACGCGCTGGTCTCAAAAACCAGTGAGGTAATTCTCGTGCCGGTTCGATCCCGGCCTCAGGTACTCGAAGCCTCCGTATCAAATAACAGATATGGAGGCTTTTGCTTTCCACACCGTCGTGTACAATTATTTATTTAGGAATCAAAAAGGAATCATTACATAAGAACACTTTTAAATTGATAAGTAGGATTTATCAAAAAGCAGAATGTGTACCTTTAGTTCTTATTAACCTGCCATTATGGTGCTCAATAAAAAGATTTAATCATTACAAATCACGATTATGAAGCAGACCGCAATAACCTTAGTTGCATTACTGATTTTTACATTTATTCAAATAAGTACATCATTATACCAGAAAAATTATTTACCCGGACAGGTAGTTACAAATGAAGGCGATACCATTTCAGGTTATATCGATTATCAGCATTGGAGCCGCAGCCCGGCAAGCATAAAGTTTTCAAAAGAAATAGCAGGAACTCCTGAGAAGTATGGCCCTCTGGACATCCAGAGCTTTCAGGTGGCCAATGATATATTTGAAAGCCGCAGCATAACTGTTAGCGAATCACCCCGTACTACTTCACAGTTATCCTATGATACCAAGTATCCATCAAAATCTGTAACCGCATTTCTGCTGGTATTGGTTTCGGGCAAAGTTTCGCTATACCAGTATATTGATGAGATGGGAACCGATTATTATTATGTTGAATCTGCAACATATCCATTAATGGAACTCACGTATTTTAAATATTATGTGGAAGATCAGGGTAAACGAGGCATTGCTGAAAACACGAAATTCCGTGGCCAGTTAATTGCTGTGATGAGCGATGATCCGGAATTACATAAACAGATTACAAAAGCCAATTACAATCCTGAAGAGCTTTCTGAAATTATTGCCGCCTATAACAACCAGAGCATCAATAATAATATGTATGTTCACAATATCGATAAAGCCCACTACCGCTTTGGTGTTTTTGTAGGCGCAGTGCTGACCCGCCTGGATTGTGGGGACAAGGTTTTCAGCTCTGGTCGTGAATTTTCCGTGTATCCGGTTGTTGGTGTTTCCATGTTGTTTGAGCCCAATAGGGGACGTGGTAAGTGGACCATCTATACCGATTTAAATTATACGGGATTTGATTATAAATATGAAAGAACTCTTTATGCGAATGAGAATTGGAAGGATTACCTGGAAGCCTGGTATAACACCACGTATTTAAAACTTGCTATTATGGGCAGGTTTAATTTCATAGGCCATAAAGTAGTTCCATATATAGCAGGTGGCGGTTTTTTTGCGACCCGAATTGTAAACAACAGTTACAGAAACGAAGAAAAATTCAGGTACGGAAACACAACTTATTATTCAACCCCTTTGGATGCAAGGCAATTTGATTATGGATTTTCGTTGGGATTAGGGGCCAGATTTAAAAAGTTTAGCCTGGACACGAGGTATGAATGGGGTGGTATTTCTCCTTATTCTCAGAGTTCGCATGTCGATGCACTCTATATAATATTTGGTTATACCTTTAATTAGCGTAATATAAAATTTCAGGTGTTCTTGTTGAGCTCTTCTAATTTGAAGGATTTTCATTCAGTCCTTTACACACCTCACTGAATAACCAAATCGTTTGCTATCCTGATGTCCCAGGATAGCAGCTTTTGAATTATTGTTATTTAAGAGGATGTGATAGGCATGGTTCGGAATGGTTTCCGTGGCTGTCCAAAAGTAGGCACTGTTACTTTCTTCAATATAACTGCCATCAGACACGCGACAACCTCCGGGAAGGGCATTAAAACCATTGGAAGTTAAATCCGATAAACTGTCAGTCCAGGTATTAACATTCGGATCTTTCAGTCTATCTCCCGCCATTTCAAGGCCTCCTAAAAAGTCAATGAGTACTCTCCATTCATCAGCATTTGGGACATGCCAACCATCCGGACAAATTCCCTGTATCGGTCTAGTGTTTTCAGCGGCTGCTGTATTCCCTTTCATGGCTGTTACCCAAGTGTACAAGTAGCCATAGGAATGAATGTAGTTACTATCTTTGTTGTATGCAAAATACCAGCCGGGTAGTTCGTTTGGGAGTCCACCAACCAGGCTGTCAATGCCATTAATCAGGGGTTCGCCATCAGGATAATTTGTTGTTTTCAGGTTTGCTTGCATCCAGCATTGGTTTCCTATTTGAACAACCGGGTATATATTTCCATCAATATCCATAACATCTTCAGGGCAGCTTGCACTAACAGGAAGTATCTTGATTGATCGTTCATCAGAAATAGTTTGATTGTCAGAATTGGTGTATATTGCTTTGATCGTTTGAAACCCGACCGCAACACCATCTGTATGCCAGTAATATGTATATGGTGATGTTTGAATGAACCCCATATCCTGTTCATTTATAAATAACTGTACTTTGGTTTCTTTATTTATTCCTTCACCTGCCTTAATGGAAAATGGAACGATACACCCTTGGTAAAATTCGGTTGTTTCTATGGAAAAATATATTTTACAGAACGAATTAATGTTTTCATTTTTATCACAGGCAATCAATAGCGGTAATAGCAACAGCAGAAATAAATGAAAACGCCGACAATTCATTGATTGGTTAAGAAGATGAATTCATGAGCACTGAAATCTACATTTAATAAATCAAAATTAGCGAATAATTATCCTGATATGATAAGGTCAGCTTTATTTTTCCGCAAATTGGTATATTATGAATGAAGCCTGAAAATCAAATCACCTGAAAAGATTCCTTTTTAGCTTAACCCTCTTCAGCAAGGCTTTTTTTATAATTTTACCGGCTAAATATCCAAACACATGAAATTATCAAAACGATTTATATATTTACCCATAGCTTTTTCAGTTGTGCTGATTGCCGGAATGCTGCTTGGTTCTCTTTTAAACCGGAATAATCCGGTACATCATATAATATCTCCGAATAGTAAGTCGAACTATGGTAAAGTGGATGATATTATCGACTACATCGAGTATAATTATGTGGATACTGTAAAACCTACCGATCTGGAAACCACAGCTATTAAAGAAATGCTGAAAGAGTTGGATCCGCATTCCCAGTACATTACCGTTGAAGAATTTCATGCTGTGAATGATGACCTTCTGGGGAGTTTTGAAGGAATCGGCATTTCATTTCGAATAGAAAAAGATACCATAACAGTGATTAGTCCGATACCTGGTGGACCTTCAGAAAAAGTGGGTTTAATGGCAGGCGACAGGATTGTAAAAATTGAAGACACCCTGGTAGCCGGAACTGGTATAACAAACAATGATGCCATCAGGAAACTGAAAGGAGAAAAAGGAACCAAAGTAAGAGTATCCATTTTCAGAAGAGGGATTCCTAAACTCATCGATTTTACCATTACACGCGACATAATCCCAACTTACAGCCTTGATGTGGCATATATGGTAGATGATGAAATAGGATATGTAAAGATGCGAAATTTTTCGGCAACTACAGAAAAAGAGTTTAAAAAGGCAATTAAGGAATTGACGGATGAGGGAATGACTAAACTTATCCTCGACCTGAGGAGCAATCCCGGGGGCTATTTAAATGCAGCCATCAGCATTGCGGATGAATTTCTGCCATCCGGGAAACTGATCGTTTATACCGAAGGAAAAAGCAGGTCGAAAAATTTTGCATTCGCTACCGATAGGGGCAACTTGCAAGATAAAGATGTGGTTATTTTAATTGATGGTGGTTCTGCCTCAGCCAGCGAAATTGTGGCGGGAGCCATTCAGGATAATGATAGGGGCACTATTATCGGCAGGCGGTCTTTCGGCAAAGGACTGGTACAGGAACAAATGAACCTTCCTGATGGTTCTGCATTAAGATTGACGGTAGCCCGTTATTATACACCAACTGGCCGCTGCATCCAACGCCCTTATGAAGAAGGCTTCGATGAATATTATGGCGAACAGTTCCATCGGCTTTTCAATGGTGAACTGCAAAGTGCTGACAGTATTAAATTTGCTGATTCTTTAAAATATGTAACGCCGGGAGGAAAGATCGTGTATGGTGGAGGAGGTATTATGCCTGATATTTTTATTCCAATGATCACGGATTCATTACATACATTTTATAACCTGCTGGCCAACAAAGGACTCATTTTTCAGTTTGCTTTTGACTATACGGATGCAAACAGGGCTAAATTAATGAAGTATGAAAACGCCAAAGCATTTGAAGAGGGATTTGAAATATCGCGTAGTGAGTACGCTGACCTTGTTGCATATGCAGAAGACAAGGGTATTGAAGCTACAAAAGAAGCAATCAGGGTTTCAGAGGATAAAATAAAAATTCTGTTCAAATCATTTGTCGGAAGGAACATCCTGGATGAAAAAGGCTTTTATCCCATTTATCATAAAATTGACACCACCTTTAAAAGAGCCGTATACGAATTACAAACGGATTAATTAAACACACATATCCCTCTGTCAAAGACAAACTTTTTATATTTTTGTATAAAGAGAATATGTAATAAATAACAATAAAAACTAAATATTATGGCATACGAATTACCTGCATTACCTTACGACTTAAACGCGTTAGAACCTCAAATTTCAAAAGAAACGCTTGAATATCACTATGGAAAACACCATGCGGGCTATGTAAAAAACCTGAATGGATTGGTTGTCGGAACCGAATTTGAAAATTCAGGATTGGAAGCAATTGTAAAAAAAGCTGATGGCGGTATTTTCAATAATGGTGCCCAGGTTTGGAATCATACATTTTACTGGAACTGCATGGCACCAGATGGCGGTGGCGAACCTACCGGTGCATTACTAAACGCGATCAAGAGTGATTTTGGTTCATTTGAAGCTTTTAAAGAACAATTTAGTAAAGCGGCAGCCACACTATTTGGTTCAGGCTGGGCATGGCTGGTGAAATCACCCTCGGGCAAATTAGAAATTGTTCAGGAAAGCAATGCTGGAAATCCATTGCGCAGCGGGAAAGAACCTATTCTGACCTGTGATGTATGGGAGCATGCTTATTATATTGATAAGCGCAATTTAAGACCTGCTTATATTGAAGATTTCTGGAAAGTAGTTGACTGGAATACTATTGGAAAAAGGATGTAAGATAGCTTAAAATAGAGCATTTAAAGGCTGCCTGGAATTCATCAGGCAGCTTTTTTTATTCTACAGTCACCGACTTGGCAAGGTTTCTCGGTTGATCCACATTGCATCCTCGTAAAATGGCAATATAATACGCCAGTTTTTGCAACGGAATGGTAGCTAAAATTGGGACCAGCATTTCTTCGGTTTCGGGTATTTCAATGATATAGTCGGCCAGATCTTTCACGGTTGTATCACCCTCGGTTACGATGGCGATAATTTTTCCGTTCCGGGCTTTTACTTCCTGGATATTGCTTACTACTTTTTCATAAATGCCTTTATTGGGCGCAATAAAGACTACCGGCATATTTTCATCAATCAACGCGATCGGGCCATGTTTCATCTCAGCAGCAGGATAACCCTCGGCATGGATATAAGATATTTCTTTCAGCTTTAAAGCACCCTCCAGAGCCACAGGAAAATTATACCCCCTGCCTAGATATAGGAAATTGGATGCTTCCTTAAACTCATTGGCAATACGCTCCGCAATGCCGTTATCGTTCAATACCCTTGTAATTTTATCTGGTAAGGCTTCGAGTTCATGTAATAATTGCATAAACCTTGATTTTGGCAATGTACCTTTCAACTTGGCCAAGCGAAGCGCCATTAACGTTAAAACAGTCACCTGCGCTGTAAAAGCTTTGGTAGATGCTACGCCAATTTCGGGTCCTGCATGCGTATAGGTTCCGGCATCTGTGGCACGGGCAATAGATGAACCCACCACATTGCAAATACCTAGGATGGTGGCACCTTTACTACGCGCCATTTCAATGGCTGCCAATGTATCAGCGGTTTCACCTGACTGCGAAATAGCGATAACCACATCATATTCATCAATAATGGGGTTGCGATACCTGAACTCAGAGGCATACTCTACTTCAACAGGTATGCGGGCAATGTCTTCAAATAAATATTCACCCACCAAACCAGCATGCCATGAAGTACCACAGGCGATCATAATGATCCGGCGGGCTTTGAGCATTTTCTCTTCATAATCCACAATACCCCCCAGCGAAACAATACCACTTTGCGCATTCAATCGGCCCCGCATACTGTCTTTTACCGATCGTGGTTGCTCGTTTATCTCTTTGAGCATAAAATGCTCGTAACCACCCTTTTCAAGCTCATTGAGGTTCCACTCAAGTTCCTGTATGTAAGGTGTTTTTTTCCGGTTTTTGATATTTCTGATTTGGAGGTCTTTACCTCTTTTTACAACGGCCACTTCTTCATCTTCAAGATACACCACATTTTTTGTGTATTCAATAATTGGTGTAGCATCTGAGGCAATAAAGTAGTCATCTTCTCCCACACCAATCACCAACGGACTACCTTTTCGGGCGGCGATCAACATATTCGGGTTGTCATGTGATAATACTACAATCGCATAAGCCCCGATTACCTGG